>Ga0210040_10002035_pt1 | contig 29244 bp, 23 predicted proteins | sample CryGeyCG12114_NA_FD_185462 | JGI IMG/M metagenome (GOLD analysis project Ga0210040, IMG submission 185462) | Groundwater microbial communities from aquifer - Crystal Geyser CG19_WC_8/21/14_NA (SPAdes) (version 2) | ecosystem: Environmental > Aquatic > Deep subsurface > Groundwater | place: USA...
GCTAATCTCGTACGTCGTTGGGCCTGGTGGTCCACGAGTCCGGATGGCGGAAATGGCAGACGCGCTAGCTTGAGGTGCTAGTGCCCGTATAGGGCGTGGGGGTTCAAGTCCCCCTTCGGACACACTGGGGTATTTCACGGAATATGGCGTGATCGATTCATGAAATACCTGGCGAGAGGGTTTGTCAGGGCTGAGAGGCCCTGATGGGCCCTCTTTTCTTGTTCCTGCGGCCCTCACCGGGGGCACCGGCCGCTCGATGGCGGTCTTTCGAGGTCCTTAAACGACGAACGGCCTGCTTTCGGGCAGGCCGGTTTGTTCTGTCTTGCGGTGGACGAGATGGAATCGGTTGGTGAGGCTAGAGCGGAGCTGAGCCACGAACGGTTGGCTGCGGTTCGGGGAGCAGAGGGTCCCGCTTCACCGCTCGACGGGCTTGACGTCGCTGCGTCTCCTGAGGCGTGGGATCGAGAGCGCTGATGAAGTCATGCAGCTTGCGCACGTTGGCCGAGACCACCGCCAGGGTCGAGACGAGGTACTGGTAGGTGAAGCCGCGACCTCGGCGCTTGCCATGGTTGTCGAGATCCTCCTTGGTCGACTTCTTGAGCGTCGAGTTGAAGGACTCGACCGTGCTGCGCATGGCATACCACCGTTGCCACTCCGACGTCCCGTAGGGGAACTTCTGCACGCGCTTGGCCCCTTGGTCGACAGGGATAGTGATCGTCTTGGCCGTCTTGGGTGGTTTGATCCGCTTTCGGGTCAGCGGGTCGAAGGCCATGTATGACCCGACCGGAGGGTAGAGGAACCGCTGGTGTCCGTCGGCATCGGGCTTGCCCTTGGGCTTCATGCGGTACTGGTCTCGTGCGGCCAGGCGCGAGCGCAAGGTTTCCTCGTCGATGGTTTTGTGGAAGGCGTCGTGATTGGCGGACTGGAGTTCTTCCGGCATCCAGCGCACATACCAGCCGCCGTCGACTTGGATGACGTCCTCGAAGAACGCCTTCTGACCCATCTGAACCTTGCCAAGACGGGACGCGAACTCCCACCCGAGCTGGCGGGCAGGGATCTGCAGGTGCTTGGGCTTTGAACCGGGAAGGTACGCACCGTCAGCGGCGAGAACACCGATCGGGTGCTTCCGCTCGTGAAGTGACAGCAGCATCTTTAGCGCTGCCCCGCGGATCTTGCCCGGGTTGTGGAAACCTACGGCCGTGGCGAGGAGCGGGAACTGTCCGGTCTCACCGGGGCGATTCCAGGTCATGGTCGCGACCTCGAGTTCGTAGGCGGGTATGTCGATCGCGGCGCCCTTGCCATCGTGCTTACCCTCTCGGCGGTACCGGCCGGCGTCGGGGTCCGCGCTGTTGCGGTCGTATTCGTCACTGACGGGGTTGGGTCGGCCAGGCAGGTCGATTCGGGTGGCGTCGATGGCGATGTTGCCTCGGTGTCGTTCGCGTAGGTCCTTGGGCATCATCATGAACGACGCTTGAACTAGCGCGTTGCAGACCCAATCGATCCGTCGCAGCTTTTCGGCGCACTCCTCGGTGTTGCGAGCGGCGAGCACATTCCGAAACGTGCTGCCGGTGAGGCGTGCTCGCCGCGGCGCGGGCCGCGAGTCGACGAGGGAGAAAAGCCGCTGGGCCGCGCGCCAGAAGCGGTGATACCAGTCGGCAAGGTTGCCGTGCCGGTCACGCACCCCCAGCAGCGCGAACTCCTCGTCCGTGAGCCGGTTGAAGAGCGTGTCTGCGATCTGCTCGTAGACGACTCCGCGTCCTTCCTGGATGTGCAGCAGGAAGAGCACGAGCACAGCGCGGTGGGGGATGTCGGCCTTCCGACCGGCCCTGTTCTTACGGCTCAGTTGGTCCCATTGCTCGATCCACTCCATGATCCCCGAGCTGTCGACGATTCGAAGTGCGTTGCGGAGGTAGGCGAGCGGGACGTGGCCACGCCGGCCCATCGTGTAGTCCTGAGCGCTCATCTCAAACGCTTCGAACCACCACCGCTCCGCTTTCGCCTGGTCGGCGGTCACCGCCGTCATCGCTTCGCCTCGAGCCGGAGGTATCCGCGGTACTCCGCCGTGTTGAGTTCCGGGATGTACTGCAGGTAACGGCGGAGATTCTCGAACTTCTCCACGCCTCCGGCCCGCATGAGCCCCTTCATGGGCGTGCCTGCGCGCAGGTGAGTGACGAGCCAGGTGGCCCGAAGGCTGTCGCTGCGGGGCGGAGTGCCCGAGCTCTGTGTGGTGAAGCCGCTCAGCAGGTTCCTGAGATTGCGGCGGTTCGGGCTGCCCCACACTGGCTGTCCGGGCTGCATCTTTTCAATGGCGCGGAGCAGCCAGGGCTCCCACTCCGCCAGCACAGGAACCTCCCGCGGGTGCGTTCCGCCTTGCACGGTGATCATGATGCCGTCGGCGTCGATGAGGAGGTCATCGAGCAGCAGCGCTCCGACTTCGGAAGACCTGAGCCCTGCACCAGCGCAGAGTGCAAGCATCGCCACGGCCTTCTGCACGCCGAGAGCAGTTCCCTGCCCTAGTGCCCATACCTTGAACCGGTCCATTTCCGAGGCGGTGTAAGGGGGAACGCTCGTGCGGTCGTTCAGCGCCTTGAGCGGCGGCGGATTGTCCTCGGGGAGAACCACTTCGGAGACACGCAGGAGCATCGAGCGGTAGTTTCGGAGCGTGCCGGGACTGACCTTCCGCGGGTTCCGCTCGCAGTACTGCTCGATCGCCTGGCGACTGAATATGACGTCGAACTCGAGCGGCCAAGCCTGGGCTTGCCGGCACCAGATCACGAACGGGGCGGTCACCATCATCAGGCGACGAGCGGTGTACGTGGTTTGAGGCGCGGTCAGGGACACCGCATCTCGCACGAACTGCTCCACATCCGGCCAGAACCTCAGCCCGTTCTCCGGGGTGTAGTCATGCAGCGTCTCGAGCTCGCACTCCCCTAATTGGCTGTAGATACCACCAATGATGATGGCATGCGCAACCGACATCGGCGAACCGAACGTGCCGACAGCGCTCTGTAGGGTCGTTGCATGAGCCCTCGCCCAGCGCGTATGTCCCCACACGAGCTGAGTGTCGGATGGCCGGATACCCCCGACCCGGACCCCGTCGTGGAGGTCGCACGCCGACTTGCGCTGAACGTACGAGCCGCGATCGGTAGTCGCAGCGTTCGTGAAGCGGCGCGGATCAGCGGCGTCGACCGAGCCACGATCACGGCGATACTGCACGGCGACAGCTGGCCAGACCTGCCCGGCATCGCGAAGCTCGAGATTGCCTTCGGCCGGCAACTCTGGCCGATCTACCACGGGGTCGCGAAGTAGGGCCCGCAACTCGGCGGTAAGGGGTGCGAAAGGGGTCACAAGGTCTCTATGCGACGGCATCACAATCGGCTGGCGGAGGTTGCGGAAGATCAGGCGCAAGGTAGGCGGATACTGCTACTGGTGGGTGCATGCCCGGCTGTGAAGCTCCAGACTCCTTCGCTGGAAGTAGTCTGAGCCCATGGGAACCAGAGAGCCGGCCAGCGAGGGCTTCACCTTCACTCCACGCTCGCTCGCAGCTTCCCCGAGACAGTTCGGCAAGACGGGAGCAGACCTCAAGCCGATCGACGGGGTGAACCCGGAGGACCCGAAGTTCCGCGCCGCGCAACTGCAGCACCGCGTCTCGAACGCGATCCGCGAAGCGCTGCTCGACCGTCGCCTCAGTCTCCAGCGCTATCTCGACAGCCTCGCTCGCGCTTCCGTCGCTGGAGAAGGCCAGCAGCCGGAAGCCTCTACTCAGGCTGATGCCGGACTAGGGCCGATCCGGCCGCCCGGTATGAGTTATGACCGGACGGTCCGCATTCTGCGGGGCGAGACGCTGATGCAGTTGGCAGACGTCGTGCACTGGGCTGCCGCTTTCACAGAGGTGTGCTTCGTGCTCGAGCGCGCCATACAGGATGCCTCGTTCCAACGCCTCAAATAGCGTCTCCCCACCGGCTGGCGATCCGACAGCGGAACTTCCACATCAGACATTTAGCACTAAGCGTCAACCATGCGCAGCGTGCCCGGTCACATACGTTCCGCCACTCAGGCGCAACGATTCCCGGTAACTGCCGTCAGCCCCGCCAACCGAATCAGCACCGCATGGCTGGTCCACCTGCGGAGGGCAATGGCAGTAGGGCGGACGGGAATTGTACCCGCGACCGACGGATTGCGGTGGGGCCACTCGCCGGGCGGCGACGGGCACCGCGACATCTCGGTTGATCTCGACCGGACCCGGCGTTTCTTGCGTTGCGAGTGGTTCTCCCTCGCGAGCATACGCCGGCGTCTCGGCTCGCCTGGGTCCATCTCGGGTCAATAATAGGTGTCCGCGCATCAGGTGACATGGCACGACAAGCCCGCGTTCCGCCACCATTGCACCGGGCAACGGCTGGAATTTCCTTGACAACAAGATGGGCAAGCATGATCGCGTACATCCCGGGGCACGAGCCCGACTTCTGGGAGCCGGACCCGGGGGTGCAGTCGCACCGCTTCGCCTTGGGCCGGACTTCCATGTCGAGCGCAGGCGCTCCACCGCTAATCGCCATCGGCATGAATCCCTCACATGCGCGGGAAACACAGGCCGACAAGACCGTGAACAGGATCATCGAAGCCAGTGTGCACCACGGCTACGCGGGCTGGATCATGCTGAATCTCTACCCTGAACGGTCGCCCAAGCCGAGCCGGCTCTCCCCCTTCGATGCGTCGTTGTCCGCAATGAATTGCGCTGCGATCGAGGACGTTCTCCTGCGGCGCGGAACAACCGAGGTGCTTGGCGCTTCGGGGAACATGCCACATCGCACACTCAAGAGGGCCAAGCTCGACGTCCAGGCGCTGCTCGACCGGATGGGCGTCCGGGTGTTCACATGGGATGCTCTGACTAACAAGAAAAACCCGCGCCACCCAAGCCCGCCAGGTAAGCGGCTGCAGATGCTCGGCCCGAAGCAGTACCTGACCTGACGCCAGCACCAGTCGATCTGCTCAGCATGCGTTGCAGCGAAGCGACGAGCATCGTCCAGCATGCGCCCCAAGTCCGCGTCATTGTTGCGGAGGATCGATGCCCTGTAGCTAGGCGCCGTCTGCAGTTGCCCGATCCTGTAAATCCCCGTGATCAGAGCGTCGAGATACTCCGACCGTGCTGCCAGCAGGGTCCCCAGGCGATTACACCACGAAGGCAAGAATATGCACCGGGATGATTGCGACCGATCGAAGAGCGGAGTCGCTGGTACGTTCCACCTCGTGAGCGCGATTGCCAGGACTGAGCCGTCTACTTAGGAAAGCGCGGTCACCACCATGGTCAGCTTGAGACTGTTGGCCAACGGATCGCAACCGGCCCACGCGATCACCGACAGGAACCGCGTCGCCCGAACGATCCAGAGTACGAATCCTGTGACGGCGATACCAGGCCGGGCCACCACGTGACGGCGGCTAAGGCGAGGCACACGGAAGTCCACACCGCCTCCGTCGTGCTCGCCGCATGCTCGGCAGCGTCGGAGCACGAATTGGCAAGCGCATCATCTTCGTCCGCGACTCCGTCGGCGACACCCAGCGTCGCCGTCGACGAGTCCACCGTGTGCGTGGACCGGAACTGGGATCAGGCCGCGGCGTGAACTCAGAGCCGGGCAGCGTGGCCGGCTACGTGGTCGTCACCTCCCCGGACGAGTCTCACGGTGAGCCAGAGGAAGGCGTCTGCGCCGACTACGCATCGGTCATCGAAGGACCGCTCGTCCTAGTCAACATGCCCGCCGACGTCGAGAACAATCCCGGCCTCCTGGTGAGCTGCAACTTCGGAAGGACTGGCCACTGACCGTTCGCCTTCGCCGTCGTGAACTGCGACGAAAAGGTCACCGGCGGGCGCCCGATCCAATTGGTCACCCTGAATACCCGGACGGCGCGACGTACGCGGTCAACGGCATGGCCAAGAGTCACACGAACTTCCCGACCACCACCGTCAGTGATTTGATGGGTGCTCACCGTCCCGGTACTGGTTAGATGAAGTTCGAGGCTAGGGAGGCATCGTTTGAACCAGGGGAGCAACCAGGTTGCCGCGACGGTTGATAAGGACGACGCGAAGAGGACGGCCGACTCGTCCGCGCCGGCATACATAGCTCCGCGGCTCGGCCCAAACGCCGCACCGCGTCTCCCGGGCAATCGAGGAGTGGGGTGACAGATCCCGCTTTGGTGCTCGAGCCCTGGTGGGCCAAGTTTCCCGACCGGTTGAGCTGGGAGATAGATGAGCTGAAGGCCCGGGGTATCAAGTTCCTCCTCGACGAGGACGCTCGCGCGGCCGACATCGTCCGCATGAGGGTTTGGGTACCGGCTCCCGATGACGTCGTTGAGCTCGAGGTCACCTTTCCTGACCTTTACCCTCTATTCCGTCCATCAGTCAACTCGACGCAGCTCCGGCTTGGCCACCACTTCGATCCCTTCGGTGGGGATCTTTGCCTCATCGCCCGTGGGTCGCGGCATTGGAGCGAGGCGGACAGTCTTGGCTGGCTCCTGAAAGTGCAGCTCCCGAAAGTTCTTGCCGATGAGATTGATCCTGATCAGGGCGAACCTATCTCGGCCTTCCTGAACTATCGTCCCAATGCCGCTCTCCTGGTAGGCGAGCATTCCCTTTCCTCAACGGGTGAAGACAGGGGGGTGCTCGAAATTGCCGTCAGCCATCTGTTTCCGGACGGCTCCGGTCGCTGGCTGGGCGTCGTCGGGAGTGCTCCTTGGGACAGCGGTTCGATGGCCGCGGAGATCGCGGACTCTCTAGTGCTGAACCAACGAGTCCAGGCGGGCTGGGTTCGTCTCGAGGGAATTCCGGCAACGAACGTGGCCCGGGAGCTCTGGAAAAAGGATCTGATTACTCCAGAGCATGACCTGGGTGGCTTCTCTGTGGCCTATCAGCTCGTGTTGTTCCCAGAGGAGCATGCACCTGGGGAGTATGGCGTAGGTGGTGTCTTGTTGGTGCGTGCGTCGGACCAGAGGCCACGAGGTCAACGAAGGCGGGGTGGCCAGCGCGGGCCGGTCATGAAGGCGGACTTTGGCCTAGTCCGTATCAGCCGCGTGGGTACGGCTTTCTCGTCTGCGCGGATCCCCGAACTACATTCGCTTTCGTCCGCGAGGATTTTGATTGTTGGATGCGGGGCGCTCGGAAGCCTTGTCGCCGAGCAGCTGGCTCGGGCTGGTGTTGGGAAGCTGATTCTGATTGATGGCGATGTGCTCGATGCTGGCAACTTGGTCCGGCATGCCGCCAGTCTCGCCGAGGTCGGACTCACCAAAGCGAGAGCAGTCGCCCACCTCGTTAGAGGCGCGTCACCCGAAATATCGGTCGAGCCGCTCGATTTCCTCGTCGGGACAGCTAGATCGGGCGACCAGGGCCTAAGCACCTCGTCGACCGCCAAGCTAGTGGCTGCAGTCAATCGCGTCGACGTCGTCGTAGATGCGACCGCAGAGATCGCGGTCCACGAGGTGCTCTCACTCATGGCGTTCGAGGCTGGCGTTTCGCTTGTAGTTCCAGAAGCCAGCCCCGGCGCTTGGGGCGGTGTCGTAGCAAGCCTCCCGGCAGGCTCGGAAGCCTGTGGCAACTGCCTCGAGTTCCATCGCCAGGAAGGTGATGTACCGGCGCCGCCTTCGGACTCGACGAGGATCCAGCCGATCGGCTGCTCTGAGCCAACCTTCACCGGTTCCGGCTTTGACCTAGCAGAAGTGGCGATGCAGGCGGTTCGAATGATCGTCGAGGCAACGGCTTCCTCCGGTCCGACGACGGAGGCAACTGCCGATGTTCTGCAACTGCGAGACACCAATGGCGCACGCACTCTCCCTCGTTGGGACCGCGTCACCTTGCCCCGCCACCCGCACTGCGGCTGGCACTGAGGTGACGCTCTTCGTCCCGAGACGGCTGGTGCGCGCGATGAGGTCAATCGCGCTCTTGTCCTCACCTCTTGAGTCCGGTGGCGTTCTGATCGGGCGCCATCTGACGTCCAGCTCGGCAATCGTGTCCTCCCTAATCGGGGCCGGTCCGAGCGCACGGGCCACGAAGACATCTTTCGAACCGGACTACCGGTATCAGCAACGAGAGTTCGACCGTGCCTTCGCGGAAGATAGTCGGGTGGCCTACCTGGGGGATTGGCACAGCCATCCTGGCGGTGCTAGTTGGCCCAGTCAGAAGGACAAGCGCACTCTAACTACGATCACTGCAACTAGTGCCGAGGAGGCTCCTGGGCCGTGGGTGATCATCATCGGAGGCCGAGGATTTCTAGACCTTCGCGCTTTCACGTCTCGATCACCGGCCTCTGCGCAGCAAGATCGGCTCCGCATCATCGGTCGTGAGTAGCAACCGAGTCGAAGAACCGTTGGGCAAAAGTGTCAGCCTGTTCCCGGACCCAGGGTCGCCGAACAACCAGCAGCCAGACGCCCGTGACGATCACGATGAGGATCGCAATCGACGCCCCTGCGGCAAGGTCCGAGAAGATGTAGGTGAGAAACGTGTTGGTCCCAAAACTGATCACGAGCAGAGTCAGCGCGAACGGCTTGAGGGCCAGGAGATTGCGCCGGAATCCGTATTGGATGTTCTCGTCCAGTAGCCTCCTGTCGCCTGCGCGGACCACGGCGGCGTTCGCCCGCCGAACCGCGTCAGCGTAGAGCTCGTCAGCGACGTCCGGATCACCCTCCTCGTCGCTCTTGACCGGAAGTTTGAAGTCCACCACCCGTTCGACATCGGCCCGACGTCGTTCTACGAGCGCGACGTTCCTTGCCCCTGAGAGTCGCAGCATCGACGTGGTCGGCAAGCCATCCCATGCCTTGACCAACCTCTTCTCGAGTCGGCGGCCGAGTGGCCGCACGATTTGTTCGGTCAGCAGGGCAAACGCTCCGACGAAGACGAGCGGCAAAGCGCCGATTAGGAACCCGAGGCCCGACAGACCGAGACGTGATGCGTACCAGAGCAGAAAAAGCGTGGGTGCCGCTGCTATGAGAGCCGGAGCGATTCTCGCCTTGCGCGAGTACTCGTCAAACTTGAACTTCATTCTTCCCTTAGGCGGGAGACGCTTCGCTGTACTCCGAGCGCTGCTGAGCGTCGTGCGAGTGCAGGAGGTTCTTGCCTTCTGTCGCGTAGATGCGGAACCCTCGGTTGCGCAGTTCCGCGAGCACCGCGACTCCCGGATGCTTCTCATCAGCGAGAGCGCTGCTGATGAAGGCCGTCGTCCCCGCAGATCCGGTCGGGAACCAGCGATCGAGCACCGAGGGACCTAAGTTGTGTCGGCTCCCATGGTGGGGCACCTGGAAGAACTCAACCTGGTCGGGTCTGTTCGCACCGAGTGCTCTCTCAAACTCGTCGGCTGCGTAGTCGAGCGCAGTGATGCCGGCGTCTCCCGTGAAGATGTGGAACTCGTCCGCAGCTTCAATGCTCAGAATGACTGACGAGTTGTTGCGCGAGGAGGTGTCGTCTGTATCGTCGAGAGCGTCTTCGCTGAGTTCCGACTTCACGTCTAAGGTCCCGAACACATCGGCGCTCGCCCTTAGAGTGTTCTCGGCCACGTTGGCCGCTACTCCTTCGGCGAGCAGTTCTTGATAGTAGGTCTGCGACGGGCCGAGAACACGGAGGGTGCCGTTGTACCGTTCGATTCCTGCGAACGGCTCGGTCACCGCAGTGCCGTTAGCTTCGGCCGCAGCGTAAAGCGCCTCGATCTTCTCCAGGTTCGAGTACTCGTCGACATCGCCGTGGTGCTCCCACGGTAGATGCAGCATCAACTCCGTCACCTCCAGGGACTCCACTACTTCGATGAGTCCGTTGATGTGATCGGCGTCAGGGTGTGTGGAAACGACGAGATCGACCCGATCTGTGAGGTAGCGATCATTCACGTGACGGACGAGTCGATTTCCAACGGCTGAATACCCACCGTCGACAACGACGACGCGCAGTCGGCTCTCGCCGTTGGGGAGGTAGCGCACAGCGATCGCGTCCCCGCTCTTCGACCCAGGCCCGTCCTCGCTCTCGACGGCGAGAAAGTCAATCTCGATCAATGCGCATCTCCCTCCCAGGCGTTCATCCCGGCGTATATTGACACCATACGGGAATGCACATTCGGGGATCTCAAACTCGGAGTCCCCATCTCCTCGCGGAACCCGCCTTTGCTCTCAGCGGAGACGGTGAATGTGCTGCAGATCTTGCGCTTCGATGGGAGGCGCTGGGCACTGGTCCTTGCCCCTCCCCCGGACCGGATCAGGGCCACAGGATGCCATGGCTCCGGTCCCTGTCGGGGCGCCCGAGCCAGGCCCGCTCGAATCAGTCGTCGCTGTCCTCACGTGCATAGCAGCAGCTCACGAAGCCTGGTGGCGAAGTAGTCCGTGACGCCGACCGGTGTCGGGCCCGAACGGCGACTCGATGGCCGGGGTGGACGCATGCCGGATTGCCGGCATCGCGTTTCTCGACTACGACGACCTTTCGACCGTCAACCCGGCATCGGATATAGATCTGTCCGTGCGCCCTCCTAGCCCTGGACTGGGGGCGGCGCACGTCGGCGGCAGCTGCAAGGATCGTGCAGTCGATTCGATGGAAGGCCAGAATGACGAACGCCACCAGCTCCCACCAGTTCCGACTGCTCACTCCCGCCGCCGCGCAAGAGGCGCTCGAGCTCTTCGGCGTCACCTGGGCGCCACGGCTCGAGCGAACGGGTGAGCCTGTGAATGGGAGGGGTCTGTACGCCTGGGTGAAGGAGCCTGCCGACGGCGGCTCGGCGGAGCACGGCGGTGTCCTCTACTGGGGTCGCGGCAAGAACGTAGACAAGCGCCTCGCCGAAGAGCGCAGCTGGACCGACGACGACTACGTGCACGCGCACGGTGTCGCCGCCCGCAGGAACGGAGCGGTTGCAGTCCGCGACGCGGTCAACCCGAATGCGGCCAGTGGGAAGCTCATCGCCGCGCGGTCCGTAATCGCCAGCACCGGCCTCGACAAGGGGATCTACGAGAACGCGGTCAGGGCGTTCCGACATGACGTCGAAGCGAACCCTGAAGCGGCCGCCGAGCGGTTCGTTGTGCGGTTGTCGATCCACGTCGGCGATATCGGAGCTCCGATCAACTCTCAGTATGCGAGCGCTTGGCGGATCCGGATGTTCAGCGAAGCGGAGAAGAACCGCGTCTATAGTGCTGACCGCGCCGCGTACCTCGCTGCCGTGCATCTCTTCCCCGAGAGCAAGTGATTCTGCGCCGGGCACGACCGTCCGTTTCGTGTCATCTCCGGCGCCCTCCATCCAAACCGGAGCACAGCGAAGGTGCGCGAAAGCAACAGAACTAGCAGACAGACCCCTCGCCGCAGCACGAACTGCCGATCCCGGATCGTGCGTGTCTTGCAACCCACCGTCAGCACGCTCGCAAGATGGCATACAGCTGCACCCGGCAGATACGAGACACCCCTCCCCCACTGCTGCGGGAGGCAACGCTGTCGGCGCTGAAACGCCTCACAACACAAGGGTTGCAGCAAGCGCTGCTCTAGCACCCGCCAGGAGCCGACGCCATGGGCTGCGGCCTCGCCGGGATATCGAGCAGCATCCGCGCCCAGCCATCGATGGCTGCTCACATCCATCAACTTCGTTATTGCGCGCGCAGGCCGGGCGCTCGAGGGTCGGTCGATTTGTCGTCGCCGTCAACTGCGCAGCAGCCGTCACAACCGTGCACGCTGACGCCCCGGCCCTGCAGCGCGTGGTAACGGACGTCGTCGGGGTCTGGGTGACCCGTGCCGTGCTCGCAGATGCGCTCGGCCGTGCCCGTCTCGGTTCGCCAGGTGATCGGCCAGGCGGTCATGTGATGGTCGGACGGGTGGTGGACCCAACAGCCTCGGCCGGCACAGGCTGCGGGCTGATGTATGCCGACCAGGGCACCGTTGGTGATCATCGTGAGGTCGGGCAGGGTGCATTGCTCGCGCTGGGGGTCCTCATTCATTCGGTCGCGTCAGCCATTCAGGTCCATCCGCTTCCGTCAATGATGCTGAGGAGGTTCTCGACCTCGCCTCCTTGCAGAAGCCATTGAGCGGGAGTCTGCGGCCCGGTCGCGTGCAACGTTTCCTGGGGAACCGAGAAAAAGGATGCCACCGTGATCCAGTCCCATTGGGCAGCGGTTACGGCACTGATGATTTCGGGGAGCCCTGGTAGGAGGGGCTGTGGCCGACGGTACGTGAACTGCCACACCGGGATACGAAGAGTCCCGCAGATGGTCACTCCGTACAGGCGACCAGCGTCGACTTCTTGCGTGACTGCGCCTTCAGCGAGGTCGAGTAATCCGCCGGCGTCATTGAGGGACATCGTCTCGAGGAACGGCGCAAGCCAACTTGTCATCATGCGGACGTGGAGCGCTCCCCGCGCCAAGTCTCGCGCGGCATCATCGAAGTCCTCCTGCGTCCAGCCCCCTGATTCGATGACGAACCGCTTTTCGTCCTCCGGGAGCTCGGCAGCTTGGTAGGGCTGCCATGATTCGATCTCCTCGATCAGTGCGTCGAGGAAGTACTTGCTGTCGATGTGAAGTGCATCGACAGCCCGCTTCAAGCGTTCGAACCGGATGCGGTCGATCGGCTCGGTTCTATTCTTTGCTTTCATACGTGCGCTCCTGAGTTGTATGCGATGAGATTGGCCGTGCTTCCAGGCCAGCGGGCGGGAGTCGAAGCGTCATCTGGACCGCGGCCGGCCGCGCCCGTCGATGATCCGCAGCAGGTCGCGTACAGCGATCTCCAGCTCCCAGAAGCCGTGCGCATGAAAGAGCTCGGTGTACTCGTCCGGCCGGACGGAGCCGAAGTCCCTGAGGAGCCGCCGGGCCTCGGCGATGATCTGACCGCCGGTGATGTTGTCCAGGTCGGTCCACGCGTTGTCCTCGTCGTCCCTCTCGGATGCGGGGTCGTAATTTGGGTCGTCCACGCGAGCCGCGCGAGCCAGAGCGCGTCGCCGGAGGACGCCGGCTCCTTGACGCCTTGATGGCCGGCGACGGGCCCGGCTGATGCGAGCAAGCTGCTTGCTGCGCCGCTGGCGGTTGAGGCGCTCAAGGACCTGGTCGAACGGCACGAGATTCTCTGCTTCCTCGTGCCGGCCAAGGTCGTGGAGAAGGGCGACCTGCAGTTGCCGGTTGAGCCACAGAAGCTTCGCCTTCTTCGCCCTCGGACCCGCAGGAGAAGGAGGCGCAACCTCGAGCGAATCAGGCCGCCTAGGTGAGCTCGTCCCGGCCGGAGCGGTGGCGCCCGCCAGGGGAAGAATCCCGGGAAAACGAATCAAGGTGACCGGCACCATCAACGTTGTGACCCCAATCATCCCGATCACCGACGCCCACAAACCGGGACGTGATCCGTTCAGCGCCGCTAACGTGTGAGCTACTAGTAGTAACCCCATCAGTGCGAGAGCCAGGTTCTCCGGCCAGCGGGAATGGGGACGATCTCCCGACCACCGTGTGCTCGCAAGGGCAGCGGCCCACCGCCCTCCTCCCACGAAGTACGCAAGGAGGACGATGAGCGAGGTTCCACCGTATGCCGGCTCGACAGCGATGATCGTCGATCCGGCGGTCACGATCAGGAAGAGGACGGCGAGGGGCGCACCCCGGTCGGTGCTTGAAAGGCTGCGCTGCGGCTGCTTGAACGTACTCATTGCTTCTGCTCCACACGCGAGAGGGTGTGCCTCACCCTCTCGGTGAACATGACCACGGCCGCGACTCCGGCAAGAGACGTGAGTACGACAGCGGCAAGGCGGCATCTGCGGTTCTCGGCGCTGCTTGCTGATGCCGGCCGAGCAGAAAGACTTCGCGTGAGCCCGTTAGCTACGGCGTCACGAGTACGCAGTGGCGGGAGCGCGTCGATTTCCCGGTCGCGGCCCTCCTCCCGCAGTATGCGGACGAGGAGTCCCCGAGCGATTCTCGCCCGGGTGAGGCGGGAAATGTCGCCCGTCAGGTCTTCCTGCGTCAGGCCAAATTCATTGAGGTCCTCCTCGGTGAAGCCATACATCGGCGGACCAGGTAGCCATAGGGGTAGAACGCCCCTGGCATACGGTGCGGCGAACCGCCGCGCTCTGAGGGCACTAAGGACGTTGTCAGTGATGTCAGTATCGACTGGCTTGGTGGTGCGCCGTGTCCTACAGGTCACCCCTTCACCGCCCGTCGCCTATGGCTTTCGTCAGCTGGGCCATTGCCGTTGGTCGGGCCTTGACCGCGTTCATTTGAACTTGCATGGGCACCCTCGGTTGAGCAACGGGAACGCCTGAAAAGCAGACACCACCTTGTGTTACGGCGCTCCTTCACCACCCGCACCTTCGCCCGCATCGCGCTGCTCGACTAGTTCGCATCGACATCCCTGGTCCTCCTGTCACGGTCTTTGTTTCCTAGCCCAGAGACTCGGGGCTCGTGCAGACGGTATGGCGCGGCAGGGCGGAGCCGAGCAGACGTCGGAGGAAGAGTCAATGACTCGGTTTTTTCTCCTGCGCAGCTGACGCTGGATTCCACCCGGCATCGCGCCTCTACTGGGGGAAGCGAGACGTCACTGCGTCGTTTCACCGCTCCGGTGATTTCCGGGGGAAACCTCCCTGGGCAGGGCACAGAACGCCGCCCGCGCAGTTGCTCGACGAGCCGTTCAGGTTTCAAAGCGACCTGTTGGGAATTGGAATACCGCGCTCTCTTGGGTGCGCTGAAGCTCCGGCACGCCGTCCGATGGCGGATGACCCCGCTCGGAACAGTGGCCACGCGCCGAATGTCGCTCTCAGCCTTGATCGTCTAGGAGCTCCTGAAGCCGCACCGCCCGCGCCTCTCGCAGGGTCCGGGTCTGCAGTTGGCGGAGCTGACGCGATAGCCAGCGCGCGAGAAGGAACTCAGTTCGGTCATCTGGGTTCAGCCGGGGAAGGGCACCCGTCTCCCTTGCGTGACGGACGCAACCCTGTTGGTTGTGTTCCCAGGCTGCCTCCTGCGGATCCCACTCGAACGCGGAAGATACGTCGAGCCGATGAACCTGGTACCGGCTCAGATTCGCTTCGAAGCGCCGCTGGTACCGGGCCCACTCCCCCAGGTGCCGCTCGTCGACTGGAAGTGTGGCGGCGTTTCGAGTCTTCTCCCTCGGCGTCCGGCCGTGGACCAGCCACCAACGCTCGTACCGATGCAGGTTCTCTACCCATCGGTCTGCTCTGACATTCCGCTCCGCCGCGGATGCGGTTTCGACGCCGGAAGCGATCGCGTCAGCGAGGCGGAAGCGCTCGGACTTGTCATCTGAGGGCGCTATTCCAGTGAGGAGGGCAACCGCCCGCCGGTGCAGGTCGATTGCCATGTTGTCGTGCACGGGAGTCCGTTCTGGGCTGCACAGGCGTGCAACTCCAGAGGAGACATGCGCGGACGACCGCCGTCACGGCGCAGCGCGAGGAGAACGCCCTGTCAATGACTCGGCTGAAACCCGCCCGCCGCACCCGTTCAGATGGAAAACGACCCGAGTCAGCAACAGCGAGGAGACCCCCATGACGACATGCGTCGACGATCAGAACGGCCTGGCTTGACGGCCCCGCGCCGGGAGCCGGTTGTCCCGGTCGGTCCACAGATCGCCCTGGCACTGGAAACGCAGGACGCCCTACTGCTCTTCGAGGCAGTCCGGAGCAGGATCGTGGAAGTCGGTGACTGCTGGATCTGGCAAGGCGGTACCACAGCCGGCAAGAACCCCTATGGCTACCTCCAACTCCCCGGTGGAAAGCAAGTGCGCATTCACCGGTCCGTGGCGCTCGCCAACAACGGATTCCGGAAGTGGGGCCTGGAGGAGGTCGTCCACCACAAGTGTGCAAAGACCCTCTGCGTCAACCCGGACCACCTGCTGGTGTGGAGCGAGAAGGAGAACTCGCTGGAGGGTCATGCGCGCCAGTACCTGACCGAGCGCATCGAGGAGCTCACCCGCGCCCGGGACCTGCTCACAGGACACGTCCCGGAACTCAACGAGAAGGAATTGCGTGAGCGCGCCCAGATCAATCAAGTGGACCAACTGCGCCCCGAGAAGGGGTCCAAGGCAGTGCGCCGGGATGCGCTCAAGGCAGCGCTCGAGCTGGTGGGACTCACGAAGTCCACCTACGAGCGACGGCGACTGAAGTACTTCCCCGAACGAGTAAACGGCGAGAGCCGACTAGGACTCCTCGAGAAAGGCATCAGATGGCGCGACCACGATTCAATCGCGCAGTACCTCGCCGACAAGATGCCCTCGGAACAGCGCGGCGACGACTGCTGGCTGTGGCCAGGAAAGAAAACCAACGGCTACCCCACGGCCGGAGTAGGCGTGCGCCATCGCTACCTGCGCAGAGTGCTCATGTGGGCGACGAAGGGGTTTCGCGGCGAACTGTCACACTTCCCCGACGTGTGGCACGACTGCGACCAGAAACTCTGCCTCAACCCAGACCACCTGCGCCTGATCACCCAGCACTTCGATCTGATCTATCCGCCCGTCCTCGAGGACCGCCTCACCACGATCCGGCGGCTGCTCAGCGAAATCGCGGCCCTCGACCCCAGCCATGCCAAGCTCACGGACAATTGGGAGTACTACCTCAAGGAGGCGGGATACTGGCCGAATCCTTCTGATTGAGCCGAGGACCTCGCCTACCGTGAGCATCGGCGCGTCAAGCGGCGGCGAGACGACCTCGATCTGGAACGTGACCAATCGGCGATACGGCTTAGGAGGCATCGCGTTAAGTCGCTGGCCCGACGCTCCGGGTCTGGATCCCGGGTCGCAACGCCCTGGCCCAGCACCGTAGCTGGCCGTCGTGTTGGTCCCTGCCGGCACAGAACCGGCCGCGGCACCCGTGTGATCGGGGTGTCCCTTGAGGGGGTAACCTCGATGTGACTTCCGGTCTTGCTTGCAGGACCGGACGAGCGCTGGTTGAGACAGCGCACGGAGGCCTCGAGGTAACCCTCGAGGCCTCTTCTCGTACTCGGCCCGCCGCCTGTCCCCGCGGAACTCCCAGGAACGAAGGCTGCCTGAACGGACCCTAGGATCCGTGGTCCAGACACCAATGAAGATCCTGGGCATGGGCGGGTTCCACGAGGCGGCATGACGGGACCGAGATCGGCCGCCGCACGGGAGCGACACACAAGACCGCCGATGGCAGCCACGGATCCTCGACCGGTCCCCCGGCCCGGTACGACAAGAAACGACCTCGCCGGCATCGTGGCCAAGAGGCCGCTGAAGAAAAAAATGAGTTGCGTGCCGCGCATGTAGTAGGTGACCAACATCCAGGAACACCTACTGAAAGAGCAACCCATGCCCACCCTCACCACCACCTACGTCCCGACCCTCGAAGCGCAACTCTGGAAGGAGCTCGCGCCGTTCGTGGCAACCGCCGTTGCCGGTACCGCGGGCAAGACCGCCTACTCCGAGGCCGACCTGTACCAGTCCTGCACCAGACTCACCGCATGGGTGCACCAACAGCCCGACCTAACCCTCGATGAAGCAACCGTCTTCGCGCCCGAAGTGATTGAGCGCTTCGTACAGGAGGGCCTGTCGCACTACTCCCCCGCTTCCCGCGGGAACCGACGCTCAACACTCATGCGGATGTCCGAAGCGCTCATCGGCACGCCCGCACGCAGCGACATCTTCACACCACTGCCAGCTTCCGAGCCCAGCGCCCCCTACATCACCAAGGAGATCGATCACCTTCGCCGGTGGAGCGTTGGACAAGCCGGCGAGCGACGCAACGACGCGAAGATCCTCATAGCGCTCGGGCTCGGCGCCGGCCTCTCGGCCAGCGAAATCACCGCCGTTCGTGTCCGCGACATCACCATCACCAACGGCGACGCGACTATTCGCACCACAGGTCACCGACCGCGGCACGTCGCTGTGGACAACTTGTGGGCGGCAGCCTTGTCAACGGCAGTCGCATCCCGCAGCAGCGACCAATTCGCGTTCTGCCCTGCGCGTAGGGGAGCCGGCAAGAATCTCGTCACGAACTTCATCGCCCGCGCGAAGCCCGCCGGCCTCGAACTGAACACGCGGCGCATGCGGGCTACCTGGCTCGTGGGCCACATGCAGAACGGCACCACGGTGACCATTCTCATGGAAGCAGCAGGCGTTACGTCTCTCGACGCGCTTGGCCGATACGTCGGCTTTGTAGGTAAGGCGGCATGACTGCAGCTGCCTCCGGATCTTTTAGCGCTGTCGAAGCTGTTGCGCTGGCTCAGCAAAGTAGGCGCCGGCCCCTTGATGTACTGACGAGCATCTTCGGCTGCCTGACGCCGGAACGTTCGATGAGCACGACCTTCGGCGCACCGTCTCCTCCGCCACCCCGGTGCTCTTCTCGGTCGCGGGACGCGTTGACACGAAACCGTGAGCAGGTCGGCCCGCTCGTGCGGCCTACGCTGAACACGTGCCGCCTGAGAACTGAGGATTGGAACGCCTGGCTATTGAGCCTTGAGTACCCGGATGATTCGGCGCCGCGTGAGCAGTACCCTCTGCCAGCGGGTCTTACGGTTGCAACGTCGCTGCTTCCCTTGCCAACCGCGCGCGTCCACGTGACCGGAGGCAACTGGTTCGTGCCTTGGAGGCAACGACCATTCATCCGGCGCGGCCCCTGGATGATTCGACGAGAACCCGAGAACCGGGTTGATCGCAATGCCGTAGCCGTGTTCATCGGTGTCAGGCAGATCGGCTACCTTCGCTCGGGTAAGGCGTCCTTCTACTCCCGTGCCCTGCGGGCGCTCGGCGGTTCGCTCGAGGTTACCGGCGAGATCGAGGAATACAGCTACTTCGTCAACCTGCCGAGAAAGCTTGCCTTGAGGAACTTCATCCAGGGGAAGAGGGAGCACGGGTAGCGGATGGTTCGTCCCAGCGCAGGGAACGCTCGTTAGTGACGAATTGAACGACGCCCTGCGGGGTCGACCGCACCGACTCTGGTCCTGGTGGGCCCGAATGCGCGCACGCGCGGTCGGGCCGATGCCCGACGCCTCAGGCGCGCTCACCGTTGGTTCCCCGCATTGCCGCCTCCACGGTTCACTCTCGCCGAGCGCTGAACGGAGCGCTACGCGAAAGATCGTCAGTCCTAGCGAGGGAGGGCGCGTCTGACACGTCCACTATTGGGCGCGGCCCTAGTGTGGACTCCGCAAGTGAACCCCATAGCGTGAAGCGAGAGCATGTCCACCGACGTACCGTCCGGCGCCAATCTGAGCGCATTCATCTGGTCCATCGCGAACCTCCTCCGCGGCACCTACAAGCAAGCCGACTACGGCAAGGTGATCCTTCCGTTCACCGTGCTGCGTAGGCTCGACGCAGCCCTCGAGCCAACCAAGCCGCAGGTGTTGGCGGAGTTCGCGATTCTGGGGGACGGAAGCCCGGCGCTGAACTACGTGCTGCCCAGCAAGTCCGGCTACTCGTTCTACAACACCTCCAAGTACACGCTCGCGACGCTAGCCAACGACCCAGCGCAGGTTCGCGCCAACCTCCTGGACTACGTCAACGGATTCAGCGCGAACGTGCGGGACATCTTCGACCGCTACGAGTTCGCCGCGCAGGTCGTGCGCCTGGACGAGAACGATCTCCTCTACCTGGTGCTTCGCGAGTTCGCGAAGGTCGACCTGCACCCGGACCGAATCAGCAACACCCAGATGGGATCGATCTTCGAGGAGCTCATCCGGAAGTTCGCGGAGACCAGCAATGAGACGGCGGGTGAGCACTTCACCCCGCGCGAGGTAGTCCGCCTCATCGTCAGCCTCCTCTTCACCGAACACCCGGATGCAGACCCGAAGCAGTCGCTCACGGTGCCCGGCGCTGTCCGGACCGTGTATGACCCCACCGCAGGCACCGGCGGCATGCTGTCGGTGTCGGACGACTACGTACGCGAGCACTTCCCGAAAGCATCGCTACGCCTCCATGGACAGGAGCTCAACGCCGAGTCGTTCGCGATCGCGAAGGCCGACATGGTGATCAAGGGCCAGTCGATCGACGACATCATCTGGGGCGACACCCTCACCAACGATGGGCACTTCGGCAAGACCTTCGACTTCGGCATCGCCAACCCGCCGTTCGGGGTGGAGTGGAAGAAGCAGCAGTCGTTCGTCACCCAGGAGCACGAGCAGCGCGGGTACGACGGCCGCTTCGGCCCGGGTCTTCCCCGCGTCTCCGACGGTTCCCTGCTGTTCCTGATGCACCTGGTCAAGAAGATGCGACCCGCGAAGGACGGCGGCGGACGCGTCGGCATCGTGCTCAACGGCTCGCCGCTGTTCACGGGCGGCGCCGGCTCGGGCGAGTCGAACATCCGCAAGTACCTGTTCGAGAACGACCTCGTCGATGCCATCGTCGGCCTGCCGACCGACCTCTTCTACAACACCGGCATCGCCACCTACATCTGGATCCTCGACAACGACAAGCCCTCCAGCCGCAAGGGCCGGGTGCAGCTAATCGACGCTACGGACAAGTGGGGGAAGATGCGCAAGTCCCTCGGCTCAAAGCGCCGCGAGCTGAGCGCATGCCACATCGCCGAGATCGTGGCCACCTACGGCAACAACGAGAGCTCGGATGCCTCCAGAAACTTTCGCAACGAGGACTTCGGCTACACCACCATCACGGTGGAGCGCCCGCTGCAGCTGAACTGGTCGCTCGCGCTCGACCGCATCAACGCGGCCGTCGAGCAGAAGGCGATCGTCAAGCTGGGCCTCGACTGGTCGGAGTTCACGGGCACCGTCATCCGTGACGCCTCGCTCGCTGAGCCGACCACCGACGTCGCGACGTTTACGAAGACGGTGAAGCGGCTGCTGGCGGGCGCCGACTTGACCCTCCCAACCCCTCAGCTGAGGACGGTCATCGCCGGCCTCAGCGAGAGGGACGAGTCGGCACCCATCGTCACCGACGCCAAGGGCAACCCGATCGCGGACCCAGACCTGCGGGACACCGAGAACGTGCCCCTCACTGAGGACATCGACGACTACATTGCCCGCGAGATCGCGCCGCATGTCGAGCACTTCTGGGTTGACCGGACGAAGGACAAGATCGGCTACGAGATCCCCTTCACACGCCACTTCTACAAGTACGTCCCACCCCGCTCCCTCGAGGAGATCGACGCGGACTTGAACGAGCTAATCGGTGAGATCAACGCCCTGCTCGTGCAGGTGGAGCGACGGTGAATAACTACCCCGCTCGCTGGTCTGCCGGCCGTCTCAAGGACGTTGCTAGCGCGACTCCAAGCACAGTGGACAAGAAGAGTTACGACGGGCAGATGGCGGTGCGCCTATGCAACTACGTCGACGTTTACTACAACGACAAGATAACAGCGGACCTGCCATTCATGAGTGCTACCGCCAGTACGGACGAGGTCAATCGATTTTCGGTGCGTGCGGGGGAAGTCGTCCTAACCAAGGATTCAGAGTCACCGACGGATATAGGCATCGCAGCCTTCGTTCCGGAAACTCTGCCCGGTGTTGTTTACGGATACCATCTTTCTGTTCTTCGGCCGAATGCTCGTTCCGACGGCAGATTCCTGAAGTGGCTGTTCGATTCGCAGTTGGTCAAGCATGAATTCGCCACCCGCGCCAATGGCCTCACGCGCGTTGGCCTCGGACAAGGCGCGCTCACGTCGGTTCCCATACCGATTCCCCCGGTCGAAGAGCAACGGCAGATCGCGGCGTACCTGGACCGGGAGACGGGCCAGATCGACGCGTTGATCGCCAAGCAGGAGCAACTTCTCACCACCCTCGCTGAACGCCGCATGGCGAGCATTACGGAAGCTGTCGATGCGACAGCACGCAATCCGACGGCCCGAACCACTCGCCTAAAGCGGGTCGCACGGATCCAGCCTGGTATCACGCTCGGCCCAGATAAGCAGGGAGTTCTCCTGCCATATCTCCGCGTCGCGAATGTGCAGACGGGTCGCGTCGATCTGACCGAGGTAAAGACTATTCGCGCCACGACTTCGGAACTGCGTAAGCATGCACTGCAGCAAGGAGACGTGCTGATGACGGAAGGAGGGGATGTCGACAAATTGGGTCGAGGTGCTCTGTGGTCGGGCGAGATCGAACCATGTTTGCATCAGAATCACGTCTTTGCCGTGCGATGCGACGAGCGACTGGACGCCCGCTGGCTCGTCTACATACTCGAGTCTGCCGAAGCGAGGCAATACTTCCTGAACACCGCGAAGCGATCAACCAATCTGGCGTCGACCAACAGCACGACAGTTGGAATGCTTCCCGTGACATTGTTGCCGCTTGAACAACAACGCAGGACTGTAGCGGAACTCGATCGAATGACCAGCGACCTGGAGAACCTCCGCGATAGGACCTTGCAGATGATTGCACTCCTTCGCGAGCGGCGGCAAGCGCTTATCAGTGCGGCAGTGACCGGGAAGATCGACATCAGGAGCGCGTGATGGCCATTCACAACGAGAAACCGTTCGAAGACGAGATTGTCGCCGAACTCGAATCGGGCGGCTGGCTCTACTCCCCCAATGACAAGGGCTACGACAAGAAGCGCGCCCTCTTCCCTCAAGACGTGCTCGGTTGGCTCGAGGACACGCAGCCGGACACGCTGCAGAAGGCCCTCGCGCACGGTGGCGAGATGAAGCTACTCGACCGTCTCGCCGCCGCCCTCGATTCGCCGTTCGAGACGAGCGGCGGCCAGCAGGGCGGCACTCTCGCCGTGCTCCGGCGCGGGTTCACCGATGTGCCCCACAAGTTCCGCATGGCGCAGTTCGAGCCTGCCGACGAGCTCAACGCCACAACCAACGAGCACTACGCGAAGATGCGGGTACGCGTCATGCGGCAGGTGCACTACTCGCTTCACAACCAGAAGAGCATTGACCTCGTCCTCTTCGTCAACGGCATCCCTGTAGCCACCCTCGAATTGAAGACGGATTTCACCCAGTCGGTGCACGACGCGATCACCCAGTACAAGCAGGACCGCCCGCCCAAGGGCGAGCCGCTGCTCGGCTTCGGCCGACGCGCGCTGGTGCACTTCGCCGTCTCCAACCGCGAAGTCTGGATGACCACAAAGCTCGCCGGACCGGATACGAAGTTTCTCCCGTTCAATCGCGGGGATAACGGCGGTGCCGGCAACCCGTCCAATCCGGGCGGCTCCTCGACCAGCTACCTGTGGGAGTCCGTGTTGCAGCGGGATAATTGGCTCGACATCCTCGGGCGCTTCCTGCACCTGCAGATCAGCAAGAACACCGACCCCGTCACCGGCAAGGTCGTCAAGCGCGAGACGCTGCTTTTCCCCCGCTACCACCAGTGGGAATCCGTCACCCAGCTGATCTATGCCGCGCGTGAGGATGGGGCGGGGCACCGGTACCTGATCCAACACTCGGCCGGCTCCGGCAAGACGAATTCGATCGCCTGGACGGCCCACCAGCTCTCGACCCTGCATCGGCCGAGCGGCGAGAAGGTGTTCGACTCCGTCATCGTCGTCACCGACCGCACGGTGCTCGACAGCCAGCTCCGCTCGGCGATCAAGCAGATCGACGCCAAGAGCGGCGTCGTCACGGGCATCGAATCCGGCGGTGAGTCGAAGTCGAAGCAGCTCGTCGACGCCATCGCGAGCAAGACCCCCATCATCATCGTCACGATCCAGTCGTTCGGGTTCGTCGCCGATCGCCTTGCCGGCCTTCCTCAGGGGCGCTTTGCGATCATCGCGGATGAAGCCCACTCCTCACAGACGGGTGCCACCGCAGGCAAGCTCAAAGAGGTCCTTACCGGCGACGAGATCGCCGACATCGAGGACGGCGGCGAGATCGACACCGAGGCGATCCTCGCCGCGCACATGGCGAACCGGGCGGACGCGGCCAACATCTCCTACTTCGCCTACACCGCGACCCCGAAGGCCAAGACGCTCGAGCTCTTCGGCACGAAGGATGAGGACGGGCTCCCCCATCCCTTCCACCTGTACACGATGCAGCAGGCCATCGACGAGGGCTACATCCTCGACGTGCTGAAGAACTACACGCCCTACAAGGTCGCGTTCAAGCTCGCTCACAACGGTCAGGAGTACGACTCCGACGCCCCGCTGGTCGACCAGAAGAAGGCGCTGACCGAGCTGATGCAGTTCGTGCACCTGCATGACTTCAACATCACGCAGAAGGTCGAGCTCATCGTCGAGCACTTCCTGAAGAACGTCGCCTGGCGCCTCGACGGCAAGGCCAAAGCGATGGTGGTGACTGGATCGCGCAAGCAGGCCGTGCGATACAAGCGCGCGTTCGACGAGTACGTCTTGCGCACGGGCCGGCAGTTGGAGGTGCAGGCACTCGTCGCCTTTTCCGGACAGGTGATCGATCCCGATTGCGGGCCTGAGCCGTTCACCGAGACCAACATGAACCCGGGATTGAAGGGCAGGAGTCTCGCGCAAGCGTTCGGCACTGACGACTACCAGGTGATGCTGGTTGCGAACAAGTTCCAGACCGGCTTCGATCAGCCGCTTCTCGTGGCCATGTATGTCGACAAGAAGCTGTCCGGTGTGACGGCCGTACAGACCCTATCGCGCCTCAACCGCATCGCCACCGGCAAGGACTTCACGTGCGTGCTCGACTTCGTGAACGACCCCGACGAGATCCTCGCGTCGTTCCAGCCGTACTACCGTGATGCGCGTCTCACCGAGGTCTCCGATCCCAACGTCATCGCCGACCTGAAGAACAAGCTCAACGCGGTGGGCATCTGGGAGCAGTACGAGGTGAACGCCGCCGCCACCGCCCTCGTGCGCGCCCAAGGCAAGGACAAGGGCAACAACGCGTTCTTCGCTGCCATCGAGCCGGGGCGTGACCGGTTCGCCAAGCGTTACCAGGCGGCGGTCGCGAGCGGTGACGGCGAGGAGCGGGACCGCCTCGACATCTTCCGCTCCGACCTCACCTCGTTCGTCAACGGCTATGACTTCCTGTCGCAGATCATCGACTTCGGCGACGTGGAGATCGAGAAGCTCGCCATCTACGCCCGCGGCCTCGCCCGGCTGATCCGCGACGAGGTCATCCGGACCCCCATCGACCTCTCGGGTGTCGAGCTAGTGGGCTACTCGATCAAGCCGAAGGACGCATACGAACTCGAGTTGGACGGCGACGCCGAGTTGCCTCCGGCGAAGCCTGGCAACACCAAGACGCCGGTCGACCCCAAGCTGACCGCCCTGTGGGAGGCGATCGAGCAGCTGAACACCCTGTTCGACGAGGACTGGGGCACCGACGTCGACGCGAAGGCGTTCGTCGAGCATGTGAGCGGGAAGGTCGGCGAGGACGAGCAGATTGCAGCCCAGCGCGCCGCCAACTCTGAGGAGCAGTTCCTGGCGAGCCCAAACCTCAGGCAAGCGGTCGTCACCGGCCTGGTCCAGTCACAGGAGAACGCCGGCGGCATGACGAACGAACTCTTCGGCGACCAGCAGAAGCTGGGCCGCTTCGTCGAGATCATTGGGCGCCTAATCTACCGAAATAGGAACGCTGCCCTACTTCCGTAGAGCGAAGTAGTGCCGCACACCATCGGAGGGCTGAAGGTTCGGTTAGGCCGCCTTTACCGTACTCAAGGCCTGTAGCCCGTGCGGCGTCCACGCAACAGTAGAACCGCGTCTCGAGTCTTGCTACGGTCGATCCATGTGTGCGTTCTGCGAGTCTCGCCCCGATGCCACCAGCAGCCGGTGTCCTGATGGATCGATCAAAGTCTGCGAGGGAGGATCCACGCCCAACTATCTGGCTATCCCGAAGCACCACTTCCGGACGGGAGGGAACGCAAACAAGTGGGCTGCCTGGGTGAGTCCCGATGACCAGAGACGTATCTTCTCAGTCGCTTCCAATCGAGGGTGGCGTGAGAGTGAATCGGATCTCTGGGGTGCCTGCATAGGGCTACCGCAGCTTGGAAGGGAAAAACGCCAAAGGATGGCAAAGTTCCCGCATCCCGCCAACCCCACCGACGACGAACACGGCTATCCCGTTTCAGCACTAGATTCCAAACGGTCCATTCAGCACCGTCCTCCCTCGGCGGTGATTGACCAGTGGCTTTCCGCCGGACTTGTCGATGCTGATCAGGCGGAGTTAGTGCGCCGGGGGAAGGTGTGAAGTGCGCGTACAGTCTCTGCTCCTCGAAGGCGAGCCGCTTATCGACGCCTTTGCCTATCGCGGATACATTTATGGTTGGAACTTTGAAAACCAGATAGTGGTCTACAGTGTGGCGTCACTGATGGCTCAATTGGAGGACGCTTTCGGTGATGAGGGATTGGCTGTCGCATATGGACTATTCTGCAGCCGCGGAATAGGTGCCAGCGAAGTAATGAAGACGGCGTTCCGTCAGACGTCATCTGCTATGGAACGCGAATTCAGGTTGCATTCACGGCCCCATGTGCGAGCGGAAAATGCAGGGCCTTTCAAGCATGTGATCGACATGAAGATTACCTATGACCGTCTGTATCTCGCGACCGAGCACGGGCTCTTCATTGGAGATTTGCATCCTGACCAACTTGAAGATGAGCGTCGTCTGGACTTAGCCTCCACGCGGGAGGGTGAGTGTATATCGGTTAATACAGGTTTACGCGCCGTTAGTGCGTCCTTCGGCCTGGAGGGATTCCTCGTGATTGCTAACGAGCCTGATCAATCGCTAGGTCCCCGAAAGGAGTGGATGGTGCCTGTGCCCTCAGTTCGAACCAGTATTGGCGGCTCGACGCTCGCTAACTTCCCATCGCAAGAGGAGATACAGCGAATTCCGGTCACCCTATCGCGGGGGCGAAACCCCAGGCAAGTTGCTTTAGTAGGGATGACTCTTGATGGAATCGACAACGGCAACTTGAGTACCGTATCTGAGGGAGGATATGTGCTCTGGGATTCCCGACATCGTCGCATTATCGACGTCGCAGCCGAACGCACAGACGAAATGGGAAGATGGGTATCCGAAGATTTCATTGACGCGACCGCCGCGGAGGACACGACCACCGAACAGATCATTTCGGCCTCTTTCACAGGTAATAGCTTCCTTGCCATGGAAACATCAGAAGGAATGATACTTACTCGGGACGGTGAGAATCGGCTGGTTCAAACAGGACCGACTATATCGATGCGTACTTATTGGAATTCCTGGCGTTTCAGGAGGTTGGCGACCGCCACATCGCGGGAAGGACTGTGGTTGTACGCCGCGTTCGCCGGGGACGACGAGTTACCCTGACGCAATCCCACATTTCACCGTTCCACCGTTGATGCTCGTCGTAGTCACGCCGGACAGGAAGGCGAGCCAAGCAGCCCTGAATCAACTCTCAGAATGCCTCTGGCGCAGGGTGCACCATTCTTCTGATGTTCCTCAGAGTGTTGAGGTTTGAGATATTGGTAAGCGTTCAAATGAGTTTGCTACGGCGTGCACACGTTTGCCGGGCAGCCAACGCGAGAGCCCTCGCCGCACGGGTGCCCTGCGCTGAGCCCTTCGCGCGGATCGGTTCGCGCTAGGCGATCGCGGAGCGGAGCGCCTGCGCGGCCTCGCCCGGGTCGGCGGTGCCGTAGACGGGGCCGCCGTGACGGCGAGCTCGGCGCCCGAGTCCTTCACGGCCGGTCTGGAGCCCGAGTTGTGGCCGCCCGCGACGGAGAACAGCATTCCCGTTTCCTCACCCGGGGGAAGCCCGTCAGTCGGGGATGACGACGGTCTTCAGCCCCTCGCCCTGCTCAGTCGCCGCGAGGGCCGCGGCGAATTGGGACAGGGGGACCTGTTTCGTCACGAGGGGTCCGAGCGAGACCCGCTTCTGCTCGAGAAGTGCCATCGCCCGTCGCCACGAGGTCGGCGTGGACGCGAATCCGCTGGAGACCCGCAACTCCTTGTAGAGCACCTGGTCGAACGGGAGAAGCACGTCCCGACCGAAGATGCCGACCTGGACATAGCGGGCGCCGCGACGGGCGCCACGGAACGCGGCGGCGGCGCCGGCGGCGCTGCCGGAGCACTTGATGACCACGTCGAAGGATGCGTCGTCGACCGTGCCGGTGGTCACTCGGATCCCGAGCTTCTGGGCGACCGCAAGGCGTTCCGCATCGTTGGGGAGACCCGCGAGGGTGACGGCGGCACCCTGCGCCAGTGCGACCTGCGCCGCCAACTGCCCCATCGCGCCGGGACCCGTGACGAACACCCTGTCGCCCGCCTGGATCAGCGGCGGGTCCAGAAGGCAGTGCGTCACACAGGCGAGCGGCTTGGCCAGCGCGCCGTCGTACTCCCCCAGCCACTCCGGCAGGGCGTGCAGATTGAGGACGGGCAGAATGACGAACTCCGCGAATCCGCCGTTCTCGAACGAGCCGAGGGAGCGCCGATGCAGGCAGAGGTTCCGCCGTCCGGCGCGGCACATGTCGCATCGCTCACAGGCGGAGAAGTACGTCTCGCACGCGACCCTCGTCCCCACCCACCGGCCGTCATCAGGGTTGCCTACCTCGACGACACGGCCGAGGATCTCGTGCCCCATGACCACCGGCGGCTCGTACCCGTACTCGTCGTGCGCTACATGCACGTCGGTCCCGCAGATCCCCGTGGCGAGAACGCGCACTCTCGCGAACCCTGGCGGCGTGAATGGAACCGGTACTTCGGTGACGACGACGTTGGCGACCCCTGCGCCGGTCTTGACGACGGCTTTCATCATGGTGTCGGTCGCGGGAAGTGTCGTGGTCATCGCTCTCTCCTTCGAGTACGTGCGTGCGTGAGGTAGGTCGGTTCGGGTTGGTCTCCACTGTGCTCGGCAAGAACGGCGGCCGGAAGTTCGTTCGGTGTGACGAACCCGGGTTCGCCACCCGCTTCGGTCCCGGCCTCCCCCGCGTCTCCGACGGCTCCCCGCTATTCCTGCTGCACCTGGTCAAGAAGATGCGACCCGCGATGAAGGGACGGCGGTCGACGCGTCGGCATGGAACTCAACGGATAACCTCTGTTCGCCGGCGGCACAGGCTCTGGCGAACCCGACATCCGGAAGTGCCGCTCACCAAGTACTTCCGAAGCATGGAATTTCTGGCGGCTTAGCCTGGAACACGCTCTGGACCGGCTCACCGACTCCCCCGTTACCACTGGGCCGTTTGCATATGCTGAACCACCCACACTGTGTTGAGACAGTAAAGGTGAGAGATCACCGCAGGAGGGTCGGTAGGCGTAGGAAGCCCACCGGCCCTTTTCGTCTACTCGGACGTTCGCTCCCCCACCGCCACATCTCTCCGCCGCCCCGGCTCGGCCGTCGCGGATCGCCACATTGGGGAGCGCCGGTCGAGACGCGGCGGACGGCCGAGGAGGTCGCGGCGAGGCGACGCATCCCCTGTATTGCAGAATGAACGGGTGGTTTCCGGAGGGGAAGAGGTACGCGTGCACACCGACAGCGTGGACGGT
>Ga0210040_10002036_pt1 | contig 29239 bp, 29 predicted proteins | sample CryGeyCG12114_NA_FD_185462 | JGI IMG/M metagenome (GOLD analysis project Ga0210040, IMG submission 185462) | Groundwater microbial communities from aquifer - Crystal Geyser CG19_WC_8/21/14_NA (SPAdes) (version 2) | ecosystem: Environmental > Aquatic > Deep subsurface > Groundwater | place: USA...
GCCAACCGGCGCTAATGCATCTGCGTCCCGCCGCCCAAGGCGAGATCAACAGGGCGAACACGTCCGATGAAACACGTTTCAGACTACGATCGGGGACGGATTCCAAGCTTCGTCACGGTTAACCGCCAACCAGTCGATGGGCAGGGTAAGTCAGGGTGGCGACGACGACGACGACGAAGCAACAAAACGGGGGCCAAAGAACGAACTGCGTGGGTGTCTCATCGTTATTCGTCTACCGAGACCTCGGGGATTGTCATTGGACTTGGGGATTGGGAGACGGGGGAGAAGTATAAGTTCATCAAGCCAGCGAAAAAGCACCTATGTTTTGCAGGGAATTCTTTCCTCGGTTTTTTTCGTGAATCTGAATCCTCTTGTCATACAGATTTTTTTCCGCCATTGATTTCGTATTCTAGTTGTGTTTACGAGGTCGTGGGGAGCGTGCTCAGTAAGCTTGCGAATTCATTCAGGAGGAGGAGTGATTAGTTGAGAGCGTACACTCTTCTCTGACAAGAGTCGTTTGTTTTTTTGACTTCGTCAACTTTGCTTTTCGACACCGTTGGAGCATAGATCGAAGCCCGGACTACTGTACTGTAATATCCGGGCTACAGCGAGCCAGACGGGCTCGTTCAAAAATGTCCTCACCGACCGCGCCCAGCGTCTCCGTCACATCTCCCGAGAACACCACCACGGCAGCGCGACCCACACCGCCACGGCGTTCTTCCTCCATGCACAAGAAGCTCATCACCAAGCTCCGCCCGCTGCCCTTCCAGTACGTCTGGGCCATGTGGCACACGCGCGCCGCGTCCTCCGGCCTGGCCGACGACAACAAGTACGCGCCGACGCTGCTCGCCGAAGAGGTGGCCGACATTGGCGCCTTCTACCGCATCTACAACAATTTCCCCTGGGACGACGTCCGACTCAAGGATGTGGTGCATTTCTTCCGTGCGGGCGTGAAGCCGTTGTGGGAAGATCCGGAGAACCTTGAGGGCGGGTGTTGGGTGGTCAAAGTGAGGAAGGAGGAGGGAAACGCTTTGAAGCTTTGGGAGGAGGTTTGTCTCATGTGCTGTGGAGGCGAGTTGCAAGCTGTCGTTGCTACAGGTAAGTGTTGCATGCTTTTCGTTGAGCTGCGTGGTGGCTGATTGTGACAGAACGCGACCATATTCTAGGCATGTCGTATTCGCCGAGATTGTATTGGGCACATATCTCCATTTGGATAAAGAAAGGCAACAATCAGAAGAGTATTGATATGCTGCAGAAGACCGTTTTGGAGAGATTGTCGCCTGAGTTGAAACCGAAGTCGAGTGCTGAGTATTATTTTAAGCAGCACTCTGATCACGAAGATTGGGAGAGAGTGGTTGGCAAGGGTTGACGAACAGTTCAGACGAGTAGACAGTTCATGAAGTGGTCGCTTTTGGTCTTGATACCCTCACTTTCCCGGGACGTATCTATCTCGATCGCTACGGTGCCGATCACTTCGTTCATCCCGCCGCCTTGGGCTCCGAGTTCGACTCCTCCTATCGCGATCTTTGTCTCCTCGATAGCGATCATACCGGTCGTCTCTTCTCTCTCGGTCGTAGTCGCGCTTGTATGAGCGGTCGTCGCGGCCCCGATCCCTATCGCGATCTCGAGATTCCCGCTCACGATCTCGCGTCTCTCTGTCGCGGTCCCGTGGCTCTCTATCACGGCCGGCATATCTGTCGTAGGCTCTCTCATAAGTTCGTGGCCTCTCGGCTCTCTCCTTCTCCCTCTCCGCATCTCGTAAGCGCCGTCTTTCAATGTCACGCAAACGCTCTTCTTCCGATCGGTGTACACCGCCACCAGGCACATAGCGATCTATGCCCAGAGGTGATGCAGAGCGTGGTCGCCTGTCTCGGTCATCTTTCTTCGCCGTAGCCTTTTGTCGACTGGGTGACTTCGAGTCTTGACGACTTCTGGCTTCGCCTTCTTCGCGATCCTTGCTAGGGCTTCGTTGACTGTCTTTCGCATCCTTAGATTCTGGCAATTCTTTGGGCTCATTCAGTTCTTTCGGTTCCTTCGGTTCCTTCGTTTCTTTGCCGTCCCTAACACCCTTGGTGTCCCTGATTGATGACCTGCGGTCTCTGGACCGGCTCCTTCGTTCCGTGCGCTTGTAGCTATCTCGAGACTTGTCGCGCTTTCGTGCTAATCTGTCCGCGGTCGAGTATTTGGAATTCGTCGTCTCAGCCTTGATAAAATCGAATACTGGCTTAGATTTGGACTTCTCGGATATCTGTTTGCCTTCCTTAAGCAACAACTCGAGTGCAGCAGCTTCGAGGTCCTTCTCATCCACTGGAGGTTCTTTCTTGATATCAGCAGTCGATTCCTTCTTTGTCTCGATGCTCAATTCTTTCTTGATCTCGACTGCTGAGCTTCGCCTGTCGTCATGTCTGCTCCGATATGGAGGGCTTCTGTAATCACGGTCGCGTTCGCGGTCGCGGTCACGATCACGACCACGATCACGCTCTCTGTCTCGGTCTCGGTCTCGGTCTCGGTCTCTCTCCCGTTCTCGGTCCCGCTCCCGATCACGGTCACGTTCACGGTCTCGATCCCGCTCATATTCTTTGTATCTTTCTCTGCGTTCTTCCTCCCTTTTACGATGCCTCTCATCCCGAGCTTTGATCCGCTCAGCTTCTCTTCTCTCTTCTTCCTCTCGTCGTTTTTCTCGAGCTACTCTCCTCTCCTCTTCTTCGGCTTCTTTGCGTTTTCTCTCCTCTTCTTCCTGCTTAGCTAGTGCCTCAAGACGTTTCTTCTCCTCTTGCTGCCAGATCTTCTGCTTCAGTTCCGCGGTCTCCCGTGCAAGTTGTTCCATACGTGCTCTGTTCTTTGTCCGCTCCTCAGCACGTCTTTCGGTTTCGGCACGATAGTCGTCGTCGGTCTTGGCTCCCTTTTGCGCTTCCTCCGCGGCTTTTTCTCCACCAACGTCTGCTTTGCGTATCTCCCGCACAGAATCGAGCATCGTGTCCAGATGCTTGGCAATCTCGGTGTCGATTCTCGCCTCAACATTTTGGTAGACACCGCTTCGATCAACAGCACCTTGGATCAGTGTAGCTGCCTTTCCACGCTCGCGACTGAGGAGGTTGGGTTCTTTGTCTATCTCAGCTGCAGCGACCTTGCAGATCTCCTCCGCCAAAGCCCTTTTCGCTTCGGAAGAATTGTAGGCTGCCCAGACTTGTTTCCGTAGAGCATCATATCCGCCTTGCTTCTTGAACTTGTGTAGGAGGGTGTCAATTGTGGATCTTTGCTCCTTGACCAGTGGTAAGTCGGCGATTTTGAAGCGCGGCCGTAGTGAGAACGAGTCGGAAGCATCTAGGGCAGCCGTGTCTGCCATGGACACGTCGACCATGATAGGGATTGAATGTTATGGGAACGACGACCTTGAATTGGTCGTGGTCTAGGACTGCGCGGTTGTCGATCACTGCATCGCGGTCGCGTAAACTCCGCTGAGTGAACTTGCACTGCAGGTGAGGTAGTCTTGGCACGGAAAGGGTAATTGATTAATCCAGAATGCAGTGGAAGAACCAAAACAAGGCCTTTTGTTATTCTTTCTACTCGGAAACCTCGGACTTATCACGAGCTACGCTTCGCAACAACAACAGGCGCCGTCGGTGTTGTAGGCAACTGGAGCGGGTTGGTGGTTATGGATGCTGATTGATTCCCATAGGTAGGCCCTGCCTTGGAGATCCCTGCAATTCGAGTTGACTGAGCAGGCAGCCCGGCCAGAATTCCTCCGAGCTCGGCTTAATGCTTCAACAAGGGCCCAGTAATTGCCTCCTATCATGCCATTCTCTTTGGATGTCGACTTTACAACCACCTCAGATCAACACACAGGTATCGTGGAGAGTTAATCTGGCCCGTTAATGGTTGAGGTCATTGGGTCTTGATAACCCTGCATAATGCGTGCCTGTCGTTTGGTCAAATAGTCGATCAGCGAAATGGTTACTCTCTCAGCAAAACGCAAGAGATTAGTCCAAGAATACAAGGTCCCATGAACTGCTACCGCCCAGCCTCGAGTTGTGGTTGACTCACCAAGTCAACTACATGTTCCACTGTAAGCTGGGAGTATAATACCGCAGCAGGTGATGGTAGATTTGGGAAGGCTAGGATGTAGGGAGGGCGTTTGCTGCTTTACACTTAGTGACCCGATAGTTGTTTACAACAAAGCAGCCAGTGATTTCTACGACGCCATGATAAGTTTTGTTTTCCGAGTCGTGGTCACCGTACAAGGTAGACTAGGTACCTTCGAGTTGGAGGATGTCGGCGGTTTTGACACGAGGATGCTGGTTGGATGCTGGTTGGCTCCCACAAGTAGTGACTACCTAGGTAGGTACTTTGGAGGATCCAGGCACGTGCCTGGATTTCCGGACCTTTCAAGTTCTGCTCGAATCATCCACTGGCACGTGACTGGATTGTGGTCGGTCAAGTTGTCACCTAACTTGGCGAATCGGGCCCGAATTGCCCCGCTTGCGGCTTAATGTTCGTGATAAGAGCCCAATCGCGCCTTCTATCACACCGTCCTTTCGAAAGACTGAGCACCTGCAGGTATTTCTATCATCACTGTGTCAATCAACAGACAAGTATTGTCCTACAGCAGAAGTGACAGGTCGCCGGTTGAATTTTATGACCCGCATCGTGCCGCACAACGCGTGCCCGTCGGTGGTCATATCTCTCCGTCAATACACGGAGACATCATGAATTCAAAGCCATATAATCCGCGCTGCTGACCACAACCTAGCCTCGAACTAAAGTACTTCCCATCGAACGACTAACCTCGAACTAAAGTACTCCCCATCGAACGACTAACCTATCTCACTGTCCACTACAGCCCTTTTACGCCATCAAACCAATAGGAGCCATGGCCCCTGCCGTCCTGTCATATTTCCTCTCCTCGTCTTTCTCCCGTTACCTACGCACATCATCCGGAACATCCTGGGCCCTCGTCACCGGCGCAAGTGATGGTATAGGTCGCGCATTCGCCCATGAGCTTGCCTCCCACGGCTTCAATTTAGTCCTCCACGGCCGCAACCCCGGCAAACTTTCCGCCGTCGTTGACTCCTTGAAAACCTCATTTCCAACCATAAAGACTCGCACTGTCATTGTCGATGCCACCTCCTTCACTCACACCGACATATCCAATATCGCCGCCTCTATCGCTGACCTCCCCCTGACCGTATTAATAAACAATGTGGGCGGTACTGGTGTCCTCCGTGCCAACTTTCAAACATTCGGCTCCACTACCCCCGAAGAGCTCGACGGCCTCATCAACGTCAACATCCGTTTCACGATACATCTTACGCATGCCCTCCTTCCCCAGCTTACAGCCAACACACCCGCGCTGATAATGAACATCGGCTCTCAAGCCCACGCTGGCGTCCCTTATTTATCCACCTACTCTGGCACCAAAGGCTTCATCCACAGCTTCAGTAAAGCGCTTGCGGTTGAGATGCAAGGACAGGGCGAACAGATCGAGGTGCTAGAAATCCTCGTCGGATCCGTGCAAACGAATCAGAACCGCACAGAGAAACCTACGTATTTCGTTCCCAGTGCCCGTACAATGGCGCAGAGTGCGCTGGCGAGGGTGGGTTGCGGTGAGGCGAGTATTGTTGCGTATGGTGGACATGCCGTGCAGGCGATGGGAATGAATTTGATGCCGTCCAAGACATTGAATTGGCTGACGGTCAAGTACCTTAAACCTGTGGTAGGAAAGACGCAACGGGAATGGTGAGGTGAGGATATTGTAATCGTTTTTCTAAGAAATATCTGGTGCTGCTTGAAGAACAAATTCTGCGGCTCTACGGATACTGAAGAGGACGCCCGTTTTTCCGAGACGCGCACTCTTGCTCCTTCCGTGTTCGTTCCTTCTCTCGTGCTTGTCTTCTTGGTCCTGGCTGTGGGGCAGTCATAGTGTCCTCCCCGTCGAGAGAAGTGATGCGCAACCCGATGCCGCACGATCTGGCGTTTTCAATCTCGTCTTGTTGAGAGTCATTTATGTCTTTCTCATTCTGATGGCTCGCGTCACAGATGTTGTCAACGCCAGCAGTGATGCACCACTACCTGCGCCAGCACAGATCGCTCTGGCACTCGTTGTCGTGAAATCAAAGCCAGTTGATCTAACCATTGAAGGCATGAACTTGTCGCTGCTGATGGAGTGAAGTTAATTGTCCTTAGAACACCTTGCCCAGATCCGTCAGAGCATCGTCCCAGCCAAGCATACATCATCGTTTGACAAGCAACAGCATGTAGACAGTGTCATCTACTGGAAACAAGCTTATGAAAAGGCGGCCGCCCAAGAGACCAAACTCCAGGACAGGATCTACGAATTGGAACAGGAAAGACAAAGTAATGAACCTCTTACGGCCTCGCCACCTCAGCCGGTGAACCAGAACAAGAAACGCACGCGTGATACGCTCAGGACAGCCAAAGCCAACATGCAGTCCAAGAGACGAAAGCTTGGGACTTCAGACAGAGAAAGCACAGACGACGATGCTAACGTGCACTTGATGGTGGACACAAGCAGAGGAGGTGTGCTGATATGATGTCTCAATAGGCTCACCGTGCTGACTAGCTAGGTAAAGTTGCCCTGCTCAGAGCACAATTTATCCTTTCTCAGGCTGTGCGCAAGAACAAGGTCCATGACGACAATGTGAGCAAGGCAATCACACTTCTTCGCCGAGCAGTAGCAGTTGCTCTCAAGGACTCGAGTAAGCCAGCGTCCAAAGGGTCGGGCAACACGACCCCAGGTGGCTCTGAACCATCGATTCCGTCTCTCTGCAACTTCTTGAGAAAGACATACCCTGTACTTCTAAAAGGTGCTTACAGTCCGAACGGTGAAGGACATATGTCTGTAGTCGTTGCAGAAATCTCACAGTTGTTCCTGCATCTGCTCGGTCGACTTCACAAGCTCTGTCTAGAGGAAACGGTGAGACAGGATGCGCAAGAGAAATCAAGAGCAAGGAAAGCCCGAGCGAACACAAGAATTCCACAGAAGGATATATCTCTGCAGAAGGAGAACCATGACTCCAGTTGCCAAGCATTGGCTACTTTGCTCGTCCATATGGTGCTCGAGCTGGACACAAGAACTCGTGCAGGGCAGTTGCTCTTGGAGGCACTGATATGCGGCTTTCTCGACCATATTGGTTCATCTCTTTCGCTTGTGGTGTTCGCAGACCCCTCTGTCTCCAGCTTGGACGGCCTTGGCCTCTTGCCTCCTCGAGGTCTGCTCGATGTCGAGCACGTCACTACAGGATCTGCGCTCACAACTGCACACAATGAGGCTCCCTACCTTGTTTACATCCTAGGAAAAGTGATGGAGTATCTCGACAAAATTGCTGTCACTAGCAACAGGGAAGGAGCTCCGCTATTGTCAATTGCCAACGATGGGTTAGCAGATAGCAGCAGTTTTGGGCGAAGACTGCGGGACAAGCTGCAAAACACACTACTCCGAGGGGTCTTTGGCGATGGAGACAACGCATTTACTGCGGGTCTGAACCGTATAGATGGCGTCGAGGATGGGGACATCTCAGCGCTATTCGAAGCATTGAAACAAGAGGAGGATACATCAGAATGGTTTATCGGCCGTCTCTGGGAGCTACTAGGCTGGGATATCTTGAAGGATTGACTGTGTTGAGATGTTCGGTTTTGTCTTTCATGCTGCCTTTTCTGCGACACTTCCCAACATGTTCTCCGATATTTTAGCCCAGGATGTAGGCATAGAGCGGGACATATACTATAACTCTCGTCATCTAAGAACGCTCATGGCTGAAGTCCTAGCACTTTGATAGCGTTTTGTCCGAGGATTTCCTTGGCAACTTCTTGATCTTGATCGCTCGCCCCATCGATAGCTTCTCGATTGCTCTCAACACTCAGCCACTTTCCATGCTTGTCATTCAGGGGAGGGAAGAACGGGTGATCTGTGCCAAACATGACCCTGTCCACGCTTCCTGCTTCAATTGCCCCTTTTAATCCAGGCTTACCATAGATCACGGCATCGAGATATATGTTAGTCTTCAATACATCCCATATATCTCTTTGCGGTCCTTGCTTGTGCCCGCCGTTTGCCACAAACTCTCGTTCATGTTCCACGCAGCTCTGTATCCTGCCGGCCAGGAAGGGAAGAGTACCACCAGAGTGAGCCAACAGCATCGACAGCTTAGGATGTCTGTCGAAGACGCCTGCGAGGTACATCCTCGTCACAGCAATTGTTGTCTCAAGCGGAAAGCCCAAAGCGAGTGGCAGGACATGTCCGGACTTTGCCACGACTTCTGCTCCGCCGAAAGCTGCATCCGGGAGTCCATAGTGCGGGTGCAGAAATACCAGAGTGGAAGTGGAGGCTAGTGCTCCCCATACCGTCTCCATTTCGGGATCATCCAAACCTTTGCCGAGTCCGGTCGTGCCCATGATGACACCCTTCACGTGTTTCAAGCCCTTCAACCTTTCAATCTCACTGACAATGTCATCCGAGCTCGCGGAAAGCGGCAAACAGCCGAAAGCAAATAACCTCAGCTTCTGGTCTGGTGAGTCGTTGTTCATCTGGCAACCATGCTCCAAGTCATCGTTAATCGTCTTCGCCGACTGCAATGCATCTTGTGGGTCGAGAAAGTCGAGCCATGGGTTAGCCAGAGACACGACGGATACGTCAATGCCGTGCTGTGCCATAAAACGCCGCTTTTCGTCCCACGACGAGTACGTCGAGTCGACTGGTCGACCTCGGGCGTCCTTAGGCCTAGAGACATCATCGTCGGAAGCGAGGATGATAAGGCGGGGATCCAAGTTGGTGTCGGCGGGCTGGTGGATGTAGGGCACTTTTGTGCGCGAGGACAGCAGGTCGATGTACGACGGCGGGTACATGTGTGTATGGATGTCCACCACGACGGTGCGGTTAGTGGACATTTTGGCTGTTGAGCCTGTCAGGGAAAGGCTGAGTCAAGGTCTGTCGAAGATCGAGTGTTGCTCGGAATGGACGGAACAAACCTTGAAGTCAGCCTAGATATCGAAAGTGCCTTTTGGGCAAGCCAGGAAGAGAAGGCTGTGCTATGTATTGGTGGTGGAGTTCTCCGCCCATAGCCCCTATCAGTATCGTCAACCTCTTACATAACTTGCCAGTCCGCTCTAGTACCATTGCGGATTAGCGCAGAGGCCATCCATAGATTGCTCGTGGTTCTTTTGATACGTTAGAAGTTTGTAATATATCTGCTGCCTTGCATACTATAATGGCTCACTCAGCTTTAAGCCCAATGTGAAGGGAAGCGCTCTTCACCTTGACACTGTAATGACAAGACTGATGGCGCAAGCCTGCCTACGGATGGCTCGGCCTTTTCGCTTCGTCTCACATCAATGATGACTGTTCCAACTCAACCTGTTCACTAATATAACAGCAAATCGTCTACATCCTTGGGGCACCATGAGTACCCGCAATTCTGCCAGGAATGCATGGCACTATGATTTGAGGCTTCGAGAGTCTGCCTTCGGGTTGACCTTTTGCGGCGGTGCTCGCTAGCATGAGCCTTAGGAAAACATGAGTGCCCGTAGTCGTTCACTAGCTTGCACAAGGACCCTGCATGGTCAAGAGTTGGACAACCTCCAATCTATGCAAGTCTGTGCATTTCGCAAGCTTTACCTCCTAGGGTTGCCTAAGGCTTTACGCCTTACCGGCAGCACACTCTCGCTGGAGGAATGGCTCAACCTTTCCAACTCGCTCACCGGTCAAGGGCCTTGAACTATAGCTTGATGGACCTCAATGCGACAGAGAGATAGAGAGTTCGGAACCGCCCCAGTATTGGTACTACGCAGTGATGGTGAACTGATTAGCTTCTGGTGAGGCAATGGTCGAGTTGCCTCAAAGCAGGTGTGAGTACTTATATGCCACAATTCACTGATAATCATGTTTCTCATCTTCCAAATCAAGCGTCATTCGGATCAGGAGCAGTTCCTGACTTTGTACATACATTGACCATAATCCATCTCGACAAAATGGGCTGTTCAAATAGTGCCAGATCAAGCTCCTCGACACTGCAGGGCTGCTCCGACCACAGCTTTGGAGCCTTTGACCAGAGCAATGACGACTTCGTCGTTGTTGATGAGCTGCCGATTCTATCAAACGCGAAGTCTTTGGCCTTCGAGGGCCAACCCAAGCTATCGCTGCAGCCTATACCATCCAAAGATGGCCTTCTCGTCTCGATACGGCCACCCCAAACTGGATGGGAGGGGTCTCAACGTGTATCATGTGACATTGTCCTCGTCATCGATGTCAGCCCCAGCATGGATTGCGTTCCCCCTCTGCCAGCTGGGGCCGATGGAAAGAAAGAAGAGTCTAATGGACTGAGCGTACTAGACTTAGTCAAGCACGCTTCAAGAACCATCCTTGAGACCCTGAATGAGAACGATAGACTTGCTATTGTGACCTTCTCATCAGATGCAAAGGTTGGTTCAGACACATCCGAATCATGCATTTGCTCATCAAATAGGTCATACAACCGCTACTACCCATGGAGCAGTCAACCAAGTCGAAGACCGCAGAACTTATATCCTCGCTTTCCGGCGATCACAGCACAAATCTCTGGTCTGGCATGAAGGTCGGTGTTAGCATGTTCACTAGCACTCCGGCCATTGGCAACGTCCAAGCCATGTATGTTCTCACAGATGGCCAACCAAATTACATGTGTCCTCCACAAGGCTATGTCCCGAAACTGCGCCAACTACTTTCTTCATCATTCCCGGATCACACAAAAACGCCTTCTATCCACACCTTCGGCTTCGGCTACGATATTCGTTCCGGCCTGATGAAAGCAATTGCCAAAGTGGGTAATGGAAGTTATGCATTCATACCTGATGCCAGCATGATAGGCACTGTTTTCGTGCACGCAGTGGCCAATCTGTATGCGACGTTCGCAACTTGCGTCAAGCTGGAAATCCAGACTTCAGAAAACCTGGGGCTGGTGTGCCCAAGATATGCCCATGGCGAAACAGCAATCGCTAAGGTTGACGGTGATACCAATAACATCGTCGTTGAGCTGGGCAATTTACAAAATGGCCAATCACGAGACATATTGTTCATGTACACTAACCCTACTCCCTCACGACCTCAAGACACGGTCTCTGCAACTCTTTCATACACCCGTCCATGCCATTCACTGGAAGACACGCCCAACACTGTCTCTGTCGAGATTCAAGCGGCTGAAGACAGCACCATGCCAACGGACTTGTTCACTTATCACTCATTCCGACACCAGCTGATCGACTTCCTCCTATCCCTCTGTCCTGCAAAGTCCACGGACACTTATTACTTGGGAGAGACAGAGGGGTTCTACCACACCGCCACGAAACAGCTCTCCTCACTTCTATCCACCGCCAAGTCAACGCCCTATGCCGCCTGTTCACACGTAAAACCACTGCTATCCGATCTTTCCGGTCAGATAGCACTATCGCTCGAGCCCTCTGCGTACGAGAGATGGGGCCGACATTACCTGCTCTCGCTCCTTCATACGCACAGCCATCAAACATGCAATTCATTCAAAGACCCCGGACCGCTCCAATACGGCAACCACTCTCCCCTGTTCGTCCGCTCGCGGGATCTCTTAGACGCAGCCTTCGACAGCCTCCCCGCGCCAACACCAAGCATTCCATTCACGTCCACCAACACGTACCCGTCCACACCCGTCAACATGCGCCAGTACAACAACGCCAGCTACGACTGTTTCCTCGGATCCTGCACAGCCAGACTCGCCGACGGAGCCGCCATCCAAGTCCACAACCTCCGGCCCAACATGACAGTCTGGACACCAGCGGGCCCGCGAAGGGTCGCCGCGGTGGTCGAAACGACCACAAAGACCCCAATCGAGCTCTGCCGCCTGGGCAAGCTGATCATCACACCATGGCATCCAATCCAGCACTCCTCTTCCCCTTGCCCATCCTGGATCTTCCCCATCGACCACCCGTCCCTGAATCCGAATCCGAAATCAAACCCAACCCCAAAAACCTCCCTCGCGCTCTTCCCCCCCTCCACAAAAATCTACTCCGTCCTCCTCTCCCCATCCCCGGACCCCCTCGCCCACGCGATCGCCGTCGAAGGAACCGTATGCGCAACACTAGGCCACGGCATCACTCCCATTTCCACTCCCACCACCACCACCACCACCGACGCACGAACCCACGCCTTCTTCGGCAACTACACCTCCATCCACACGAACCTCGAGCGCCTCCCGCGGTTCCACGGCATGCTACAGTCTTCCGGCATGTACAGGGACGCCGTGACGGGTCTGGCGTGCGGGTTCATTAGCTCTTAAAGAGAAAAAGAAAAGAAAAGAAGATGGGACCTGGCATACATACACAAAACCAAAAGCTTGGACCTTTGAAAAAAAAAAGACATCTAAGATATATTGGTTCGTTTAGATTTCCATTCGGCATTCGTCGATGGGGGAAGATATAAATAAATTCAAAGAACTTCTTCTTCTTCTTCTTCTTCTTCTCCTCCTTCTTTCGAGTTTGACAAAAGGGGGTTTTAGATCAATACAAGTAGCCCTCTTCTTCCCTCTTCCCGAGTCACATGAGACTGTAACCTACCAAACAACTATTTTTCTTCTCTTTACAGCCGTACTACTCACCCCGTCGTCTAAACTGGGTGGACTATTGTTGAGTAGGGACACACGTATACCTTGTAGATATCTACTAGCCCGCCGCCTAATTGAGCGGATTACCGTCAAACAGGGAGACACATACCTTATAGGCATTTACATGGGAGCATATATATATATTATCTTCAAGCTCAAGGATAAATAATACAACAGCAAAACGCAGACTCAAGTAAAAGGGTTTGAACAAAGTACATTGATCACACTACTGCTACACCTATGCCATGCATGCTATTCGACACACTTTCCATCTATCTCACACCAACAATGAAGGCCTTTTCCCCCTTCAATGCCCACGCTTCACGACCACATTTCCTTCCTTCCATCCCTTAGACCCGAAGCGAATTATTCCTCCGCTCAACCGCCCGCTCAATAACACACAAAACAAGCAAACCAAACCCGTCGCATCGTGAAACCGTTGGCTAAAACCAAGTCGACCCTTTCCGGCCACCGATCTTCAAGCCTCCTTGACAAGATGCTTTTTATAACACTGTCAAATCCACACGACAAGTCCGACGACTGAAACGCAAAAGACATACAAAAAAGTAAAATGTTCGTTTCCCGTACATAAAGACATGGCTCAAACAGAGATAGAAACAGTGTAGCCAGGCTGTCAACGCCTTTCCAAGATGCTGGCGAACTATGGCCGCAAGAGTGACACAATGTATATTCAAAAGGGTCGAAGTGGATTGAGCCCCGTCCAGACAGTGCTATCGGTTGAGAAGATATATATGAGATCTAGGAGGCATAAGGTCGTATCGAGTTTCTGCCAGAGCTTCCTCATTGGTGGTGCATGCCGGCTTGGAGGGCATTTGGATCAATAGTGCCGAATGGGTTCATCGACATATCCATATGCTCTCTTGGGGTATGGAACTCTTGCATATCGTGCATGGCCATCATGCTGTGCTCGTCGAAGCCAGGACTAGGCATCGCCATGTTCAAGTTTTGCTTCGAGTACATCTCGCTAAGCATCAAGCTGTCATCGTTCATACCTGGATGCTCGTGCGACATGTGAAACATATCAGCTGAAGCACTTCGGTGAATGCCACCAAGAGGTGGGGAATGATCAGCAATAGCAGGCTCGCCATGACCCATATGAGATAGAGGCGACACGGCATGGTGCATCATCTGGTTAGGGCCCATCATAGGTGATGGTGATAGGAACGGCATTGAGTATGGGGTGCTAAAATCGGCTGCGGGCATCGGCACAGGAGTCTGCGATGGGTGCGTAGGAAAGAAGGCTGGGCTAGCGAACTCCGACGGAGAAGTTGCCGTAGCAGACATTGGCATCTGTCGGAAATCCATGCCGTAACCAGCAGAGGTGTCGATCTGGAGGTTAGGGCCCATGGGTGCCGGTGTCATCGGAGGCTGTTGAGGATGTTGAGGCATAGGTTGGAAGAGGTTGTGGTGTTCAGGCGCAAGCTGGGGCGAAGGCTGCTGGAGGTGGAATGTGGGCATTGGTCCACGCAGCATGGAAAAGTCGATGGCGATAGGCACCGATCGACTCCTTTGACGTTTGTGTCCTGCGTGTGGTCGGTGAGGATGAAGGTGGGGGTTGATACCGAATTGGTTCTCTTGGAACATGCCAACGTACGGTTGTGGCTGGGCAAAATGGACCGAGGGTTGGGACGCAGGTCGCACGATGCCCATGGTTGGTGAGACTGGTGCCGATGCTGGCATCGCGTGGAGGTCAAAGGGGCTGTGTCTGTTCTGGAACGACTCCAAGGAGACAAGTTTTGCCAGCTGGCCGCTCAGCACTTTAGGGTGACCACCGAGGTGGTGAGTAAGGATCTGCGATGCTTGCTGATCCTCTGTAAAGTCACCACATTGGTAAAAGCCGCCGGAGCCAGAAGAGTCCATGAAGAAGTTGGGCGGTCTGCTCAGCTCAATGACGAGGCCTCCTTGTCTCGGTGGCGATCCGCTCGGGTTGACGCCAGCATCACCCGTCTCTAGAGTGATGCTCTTGATGTAGGCAAAAGGAAACTCGATCTTGTAGCCAGCAGAGTCATTGTTGATGTAGTAGGTAATGCAAGCCTTATCTGGTGAATAGAAGATGACAAGGTCCATTGCGTTTTGTCCGACACGGCGCCATGTACCGATGCTGAGAGAGCGACAGGTGAAGTGGTGGATAACTGTTACGGTCAGTATGTACTCTATTCGGGTTTGAAAGTTGAAAACGTACCAACTTTGCCGGACGCGTTGGGATCTCCACCCATCATCATACCCCCTCCGTACTGAGCCATTGGCATGCCTGGTCGACCAAGGATTTGACGAGAGAATGGCTTGCCAGCTTCCATGGCTTGCAGAGCGAGCAATTGACGCATAGACTCCGACATGTCGTCTCCCATGTCACCAGTATCATTGGTTCTCTTGGCGATCATCTTGATCTTCGCTCGGCGACGGCTGCAAGCTGGTCAAAACGGTGTTCAGTTGCAAAGTGTCCATGGACTTACCTGTTCTGGAACCAGATCTGCACGGAACGCTCTGTCATGTTGATCTCTGATGCAATTCGTTCCCGAACAGCGGCGGTGGGTGTAGGGTTCTTGGTGAACTCATTCTCCAGAGTGATCAGCTGGTCCTGTGTAGCCCTTTGTCTCTTTTGGTTTTTTTGCTGCTGAGTGAGCGTGCTCTTTCGCGGAGGTCGGCGGTTAGCGGAGTTTTGGTTCGAGTTGGTCGAGTTGGAGGTAGCAGGAGTAGTCTGCGTCGAAGCAGCAGGGGATGGGGTTTGTGTCTCGGACATCTCGGCCATCAAGTCCTCGGAGGACATGTCGAGAGTATCCATTGTGCGGGCTGGCCACAAGTAAGACTAATCAACAGTATAATCGTTGACGGTAGATCCAGTCGCTTGGTGGGATATGGAGCAAGCTTGAACGCGTTTGCGATGTCTGACGCGACGCTTGGGTGTTATAGAACGTGTCGAAGGTGTGCAAGTATCGACTGGTGCTGACCAATGCAGCAAGAAGTTGTCGGAATAAGAGTGGTAAGATAGGTTGAGGTCTGGCTGTGGTTGTGCAAGGGGTAGCGACCGTGATCAGGAGAAAGCAAGAAATACAAAAATAATGAGTGTGGTCTGGCAGCCTTGAAAGAGTGAAAGGCGAGTCCAGGAAGCTTGAGAGCAAGCGAACAGAGAGACAAGAAAGCAAAGTATACGAGTGGATGATATGGCGGCAGTGAGGTAGTGGAAGAGGAGGAAGAGAGGGTGAGGGAATCGGAAGGGAGAAAAGGCGGCCCTCTTTGGGTTTGGTGTGAGTCGCGGGCTTCAAGTTTGGCTTAGGCTTGAGCTCGGGGCTTAGGCTTGGCTTGGCTTGGGTTTTTTGGCAGGTGCAGCGTCCGCCGTGCTGGTGCTGGTTCGACAAGCGAGTGGGAGGATGGAGAAGGAGAAGGTCCAACATCCAACATCCACGGTCCACGGTCCACGGTCCACGGTCCACGGTCCAAGGTCCCAGCATGATCAGGATCGCAGCCAGCAGTAGAACCAGTATGAGTAGTGGAGCCAGTAGTGGAGTCTCTCCTGCCGCGAGCTAAACATGGCTGCACCTGACTAAACCTGGCTTGGGATCGGCTAAGGTATGGAGCTTGTACACATCGGGTAAAGACGACGAGCTAGGAAGCGCGCTGTCCAAGATGGGTCTAGTGGTCCGCAGGCGGCCGACCACTCTGAGTCTCTGACTTGGGCTGGGAAAGAGTGCCAGTAGTGCCAGTGCCAGTGCCAGTGCCACTGAGCCGAGGGGAGAGTCTGAGGCAGAGGACTCGGACTGCTGGCCCCGACACTCGACTACCACAGTATCAAGTACACACTACTCATACTCGAGATCCTCTCTCAACGCTCAAACGTTCCCCTTCCCACGCTCCAGGGCCAACGGTCAAGACCACGGACCACCCACGCCCCCCCAAAAGCCCCAAAGGCAGGCCTCCAGCCCTCCAGCCCTTCATCCTCTCACCTATCGCGTACCTGTCACAACATGCCTCCAGCCTGCCGATGTTGAACCAAAGTCTACGCGTGCCCCCCGGCCCCCCTGTTACATTGAATACTGGCAGACTACGGCGGCCACTGCTGCATGACACGAGTAACAATAATGCCCGTTGCCTTTCTGTCCTCCATCCAAGACATACTCCGTACTATCGTAGCGGCCATGATGCGGCGAGGCACATGCTTGCTGCATGGGCCACCATCAACGTGCACAGCTCCCCGTTCCCTTGTCCAGCCAGGGTTCACGCTTGTGCCCTGCCCGCACGCGTTCGAAAAGGATTGTTGATCTTCGGCTACTCTTCCTCTCCTCTATACTCGTAGTCAATCATATCGTACAGCATACCATGGTGCTAATCGTGGCCTAACGAGTACCATAGTCCTCCCAATGACATGCCTGTGGGGGATCATCGTAAAAGCAGGGGCCATGATACGATTGGAGCACCCGGCAAAGACACAAAGCAGCGAACAGACATGCGCCGAGCAGGCGTTCGGCGGGTGTGACTCGCCACCGCATGTCTAGACGCCCTCATTGGCCGCTTCGAAACCGCTGGCCAAAGAAAACCTCTGACGGTTTCGCCTGTCATGATCAAGGGCGCACCTACCAATGATGACGTGCAAACGATTCGTTTACAAACAAGAAAGTCGATGTAAACACAGATCAGCCGTGGATGAAAGCGCGCCTGGTACAAAGGGTGGCTTTGGAGTCCTCATGGTGCAGGCCAGCATGTTCCAGGGTCGATGGTTGCACATGCAGTGCGTTGAGTCCACCGTCCACCGTCCACCACCACCGGAGCTTTGTCATGTCGACTGACGAGTGTGAGGCTCCTGAAGATCGATGCATCTACCGTGCTTGGCAGACTGCCGTGCATGCATGCATGCAGGAAGCATGTGGGTATGAGTGAACTGACAGCTCGCTGACAACAAGCTGTCTAGAGCTATCCCTGGTCCCTATAGCTATCAGTAATCTCACCATGCACAGCACGGTCTGCAGATGCTTCAATGCTTCCTATCAAGTCAACACAACCAGTATTCTCGCCCAATGGCTGGTGACCATCTCCATGCCCCCTACCTAGGTAGGTATGAATCTACGCTGGAGGCAAGAAAGGAGAAGCGGAGACTCGAAACGGATAGAGTCGCGCTTTGCGTAATACAAGTTAGGAGAATTTGAGGGTGGGGTCCGCTACCTCAGAGCCGACACCGGCTAATAGCGTCTCGTCGAGCCGGGAAAGGCCAAGCGCCAGGTACAGATGGGGTGGCCTCAGGAACAAAAGCTCCATCATTGGATGTCTTTCCCATGTGCATGGTGCTACTGCAAGGTACCACTGCAAGTAATCCTGGCTCTGTCTTGGATGCTGCCGTGCCACCTGCACCACTCACGCTCGGCGATTGGTCTCGCGTCGTCCGGTTCGAGATCGGACTTCCCAACCCGATCAACATCGACTCGCTCTTGAGGGGCACACAAATGCTTCAGGAAAGTCTCGGACGAGACTTTGCGAATTATCGACCTCTATGGCTGAAAGGGGGAATGGTTTTGAGAGGTTTGCACCATTTGGTGGTTGGTAGCTTGAATGAAAAGTTAGACGCTCCAAAGGTCGCACATGCACCCAAGGCGCCGCGCCGCAAGCATGTCTGAAACTGTACCAGGTACCTACTTGTGATCAGAACAGGGATCCGCGTCGGACAATTTCTTCACTTCTGCATGGGTCGTTCGGAAACCTGAACCCAAGCTGGCCTGCACCAACTACAAGCACGTGCAACACCTTTCGGGCGATATCTTGCGACAAGCATAGCCACGCCGGCTTTTTCACACCTTATCTTGCTTGATGAATAATATGCCGAGTTGCAACAGCTCGAAAAGTACGTGGAAACGAGTTCAAACAGGCGCGACAAAGCCTGTCATGTTTAACACGATATACCGATTTGCCAAGGAACCTACGACGACCATTTGGCCGCACTTGAAGATACTGCCGACACTGGACATACAAACTCGCTCCATATCCTACTACCGTGCGCATGCAGAACAATGCGTCTGATGCTTCTAAACGGTACATCAATATAACAATGTCGTATCTCATCAATTTAGGTCCGGACCTTTCCTAACGGTGCCGAAGCCTTTGCTGAAAAGCTCACCTATGTCCGTAGACTTGTGACTTGTCTCATCTGGCCCAGCTTTGGACAGTTTAACAGCCACCTCGGGATCATCCGTAGGTCGCGAGTGTCGTCGCCGCATCCTACTCGCGGAATCTGAGGACTTCCTGCCTTCCATCGTCCTCGGGCGATTGAGCAACTCTTCTACATGGGCTTCCCGCTCAGCCTGTATCTCAGCCTCCCGTGCTAGGTCCATGCTCGATTTCTTGGTTCCTCGGTTCCATCCTTGCTGTAGTAGATCGGCTGCTGACTCTTCGAACCGTTTGCGAATCTCGAGGTCTTGCTCGTAGGTGCGGAAAGTGTCCACGTCGGATGGTCGTATGGCTGCCACAGCCACCTTGACGGTGATCTCGAACAGACTGACCGCCATCACGATCAAGAAGAGCGTAGTCCACCAAAGCAGATTTTTGCCAAACGTGTCCAACAGACCACGGTTGACATTGTAGATTGGATCATGGGGGTAGGTGAGAGACAGCAACAGGTTCCACAACCACCACCCACCTATTGACAAGAACATGGCGATGACAGCGGTAGCCGACTTGTTGTGGAGCTCGATGGCTTGCAGCTTCAACGATATGACTATGACACAGGCACTAAACGCCAAGGCACCCATGGCGTAAAGCTGGTTGTCCCGAGTAAACATGGCTTGTCCATAGATGCTGTACATGGTGAAGTAGACAATCAGGGCGTCACAAGCGCCAATGAAAGCCCACCAGCAGTAGAGGGGGAAGTTGAAGCCACCGTTTCGTTGACCGATGCTGTAAAGTTCCGGCACAGCTAGCAGCGTCGAAGCAGCGAGATCTTTCTCAAACACACCCATGAAGATCACCGGCAGACTGGTGAAGAGAGTGTTGAACATTGACAAACTCCAAGGCTCATACAAACTCGTGCCTGTGTAACCGTTCCATCGTTGGTACAGTGCTTGCACCAGATAGAAGACCATCTCTTTCCAGAACGTGCCGAGAGTGTACTTGCAAACCCGAATATAGTTCCATCGTCCATGGACCAGCAGCAACTTCACCAGGAACCGAAACTGAGCTATCGAATAGTCAGATGTCCGTGCAGCTTGTAACCCCTCCTTACCAGCAATGCCTATGCCGACATGTGCTTCTTGGATCATGGCAATGTCGTTTGCACCATCGCCGATCGCCAGTGTCACAGAGCCCTTGACCTTGGTCCTGATCGTCTTGACAAGGGAAGCCTTCTGACTCGGAGACGCTCTGCAGCATATCACAGAGTCAGCTGCAATTGCCAAGTCTGTGAACAAGGCTTTCGATGCGGACTCTGCATCAACCAACATGAGAGTTTGACCGTCAACAACAAGCACTGAATGTGCAGTTTGCTTGTTGTTGATGTCTGCTACAGCTGAAGCCATTCGATTTTCGAGGTTACCATCTGCATGGTCAAGTATGATGATCGTTGAGTAGTCCTTGATCAACCTGCATGATTGGCCTATGTTGATTGCGGTCTCCCGCTTGTCGCCTGTAAGCATCCACAGCTTGATGCCCGCACGTCTGAAGCGGTCAATGGCATCCGGTACGCCTTTCTGGAGCTTATCCTCGATTGCTGTCGCTCCCATCAGCTCGAGCTGATTTTCAATGAGCTCGCCTGCTTGCTCAACCTTCTCTTGGCGATCCACGAGACTAGTGGTTGCGTCGGCATATATCTCCTTCCACTTCTGGTATTCGTCGTCATCGAGGTAGCGATAACCATAGAGAAGTGTGCGTAGGCCTTCGGTAGCAAAGTCGTCGATATGCTGGAAGCATCGCTCAAAGACTGCATTGTCGTCGACGACCAGGGCCTCGTCCACGAACTCTCCCCCATAGTCTGACTGGAAAGACGATCTCAGGCTGTCTGGACCGCCAAGAGATGCGCGGACACCCATGTGAGGCGATTTCTTTGATGGACCTAGCTGTGTAGAAGCTCGAGGAGTGTAGTATTGGCTGCTCGCTCGAGGCATGGTGAAGTCTACATCTGCTTCTCGCTCCCTCAGCCAATGGTCGATGCTGTCCCGAACAGTGCTACCTTGTCCAAGAGAAACACCGCTGTTTCCACCCAACATCGTTGCTGCAGCGGTGACCATGCTGGATCGAGAAACACTGCCTTTGCGACTCGACTGGACGCTTTCTCTACGAAGTACCTCTTGAGCTTCCATACTCTTGCGTTGGTTAGTTCTACGATCGATGGTAACAACGTTCGCAGCAGCCAAGTCTGAAAGTCGTAATAGTTTTCGAAGTGTTGTGTCAGCGCCCTTGCAGAAGATACATATCCTCCGATCCGGCAAACGCATGATGATGGACATGCGTTTCCTGGTACTAGAGAACTCAATAATATCCAAGATCTTGAAAGTCTCATACAATGATTCCTCATCTTCACCGTTGGGATAAGTCTTGACGGTGATGGTACCAGATTGTCTGTCTGTGACAATGTAGCCCAGCTCTTGCGCTGCGGTGACCAGAGCCATCTCGTCCGGCGAAGCAGCTTGAAATGAAATGTTGCCTTCATGGTCTTTCTCAGGTATGCAAGTATGGCATAGTGCCAATCCCAGGATGAAAAAGCGTACCTTTCGTGCAAAGATGGAATGTGGTCTGTGATAGATGTACTCCAGCAGCTCTTCGGTTTTACCAGTTTGCAAGGAGGCCGTATGTCTATTGGATGGGTGCCATGCTGTACTCGTCATCGACGAGCGTGTAAGATCATTTGTGTCCTGCCCGACAGACGGGTTGCGAGCAGACTTTCTGTGCCTGCGGGAATCCATGCCTTTACCTTTGCCACCTCTTTTTTTGTGCTTCAATTTCTGGGGACCTCCAGTCTGAAGTGCTTCTTCTTGCAAGTCAGGATCGTGTAGCCATGCCGTGCCAGCAACACTTATTTTTCTAAAGCGCATGGAGTTTGTCGTTAAAGTCCCGGTCTTGTCAGAAAAGATATAACTGACTTGACCCAACTCTTCGTTGATCGTAGAAGTCCGCGGTTCCATGGGTATGTCCGAGTCCGGATCATACATATCAACGTCTTTCATTAGAAACATTTGTGCTACCTTGACGATCTCAAGACTCACGTACAAGCTCAGAGGGAGCATCGTGTTGAACATGATGATAAAGGATGTGAGGATCTGACCGGAGGGAACTCGAGCTTCTTGTAAGTACCACGCCTTCCTCTCTGTTGTCTTGTGCCAGATTTGGTATGCCACGGTCATGAGACTGGCAATAAATAGCACTAAAGCTGCAACAAGGACCACTACTCTGTTGACCTTGAACTGCAACATCGGTGCTTTGACTCTTGGATTTTTGGTGGCGTTCATGCGGATTTTGCACTCCTCGCCAGAGTAAATGACGAGACCTATAGCAGACTCTGTATTCCGAAGGATACTACCGCGGTAGATAACTTCGTTGTTCGTGAGTGGGATAGTCCTACCGGTCATAGAGAGTCTGCCCTCAAATTTATACAAATCAAGGTTGGGATCCTCGACGACAAATTCTGTGTCAAGACTTGCGATGGCTGCGTTGTCGCCGCAAGACTCGAATAACTCCCGTGGAGGCTTCTTCAGCTTGAGATTAGTCTCGCCGTCGAGACTCTTTGTTTCAATGTACGCTGCACCTGTGGCTTCATTGGAGTGAAGTAGAACAAGGTCAGCAGGCACGGGAGTATCTCGATGGAGGAGCACGACATCGCCAACCCTAATATCTTGCCACTTCACCGTCCTCCAATCCAGCGCAGAAAAAGCACGAGTCGGAACAACATCACCCCCTTTTTTAGTTCTCTGAATAGCACCATGTACGACTTGTCCGTCAAGCACAAGTCCGAGTCTTTCATTCTCTTCTTTGTCAAGACGATGGCGTCGAAGGTCATCATAACCTTCTTTTGCCATGGATATGCCCACAAATACAAGCAAGGGTACAATGGTTGTATACGTGCCAGTCGTTGAAAGACCAGGAATCATCTGCAAAATAGAAACACAAAGAAAATAGAAATTGGCTAGCTTAGCGAATTGTGCGTAGAGTTGTCGAGGAACGAAATTCAATACAGTGTACCGGCACGAGCGTATGATATTCGGGATGTATGGCTTGCCCGTCCTTTCTTCCACGATGTTGGTTGCACGTAGAACATTGACTCTGACATGTCGTCCGTCAGCGCTCGGAGGGATTTCATTGGCATGGGTGATGCGGCGACGCAGTTCGCGATACTTTTGCTTGAGATATTGCCGGAAACTTCGACGCGAAGCTTGTTTTGAGAGCCATCTTCGGTAGGTAGGCAATTCGTAGAGTGGGTCGGACAGTCGTACCGAACCTTGAACAAGATCTGCCTCCTCCCAGGACTCTGCTATTGTCATTGTTGGTTCCTTCTTCCCCGTTTTTCTTAGCAGCATTGAGTTGTGATCTTTTGCATGGGATGAGCTGGGTGGCTCCATCTCAATGATGGTGTCTTCTTGTTTCAATTGCTTATGCATATTCTGGGCGAATAAGGATCTCCGAAGCGAGTATCCTCGGTCCCGAGTACGAGAGGTAGAGGGTACATCGGCTGCGGTCGCTGCACCAGCAGGTCGTAGTGTAGTCGAAGGCCCCGGCCTTGTTGCTGCATTTCTGAGACTTCCTGGCGCCAACGCCGAACCGGTATCCGATGGCCGAGTCGTTTCCCTAGGAAAATGTACCGTATTGGTGTTTTGCGCTTGAACATCTTGGTCTGCCGCTCCAGAGGTTGTGGATGCGCCGCCATCCAGAGATTGTCCGGTATCGTTGACGATGCTGGCAGTCGATGTCCTGCCATCTCCACGCACAACAGTGGCTTCACGGTCATCGGCTCCTGCCTTTTCTGCTTCTGCGGTGATGTCTTGAGAGAAGAGTTTGCGCCTCGTGAAGTCCAACTGATCTCCTGGCACTGGGGCCATCGTTTAGTGATTACTGAGAATGACAGTACATGTTAGGTCAAGGTTGGGCGGCGAACGAGCACAGGCACGAGACGAGCCACATCTAATGTCTGGTTGTCTGTTGCCGAGTGTCGCCACTCTGCCCTCAACAATTCTTGTGGGTAATGGCCTATGAGGAGTCCCGTGGGTGTAGTACGCGCACGCTATTCTTGGCTAGGTATATCCTCGAGACAAAGTCTCGACTGCGCAGCCACAGCAAAGAGCCTCAGTGGTGACCACTTACATGTCGACAAACATGGAAGTGGGGAAAATGGGGAAACTCGAGGGTCCGAGCACGTAGAGCAGCTTTCCGAGATCAACACTAAGTTATGACACCGTTCTTCATGTCACCCACCTTGGAAGGTCTCACTCAGCCTCGCAGAAGCAAATGAATACCTCAGGGTCGTGTCTTCGTAATTCAGAATTCATACTCAAGGCTGCATCGACCTTAAGGGTACCTTGATACACACACCCCAGTCGCCCAGGGGATCTTCCTTGCCGCTCGCCTGTGCCCGCTCTGTCTGCTGTAAACGATGTACTCGTCTCGCTAGCAAGCCGACTGCGACTGGACCAATGATAGTACATAACAGAATAGCCCACGTAACAAGAAGAAAGACATCGGCAGAAAGAATGCCGTTAGTTTGCGCAACGGCAGATATGAGAAAGCCAACCTCGCCTCTTGCGATCATCGCGCATCCCAGTATAGATGCAGGATATAATGATTTGGGTCTAGCCATTGTGGTCTTTTCCTTTGGTTGTGAGGTACGTCGAGTAGTGTTGGGACTGATTCCGTCCTGGACGGTCAAGCGGACCAACCAGAAACCGCACGCAAACTTCCCCAAGGTCATTAAACAGGAATAAATAAGTCCACGCCAGACGATAGCACCGTCAAATAGTTGTGTGATTGGGATTGAGAAACCTATTGATGCCTGCATGTTATTAGCTACGGCCATGCTTGTGAGGTGACTGTACATACAAAGAAGAACGGCTTCAAGACTCGCTCCACCACAACTACGTAATAGTCCTCGTACATCATTACGCCTGTATAACGCTCATGCGCAGGTGTCTCGAACGACTGCTTGGCCGTAGATTCGGGCCCCGGGAACTTGCTGTGCGGCTTTCCTGTTGTTGCTGGTGGACTCTTCGCAACATCGGTGGGTGCAGGTGGGTCTGCTCCGTCTACATCTTGGATAGGATCCTTGCGCTCAAACGGTTCACATCTTGAAGCTTCTGTAATCCGTTCCTGATGTGCCCCACCAAGTGGCCCGTGGTCGGAATCTGGTCCACCTGCCATAGCTTTGCGCTCACGGCTTCGGTGCTCATCGGTGCTACTCGTAGCCTCTGAAGCACGTGACATTATTCCATTGGCCGATTTCATCCCAGATAACTCGTCTGTCCACGAAATTACAGCTCCAGCAAGATATGCAGCAAACAAATTTGATGTGCCTGCGTAACTCGCTCCCGTGGCAAGTCCGATTAATAGTGAAGTCGACAGGAGGAATTTTACTGTTTGAGGTCGTGCAATCATGCGTAAAAAGTCAGGAATCTGTGCAGTCCGGCTTGATAGCACCGCGAAAGACGGCTTCAGCATGAATTGACACACTAGAGGCACAATTGTGGCAAAAGCTAAGGACACAAGTACTGGGCGTACCACCGTGACCCAGGTGAAGGATGGATGGGCGGGACCAAGATTCGAGATGACTTGGACGAGGACAAGGCCGACCACATCATCTAGCATTGCGGCGCTGGTTAATATCGTTCCCAAACGGGTTGTGACCAGTCCGCTCGTCTTCAAAACTGTGAACGTTGTGCCGAGACTAGTCGAGCAAAGCGCACAGCCAGCGGCGAAAGCTTGCAAATTGCTTGCACCACCTAGGGAGAGGAGTGAGAAAGAAAAACCCATTGGTAGAAGGATTCCTGTCAAAGCAACAAGAATAGCCAATAGCATATTGGCTCGGAGGGAACCTATTGAGGTCGATAGCCCGCCCTCGAAGACGAGTAAGATCAAACCTAAGTAGCCGAGTTGAGTGATGGCTACCTCGAACGCTTCGGGCAGCCATCGAGCACCTGGTGTCCCCCAAGCAACGCCCAAGAAGACCTGCCCTAGTAAGCCGCAATAGATGACATTATCGAGAACATAGCCTCCGATATTGAGGAGAAGTAGGAAGGAGGACTGAATCAGTATGGTGACAATAGCTGGCTCGTGGTAGAGCAGAGCACGCTCCGTGGCTCCGCTCATGGCTCATTCGTAAGCGGTTGAAGAGGTTGCACACGCCTATGAGCGCTGATTACGGGCAATGTGAGTCGAAGGCCGATACAGATAGACCTCTTGTAGCATTGAACTGCAGTGGTGGTTGCGTGGCAGAGTGGTAACTTGAAATCTGTGAAGAAAAGGGGACGGTATCAATACGGCAAATACTTGCACCATGCACCAATAGTCCAGCAATTTGTTCAGTGCACTTGTTGAGTGCTCCTGAAGGGTGACAGACCTTTAAGTTAGATCCCTGTAAAGCAGAGTCGTGACTCACAGCCTTGCTCGCCCTGCTGTGTTTAAGAACGCGCCAAGCCTGTCCCTGGCCGCGCTTCAACTTTTTTGAGTCAAGTTTCAATCAACTCTACCGATCAACGTCAGTGTTGCGGTACCTGGCAGAAACCGTCGCGCAAATCGCAGACATGCTGTGCTCCATATCCGGAGAAGCTCCAAAGGAGCCAGTCGTCTCCCGCAAGAGCGGCAATACCTACGAACGTCGCCTTATTGAAACATACATCTCAGAGAACGGCACCGAACCCACGACTGGCGAAGCACTAACCGTGGAGGATCTCGTCCAAGTCAAGACTACGCATACCGTGAAACCACGACCGCCTACGCTCACATCCATACCGTCACTGTTAGGCGTTCTACAGGAGGAGTGGGATGCGCTCGCTCTAGAAACATTCAACCTCAAACAGAACCTGGCACAAACTAGGCAGGAGCTTAGCACAGCGCTATATCAGCACGATGCAGCTGTTCGAGTCATTGCCAGACTGACGAAAGAGCGTGATCAAGCAAGGGATGCTTTGTCCAAGATCGACGTGCGTGGAGGTGCGCCTCAAAAAGCGGCAGACACAAATGGAACAGAAGACCAGATGCAAGTCGACAGGACACCACTACCGGACAGTATCGTTGCCAAGATCGAAAGCACGAGAGAAGCGTATGCGCCATGTTCTTTAATCCCACGGTCAAGTACATGCTAACTATACATTAGACTATCCAAGACCAGGAGGAAGCGACCCGTACCGGAAGATTGGGCCAGCCCCGAATCCATTTCCTCGTACAAGCCAGTCTCATCCTCAGAACCTCTCTACCCGGGAGCTCGAACCTTGTCTGTGAAAGACGACATGGCTCTGATTGGTGGAGCCGATGGCTCTGCAGGTGTCTACTCGATAACTGGGAATAAGGTGGTTGTACCTATCAAGAGTGGCGGCGGAGCAATCACAGATGGTCTCTGGGCTGGCGACAAAGCTGTGATATCGACCGCAGCTGGAAGAGTCAAGGTTTTCGACGTTCAAGAGAGCGGCAAAGAGGTTGCCAACTTCCAGCTCCACAAGAGCGGCGTGAATGCTATTGCTCTGCATCCAACCGAGGAGATTCTGGCATCAGCTGGCGAAGACAGAAGGTACGCTCTATACGATTTGCAATCTTACCAAGTCCTGGCAGAGGTGGACACAGAATCAGGTTTGTGCATCAACATCCTTTGAGGTAAAGCTAACACAAGTAGATCCTACATGCATGAAATTTCATCCAGATGGTCACTTACTTGCTATCGGAACTGCTGGCGGCCAAGTCAAGATCTACGAAATCAAATCTGGAATGCAAGCGGCCACTTTCGAAATCGGCGCACCAGTGACACAACTTCAGTTCTCCGAGAACGGTATCTGGTTTGCAACCGTGGTGCAAGATTCGCCAGTCGTTTCCATATGGGATATCAGAAAGTCTGCGACAGCTGTCAAAGAACTTGAGATAGGTGGAAAGGTCGAGTCAATTAGCTGGGATTACACCGGTCAATACATTGTCGCTGGTGGCTCTCAAGGTATTGTGGTCGAGCAGTATTCCAAGGCAGCAAAGGAGTGGACACGACAGTTGAGGGCAGCAATTCCGGCAACAGTGATATCTTGGGGCAAGTCGGCACAGGCTATTGTGGCTGTTGATGAGACAGGCGCGGTAACAACTCTTGGTGGACAGGCATAGACGGCAAAAGTGATGAGCTCGGAAAGCTTTCGTTCCCCTCGTCAAGGCCTTGCAAAAGAGATAGCTCTTGTGCACAGTGGCTGAGGGGTCGACGCATATTAGCTGATTATGCGTAAATAACGAGATATTCTGGGAGCAAAAGCTTCGCGCTCTCAGGGATACTCAAAGTGATACCCATGTGCAATCACGACGGCTTCCACGTTCTGTCCTAGTGTCATTTGACGCAGCTTGTAGGCGACTTGAGATGCTTCCAGTGCATTGAAGACGCCCCTGCTAACTGCCTACCTAGGTAGTCAATGCCACATACCAGACGCTTCGGTGGCGTATCAGTAATCAAAGTTGTCAACTTGTTCTTCTGTTCACAATTTGCAGCCTGCACTGAAGCCATCGCCACTGAGCCCGATATTTTATATGGGCACAAGGACCTTCCTGTTCTCTATCACGTGCTGATTACACATTTCCCGACGTAATTATTGATCCAGATCGATTCCGGAGGCCGCCCTCTCTTAACGCCTTGGCCGAAGTCATTTAGCCACTGGCACTGCAGTGCGGACTGCACCTGACTGACTTTGTCTCAAACTAAACAACACCTCACTCGGCCTACCACCTTCTCGCGGAAGGCGATTGTGCTCAATCAAAGAGAAGGCCTGAAGACGCTACTGCCTTGTAGGGGGAATGCTCCTACCATATCTTTGAGCCACAACTCCTCCTTGAATGTCATGGCCAGCTCGTCAAGCCGTAAGGTGAGTTGAATACCTCTTACTACGACCTCACATTATGCTGGATTTCTTGGATATCTTAGTTAATTTCACTGACACACGTTATTAGAGGACTCACGCTGAGATTACAAGATCAGATAGCCGAAGTGCAACTCCCGACCTACCCTCGAAAAGACGCAGAAGATCGAGCCCCGCCTCCGTTACCAGTTCCCTTTTCGATGGTGATACAAATTCTGAATCCACAACACCTAACAGTTCACATACAAGGTTTGTCGGAGACGGGCTAGACTTTAGAAGACCTGTCATGTCTGGCGGAAGCACACCGGTCGTTCCCGATGTCGTTGATCTGACTGGCGACGATGATATTCCTCCACCAGCTTCAGGTCGAGCGCCTCGCCAGCCCTCCTCTTCATCTGCACGACCGTCTGCCTCAAGGTCCCCCGTAGGCGACCATGTACCCCGAGCACCTCCGTTCGGTAGCGCCTATCAATATCTGGAGGTCATCGATCTTTCCGACAGTGGTGATGAGCCCGAGGGCAACGAGGGGGCGGCGCCACTAAGTACAGCACACATCGACTTATCTTCAAGTCCAGAAGTGCAATTCCTGCGCGAGAGGCCTGCTCAAACAAA
>Ga0210040_10002037_pt1 | contig 29234 bp, 27 predicted proteins | sample CryGeyCG12114_NA_FD_185462 | JGI IMG/M metagenome (GOLD analysis project Ga0210040, IMG submission 185462) | Groundwater microbial communities from aquifer - Crystal Geyser CG19_WC_8/21/14_NA (SPAdes) (version 2) | ecosystem: Environmental > Aquatic > Deep subsurface > Groundwater | place: USA...
CCCGTTCCAAACAGAGTTTACTAACACAAATTTCATCTTGCGTTTTCAGGTGATTTTAGCTTTAACATGTGCAGCATAGGGCGCTCCCGTTGGTAATTACCTGACTTCGCCTTCGGCTTCGTAATAAACTCGAGTTCTTATTTCTTTCATAACTGAATGTAATGTTTGCTTAGCTTTAGCAAGCATTGCATTATTGCATAGTTATAATCAAATTGCATTATAGCGGATTGATCTCTGTCTGAATTGTAGACGTTTATTTTACTGTATGATTAGTGTGTCACTTTTGATTGGATAAATAAAGTGGGCTAGTGAAAAGCTTACCGTGTTCAATTTAATCTCCATGGGCGATAATCAATGAGCATCTAAAATCATCATAGCCAGCCAACTTATTTGCATTCATTTTGATCAATATTTTTGGTCCATATTCGGGCTTATCGGACCACTGCGTTTTTTAATGTTATCCTGGCATCATGTATACGCGTAGAAAATCAAAAGAAGATAAAGACTTCATCATCCATTTTTCGAAAGTTGGAATTGAACCCCATGGAGAAAGTACTACTGTAAAACACCGTAGAAAAACAGGCTCACCCAGAAATTCTAGTAATCCACATCATCATCGGAAAAGAAGATCTTCAAAATCCAGTAATCCTGATGCTGGAATTAAAACAGAATTCAGGCATTCCTCCTCCAATGAAGATCCAGATTATGACGTGGCTTCATTCAAAGCGGAACAGCAGGCATTGAATGCCAAAATCCAGGATGAAGAACACGAAGATGAAACATATGAAACCTCTTCCACTTTATTACTCAGGGATACTAGGGAAAGTGATAGCTTTTACTCCACTAGATTTGCTAGCATACGAAGTAAGAAAATGAAAGTGCGACCTGCTGACTCTGACTCGAATGAAGAAAAACAAGGCGCTTTAGGGTCCGTTTCAATTTCCATAAATATTCCTTAATGCTGCTCACACAACGCCTTTTAAAAACCACTCTGTATTTTCATGAAGGTAGCAAGATAGGAGCAGCGTTTAAAAACCTGTGTTCCAGTATATGCGGGAAGAAAGCCGAAGCTCAACAAGAAAAAAGAGCAGTCAAATTTCAACGTGGCCATGAAATTGTTCCATCCAAGAAAGTCTTAATATCTGGGAATGATGAGAACTGATCCTTCGAAGAAACAGACTACTACATGAATATCCCTTAAAGTAATTCATAGCATTACAAGAATCATACTCTAGTGAATAAAAAGATTTATTAGTTGGCTAGTACTCCTACACTAATCCAGTTTTGCATTGAACTGCTGCGATGATAGTAGAATGGAAATCAATCTCATTTTGCCTTACCAACTGTAGCATTTGTCACTTACTAAAGATAATTCCTATTTGACAAGAGAATTACAGACTTATTTTACCCATACCTAGCCTTATAATGAGCATGCAGCTATGAGCACATTACTTTGAGATTATTTGTAAGCTTTTGTTTGTTGATACTCACATAGTGGCCTCAATTTAGCCCCCATTGTTAAACACACAACCCATTATATTGCATCTACTACACTTAACTGTGCAGAACAAAAGCTCATCTGTCCAAAACAGATTCAACCCACTATTAACTTAAGCTAGCTATAACTCGATCATCTGTTTAAGAAAATCCCTCCCATGCACCATGCACTGTGCAATCCAAGCTTTTATTAAAGAAAATATAAAGCATATCAAGATTATTTTTACAACCTACAGCTATAAAGCTAATGTCGTCAGCTCACAAAATAAATCAACCTACATACCTTTGTATAGATTACCTGTGTCATACAACACATTCTTGGTCTCGTCGATTTGCAAGCAAATACACTCTGCAACATTTATTGTTTTTGTGTGTGGGATTTTTTCACATGGTTGAGATAAGATTAGCTCAAAAACGTGCTACAAACAACTCGAGATGCATTTGCTCAGCAAGATTCCCTAACTACTACTACGTGTGCTCCAAACATAGTGACTTACCTACCCACAAATGTTTACGTTTTTAACAGGCCAGTACGAATGGATCAGTTGCAGTACAACATGTGAGCATTTGTTACCTGTAAATATGATCATCAAGATTATTAGTTTATGCTGCATGGTATACACAAAAGGCTGACACTGTTAGCCCCAAATTTCAAAAGCAAACCACACTCCTTCAACGGCTATTGTCACTTGGTCGCATAATACATATAACATCACAAGCCCATTCGACCAAGAAATGAATATGTAATGGACTGGTTGGATAGTTTGTATATAGAATGCACACACACATTATTATTGTTATGTCCAAAGCTAAACATTAAATGCCACAGAGAGCAAAGTTAAATGCAGGTAAGAAAGATAACATTAATATCTCATTTCGTGATCACATTTACACATGAAATGAACGTGAACAACAAGTCAGTTGGCCAGTGGAACTCTCCATCATCATCACAGTCAAATTTACATAGGAAGGGAGAATTTTTACATTTCAAAACCATGTCTACCAGTTGGAAGTAGTAAGTAATAACAGGTATAAGTGTCCCTGTTGTAGAGAATACAATGGGGTCTTGCATTCCATGGAAAAAATAGTTTCTATAACTTGTTCCAGCAGTCTGTGCCGTGTCAAAAGTCATACTGGTCTTCTCTTCCTGTTAAGTGTTGGTAGTTTAGTTGGTTAGTTTCTAGTCTGGAGTTTTGTATGGACTCAAACGGTTGCTCAAGTTCACTAGTACTAGTGGCCCTTGTTTTGGAATTGTGTTCAGTTCGTTTAGTGCAGTTCGTAAGTTGAACTAGTCGTGTAATATATTTAACATCTAATTTATTCAATAGCGCCCGTGTGTTGCAAAAATTAGTTTTTTTGCTACTAAGAACGGATTTAGGTGTACACAAATTAAGTTTTTGGTAAGATTGTATGAGGATACATATATTATTATATAAGTTGTTTGTGTATCATTCCATTCTGTGAACCTAGTACGTATACGACGCAATTGAATTTCGCATGAATGAGCGTAGGTTTTTTAAATGATTGCAAAACCGGTGGTGTACTAGTTTTTTTTACTGATCAATGGTGTTTGAAGTTAACTTTTAAAGATATTTTTTGTTTGTCCTGCAGAATCAATTACATTCATAGTCCATGTAATAGGTAGGTAGCAAACAGAAGTAGCCTGGTCTGGTTAGTATATAGCAGTACGTGTTTTTGGCGTGCATGTGAATAGATTGGTATTTTTTCTCCATGTCTTGCGCTTATAAATGAGTAAATGAAAGATGCTGAATTCACATGGTCACAGCCATGAATATGAATCTTTCGCATGTTCACAATTAAAAGTTTAAGTAAAAATGGTGATTTGACGCCATATTCTCCTATTTCTCGTGTATTTTAAAGAATTGTTAAAGAAAACCGCATCTGTCTTGTTTTCCGTCCGTACAAATCACCGCACCTTTAATAACCTTTTTAACTTTATTTGATTTATCTAATCTTATTTATTACACAATCGTTTATCAATTAACTCATTGACAATTCATGAAATAATAACACCGATAATTCGAAAGCTCCATTTTCATTTTAGTTGAATTATGCATTTAATTAAAACACATTAAAGTTTTTCATTATTTTCTTTCCATAGTGAGCCGTGCTCTACAAAATCAACAACAAATGCTTGCATCCTTCACAATTTCTTCCCATCTATCCGACAAACTTCCAAATTTCTAGTCCTTCACAATGTGAACGTTCCAACTACCCACTCGCACTATATCTTTCATCACACAATATCAACAAAAATGTGCAAAAGTAACTTTGCAATACCACTTGTGGCACACACTATCAACAAAACCTACAAGCAAGACGGGGGAGTAATCTTAATCCAACAAAACTACTAACCATCATAATTTAAGTGCTGACTGCGAACCCGTCAGTATAGCCACCACCAGCCATCATGGTTCTTGCACATCCTTTCCTATCCCCAACTCATCACGAGCTTGATAATAACACCACGTCAGATCCGCGAACAAACAACAATCATCATCCTGCAGCCACCAACAATGAGGAAAATGGGAACGGTTCCAGCCCACCGAGCTCCAATGGACACAAGGAGAACATTTCCATCCCGTCCCCTCCGCAAAAATGCACAGAACGGAAAAATAATTCAAAAGCACAGGACTATAATGACGACGACCACTCTGTATTCATCTCCGTCTCCTCCTTATTACTCATTCACCACGAGACGGAGACAGGTCGGGTTGGACAGGACGAAAAAAAGACGGAAGCTTTTTACCCGCCTCAAGTTGAACAAAATGGGGAAAGTTTGTGCGCAATTCCGTGTGAAAGTGAAGTCCCTGTTGCCACGTCGGTCACAAATTCTGACAGTGCAGAAATCGATAAGAGAACGGTTGACTGTGAATCCAATGCGAGCAGCTGTGAGTCACTGAAAGCAGAATTCAACGATTGGCAATACTGGAAACCTACGTATTGTGTTGATATAATCTGCAGCGTACAAGAAAACGAAAAGGACTGTAAGGAACGAAAAATCGAGAATGGGGCCCATGAGGAAAAAGGTGCAGCAAATTATTGGATTGAAAAAGTACCAGTTCAGGATCCTCAGCCTCATTACTACTATTTAGTCCCTTGTTCCCAATGTGAGACGGAAAATGGAGGTTCAAGTGGAGGCACTTTGTTTTTGCAACGAGTTCCTTCTAGTCTTGTCATTTCGGAACAAGTTTCGAATACCAATTTGTTGTGCTCCCATTCCAGGATATTGTTGAATACTCATGTGCAAGTTAGTGAAGATAAGCAGGAGTTGGTTCTAGAAACGGTCAAGTTTTCGTATAATAGCTTGTTTGGAGCCATGGGTAATCAACAAGGTAAAACTGCGGACAATACTAATGTGGCCAGTGGTGATGGGGGATCCAAACAGAAGGGCAAGTCGCTTGGTGCTCTTTTGAAATCTGGGGGGAAAGGGCAGAAGCAGAAGCATGCAAGTGTTAGTTCGGAAAATGAGTTTCCTGTGGGGGGCAAGAAGACTGGAGGGAAAATGGGGAAAGGGAAAGCTCCATTACCTCCTCCATTACGGATGGACGACAAAGGTTAGTTGCTTTGTTTTTTTGAGTAATTAAGCTACGGTAATTAGATAGCTAGTCTACATACATACAGTGAGTGGAAATTGAGATAGTCAAGTGCCACCAATTTACAGCGATGTGTCAAGTGTGGCTTTTGTGTAAATGCGTTTCTCATTATGTAGGCATAGTTGTAATGGCCAGGCAGTAGTAAAAGTAAATGGTAAATGTAAAATGTTTAGGAGTGTGAATGGAGATTTGCATATTCCACATGGGTTGGTTCAGTTCCTATATGTAAGTAAGTAAGTAGTGCTCCATAATTTATTCAGAGAGAAAGACGTGTTTTGCTAATGTGAATAGTGATAATATCTTGATGATGAAGATGACATCTTGTGTCACAACAAAACCACATCGCATTATAAAGCAATTTGGCAATAATATAATTTCAACCTTACTCTCTATCCTTTATGTAGTTACTAAAATTATAAAGTATACTGTATAATGAGTCATTTTGGCTACTATCGTTGGACAGCCAGGATCTTTTTTTGATAAAGATATCTTTTCTTCGTCTTTTGTACATGGAATATGCTTGATTAACTGGAAAAAACAGACGACTTTAAGAGTCGTTACTTTTTATTACGGAGAACGGGACACAAAATTTTATAGTGCTGCTTAGTTAGTATAGTAGTCAATGTACATTGCTCGGGTGGTTAAGTTTAATGCTGTATCAACATACCGTCAACTTTTCTAACATTGAGCTCGAAGTTTTTTTTCTCTTTGAAATAGACACTTATTTAGTTAGAACTAGGAAGAATTTAATAACTATAAGACACGCAAAGGTTAAATCAACAAAACCAACTAAAATTGATAAGCATTAATATGGTCCTCTCCCTCGAAGAGATGTGAAAATGCTAGACCTAGTAATTTTTTGCTGGATTCTATGAACTTACTAACTAAATAACTATCTTGCATCATCATTTCATCATAAACTATGTTCAGAAAAGACTTGAAATTTTCTAAATACTTTATTTAATAACAACAACATGACAATGACCGTGACAGAAACTACAGTGAAAAGAAGGGGTTTCTCATTTTTCCTTTACTTCTCCACAAACAGCACACAAACCTGACTTGCAATGTTGTAATGAACTAACAAACTACTACGAAACTCTAAAACTTTTGTGCAATACTAACTAACCAAAACCAAACCACAGCACTTACCATGTACCGACTGAATGCACTTTTCCTAGTGGCTAGGAACTGGGAACTAACTAACTACCAACAATCTGAATGGATCAACTGGCTAACCATAACTTTACCTGTAGAAAGCAAAGGTGTAATAAACCGATTGAAAGAGTAGTGTATTGCATGTTCTGTGTACTACGTAGATTGCATTATTATGGCTCGTTTGGATTCTCATGCATACAGGATATAAACATGGGATGGCTCCAGGCAATAAATTCTATCTTGATTCTCTGCATGTTACGTAGTATATGTGGAGCGCTACGAGTAACTAACTAACTTACTACAGTATGTGTTGTTATTATGCTTAGATTTTCTCAATCCTTTTTTTTGTACTCAGATGAAGAAAAGCACCTGCAGCACCATGAGGAGGAAGATCCTCATCAACAAACCATCATGAGGGGTGATGAGGGGAACAGTTCCAATTCGGATGTGGAGTGGGACAGAGATTCTGTGACTGCGGATACAACGTACCGAACTGCCATAGCGGATGGTAATATTTAGTTAGTTAAATAGTTTTAGACAAAAGTTTTAGTTAGTTGGATAGTTAGTTAGTAGTGCACAACAATTTTGATATTTTACTATGTGGAGAGTGAGTGGAGACATGTAAAAATATGTGAATGTGAAAACAGTAGTAGTAATTTATTTCTCGTCTGTGTACTCACTGAGGTGTGAAATGCCATATTATTAGCACTGTGTGTTGTGTACGCTCCGTATGGGGTTTATGTTATTGAATTTGACTATTCAATCAGTGTTGTGCATACAGCAGGTGAATAAGTGAGTGACCGGTTTTATTATATTTTCGATTTGTTTGCATTCAGAGTTTAAGAGTGTTGTTAAACACGAGGATCTTTGTTTATGCATGTTTGTTTAATTTATGGAGTAAGATTGAGAAGTTTGAGTGATATATGCAATGGGTATTTGCTTGTTGAGATAGGAGAAATCTGCAGGGTTTGGGTAACATAAAATACATACAATTGTATCGTAAATAAATGTGTAAAACACATTTTCTGGGGAATCCGGCTCTCATCATGTTGATGCGAGGTCAATTTCCCACTGTGATATGATTTTTTTTCTGTTTTATCTTTAATCGAAGGGAAAATAATCAAAGAAAAGTGAGTTGAGCTTCAACATCTTCCTTAATTGTCTTGTAGAGTTGTCTCTTGAATAATCAATGACAGCTTGTAAATATAAATCGTGATGTTAAGGAATAATTGGGGTGATGGGTTACACCTTAATTTTGAAAGGCAATTTTGAACTTGTCACGAGCCAAATTGTGTCACCTTTGATTTGGTATGGGAGATATGAGAGAGAACTGCAGCCCGTTGTGTGCGATTCTCTTTGGTTATGGAATTGTTTCAAACCAAGTTGAGCATTATTACAATGGAAAAAGAAAGAAATTCAGTTTAGTTGTGCACGAATAACTCATCTTTCCATTTGGCCCATTAGTTTGTGTCAGAATTGTCAGATATCAAACTCGGTTACACACAAATTGTGTATGCAACCAAGTCTGCTTCTATTTTTAGTATGATGCTGTATGTATGCAATTTTCCTCTCATCTTGCCATGGCCATCCATAAGTGTATGTAATGAATATGACTGAACTTCTTTGTAGTAGTCAAGTCGTCATTCATTCCTCATGATGACAGATGAGCTTCACACACTTTTCCCTTTGTTTGACATCGGTATCACTTTTTGAAGGCTCCATTTCATGTCTTTAGTTTACAAAAAATTAACCCATACCATCATCATACTTAAAAGTGTGGGCGGAACGTAAACATCTGTTTAAAATATGGTGTTTGAAAACGTTGATTTTTTCATATTTTACTATCTTGTTCAAATGCACTTTAGCTAAACAAAAAACACCGTTTGACGTTTCTATAAACTGTTTAAACCGAATTACGCTGTGTACGACTTCCTTGCAAGTTTTAAAAAACACTAGCACACACTAAAAAGATTTTTTGTAGGAAAAATCTTGCAAGACAAGAATATGAAGGAATTGTCTACACATAATCTATGCGCATAAACTATATTTTAAACCCGCTCATTCTCTTCATTTGGCTATACTCCCGTATTCCCGTAATGTGTTGATAAATTACTATGTAGGCAGACGAACGCTGTTTTTGCTGCACATATTTTAAATGACGTGTGCATGTTTGTTTTCTCTCTGAAAAATATTACTAGTACTTTTTTCTCTGCTACTAACCAACAAACTGTAGCTATAGTACTTTTTTGTTCACATCCTTTCTTTATTAACTAAGTCGGTTAGTTCGTTCGTTAGTTAATTTGCACACGTAATAGACTACTGGGAGTACGTGTACGCCTCATAAGCAAAAGTACAATTTTATTGTTACTTGTTCTTTATCTTGCCAATATAACAATCATTCAGTTTAGTTTTTAAATTCGACAGATCAGTATTGTAGCCAGTAGTAGCTAAATACATTTATCTATAAGGATCAAATAATTTGTACTGATAAATTTAATTTGTGTACTACACAGGAGTGAGTTTCACAGACCCGTACTATTCAGCATTAGCTCAACTCACAGGGGATGAGGACGATGACACTTTAAAGAATCACAGTGACCAGCTCAGCCTAGACTCCATTGAGGTACGGAATGCTGTTGTTATGCTTTTATTACCATTGTGTATGAGCGATGCTCATCATCATCATACCTCTACAACTCTGTATTTTTTTGCACTCTCATCCATCAGTACACGTATTAAGAAAAGAAATTGACTGACTAACTACTGACATAAGCCCAACATGTGCACAATACACTAAATCTTGATCAAATATGTTTCTACAGTCCAATCGGGATTATACATTCGTGACGTGGATAGTTAGTTAGTTAGTTAGTTAGTTAGAAAAGTTCTGAAGAAGTAGTATACAGCAAGTAACCGCACACACACATATGTATGATGAAATTGTGATTTTCAAACGATAATCACTGGATTAGCAGATGAATACGTGTGTTGGCTAATATAATGATAGAGGTGCGAGGATGGAACTCACATTACGTGCAGTATTACATGGAAAACTCATGTGCAGTTAGTTAGTTAGTTAGTTGGTTGGTTTATATCAGTAAAGCCAATTTTCTCTTAAGTTTGAGTCCTGTGTACCAATAAATTGAAATACACCCTAAGATTGTGATATGTGCGTAAATCCATCATGGAGCTTCAGAATTATTGATGTTTGCCAAATTATCCGTTGCTGCATATATTTTGTGTGATTTAGGAGGTAAAATTGACAGCTGTATGTTTACAGAGGATAAGTTGTGTTTGAATCATAATTGCAAGGCATTCGGTAGATACAGTAACTGTTAGGTTGTAGTTAGTTTGTACAGATATTGTTTTCATTAGGATGTCAAGTCTCAATTTTTTTTTGTCTTATTGGATAAACATTTCCGATTTACATTTCAATGTTGCGTTAGTTAGTTAACACACCGGCAGGCAGTCATATGATTACGCTGGGAAATCCTTAGTTAGAGAATGGTTACAAGCATTCCCATAGGTCAGAATTTAACTTGATTACATAGCATTTGGTTTGGATTTTTTAGCTCAGAATGCATGTTGATGACTACACTGCTACTGCCAAGTAGCTAGATTGATGGATTTTATGAAGAAAAAAAAATGATGCTTTAAAAAACGGACGTCAGTTTCCTGTTTCATTGAAATCTAGTTAGTAAGTTTGTTAGGTAGATTAGTTGGGATCTTTTGTATGTCACAACCTGTTTGATTGAAGTAGGAGCAACAAACTGATTTATTACTGTCAATCTGAACTTGTCAATTTTTTCAATGGGGTTTTAAAAATTGGAGAATTTATCTTGTCTCTCGTAAAAATGTATGGCGGCAGTAAGTTTGTTACAAACAACAACCAACTAAATGTGATTGGCAGTACCTTGTTAGTTAACAAGTTAAAACTCAACTCATCAACTATGATTTGATGGCCTACGAATTTTTACATGCCTGTGAAAAAGTTTGTTTTTACCTTGTTGGAAGTGACATGACGAGTGAATCGTTCTTTGCATTAATGAAGCATAGGAATGAAAAGATTCATGTTTGCAGTGCATTTTTTTTCTTGCATAAATACTTACTTGCATAAAGATCATCTGAATCTGTATTTTTCATGCAGGATTGTAAAGTGGTAGTATTGATTTGGCACGCAATACATTAGTATGCATAATACAGGCATATGGAATATAGAAAATATGATTAAACTGTGACTTTCTTATAACACGAATAATAGTTGTTATGTATTTAATCTGTGCATTTTACTTTTATGGCGTTATTTACATGATGGAAGTTTACTACACGCTGATGTAATGTGGACTGGATCATAGGAAATGAATGGTTGTTGTATTCATGAGTTTGCATGTGCTGTACGTTGAGCAGCATAATGTGATTTCGATAATAAGATGATGATTGCTCCTTTTTTAGGGATCGTTAAGAAAAACTGGCTTCATTTTGGCTTGTTAAACAGAGGGGATTGAGCTACAGAAAATCGCAATTATTATTAAGTAGTGATAGTGTCATATTTTTTATAGGGATGAGTTTTGAAACTAGATTGGACAAGTAAATGTTATGTGCATTATAGTCAGTCTCACTCACTCAGTGGTTGTTCAGTTTTTTGTAAACCAGAATTTTATTCAGAACATTATTGGTGGAGCATTTAGTTTAAAGAGAGCAGAGGGATTTAAAATTACATACGTGGCTTGTTTCTTTCTGGACACAATGTACTTCCACAACGGAATCTAGATTTACTTGTTATTGCTGGCGAGTGAGTGAGTTTTGATTATGATTTAGAAACCTGCTTGGAGTAATATTCCAAAACGATTATTGATTTACCCTATGGGATGAAAATCCATATAATTACTGTGCAAGTACACGCGTAGCAGTTTAGATTTTATGTATACGGACAATTGAATGGACAAATTAAGTTCTTCTATGTGCTTAGAGAATAGTAGTAGCTTGTGAGGTTAGTGACTTTTTTGCATACAAAAAATTCTTAACTTTGTTTACTATGTAGAAAATTTTTTACCAATACAAGACACGACTAGATACTAACTAATATGATTTTCTCAAGTCATGGCTGGTTTTGGTTTTACTCGCCACTTGATACCATGTAGCCAAACCTAATTGACTAATTGTTGTTTGTTCTTCCATAGTTGATCATGCCTACTGCTGAGATGAATGGTAACTTGGAGTCCAACAACAATGTGGATGATGAGAGCCAAGTTTTTGCTGCTTCCGAGTCTCAAGTGCCATCACATAAAAACATGTAAGTCCGTTTGGGAAGACATTGACCGATTTCATGAAACCAGCACAAAATAACTACCACAGGGCTAAATGATGCTAATGAAAATATTTTTCGTTTCAATATGTGTAATCATGATTGAAAAGTTAAACAGTTATTCCCTTATTCCTTATAAGGTTTTGATAGTTCATGAGAAAGCCACTCCCCATTTATCATTATTACTATATAACTAACTAACTACCACTGATAACTAGGGAAATTTGATTTCAGAATTTATTGGAATAGCTTAGCATTTTGTTGATAATGTCAGCTGGACAGAAATGCAATACGTGGGGAATGTCTATTGGGGAGAAATTAGTGGGCAGTTTGAGAAAAAAAGTTTACCCGGCACTTCTTGAGCCACTTTAGTTAATGAGGATGATGAGTTGTCGTTATCATGTTGATCAGTTATTCTCACTTAAGTTTCTGCTATTTATTATGCAAATGTATGAAGTCACTACATTCAAGATGAATGGCGTTTGAACATGCACTGTCCATTTACAGACAGTGGTTGCCACTTTTGCCACTTCAAAGAATAGTGGAATCCATGTAGAGAGCATTGAATACGTATTATTTTGCTAGGGCGAGATGGGGGTATTATTGTTGTTATTATTATGCATTTATCGTGTTTCCAGTTTGGAGTGTTGGAGCTAGCCTCAAGAATTTTTAATGCTAAATAGTTTCCAGCTGAGAACTGTGATTATTATTACTGCAAGGAGTATGCGAGATTGAAGATTGTATCTTAGCTTGAGTTCTTTCTTGTGTAATAAATTACTGAAAATGCTAATGACTTCAACAGTAATGGCAACTACTCAATTAGTTAACTTGGACGGCTCAAATCATCACCTATTTATCACGCTATGGAGATAGCATTGGAAGATAGAGTCAGCTGGTTTAAATTTTTTGAATAAGCGGATGTAAAGTGTTAAGAAAAAAAGAGCCAATAGGGTTTTTATTTTGTTTTCTTAGAATGAAACTAATTGTTTGCATTGACACCGCTCTCCCTTCATACGAAATGTAATTCCTAAGTCAATTTGCAATCAAAAAATGTGTAAGACGTGAATTAAAGCCAAATTGCATTTAAAGTATCTAAACAATTGAAATTTAAAAAACTATCATTGTATATATGCCACGGCAATTTTCAGTAAAATCAATTGTTATTAGGAATTTGATCCTTGTTATGGGAAACCTTGGATCATGAAAAGATGTCTTTTATCAGCAAAGCAATAAAAATGTCATATTTAGTTTGTAAAACAAATCCGTACGTAAAGAATTGTGCACAGCACCAATAGACAATACATTTTTTAATCCATGCTAGCTAACAGGACAATACGTCTAGTCTTTGCGATAGGTATTAACAATAACACAGAATATTTTTTATGATTTCATCTATCCTAGAGAACACAAGAGCTTTTGTTCAGTCTAGCAACCCATAACGTCCATTAAAATGGTAAATAAATTAGCGCCACAAGATTTATTTGTCAATGTTTCCTCCCTCATTAGATCCTGTTTTCTTCCCCTCTCGTATCCTATAAAGACAGCTTTTTAGTTTTATAGCCGGCCAAATGATATGATCCCCTGCTAACTATTAGGGACATGGGACAATTATGCGATAGCTTAGTAGACAGAAGAGACTCGATGTGGCTCTTATGTCATTTATTTGACGGCAATAAAAAATAATGATGATGTCCACTCTTGTGGTTTAAAGGTCACTGGCAACTTCGTTTACGCTGACAAGACGACGAAAAGTTGAGTTGTCTTCGGTGTCCTCTCCTGTAGATGAAGTGGCTTCAACGCATCCTTTAGGTGTCCCAAAGGATTCTACTGTCAGTGAACAATGCCTCGCAACAGGTTTGTCCTCTTTTAATTTTGAACTTTTAAAATATGGCTACAATTCCAAAATGTATATTTTGTATACTTTTTGGGCCATTGCAATGTAATATTGTCATGTTGCTGGAGGATTGCATGAGTTGAAAGTCAGTCGGAAAAGAATTTTTTTGCAAAGTTTGAATTTATAGAGTGCCATACTATAAACTTATTAACATTTTAGATGAAATCTAGATTAATTTGATTCTTCTTCTAATAGATGTCGTGGCTAATTTTTATTTCTTAAAAAATACTGTCCACAGTTTAATTCTTGTTAAGTGGGTTTTTTTTCTCACTCACATAAATCAATTAATCAAGCATTTGCATTGCTTTTCAACACAACTTGAGTAGATTAGACCTACAAGAAAAAGAGTTTAATGAGGAATTGGATTGATAGAGTGATGAGCATGCCATGCGACCAAAGCTTAGGTTGCAAAGTGAATGCATTTACAGTTTTCTTCCATTCCTTACGTTATGGGTGGTAAATTCACTCACGGGCACTGCACAATTTCTTGGTGAAAAAGGCTATGGTTCAACTCGTAATATGGTATGGTAATGACGTTAGATTGCTTATAAAGCCATGAAGATTGCAAAAAACGGTTTTTTCACATAAAAATTATATCTACTCACTGATTATATGAAAATGCTGTACCCGTCTGTCTTGGACATGCTATTTTATGTTAATTTGGTGGACAGGTGTCAAACATTTGATCTGTCAGTTAACCAGTATGTGAATGTATAATCATTTGCATGCGTTCATTTTACTCGCCCTATCTTCTTTAATGGAAGTGAAAAAATGTGCGGATGAAACTCAAACATGTTAAGGGGCAAATTTTGTATGTTATTATGATTTTTTCGTTATGTTGGTTTGCGAATTCTCAAATAACTTGCTCCTGTATATTCTAAGCTGGCTGGCTGGGTTAAAAAAATGTGTAGCTTGACTACTGAAGGAATGGCATTTCTACGTTCCTCTACAAGGATTTATTCACTAGACGTAATAAATCATCATGGCACATAATAGTACTGGGATTATGGCGTGGCTAGAAACAAAAGCGTTTCAAATTCCATTTTTTATTGTCATTGTCCAATGCATGCGTGCCATGACGAAATTCAGCTGACCATAGAATGACTTCCAGGATGTGAAAAGTATTTTTTTGTATCACAACGTAAATGCCCATGAGTTGACAACAATTAATTATAATGGCAAAAGGGTACGGTTCTAAATTAGCTAGAACTAAAAGTAGTAAGTTAAAGTTACTAACGAATTGTTAAGATTCATGAATACGTAATTTCCTCACTAGTTAACCATGCTTCCGTTTTTGCATTGTTTCGTTATTAAATTCCTTTCAAAAGTGGACTTTCATTTATTCAACACGTTGTTTTGTAAATAACTTTAGCATCTTGTGTCTATTAATCTTTCTTGTTTCTTTATATAAGGCAATCAACATTTTCTAGTAGTTACGACTCCAATTTTAGAAACTATTTATGCTGTGGCATCACAATTTTTATCGGTTAATGATTTTCTCATGCATAATAATCCAATAACATCTCTCTTATATTATTTTATACCTGCTGCAACTAACTAACTATTACTATGTGGAGATAAACTAACTATACTAAACCCTGGTTGATCTTTTTGTGTAGACAATGTATACCACATTGTGCAGTATTCTACCAAAAGATTCCATTGAAGATAATGCTCAAAACATTAGATACATCGTTTGCACACCAATATATTTTATGCTTTAATGAATCGGCTACCACATCCATTAAAGAACCACGGCTACAATCTTGTATGGAAACAGGCATTATGTCTTATGTTATCTTGATTAGTCAACTTTGGCTAGCAGTTATGACAGCCTACTGTTTGAAAGTGAAAAAAGGCCAATAGAAATATAGTAAAGTGCATTGTTCGTTAGGTAATTTGAAAAGAGTGTTTTTTTGGGCTTTGTAAAAAGCATATGAACCAACTATACAAATATGACATGAATGGTTGAGCACACAGTTTTCCTGTACAAGATAATCAGATGAAGTTTTAATAGTGAGTGAGTTACTAAAGGACGCCTAGGCACTTAGATACACTTTATAGCCCACGTTAGCCAAAATGCATTTGACTGATTGATAAAAATAATCACTGTCATCACACTATATACTACTATACTATAATGTTAGTTAGTTACAAATGTTCACTTGACTGCACTCACTCCACTTAAAATGGGTGGTGGTGATTCAAGCCAGGTAATAATACTGACTGTGTGTGTAATTTTTTTTGCTTAAAAAATGATCCAACAATTTATACAAGTAGTCAAGTTGCAGTACGCGTGAGTCATCATTGTTTGCTAGTATGAATGCAATAGGGTTCTATGAGTATAGATAGGAATGGTCTTTTTCACTTGGGGTTAGTTGGAACATTAACACTGCGTGTTGTGGACATAGCGTTCTTTTATTGTATTGGTTAGTTAGTTAGTTAGTACTAACCATATCCAATAACAGTGTGGTTCAAGTCAAATGATAGAGAAGTCTGAATTTTTGCATGGATTCAGTTATTCTCTAGTTGAGTCAGGTGTTGAATGGTTCTGTGAGAGCTGTTGGAAGTTTTTTCTTTTGAGTTTTCAATTTTTACTTTGTCTGTGGGTGTTTTACGTGTTGCCGCAATAATGGGATCAATATGGTGTCAGTAGTGTCAAGTTGTGCATTTAGTTTCTCCTCACCTGTTGATAAAATGGGATTTACGGAAGAGGAAACGTCGGAAAGAAGTTGTGAAGAAAATAATGATTTTTCTTGTGGCCAACTAAACGAAGGTGAGAGCGGAATTCGAGTCAAGTCTTGGCAAATGAATTTTGACAAGAGTTCTTCTAATATGGGCTCAAAGGGCGGTGGTATTTAATTTGCATGGTGAAATATGATTCGGCATGGGATTGTGTACATATTTATCAAAATGCTAGTAAGTATGTAAGTTAGGGTTTGGTTGCATAGAAAATGGAAATTGACCAATTGATATACAGAGTAGATTTCAAAAATTTTAGCCCGGTACAGGGCTTATTAGGTTCACTTGTTGCTTAGGGTTTCCATTGCATGCATGCATTTATGAGCAAACATACTCTCAAATCAGGCATGCAAGCAATTTATGCGTGCTATGTAATAAATTGTTTCTCATATTTTTTATACTAAATTGACCCTCTTACAAAATGGCAACAAAAAATTCTAAACATAGTGACGCTCCTGAATCAGAATTGTATAAATTTTACGTGGACGAACCAAATAGTGAAACAAATGAAGACCAAACTGGACCGCCCGGCCTTTTAGGATATTTGACTGTAGCTGCATTGATGACGGGCTCTGTTTTCCTTATTGTAGTAACTTATTTCTTCTCTCGGTTTTTAGTTCGACATACTAAAAAGGTGGATAGGATTGATACAGGTTTCTAGATACATCTTCAAAATACTGTAAAAATGGAAAAATACATTTTGTTCCACCATACCTTACGGTTTTCTTCAAATGCAGATGAAAATTCGGATGAACAGCAACTGGTTAAGTTAAAAGGGATGAGTGACACGAGTGCTGGTCACTTGAAACAAAGTAAACCACGGTGTGACGATTGCTCCAACAATAATTATAATATTCACGGTGTTGACCATGCCAGCAAATTAGAAACGGTCCAATTATGCTCTCTGGCTGCAGAACCTGTCACTAATCAAACTACGGATTCAAACAATTACTGTGACGATGAAGGGGTGAACGACGAATCCATATATTGTGATTGCAGTAGTAGTACGAATTCCCCTGAAAACTCTTTCACGGATAGTGTAATTGCTCATCAGGACTGTAGTGTGATGACAGAAATCTGTGGACAAGAACTTGAGGACTGTTTCAAGAAATTTATTGCTGGTCATTAACTAATTTTGAAGTCGTTAATTACTTGAGCAAATGACATGGTTTCTGGGGTTGAGCTCATGTTTTTTCATGGTCATGTACACCGTACACGGCTGCTCGCATACGAGTTCACATGCATTTTTCATCATCGCATCTAACGTTTACATTTTGCATGTAAAGCTGACTAAATTGTGAGTGACTAATACAGTCAGTCAAAGTCAGTGAATATTTGCATACACATGATATTACATGCGTTTAAATCAATCTATTGAGTGAGAACTTGACAACGTATTTTACGGTACTTGGCCCTGGCTAACTAAACTACAATGTGAAAAATTGCATGCATCATGCCGAGTATAACTTTTGGCTTTAGTCAATCTGAAAGAGAAGACCAAAAAACATGACTCATAACCATTTTTGCCCTGTTGATAGCTAACTTGTAATTATTACTGCTATTATCAAGTTTTACGAAATTCTGTAATAGTCAGTTAACTCACACGTGAAATTGTGAAACAATTTTAATCGTTATAAGCAAATTGCACTCATTACTTGTTACATACAGACCATTTGGTATTGAACTACTTAGTTTTTAAATGGTTGGAATCTACCAAGCGAATTCGTTTTTACAAACTACATGCCCAACATGAGCAAGCGTTATTATGTGAAAAGTGCGTAAGTTATTTAGCAAGTAATGAGCTGAATCATCTCAAGTGTGAGTGACTAGTGAGATAATTATTAAATGGTCCAAGTTGTAGCTAACTAACTACGCATCAAGGCGATAACTAACTAACTAACTGAGAGTTAGTGAGGGAGTGAGTGTCGGCACTTAATTGAGCAGGAAAACATTCTCTCATCCTTTTAATTATGTTGATGATTTACGCAGGACGAGAGAGTGATGGAGGGATTGCTGATGGGACAGTTGACCAGTTTGGGGGTCCTAGGAGATATGGCTCAGTCTCAGATGTGCCTTATCCTGACTCGAATGTCCTTCGTAAAGTGGCTAGTCTCACTTTGGCTGAACAACAGCAACAGTCTGCAGCCCTTGCTAAAGGGGTGGCCAAACCCAAGTTCCTACCGGAAAAACTCGATTTCCGCATCTATGAAAAGTTTGAAGGTACTGACTGGACTCACTATTTGTTAGTTAGTTAGTAGTTAATAAGTGTTGGTAGTACACACACAATAAACTTCCTGTGGCTAACATTTGCAGTGTAGACATGGTTTAATTTTTGAGCCCGTTAATATCATGTGCTGGATTTATACATAGAAGAGACAAAAATTATTGGGTTGCTTTATTATATGTACGTACAAAAGGTGTAGTTGTAGTATGCATGCATGAGAAACCGATAAAAATCATCAAGGGGAGCATCTATTATGTATACAGTGCCATAGTGGATTGCATAGCTAGTAAGCATATGGTTTAAAATACAACGAAATTTTGTGTGCTACAGGTCAAATGCTGATCAATTGGTTCCTATCTTCCCTGCAAGAAGGTCACTATTTGAAAGATTTATTGGCCCTGCAAGACTTAAAAATTTTAGCTACCCAGTTCTGTACTTTACTTCTCGCGGCTGGAGTGGTGAAGCAGATTGAAGAGCAAGAAAACATTCCAGCTGATCCTGTTTTTCGGGTAGGCATTTGCATATGGAACCATCGGTAGGTATTGTTGTGTAGGAAGTCAGTGGTTAAGGCTCATCATTTCAATTACAGCCTGATTTGATGTACTACTGGTCACATTCTGAGTCTCCAGCAGTGTCGACACAAGTTCCTGGCAAATTGCCTCCAGTCTCATGGCCACCTACGAATCCAGATGTAACTACTCCTGCACGCAATGGTGCCAAGTATACTGAAGCAGGTAAAATCTCATGACTGAACACTACGCACTCTACAATCTCTCTAATTTACTACACTCTTAGCTACGAGCTATAAAATTATTTAAATTCCTAAAAAAATGTACCGACAAAGGGAAACGCTTTAATTCCATGCAGTCTAATTGTATACTACTAACTAATGTCCCCAGAATAATAATACTGAGTAGTTGATTACTAAGTAAGCTGATTGATAATTTTTTTATGAGGATGATTGAGGGATATTGATATATTGTTAACCTATAGATTCTCGACTGTGTTACTAACTTGCATTTTTATTTTTGTATCCTTACTTACTACCAAACTAACCAACAAACAACTGTAGAGGATACGGCCAATTCGGGATGTAATAGTCGAACATTGTCACCAGACCATTTACCAGAGCCGGGCACTGTGCCCAAAACGGTAACCCATTTCGAAAGTGAAATCGACTTGAGCCGGGTTGAAGTGGGTGACAGTCCAAAAGGTCTGTCAATACTAACTTGAGCATAATTCGAAATATTCGTTGTGCTGTAGTTATTTGTGGTCACGGTCACATAAGTTTCACACGCGTGTAGTTGATTAAGCTAGTAGATTGATCCCCCTGCTTTGATTTTTTGTTTCGCATCATTTTGGGGTGCGTGGGTTGTGGATAGTTATAGGTTTTTAGTTGGTGCACAATAGTTAATATTTATTACACATTTGAATTATTTGTTTGTGTTGGGTTATAGCAGTATGTTGTTTGCAATCACTAGGTGGTTTTACGTGTTAGAATACCTCTATTTTTTGTCTCGCATTGCCCCACTTGACAAGATTTTAACATGACTATAAATGTGTGACTTGTAGAATTTCAACAAGTAGTCATGGGTTTGAAACGGGAGCACAAAGGAATCGTAGATGGAAAAGAGAGCGAGCATGAACTGAAGATTTTTAACCTCCGGGGAGAAACTGCAGAAATAGTGAATAAGTATACGAGTAGGATAAAAGAGTTGGAGAGTGAAGTGGAGAGACTTAAAGTTTTGAATGACATACAAGTAAGTACAGGATAATTCTACGGTATTCAAAAACTGACGGAATAGTCTTGTATGAGTTGCAATTTTTTCACCCATTTTAGAGCCTCAGTGATAAAGTAGCCGCTGATTTCTCCTCACCAACAAAAGATTCGGGAGTTCCTCCTCCCCCACCTTTGCCTGGAACGGGTGCTCCGCCTCCACCACCACCACCACCACCTCCTCCCCCTGGTATCGGGGCACCACCTCCCCCGCCTCCTCCTCCTGGTATGGGAGTACCTCCGCCACCCCCTCCTCCACCTGGCATGGGGGGTCCACCCCCACCACCTCCGATTCCTGGCAGTGGTCCACCTCCTCCACCCCCACCTCCAGGCGGGGGTCCTCCTCCTCCTCCCCCATTTTCCTCCCCTTTATCAGGTAATACTGGTATTCCTCCACCCCCTGGGGGTGGCAGTCCTTCGCCGCTACCACCTCCGCCAGCTCAGTGGAAACCAGGTATAATGGATTTTATATCATTTGCTTCTAGCTGGTGGTCCAAGTAGTAGTGGTTGAATGGATATGAAGTGCGACATGCAGGATTTTGAAAAGATTGGACAATGGTATTAATGGTTGTATTTTGTATGTGTGTGTGCAGTATCAAGAAAAAAGCCGATAACTCCTAAAGTGCCCATGAAACCTTTGTATTGGACTAGGATTCAAGTTTCTGCAAAACCTGAGCCTGTGGACTTCCTATCTCCGAATGAAAAGTTTGTTTTGTTGTTTATGTATAGTATTGTGTGGATTTTATATGTCCAAATGGAATGTGTATGAATATTCGCAGTGGTAGCAGCGCACAACATAAGGAAGGAAAACTGTGGGATAGTCTGGAAGAATTACCAGTGAAAGATTGGAACGATTTCACAACCCTATTTTCAAGACAAGTTGTTGAAAAGAAACTTCCTAAAAAAGTGGAAGAGAAACCTGTGAAGCATCAGAGTGCAAAAATTTTGGACAGTAAGAGATCTCAGAATGTCGGCATCTTGATCAAGAGTATGAATATTGACATTGATACTGTGAAGCATGGTGAGTTAGAGTCATAAACAGCCAATGTGTAAATAAGGATTGTATAAAGTAGGATTAGTAGGATTGTGTGCAAAGGGAGTTAACGATTGAATGATTTTCTTTTCAATGTCAGCCATCTTCGAATGTGACCTTTCTCATTTGACTCTTGAAACACTTGAGAAAATCCTTGAAAATGTAAAAAAAATTTTTACGCGCCATTTGATGGACAATTGCGAAAGATAAATGTGGAAAAAATCACGATATTTTTTATTTTGTGTTTAGAAAGCTTCACCAGAAGAATTATGCTTGTTACAAGAGCATGTACAAAATAACCCAGATGTGCCCTTTGATAAACCTGATCAGTAAGTTTTCCGTGTGTTGTTTATACATTAGTTAGTTAGTTAGTGACCGATACGCTTTACTATTAAACTCTATCTTTTTTCTTAGGTTTTTGTACGATTTGAGTACAATTCCCAACTATGAAGACAGGATCATCTGCTTAACATTCCAGTGCAATTTCTTTGAAGTGTTAACAACACTTGAAACCAAGTTGAACAACTTGCGTCATGTTTGTGAGCAACTTTTGAATTCCAAAGAACTACAAAAAGTCCTTGCACTCGTCTTAACTTACGGGAACTATATGAATGGGGGTAATGTGACACGTGGTCAAGCAGATGGATTTTCTCTTGATATTTTGCCGAAATTGAAGGATGTCAAAAGCAAGGATAATAATTTCACGTTACTGCATTTCATTGTTACGAAATATATTGAGGTATGGGGGCTGTTTTTGTAAGCATGGAAAACTTGTTGCAAAGAAAGCCTTATGATTGTTTGTATCTTTAGATGTTAGATGACGACCAAAAAGGTTCACCACAAGCTAAGCTCCCAATTGTGGAACCCAGTGATGTTGAGCGAGCTACAATTATAAGTTTTGAAGAAATTGAAAGTGAAATGAAGAAAATTAAAACGGATCTCAATGGTATGGATTGTATATAATTGCAGGAAAAATTTAAACTTCAGAAAGTCAAAGATTGTGTTTGTTTTTCTATATTACTATCCAGTATGTGATAAGAGAGCAGCAAAAGTGATTAGTACTTCCACGGAAGATCATATCGAACCTTTCAAAACTAAAATTACTACTTTTATCGAAGAAGGTAACTTCAACAAAAATTATTGTCTTGAGTAACAATTCATGAAAAAATGAAATATGCAAATTACTTTTTTATGCATTATGCAGCAAGAAAAAGAGTTCATGATGTGGACGAAAGTATAACGGATAACAGCGCCTTGTAAGCTGGATTATATATATTTTTGTAGGATTGCAGGTATTTGGGACTGTGGTCATAAACTGTTTTTTTTTTTCAGATTTAGTGCTACAATGAAATACTACGATTTCATTCCAAAAAAATCCGATAGCAGTCCAGCTTATGGATTTTTCAGTCTATGGACCCCTTTTTGTGTAGATTTCAAAGAAATTTGGCGCAATGAACACCAAAGGATTCTAAAAACTCGGGTCAAAGAAGCTCAACGTTATGTGAACTCAAAACGAACGGGTCTTAGAAATCTGGTCATTACGAAGACTCCTAAAGATGGAGGAGGCTTGGTAATTTTATAACTGCATTGCCATTTTGATTATAAATGGTAAATCTCTGATTCTAAACGTTTGTATTACAAAATATTTTCTCTAGAAAAACCGCTTGAAGAAGTTGATGCAAGATAGCTAAAAACAGCTCCCACTCCCAACCAAAGAATCAAGGGGCTAAAAAACGTTAGCATTATTTTCTTAGTTGAAAAAAGTGCTTTATGTAAATACACATTGAATTCATTTGATGAAATGACGCTATCTCATTACCTGTACCCGCATCACTATATCTATTAATACTCAATCGCAATTTACTTAGGTTATACATGGTTTTAAAACTATGAGATTTACTTCGAACCATTTTAGGTTGTATACTATCGCAATCATAATAATATGCATTTCTCGCTTCCATTACTTCCATATGAGTGTTGTAAGTTACCGTTCCATTAAAACAATAAAATAAATATTTCAACAAGATTTGAATAAACGAGATGTGAAAAGTTTTTTATGTGTTCTAGTTCTGATTCATTATCATTATAATGTTGGATATTATCATAGGACTTTCAAAATACCATTAAGGGTAAATTAAAAGTTCGAATGCATGAGAAATAACATTGCCGTTTTAAAGATTCTACGGTTTACATAAACATGTCATCAAATCCAGGTGGAGGCTGCTCAATGTCTGGATTGGGCACCGCAAAATTAGCCCCAGTGCCACCTTCTGGGCCTGGGTTGTTGGGGTTCGGGGGTCCAAAAGGATCAAATCGAGCACCGGGTACACCGCCGCTATAAAGAAAAAACAAGTAAAATGGTAAAATATTTATTCATACTGTATTAGGAAGACAATCCAAGTTTCACAGCGCGGTGCTCACGGAAAGTTTCCTGGAAAACGGGGGCCTCCCATTCTGGGGCCACGGAGGCCTCTGGGATCAGCAATCATACCAGTGCCGAATCCACCCAAAGGGTCCAAATCGGATCTGCCCAATCCTTGTGGTCCTCCAATGGGGGGCATGTGACTAAATAAATAAATCTACTTTAAAAAATAATCCCATATTCAAACTAGAAGAATTTTCAAGATGATTTAAAATACTTACAGTGGACCAAAACCACCAATAGGTCCTGAAGGGTTATAGTATGGAGGAGGCCTATTGTTGCCAGGATAGAATCTTGGATCTGCAAGGCTTCGTCCTCCTCCTGTACTATTAGTATCTCTCTGGGTTTCCTTTTTCTCTGATTTGTCCACATATGGACCAGGGGTACCAGGTTGACCAATAATGCGAAGTCCTAAAGGTTCCATCAGTTCATTCCAAACTTTTAACTCAAATTCTTGGCCATTCGTGTAGACTTGTGAAACGGTCTGTGTCGCAACAGAATTTCCCTCGAAGGCAGACATGGCTACAAAGTTAGGAAGATGAAACGTAGTCGCAGTGCTGGTTCTTTTTTCGCCAGTTTTTGAAGAAGAGGTTTCAGCTGGTGCGGGACCAGAACGTAATAATGTCACCGCAATCGAAGCATTTGGAGAGAGTTCAATCACTTTCAGGTCATATCTGGTTTTGACATTTCTGGAGTCATAATATGAGAAGTTTACAGTAGTGTTTTCTGTAGGTGATGTCGTACGGTTACTCCAGTTTAGAGGCAATCGCTCAGTAAGTTCCTCCGAGTCTTCGGAACGTCTTAAACGAAGTCCAGCCCTGATAATTCCCCAATGAAGGGAAATTAAGAACGCATCTAATGGAGTTCTTGCGTTGGCCTTTTCTAAGTCGTAGACAACTTCAAGTCCAGCTGGTACAGACATTTTTAGAAACTTGCGTGTTCAGATCAACTGATCTGGCTATTGAGACTTGCACTGTACACTTGTTACGGAGAATTGTATTTTGCAGACATTTAACTTTTCTAACAAAACAAATCAGAAACGTAGCAACAAAACAAAATAGGATTATGAAATGAAACGACAAATATTTACATTTGTGGTCGCGCCAAACTCTTGCTCAATGGTTTTATTCGGGGGTTCCTCATTCATATTATTCTTACCGAATCAACATGTTTTAGCTTTGCATATCGCGGGCCTCAAAACATGACCTTTCGTGATTTATCATGATTTATTTACTAAAATATAAGATTAAGCAATAACAATAATGCCTAAGATGATATTCATTAGATCATATATTTATCAAACCGCATTAAACAGACATAAAATAAAGTAGTTTAAAGAAATTATTCGACGTCCACGGTACTCATTTACAAAATAATTCGAATGCGTAGTATATGGTAAAGAAGAAATTAAGCTACCACCAATTAGAAAATTTTTCAGTTGTTAGTTCCCCTTCACAGCATCAATTGAGTTATGAACAATTTTTTACCAGTTAAAATAAATGCAGCCCTACATAGGCTCAAAATATCCATCCTCCATAACGGTCAAAAACTCGTTCTTGTAATGTCCTGAACGAAGAGATAATAACAAAATATAGGTTTCAAAATATATCTGTATTCTGTATGCATAATGCTTTCATTAATTTTAGTTAGGCGTGTTAGGCAGAGAAAAAGACGAACACAAAGCACATAATATACTTACCTCCAGAATTCACCTGATACTTTGGTCCTACAAGACAATCCTTTAAAATGGATTGAGCTCCAATTTGCGCAAACGAAGAAATAACTGTATTTTCAAGCACTACATTGTCTTCTACTTTGACATCGTTGAGCAATATTACATTTGTCAATTTCACTTTTTCCCCTAATTCACAGCGTTCACCCACAATGCAACCTCCAGCAAGCTTTGTAGTTTTGGGGATTTTTGAAACGTCATTGGAAAACATTTCTTGGTTGCAAAGACTTTTCACCCAGTCACACTAGAAATAAAGTTTGCATTAAATATCAACATGCTAACATGCACAGTTAATCATTCATATTCATGTTATTTGCTTACAGATTTATTGGCAATAGACACATTTGCTATAGAATTTACTCTGATGCATCTAGAGCTTGGTGCTCTCAAGCCAAAAAACTTAAGAGTTTTCCCTCGCTCATTTTCTTCCATTTGATTTTTAATTAAAAGGGGTAAAAACTCTCCTTTTAAGTTAACCTGTGATCTGTGCAAAAAAGACGAAAAATTAGTACGAAAAAAGATTAGTGACAATGGGACAAAGTCGAAGTAACCACTTTTTTATGCGTAGAAATTGGTCACCAATTCTGCAGTAGAATTGAAAACTTTAACTTACTTATGATCCTCGAGAATCTCTAATACTGACTTTTTGATCAAATATATGTGAGCATCTATAAGCCAACTAATTATTTTAATGTGAGGAAATTTTGTAAATGTTGCTGTAGGTATGCTCAGTTCTTCATCGAAATCGGCCTCTGAAGCCATAAAAACCAGTTGATCGGTGGCATCGCTAATTCCAATTATGTCTCTTTCTGTGCATTGAAAAACATATGAGTAACTCTGGTTCAAACCAAAACACAAATGAACCGCAATACAAAAAGTAGTAACTAACCTTGCTTGACTTTATTTTTGGGACCTGGCAGCTTTGATGCAGGTGAAGGAACATTTTGAGCAAACAAAGCCGAAAAATCAGCGTCTTTTCTTTCATGGAAGTCAATAAGATCCCGAAGATTGCAATCGATAATTGTGTCACACGATAGCACTATTACATCTTTCTGCAGTAATCATATCGAGTTTATTTCATTAGAAGGAGAGGAAAATATTCAACTTGATAGCTTCATGTAATGTACCTGTATTTTCTTGGCAGCCATTGCTATTCTTAAAGATTCAGCAGTTCCAAAATCATCATTGTCTTCTTCAATTGCAAATGTTTCCACACACAGGCCAATCTTTTCACCAATTTTTTCGACAAGTTTCCGTATTTCATCTCGATTTTGAATGATAACAAGTACGTCTAAAAAGGATATTAACAATCTTTTTTAATCTTTTCAATCAATTTTTAATCCAAATATTAACGATCATGGGAGGGATGGTCGATGGTCAGCAGCTGTTAACCTGCAAGTATTCATTACATTTACCTGTGAATCCTGCAGAGTGCAAAGTTTTAAGGGGGTAAAATATAAGGGGGTTTCCAGCAACAGGTACTAAACATTTAGGGATTACGGTTCCCAGCAGCTGTGACATTCGAGAGCCCCGGCCACCGGCTAATACGACGGCCAGAATTTCAGGGGGGGTCATTGCTGAGCAAGCTCTTTAGATATTAACGAAAATATGCAATCACACTATTATTTTCCTGACAGTGGAGTTTTACATGAGATACAACAGCAGTCAAAAACAAAAATTATAAATATCTAAATCTTAACAGTGAAAATTGCAAATACAAAAGTGACTACTGAAAGTTTCATGATATGTTGACAAACTCCCATTCCGCTATTTATGCTCAATGGCTTAGTAAGTTGTATGACATTTCACACTATACAGCGGCAGTAAACTGAAATGAGTGCAAGTTGTTAAATAACATGGCGCAGGAGCTTACGAGCATATCGTACGTGTATAAAAGATTAAATTCGGGTCATAGAGCGGCTATTCTGCTATTAAATTTTTTTGTTCGGGGTGTGGAGGATGGGGGGGTGTTCATCCATCAAAACTGATTTTACCACACTGTGACCGTCGTTTCTTACTCGAACGTTGAAGTTAAATGTCAAATGACATAACCAACGTTTTAAATGTTAATAATAGGCAAACTGTAAATAACTGTCACTATCTTTATTCAGTTTCTCTCCATCTAATACAAAGACTTGACGTTACAAATTGACTTGTGCTCGGTACACATTCACCAATCACCACAACTACAACTTAAATCAAATAGCACTGATAACGTGTCCTTTCTTCAAACTCTTCAGTCATAGCATACAGGAATCTGTCTGTCTGTTCAACGGTATTTTCCTTAACCCTTCTTAGCATTTAAGTATGACACATAGATTGACCACTCCAAATGTCGTTATTCTTTATCATCTATAGCTTGACGATTTCTTTTATGTCCTTTAGGTTTTCCTCTCAGAGTACGCAATCGGTTCATCTCTTCTCTGAAGTCCTCATGCTCATCCCTGTACCCAAAAATACGCATAATGTTTGCAATAATAACACAAGGCCATTCGTTTAGTCATAATAGATAACTGATATAAGCCATGCCTTACCGGAATAACCCATAATCCCTAAGGTTCATGATTAACTTGTGACTTTCCACATGTCGGGGGTACCAATTTGTGATAGACTCTTGCTTATTAAGTGGTTCTGCTGACAATAATTTAACAACCTGATGTTAAAAGAAAAATGTACTCATTAAATTACTGAATCTTCATTTTTCATGAGATAGAGCGCAACTTGAACCTGTGGCTGCCATGCTGGCACCCTTGGCCCGGACATGCGCAGTGAACATAAACGGTGGCCGGTGAAAACATCGTAACCAATAACAACTTAGGTAAAAACAACTTATCAATAACAACTTATGCAATAACACCTTTATGCAATAATAACTTTATTCAAAAACACCGTATGTTATTAACAACGTTCCTGACACTATCACCTATTGAACATCATTTATGCGTTAGGTCGCTAATATTCCGCATTTAATAATAATAAAAGGGGAAAATAAAACCGCAGGAAGGCGAACGTGCCGCGGTGGGCGCGTAGCGTCCACAATAGCGCGGCATGTGAGACCGGTGATTTTGTTCGAATTGAAAACTGCGACGCGACAAGGCACCGCCCGATATGTAGGAGCTCCGCCCATGCTGGAGGATTATTTATAATCTGGCCGAGGGGGGTGTGGGGGGAGTGGGGGAGGCTTTTCGAGCGCAGCCCCGTGTGCAGAAGGGAGCTGGAAAGGCCTTGGGTTCGGTAATCGCCGAAGGTGAGTTCCGGCGGGCCTTTCCAGATTCCTTCAAACGAGGGGTTGTGCGAAGCAAAAGTCTCTTCAGCGTCCCCCCACGATCCGTTTCAGTGAATCTGTCTCTATTGCGGATGGAATTTATTTTAATTTTTTACGCTTTGAGGTGGAGGCGGTAGCAGTTGTCGGCGTGGCTATTTGAACATTTCCCCTAATACCAAGTTGTTTTTTATACAAGTTTTTATTGACATAAGTTGTTTTTTACACAAGGTATTATTGACCCAAGTTGTTATTGACCCAAGTTGTTATTGACCAAGTTGTTATTGACAACGATGTTATTGATCCGAGACAGACAGATAAGTTGTTTTCACCTAGAAGCAACATAAACTAGTCCGTTTCAATGAAATACGGAGTAACTTTTTTCAATGGTTACCTGGCAGAGTTTGTTTATCATTGAGTAAAAAATAAATAATACATAATAAAAATAAATTCGTCTTAATCTCATCATGGGGACTTAAAATCTAGAACATATTTTGGTTGCCCAGGCAATTTTTACAAAATTTGCCTTTTTCACGGTGATCATCCAACAAGCCTAGATAGCCAATTTAAC
>Ga0210040_10002038_pt1 | contig 29230 bp, 38 predicted proteins | sample CryGeyCG12114_NA_FD_185462 | JGI IMG/M metagenome (GOLD analysis project Ga0210040, IMG submission 185462) | Groundwater microbial communities from aquifer - Crystal Geyser CG19_WC_8/21/14_NA (SPAdes) (version 2) | ecosystem: Environmental > Aquatic > Deep subsurface > Groundwater | place: USA...
CGAGCCCCGCCGCTTCGCCGATGCCGGCCTGGTTCAGCCATAGGCGCTTGCCCGTGACTCTATTCGCAAAGCAGCGCGGCGGCGCCACCGCCGCACGGGTCCCCTGATGGGCGATAACAGGGTTCCGCGCGCGGTGCTCGGCTGGGAACGGTTCAAGGACTGGCTGTCCGCCTCCGTGCACCTGACGCATCACGAGCTGCATGTGCTGGCCGGGCTGGCGCTGTTCATCGTGTCGGCGCGGCTGCTGCGACGGCCGCTCCGCTCGGTGTTGCCGCTGGTGCCGGTGGCGGTGCTCGAGCTGATCAACGAAGGGTCCGACTTCGCGCGATATTATACCTCTGGCTGGCCGTGGACCGCGCACGAGACGCTGGTCGACATCGCGCTGACGCTGATGCCGCCGTTTCTTCTGGTGTGCGTGATGCACGTCGTGGCGGCGGGACAGGCGATCGGGCCTGACGATCCCAAGCAGAGCTGAGCGTCGCGCTTGTTGTTTTCGGTTCATGCAACCTGAGCAGGGGGCAGCCGTTACGCACTCAGCACTATATGTTGGGAGTGAACACTATGCGTAAACTGATGCTTGCCCTGGGCTGCGCCGCGATGGTTGCGCCAGCCGTGATGCTGCCGGCCGAGGCCTCTGCGCAGAGCCGTTATCGCGACGGCTATCGTGACCGCGACCGGGGCGACAATTACCGCGAATGGCGCGGCAACGACGGGCGGATGCGATGCCGCAAGTCCGACGGCACCACCGGTCTGGTCGTCGGCGGCGTTGCCGGCGCGCTGCTCGGCCGCACCATCGATACGCGTGGCGACCGCTCGCTGGGCACGCTGGGCGGCGCCGCAGCCGGCGCGCTGGCCGGCCGGGCGATCGACCGCGGCGGCAGCAACAACGGCCGCCGCTGCCGCTAAGCCTTTCGGCTTTCAACGGGCGTCGCGGTGATCCGCGGCGCCCTTTTTGCTTTCGAGGACCATTGATCATGCCCACCAAGAGCGCGTCTGCCCGTTACGAGGGGCTCGGCCAGAGCGGCCGGGGCCATGTGTCCACCCAGTCGGGTGTGCTCAAGGACAGCCCCTATGGCTTCGGCACGCGTTTCGGCGAAGAGCCGGGTACCAACCCCGAAGAGCTGCTCGCCGCGGCGCACGCCAGCTGCTTCACCATGGCGCTGAGCTTCGCGCTGGCGAAGGCCGGGCATCAGGCGGGCACGCTCGACACGAGCTGCAAGGTGTCGCTGGAAAAGGATGGCGACGGCTTCACGATCACCAAGTCGGCGCTGACCCTGCGTGCGCAGGTCGACGGCATCGACGAGCAGGAATTCGGCCGGATCGCGCAGGAGGCCAAGGCGGGCTGCCCCTTGTCCAAGGTGATCAAGGCGGAGATCACGCTGGACTACGAACTCGTCTGACGTCTGCCGGGCGCCGGCGGTCAGATGATGAAGCCGCCGAGCGCCCAGCGGGTGCCGAATATCAGCAGCAGCACTAGGTTGAGGTTGCGGCCGCCGTTGCGCCGCGACAGCGCGCCCAGCGCCGCGCCGACCACCGCGATCGGCAGCACGAACCCATAGGTCCAGCCGAGGAACGGCAGGAACGCGGGCAACCCGAGCATCAGGGTCAGGAAACCGAGCAGGACCGAGAGGATGTTGAGCATGCGGCGCAACATGGTCCTGCCCGACCGCTGCACAAGCGCGACGTGGTGAAGAAATCGTTGACGCTTAACCATGATCCCTAACGGGTTGTTAAGCTTTGCTGACCATCCCCGACGGGAGAAACCCGGAGCGCTGCCTCGCGATGAACCGCCCTTCCCGCCTGTTGCTTGGCCTTTTGCTGCCGCTCGCGATCACAGGGTGCAAGAAGCCGACGCCGCGGCAGGATCTCGACAGCCTCGACAAGGAACTGACCGACGCCAACGGCGCCGCCAAGGACCCGGCGCTGACGGCGGCGCTGCGCGACCAGATCATGGTGGATCCCAAGCTGGCGCGCACATCCAACGCCACCGCCGTCCGGCCCGCGCCCGAGCCCGACCCGCACGCCATGCCGCCCGAATCGCTCGGGGCGCCGGCCGACACCAGCCAGGGCACGGCGCTGCGCCACACCCCTGCCGCGACGCCGGGATGTCGGGAGTGCGGCACGCGAAAGCAGGCACTGACGCTGGGCGCGCTCGCCGAGCGTGGCGAAGACCGCGGGGCTGCGGGCTGCGCGGGTGATGTGCGCTATGCCACCGGCTGGGCGCTGCGGCTGCCGGGCGCGCTGCCGCTCTACCCGGACGCGCGGGTGAGCGAGGCGGCGGGCAAGGACGGCGACGGCTGCGCACTGCGCGTCGTCAGCTTCACCAGCGGTGCAAAGCTCGATCGGGTGCTCGACTGGTATTATACCCATGCCACGCAGGGCGGCTATTCCGCCTCGCATCGCAGCGACGGTGCGGAGCATGTGCTGGTCGGCGCGCGCGGCGACGCGGCGTATGTGGTGTACCTTTCGCCACGCAGCGGCGGCGGCACCTCGGTCGACCTGGTCAGCAACGGCGGCTGATCTCCCCGGCGGTTCCGTCGCGGCGCGATCCGCGCTAGGGCGCGGGCATGAATCTCCTTTCGGTAATGCTCGGCGGCGCGCTGGGCGCGGGCACGCGCCATCTCGTCGGCCGGCTGATGCTGTCGCTGCTGGGCGCGGCGTTTCCCTATGGCACGTTGACGGTCAACCTCGTCGGCGGGCTGCTGATGGGGCTGCTCGCCGGCAGCCTGGTGCGGATGGGCGCCAACGGTGAGGCGTGGCGACTGTTCCTGGGCGTGGGTATCCTGGGCGGGTTCACGACCTTTTCCTCCTTCTCGCTCGACGCGGTGGCGCTGGCGGAGCGCGGCGCCTGGCCGGTGGCGGCAGGCTATGTGGCAGTGTCGGTGATCGGCTCGATCGCGGCGCTGTTCGGCGGGCTGACGCTGGCGAGGAACTGGGCATGAGCGACGCCGTACGCCAGTTCACCGTCGGCGAGGACGACGACGGCATCCGCGTCGACCGCTGGTTCAAGCGGCACCTGCCCGACACCAGCTTCACCACCGTCGCGAAATGGGCGCGGACGGGGCAGTTGCGCGTCGACGGCGCGCGCGTGGGCCCGGGGGACCGCATCGCGCTGGGGCAGCAGCTGCGCGTGCCGCCGGCGGAGCCCGAGCGCGACACCGCGAAGCCGGAACGCGAACGCCCGCCGCTCACCGACGACCAGATCGCCTTCGCGCGCGAACTGGTGATCCACAAAGATGCGCAAGCGCTGGTGCTCAACAAGCCGCCGGGGCTGGCGACGCAGGGCGGCACCAAGACGGTGGAGCATGTGGACGGGCTGCTCGACGCCTTGCAATTCGAAGCGGAGGGGCGACCGAAGCTCGTCCACCGGCTCGACAAGGACACCAGCGGCGCGCTGCTGGTCGCGCGCACGAGCCGCGCGGCGGCGTTCTTCGCCAAGACGTTTTCCGGGCGCACGGCCAAGAAGGTCTATTGGGCGCTGGTGGTCGACGTTCCCTCGATCGAAGACGGGATGATCGAGCTGCCGATCGCCAAGCAGCCCGGCACCGGCGGCGAGAAGATGCACGTCGACGAGGAGAACGGCCAGCCCGCCCGCACCCGCTACCGGGTGATCGAGCGCGCCGGCAACCGCACCTGCTGGGTCGAACTGCAGCCCTTCACGGGCCGGACGCACCAGTTGCGCGTCCATATGGCGGCGATCGGCCATCCCATCGTCGGCGATGGAAAGTACGGCGGCGCGGCGGCATTCCTGACCGGCGGGATTTCCCGCAAGATGCACCTCCACGCCCGGCGCATCCGCGTGGATCATCCCGACGGCGGCCAGATCGACGTCGAGGCGGAGCTGCCGTCGCACTTCGCCGAAAGCCTGAAGAGCCTCGGCTTCGAGGAGATGCTGGGCAACCAGATGCCGCTCGACGAGGCGCTGCCGCCCAGCCGCGAGCAGAAAAAGCAGGCGGCGCGCGCCCACGCCAAGACCGTGCGCAAGGCGCGCAAGGGCGAGCGCCGCGACCGCGGCGCGGGCGGCGAGCGGCGCGGGCGGGGTAGCGATCGCGGCAGCGGGCGCTGATGCATCCAAACCCCACCTTTCGCGCCGACACCGCCGATCTGCTGGCACGCGCGGGCCGCATCGGCTTTGCCCACATCTTCGCGAGCACGCCCGAAGGCCCGATGGTGGTCCATGCCCCAGTGACGATTCATGGCGAAGGCGTGCGATTCCACGTCGCGCGGGCGAACCGCATCGCGCCGCATCTCGAAGGGGCGGCGCTGCTGCTCAGCATCGTCGGGGCGCAAGGCTATGTCAGCCCGAACTGGTACAGCACGCCGGGCGATCAGGTACCGACCTGGAACTACCTTGGAATCGAGATCGAGGGGCGTGCCGGCGCGATCGACGAGGCCGCGCTGGTCGAGCAGCTCGATCGGCTTGCCGATACCCACGAGCCGCGGCCCGGCCCTTGGACGCGGGCCAAGACCGACCCCGCCGCATTTGCCAAGATGCTGCGGGCGATCCAGGGCTATGAGCTGGCGGTGACGGCGGTGCGCGGCACCAGCAAGCTTAGTCAGAACAAGCGCGCGGCCGATCGGCTGGGCGTGATCGCCGGCCTGCGCGACCGCGGCAACGCGGCGCTTGCCGACGCAATGGCGGAGTGTCTGCCGTGACTCGCCTCGCGGTGTTCGATTGCGACGGCACGTTGGTTGATAGTCAGGCAAACATTTGCCGCGCCATGGAGGAAGCGTTCGCGACGGGTGGGCTGGCGCCGCCGACGCGCGCGGCGACGCGGCGGATCGTGGGGTTGAGCCTGGTGGAAGCGATGCGCGCGTTGCTGCCCCAAGGCGACGAGGCGCTCCACCGGCGGCTGGCCGAGGACTATAAGGATGCGTTTCAGCGGATGCGGCGGAGTGGCAGCCTCGATCCCGAGCCGCTGTTCGAAGGCATCGCAGAGGTGCTGGCGGCGCTCGACGATGCCGGCTGGCTGCTTGGCGTCGCGACGGGAAAGTCCGACCGCGGGCTGGCGTATATCCTGGAGCATCATGGCCTCGCCCACCGCTTCGTCACGCTGCAGACCGCCGACCGGCATCCGTCCAAGCCCGATCCCTCGATGCTGCGCACGGCGATGGCGGAGACCGGCGCCGCGCCCGAGGGCACCGCGATGATCGGCGACACCAGCTTCGACATGGCAATGGGCAGGGCCGCGGGCGTGCGCACCGTGGGCGTCGCCTGGGGTTATCACGCGGTCGGCGAGCTGCTCGAAGCCGGCGCGGACCTGGTAGCGGACACGGTGGCGGCGCTGCCCCGCCTGCTCGCCGCATGACGGCGCGGGGGCGCTATTTCGTGCTGGCGCTGAGCCGCATCGTCACCGCCGCGGGCGCGGTATTCGGGCTGGTGCTGGTCGCCAAGTCGCCGACGATCGGACCCAAGGTGCTGGGGCTCGCTATTGTGGTGATGGCGTTGGTGGTGATGGCGATCGTGCCGCGCCACCTGGCGCAGCGCTGGCGGACGCCGCGATGAAGCGCTTCTGGACCGAGGTGGCGATCGACGCCGACCGGGTGGTGACGCTCGACGGGCGCCCGGTGCGCACGCCTGGCCGGGCGCCGCTCGCGTTGCCGACGCCGGCGCTGGCGGAGGCGGTCGCGCAAGAGTGGCGCGACGTCGGCAAGACGGTGGACCCGCGGGCGATGCCGATGACGGGGCTCGCCAACGCCGCAATCGATCGGGTGGCACCCGACCCGGCGGCGTTCGCGGCAGGGCTGGCGCGTTACGGGGAGAGCGACCTGCTCTACTACCGCGCCGAACAGCCGCCGCAGCTGGCCGAACGGCAGGCCGCGGCGTGGGACCCGCTGCTCGCCTGGGCGATGGCGCGATACGACGTGCATTTCGAGGTGACCGCCGGGATCATGCACCGGCCGCAGCCCGCGGCGACGCTGGCGCGGCTTGGCGACGCGGTCGCGGCGCTACCGCCGTTTTCGCTCGCGCCCCTCTCCCCCGTGGTGACGCTGACCGGATCGCTGGTTGCGGCGCTGGCGCTGGCCGAGGGAGCTGCGGCGGCCGACCCCGTGTGGGCCGCGGCGCATGTCGACGAGGACTGGCAGGCGGAATTGTGGGGCAGCGATGCCGAAGCGGCGGCGACCCGCGACCATCGCCGCCGCGATTTCGATGCGGCGGTGCGATTTCTCGCGGCCGCTGGGGTGCGGTGACTCGCGCCTAGCGCAGGCGTAAGACAGTGCTTCGATACGAGCCCTCGATTCGGCTCTACTCAGCACGAACGGGCGGCGGCGCGGGTGTTAGCGCGTCAGCTTGCGGATGAAGCCGATCAGGCCGGTCTGGCGCGAGCGCTTGAGGCGCTCGGCGGCGAGGATGGTGCGGACGCAATTGAAGCAATGCTCGACGTCGTCGTTGACGAGCACATAGTCATAACCGTCCCAGTGGCTGACCTCGTTGGCGGCGCGGGCCATGCGGGCGTCGATCACGTCGACCGCGTCGGTGGCGCGGCGGCTGAGGCGCGCGTGGAGCTCTTCCATCGAGGGTGGCAGGATGAACACGCGGACGACGTCGCCGCCGGCGATCTGATGCAATTGCTGCGCGCCCTGCCAGTCGATGTCGAACAGCACGTCCTGGCCGCTTGCCAGCATCGCCTCGACGGGCGCGCGCGGGGTGCCGTAGCGGTGGCCGAAGACGTGCGCCCATTCCAGGAACTCGTCGTTCGCGACCATGCCGCGGAATTGCTCGAGATCGACGAAATGGTAGTCGCGCCCCTCTTCTTCGCCGGGGCGGATCGGCCGCGTCGTCGCTGACACCGACATGCCAAGCTCGGGCTCGGCGGCGAGCAGCAGCCTTGCTATGGTGGACTTGCCGGCCCCGGAGGGCGAGGACAACACGAACAGCACACCCCGGCGCCGGAAGCCGTGGGTGTCGGGCTGGGAGGCAGGGAGCATGGGCGCTAGTGGCGCGGCGGAGGTGCGGGCGTCAAGCGCGCAAGGGTGGATCGCGGCGAAAAGCGGCTGGATCATCGGTGTCGCGCTGGTCTCGACCGCGTCGGTGCTGCTGGCGATGGGGCGCTCGGCGATCTGCCCGTGCGGATTTGTTGCGTGGTGGGCTGGCGACGTCCGGTCGGACCAGAACAGCCAGCAAGTGTTCGACTGGTACAGCCTGACGCATCTGGTCCACGGCCTGCTCTTCTATGCCGTCGGCTGGCTGATGCTGCGCCAGTGGCGGTGGACGGCGCGGCTGACGCTCGCGGTCATGCTTGAGGCGGGTTGGGAGGTGGTGGAGAACTCGCCGCTGGTCATCGACCGTTACCGGGCGGTGACTATGGCGTTTGGCTATTCAGGCGACAGCGTGCTCAACTCGCTGTCGGACATCGGCTGCATGGCGATCGGGTTCGTCGTCGCGCGGAGCCTGCCCTGGCAGGTGACGGTGGCGTTGGGCGTCGCGCTGGAGCTGTTCGCCTTGTGGGCGATCCGCGACAATCTGACGCTCAACGTACTGATGCTCGCCTGGCCGATCGACGCGGTGCGCCAGTGGCAGGCCGCGGGTTAGGCTCCGCCGCCGCCCTTCATCTCACGGCGGCGATCATAGGCCTTCTTGGCGACATAGGCGCCGCCAAGCACCCAGCCGAGTGGCCCCATGCGGCGCAGCACCGCCGTCGCTACGGCGCCCACCGCCGCACCCTTCAGCCCGTTCTGGCCGCGCTGGCGGTCCATCTCCGCGCCGAACAGCGCGCCCACGACGCGCCCAATCACTCGTCGCCTCCGCCGAAGGCCTTGTCCTTGAGCTCGGCGGCCCCGCGCAGCACCGCCCAGCCGACCGCGTAGGTGACGGCGACGGGCAGCACGACCTTGAGCACGTTGGCGACGATGGCGCCCTTGATCGCGCCGTCGGCGGACGAATCGTCGTCGCCGCTCATGCTGTCGATCGCGCCGCCGATCAGCGCGCCGATGGTGGTTGCACTCATGAACTGTCTCCTTGTGGAAGAGACGCGGGAGCGGGCGTGGCGGTTCCCTGTCGCCGTTCTGGCGGAGCTTGGGAACCTGCCCTCGGTCAGAAGAAGAACGGCCGTTCGACACGCTCAGGGCGAACGGCGGGAGGGTGTTAGCGGCCCAGCATCGACTCCGGCTTGACCACCCGGTCGAAGGTGGCCTCGTCGACCAGGCCGAGTTCGAGGCCGGCTTCCTTGAGGGTCTGGCCCTTTTCGTGCGCGTATTTCGCGATCTTGGCGGCGTTGTCGTAGCCGATCTCGGGCGCCAGCGCGGTGACCAGCATCAGCGACTGGCCGACCAGCCGCTTGATGTTGTCGCGGCGGGCAACGGTGCCGTCCACGGTGCGCTCGGCGAAGCTTTCCATGCCGACCGACAGCAGGTGGATCGAGCGCAGCACGTTGGCGCCGATCAGCGGCTTGAAGACGTTGAGCTCCATGTGGCCCTGGAGGCCACCGACGGTGACGGCGACGTTGTTGCCCATCACCTGCGCCGAAACCATGGTCAGCATCTCGGCCTGGGTAGGGTTGACCTTGCCGGGCATGATCGAGCTGCCGGGCTCGTTGGCGGGAAGTTCGAGCTCGCCCAGCCCCGAGCGCGGGCCGGAGCCGAGCAGGCGGATGTCGTTGGCGATTTTGGTCAGCGCGACCGCGAGGACGTTGAGCGTGCCGTGGAGGTCGACGAGACCGTCATTCGACGCCAGCGCCTCGAACTTGTTGGGCGCGGTGACGAAGGGCAGCCCGGTAAGCTCGGCGATCTCCTTCGCGACCGCTTCGGCGAATCCGGCGGGGGCGTTGAGGCCGGTGCCGACCGCGGTGCCGCCTTGCGCAAGCGGCATGATGTTGCGCTGGAGCGTGCCTTCGATCCGCTCGCGGGCGTTGGCGATCTGCTGGGCATAACCGGAGAATTCCTGGCCGAGCGTCAGCGGCGTCGCGTCCTGAAGGTGGGTGCGGCCGATCTTGACGACGTCGTCCCACTCGCGCGCCTTGGCATCGAGCGCGGCGTGCAAGCGGTCGAGCGCGGGGTAGAGCTGCTGCGTCACCGCCAGCGCGGCGGCGACGTGGAGCGCGGTCGGGAACGTGTCGTTGGACGACTGGCCGCGGTTGACGTCGTCGTTCGGGTGGACGGGCGACTTGCCGCCGCGCTTGCCGGTCAGCGCCTCATTGGCGACGCCGGCGATCACCTCGTTGGCGTTCATGTTAGACTGCGTGCCGGAGCCGGTCTGCCAGATCACGAGCGGGAACTGATCATTCAGTTCGCCTGCGGTAACGCGCTGGGCGGCGGCTTCAATCGCGTCCGCCTTTTCCGCTGCGAGGCCGTGGCCGCGGTTCACGCGGGCGGCGGCCTGCTTCACGATGGCAAGGGCGTGCACGATGCCGAGCGGCATCTGCTCCTTGGCGCCGAACGGAAAATTCTCGATCGAGCGCTGCGTCTGCGCGCCCCAATAGGCGTCGGCGGTGACTTCGATCGGGCCGATCGAGTCGGTTTCGGTGCGGGTCTGGCTCATGCGCCTCTAATGGCGAGGGCCATCACGGGAGTAAATCCAGTTTGCAGGTCGGTTATGCCCCCGGCATGACCTGCGAAGATGCGGGGCATCTTCGCACCTGTAAACTCGTCGAAGCTCGGCTACGCCGAGCCCGGCCGGCCGTTCGCGCCGCTGCGCGACCGCCGCCTAGCCGCGCTAGCCGGCTCGCTCCGGTTCACTTCTTCCGCTTGAAGTCCACCGAAACGACGTTGGAGCCATCCTCCACCGGCACCGCGGTGGGGCCGTCGTTCTCGGCGGCGTCATGGCCGCCGGGTCCGTCCTCCGGCCCTTCCTGCGCCTGGAAGCGCAGTTCGAAGTTGACGGCGGGATCGTGGAAACCGGTGATCGCGCCATAAGGGATCACCAGCTTCGACGGCACCTGGTTGAAGCTCAGCCCCACCGAGAAGCGCTCGTCGTCGACGGTCAGGTCCCAGAAGCGGTTCTGGAGCACGATTGTCATCTCGTCGGGAAAGCGCTCGATCAGCCGCTGCGGAATGTCGACGCCGGGGGCGTGCGTCTTGAAGGTGATATAGAAATGGTGCTCGCCCGGCAGCCCGCCCGACTCGGCGACGGAGCCCAGCACGCGGCCGACGACCGCGCGCAGCGCTTCCTGCACGATCTCGTCGTACGGAATGAGGCTGTCAGGCAAGGTGTCGCTCATGGTTACTGGGTAGCGGGCTTTGAGGGCGGGTCAAGATTGCATGACGCACCCGGGCCGCTAAGGACGGCGCAATGCGCACCGCCACGATCAACCGCTCTACCGCCGAAACGCGGATCGACGTCTCGGTCAATCTCGACGGCACCGGGGCTTACACCCTCGCCACCGGCATCGGCTTTCTCGACCATATGCTGGAGCAACTGTCGCGGCATTCGCTGATCGATATCGAGTGCCGAATCGACGGCGACCTCCATATCGACGAGCACCATACGGTCGAGGACTCGGGCCTCGCCATCGGCCAGGCGATCGCGCAGGCGCTGGGCGACAAGCGCGGCATCCGCCGCTACGGCGACGCGCTGTCCCCGATGGACGAGACGCTGACGCGCGTGGCGCTCGATATCTCCGGGCGGCCTTGGCTGGTGTGGAAGAACGAGTTCACGATACAGCGGCTGGGCGAAATCGACACCGAGCTGTTCGAGCACTGGTTCCACAGCTTCGCGCAGACGGCAGGGATCACGCTCCACGTCGAGACGCTGTACGGCAAGAACAACCACCACATGATCGAGAGCGCGTTCAAGGGCTTGGCGCGCGCTCTTCGTGCAGCAGTGGAGATCGATCCGCGCAAGGCGGACGCGATCCCGTCGACCAAGGGCGTGCTGTGAGCCACCCCGCCACGTCGGCATGGCGGGGGGCCCGGTGACGCTCGCGCTGATCGACATTCAGTCGGGCAATCTCCATTCCGTGGAGAATGCGCTGCGTGCAGCCGGGTGTGAGGATCTGGTGGTAACAGCCGAGCCCGAAACGGTTCTTTCCGCCGACCGCATCGTGCTGCCGGGCGTGGGCGCGTTCGGCGCCTGCGCGCGCAACCTGCGTGCGGTACCGGGATTGGAAGAGGCGTTGCGCGAGGCGGTGCTGGAGCGCGGGCGGCCGTTCCTGGGGGTGTGCGTAGGCATGCAACTGATGGCGGACACGGGCGAGGAACTGGGTGTGCATGCGGGGCTTGGCTGGATTCCTGGGCAGGTGCGGCGGCTCGAGCCGGGCACGATGGAGGCCAAGGTGCCGCACATGGGCTGGAACGACGTGGTGCCCACCCGGCTTCATCCACTACTGGTGGAAGGCGAGGCATATTTCCTGCATTCCTATGCGTTTAGCGGCGATGCTGCGGACGTGATCGCAACCACTGACCATGCCGGCCCGGTGACCGCCGCGATCGGCCGCGACAATCTGGCGGGTGTCCAGTTCCACCCGGAAAAGAGCCAGCGCTACGGGATCGAGATATTGGCGCGGTTTCTGGAGTGGCGGCCGTGAGCCTGATCGTATTTCCGGCCATCGACCTCAAGGGCGGCGAGGTGGTACGCTTGGCGGAGGGCGACATGAACCGCGCCACCGTCTACGGTGACGATCCCGCGGCGCAGGCGATGCTGTTCGCCGAGGCGGGCGCGCAGCATCTGCACGTGGTCGATCTCGATGGCGCCTTCGCGGGCGAATCGGTGAACGGCGAGGCGGTCAAGGCGATCGTGGCGCGCTTTCCGGGACACGTGCAGCTCGGCGGAGGCATCCGCACCCCCGCGGCGGTGGAGGCGTGGTTCGACCTCGGCGTGTCGCGCGTGGTGATCGGCACTGCGGCGCTGGAGAACCCGCAGTTCGTGCGCGACATGGCGACGGCCTTCCCCGGCGGCATCGTCGTCGCGGTGGATGCCAAGGATGGCATGGTCGCCACCAAGGGGTGGGCGGCGGTGTCGGACGTCACCGCGACCGACCTCGCCCGCCGGTTCGAGGATGCGGGCGTCGCGGCGGTGCTGTTCACCGATGTCGGGCGCGACGGGCTGCTCAAGGGCTGCAACGTCGAGGCGACGGTGGACCTCGCGCGGTCGGTGGACATCCCGGTGATCGCGAGCGGTGGGGTGAAGGGGCTGGCCGACATCCATGTGCTGGCGCTGCATGCCCGTGACGGAATCGAGGGGGTCATCACCGGGCGCGCGCTGTACGACGGCCGGCTCGACTTGGCGGCAGCGCTCAACGTGGCGGCGGCGGCGTGAGCGTTCGCGCCCGCGTCATTCCCTGCCTCGACGTGGCGAACGGCCGCGTGGTGAAGGGCGTGAACTTCGTCGACCTGATCGATGCGGGCGACCCGGTCGAGCAGGCGCGCGCCTATGACGCGGCGGGGGCGGACGAATTGTGCTTCCTGGACATCACCGCCTCCCATGAGGATCGCGGCACCATTCTCGACGTGGTGCGGCGGACGGCGGCAGTGTGCTTCATGCCGCTGACGGTGGGCGGCGGCGTGCGCACCGCCGATGACGCGCGGGCGCTGCTGCTCGCCGGGGCGGACAAGGTGGCGGTGAACTCGGCGGCGGTGGCGCGGCCGGAGGTGGTGGCCGACATCGCCGAGCGGTTCGGCAGCCAGTGCTGCGTCGCCAGCGTGGACGCGCGGCGCACGGGCGATGGCTGGGAGGTGTTCACCCATGGCGGCCGGCGCGCGACCGGGATCGACGCCGTCGCGCATGCGCTGCGGCTGGCGGAGCTTGGCGCGGGTGAGTTGCTGGTGACGTCGATGGACCGCGATGGGACGCGGTCGGGCTACGACCTGGAGCTGATCCGCGCGATTGCGGATCGAACCAGTGTGCCGGTGGTCGCTTCGGGTGGGGTCGGCGGGCTTGCCGACCTCGTCGCGGGGGTGACGGATGGGCATGCGAGCGCGGTGCTGGCAGCGTCCATCTTCCACTTCGGCGAGGCGAGCGTCGCCGATGCGCATGCGGCGCTGGCGGCGGCCGGGGTGCCGGTGCGGCGGGTGCCCTGATCCGGGCGGACTGAAAGAAGAACGGTGCTTCGACAAGCTCAGCACGAACGGGTGGTGGGGCACCAAGCGGAGGTCGGGACAGGTTGACCCCGCCCCTCCTCCGCGCCACCAGAGCGCATGGCTGACCCTATCCTTGATCGCCTGGAAGCCACCATCCGCGCCCGGCGTGGCGGCGATGCGGGCAGCTCCTATGTCGCCTCCTTGTTCGCCAAGGGCCGGGCCAAGATCGCGCAGAAGGTCGGCGAGGAAGCGGTGGAGACAGTGATCGCGGCGTGCGGCAGCGAGCCCCGAGCCATCGTGGCGGAGGCGGCGGACCTCGTCTTCCACCTTGCGGTGCTGCTGGCCGATGCGGGGTTGAGCCTCGACGATGTCCGCGACGAGCTTGCGCGGCGCGAGGGGCTGTCCGGCCATGACGAGAAGGCCGCGCGCCAAGCCTAGGAGCCAGCGATGACCGGGATCAATGCGACCCACCCCTATGACGACGGCAACATCTTCGCGCGGGTGCTGCGCGGCGAGATACCGGCCAAGCGGGTGTTCGAGGACGAATGGGCGGTGGCGTTCCACGACATCGCCCCCCAGGCGCCGATCCACCTGCTGGTGATCCCGAGGGGCGCGTACGTCTCGTGGGATGATTTCTCCGCCCGCGGGTCCGATGCGGAGATCGCCGGGTTCGTGCGGGCGGTCGGCACCGTCGCGCGGGAGGCGGGGCTGGTCGAGCCCGGCTATCGCCTGCTCGTCAACACCGGCCCGGACAGCCACCAGCAGGTGCCACACCTCCACGTCCACCTCTTCGCCGGGCGGACGCTGGGGCCCTTGCTGGCGGGGGGCGACAGCCACGCCGCTTAAGCTATTGCGCGCCGCTGGATTGCGGCTAGGCTCTTGTGCTTCACTTATGTTGCGGCGCAACGCCGCTGCGTCCCGGGGGACCCGTTGATGATCTTCGACCGCGTCAAACCACTCGACGCTATCCTCGCCACCGCTCAGAAAAGGGGGCTGCACCGCTCGCTGGGCGCGTTCCAGCTGACCATGCTGGGTATCGGCGCGGTGATCGGCACGGGTATCTTCGTGCTCACCAGCGAGGCCGCGCAAAAGGCGGGCCCCGGCATGCTGCTGTCGTTCGTGCTGGCTGGCTTCGTCTGCGCGGTGGCGGCGCTCTGCTATTCGGAACTCGCCTCCATGGTGCCGGTGGCGGGCTCGGCCTACACCTACACCTATGCGGTGATGGGCGAACTGCTCGCCTGGATGGTCGGCTGGGCGCTGATCCTCGAATATGCGGTGGGCGCGAGCGCGGTGGCGGTCGGCTGGTCTGGCTATTTCGTCGGGCTTCTCGACCATTCGCTAGGCATCCACCTGCCGGCGGCGATTGCCAGCGGGCCGAGCGCGGGCGGCATCATCAACCTGCCGGCGGTGGTGATCTCGCTGCTGGTCACCTGGCTGCTGGTGGTCGGCACCACCGAAAGCGCGCGGGTCAACGCGGTGCTGGTCGTGATCAAGGTGGTCGCGTTGGCGATGTTCGTGGTGCTGTCGGTGCCCGTCATCAACTCAACGCACTTCCAGCCGCTGCTGCCCACCGGGGTCAGCGGCATGGCGGGGGCGGCGGCGTCGATCTTTTTCGCCTATGTCGGCTTCGACGCGGTCTCGACGGCCGCGGAGGAGACGCAGAACCCACAGCGCAACGTGCCGATCGGGCTGATCGGCAGCCTCATCTTCTGCACCATCTTCTACCTGTTGGTCGCCGCCGGTGCGATCGGTGCGACCAGCAACGTCAACTTCGCGCAGCCGGTGCGCGATGCGGCCGGCGTGCTGCTCGATCCGGGCAGCGGGGCGCTCGCCCAGCGCTGCGCCGAACTCACCCGCCTCGGCACGGAGCCCCTGTCGTGCAGCCACGAGGCGCTCGCGCACGTGCTGCGGTCGATCGGCTGGGTGAAGCTCGGAAACCTCATCGGCCTCGCCGCTTTCCTGGCGCTGCCCTCGGTGGTGCTGATGATGATGTTCGGCCAGATCCGCGTGTTCTTCGCGATGGCGCGCGACGGACTGCTGCCCGAGAAGCTGGCGTCGGTGCACCCGCGCTTCCACACGCCGCACGTGATGACCGTCGTGACCGGCGTGGTGGTGACGATCGCGGCGGCGTTCCTGCCGGTCGGCAAGCTGGCCGACTATTCCAACTCGGGGACGCTGTTCGCGTTCGCGATGGTGGCGCTGTCGGTGCTGGTGCTGCGCCGTGCGGACCCAGGCCGGCGGCGGCCGTTCCGCACGCCGGCGATCTGGATCGTCGCACCGCTGGCGATCGTGGGGTGCGCGTATCTGTTCTTCTCGCTGCCGCTGGTGGCGATGCTGGTGCTGCCAGGCTGGGGCGCGATCGGGCTGCTGATCTACTTCCTGTACAGCCGGCCGCGCAGCCATGTCGGACGGGGGCAGTTCGACACGCTCGACGATCCCAACCTGCAGCCGGAGGTCGCACGGCCGCTGCACTGAGCGGTCGCCGCGACGGCGCAAACGAAAGGGCCGGGGATCGCTCCCCGGCCCTTTCATTTTGGTCACCCCGGGCTTGACCCGGGTCCCGCTATCCCTCGGCGTTGACGAAGAAGCGGGACCCCGGGTCGAGCCCGAGGTGACGAGGGTGCGGGAGAGGTGGCGGTCAGCCCAGCTTCTGTTCGACCAGCGCCTTGAGGTCGACCTGCGGGCGCGCGCCGAAGTGGCTGATGATCTCGGCGGCACAGACCGCGCCCATCCTGAGCGAGGCTTCGAGGCCCCTGCCCTGCGCCTGCCCGTGGAGGAAGCCGGCGGCGAACAAGTCGCCGGCGCCGGTGGTGTCGACCACCGCCGCGATCGGCTCGGCCCCGACTTGCGCCCGCACGCCGTTCTGGATCGCGACGGCGCCATGCTCGCCGCGGGTCACCACCAGGGTGGGCACCTGATCGGCTATCGCAGCCACGCCACCCTCGAAATCGTCGCTGCCGGTCAGAGCCGCCAACTCGTTTTCGTTGGCGAACAGGATGTCGATCAGGCCATCGGCGATGAGCTTGCGGAAATCGTCGCCGTGGCGCGAGATGCAGAACACGTCGGAGAGGGTGAAGGCGACCTTGCGGCCGGCCTTGCGCGACACCTCGATCGCGGCGCGCATCGCGGCGCGCGGCTCTTCGGGGTCCCAGAGATAGCCTTCGAGGTAGAGGATCGCGGCGTCGGCGATGAGCTGCCGGTCGAGCGCGGCTTCGGGCAGGAACTGCGACGCGCCAAGAAAGGTGTTCATGGTGCGCTGGCCGTCGGGCGTGACGAAGATCAGGCAGCGCGCGGTGGTCGGCTCGCCGGGGCGGCTCGCGGTATCGAACTGGATGCCGACCGAGCGGATGTCGTGCGCGAACACCTCACCGAGCTGGTCCTCCGCGACCTGGCCGATGAAGCCGCACCGGCCGCCCATCGCGGCGATGCCGGCGATGGTGTTGGCGGCCGAGCCGCCCGACGCCTCGATGCCCGGGCCCATCTTGGCGTACAGCGCGTCAGCGTCCGCGGGCGAGAACATCAGCTGCATCGAACCCTTGGTCATGCCCTCCTGCGCGATAAAGGCGTCGTCGCACTGCGACAGGATGTCGACGATGGCGTTGCCGATGGCGACGACGTCATAACTGGGCTGGGACAAGGGGTTCTCCGTGACAGGTGGCGCCGCCCTAGAGGCGCGGTGACGGCCGTGCAACCGCCGCCGCCCGTCGCGCAAAGCGGTCGCCGGGGCGCGGCTCTGTCGACGCGGCGCTTGCCCATTCGCTTGGCCCGTGATTGAGGCGCGAGCATGAAGCGGATCGGAGTGGTGATATTGGTGTCGCTTGGGCTGGCGGCGTGCGCGCCGGCAGTGCCGCGGCCGGCGACGGTCGGCGCGCGGCCGGTGCCGCTGCCGAGCGGCGGACTCGAGCGGGTGATGGGGCAGAATGCAGCGGGGCTGGTGCGGCTATTCGGCCAGCCGGACGCCGACGTGCGCGAAGGAACCGCGCGCAAGCTGCAGTTCCAGGGCGAGTTTTGCGTGCTCGACACCTATCTCTACCCGAAGGGAAGCGGCGAGCCGCGCGTCACCTATCTCGATGCGCGCGAACCCGACGGCAGCAGCATCGACCGGGCGAGCTGCGTCGCCGCGCTGACGCGGCGCGAGGGCGGCCAGTCGTCGGGGCAGGCGCGGTAGAGGCCAGCCACCCCACCCGCGCCGCCGTCAAGCCGCGACGCGAAAGCCTTCGCCGCGCAGCGCCGCCTCGACCTGCGGCAGGATGCGGCGGGCGACGATGCCGATCGCGCGGCCGTTGGGGTGGATGCCGTCGGCAAGGCTAAGGCTGCGGTCGCCCATCACGCCATCGAGGAAGAAGGGATCGAGCGGCACGCCATGCGCCGTCGCAACTTCGCCGAACACCGCGTTGAACCGCTTGGCGAAGGCGCCGAGGAAGGGCGGCGCCATCATGCCCGCGAGCAGCACCGGGATGCCGCAGCGGCCGAGTTCGCCGACGATCCAGTCGAGGTTGTCGCGCGTCCGCTCGGGCGACACGCCGCGGATCAGGTCGTTGGCGCCGAGCTCGACGATCGCGAGGTCGGGCCGCGCCGGCAGCTTGGACAGCACGCGTGGCAGGCGGGCGCGGCCGCCCGCTGTGGTGTCGCCCGAGACGCCGGCGTTGTGGACGGCGGCGGCGGGGTGCCGCTCGCGCAGCAGCGTCTGGAGCTGGTGGGGAAAGCTTTGCTCGCGCGGCAGGCCGTAGCCGGCGGTGAGGCTGTCGCCGAACGCGAGAATGAAGGGGGTGGGCTGCATGTCCGGGAAATAGGAACGGACGGGCGAGGTTACAGTGGCTTAGGATGCGCTTTGAATTGTGTCGTCACCCCGGGGTCCCGCTTCTTTGGGTGACGGCGGCAAGTGAGCGGGACCCCGGATCAAGTCCGGGGTGACGGTGGAGGGGAAGTTTGTTGCAGGCGATCGAGTGCCCAGCCTGCCGCTTCACGGACCACTGGCGAGGAATCCTGCGTCAACTCCTCTAGTGCAGGTGCGAGAGAAGGGTCCGCGCTGTTCCCCGCCGCGATCGCCGCGTTGCGCACCATGCGGTCGCGGCCGATACGCTTGATGGGCGAGCCGGCGAACACCTGGCGGAAGCCGGCATCATCCAGTGCGAGCAGGTCTGCCAGCTCCGGTGCTACCAGTTCGGCGCGCGGTGCGAAGGCCATGTTGCGGCGGGCGGCGGCGGCGAACTTGTTCCACGGGCAGGCGGCGAGGCAGTCGTCGCAGCCGTAGATGCGGTTACCGATCGCGGCGCGGAACTCGTGCGGAATCGGGCCGGCATGCTCGATCGTGAGGTAGGAGATGCAGCGGCGGGCATCGAGCTGGAAAGGCGCGGGAAACGCATCGGTCGGGCAGGCGCGCTGGCAGGCGTCGCAGCTGCCGCACGTGGCGCGGCCGGGGGCGTCGGGTTCCAGCTGGAGCGTGGTGTAGATCGCGCCCAGGAACAGCCAGCTTCCGTGATCGCGGCTGACGAGATTGGTGTGCTTGCCCTGCCAGCCGAGCCCCGCCGCTTCGGCGAGCGGTTTCTCCATGACCGGCGCAGTGTCGACGAACACCTTGAGATCGCACCCGGCGTCCGCAGCCAGCCAGCGGCCGAGCGCCTTGAGCTGGCGCTTGATGACGTCATGATAGTCGGCGCCCTGCGCGTAGACGGAAATGCGGCCGTTGCTCCCCTCGCCGGCCAGCGCCATCGGATCGTGCGCGGGGGCGTAGCTCATGCCCAGCGAGACCACGCTGCGCACGTCGGGCCAGAGGCCGGCGGGGCTCTCGCGCAGCCGCTCGGCGGCCAGCGGCGCGGCGTCGGCGCGGGCGATGCCGCAGGCGGCGAAGCCGAGTTCCGCGGCCTTGGCCTTGATCCGCTCTTCCAATGGCTTGTCTTGGAGCACGTGGCGCCGCTAGCATGATTCCTGCCGAAACACCTCAAGCCGTTCGGGCTGAGCATGTCGAAGCCCTGCCCTTCTTTCCGCGGCAGAGAGATGCCCTTCGACTGCGCTCAGGGCGAACGGATGAGGGGTTGGGGTTTGGCAAATGATCTGGCGGTGAGCGCCACCGGCCTCGTCAAGAAGTTCGGGACCCGCAACGTGGTGGATGGCGTCGACATCGCGGTGCCGCGCGGCGCGGTCTATGGCGTGCTCGGGCCGAACGGCGCGGGCAAGACGACGACGCTGCGCATGCTGCTCGGCATCATCGAGCCCGATGGCGGGACACGCACTCTGCTCGGCTGCACGCATCCGCGCGATGCCAGCGACCGCGTCGGCTACTTGCCCGAGGAGCGCGGGCTGTATCCGGCGATGAAGGCGCGCGAGGCGATCGCGTTCATGGGGGCGCTGCGCGGGCTCGACTGGGCGACGGGACGCAAGCGTGCGGGCGCGCTGCTAGAGGCAACGGGGCTGGAGCATGCGGCGGACAGCAAGATCAGGAAGCTCTCCAAGGGCATGGCGCAGCTCGTCCAGCTCCTGGGTTCGGTGGTGCACCAGCCCGATCTGCTGGTGCTTGACGAGCCGTTCTCGGGGCTCGACCCCGTCAACCAGGAGCGTCTCGAGGCATTGATCTATGCCGAGCGCGATCGCGGGGCGACGGTGCTGTTCTCCACCCACGTGATGGCGCACGCCGAGCGGTTGTGCGACCGACTGGCGATCATCGCAGGGGGCAAGCGGCGATTCGAAGGCACCGTCGCCGACGCACGCGGGCTGCTGCCTCAGCGAGTGCATTACCTGCCCAAGGATGGCGATGCGGCGGTGGCCAGCACCCTGCCCGTGGACGCGGTGCGCGAAGATGGCGGCTGGCGCTTCGAGCTGCCCGCCGAGGGGATCGAGGGACTGCTCGGCCGGCTGATCGCGGCCGGCCATGGCATTGCCGGTCTTTCCATCGAGCGCCCCGGTCTGCACGAGGCGTTCGTGCACATCGTCGGCCGCGACGCGCTGGAGGCGGTGGCATGAGCGGCACGTCACGGGCGAGCACGTTGCGGCGTACGATCCGCCAGACGCTGACCATCGCGCGGCGCGATTTCATCGCCACCGTGTTCACGCCGATCTTCCTGCTGTTCCTGTTCGCGCCGGCAATCATGGGGTCGTTTGGCGCGATCGGCGGCTTGGGCGCGGCGAGCGTGGCCGACGGGGTCGGCGATCGTGCCCGCATCGTCGCGGTCGTGCCGAACGACCAGGCGCGGCCGGTCGCCGAGGCCGATACGCGGCTGCGCGGCGTCTTCCGTCATGAGGAGGCGCCGCCTGCATTGACCACTCTCGCTGTGTCCGCGGACCCGGCGAAGCAGGCGCGCGCGGCGTTCGCAGCCAAGGATTATGACGCGTCGGCGGTGCTTTACGGGCCGCTGGAGCACCCCACGATCCTGTACGGCGCACGGGGGGAGCGGGCGGCCGATTATCTAGTCGCGCTGGCGCAGGCGACGCTGGTAGACCGCAGGCTCGGCGCCGACCGGCCGCGGGTCGAGGCACGGCGCCTGCCCTTCTCGCGCGCGCGGCCCTCCACTGGCGGCGGGCACCAGTCGGCGTTCTTTGCTGTGTTCGGGATTTTCTTTCTGACGCTGTTCCTCGCCGGCCAGGTGGTCGGCACCATGGCGGAGGAGCGCAACAACAAGGTGATCGAGGTGCTGGCCGCGGCGGTGCCGCTCGAATCGGTGTTCCTGGGCAAGCTGCTCGGCATGTTCGGGGTGGCGATCGTGTTCGTCGCGTTCTGGGCGACAGTGGTCGGACAGATCGGCGCGCTGATGCCGCCGTCGATCGCGGCCGGGCTGGGCGACCTTGCGCCCGCGGTCGGCAAGCCGGCGTTCGCTGCCCTGTTCATCGCGTATTTCACCATGGCGTACCTGCTGCTCGGCTCCGTGTTCCTCGGCGTCGGTGCGCAGGCCTCGACGATGCGCGAAATCCAGATGCTGTCGTTGCCGATCACGATCCTGCAAGTGGCGATGTTCGCGCTCTCGTCGGCCGCCGCGTCCCGGCCGGGAAGCTGGGTCGCGACGGTAGCGGAGGTGTTTCCCCTGTCCTCCCCCTTCGCGATGGCGGGGCATGCGGCGAATCAGCGCGGGCTGGCGGCCCATGCGGCGGCGCTGCTGTGGCAATTGCTGTGGGTGGCGATCTTCATCAGCGTCGGCGCGCGGATGTTCCGGCGCGGCGTGCTGCAATCGGGCAGCGCCAAGCCGTGGTGGCGGCGGCGGCGCCGCGCAAGCCAGCCGGCCTGAAGCGCCGGTGCGGCGCCCCCTTCGCTGCCCGCGTTTCGTGCCTATATCAGCGGCATGACCAACCCTCTCGACCGTCGCGGATTCCTTGGTGCCGCTGCCGCCGGTGCTGCCGGCCTCCTGTTCGGCTGCAAGGCGGGCCCCGCCAGTGCGGCGGAGCGGTTCCCATACCAGCTCTCAGATGCGCAGTGGCGGCAGAAGCTCGGGCCGGCTGCGTATGACGTGCTGCGGCACGAGGGCACGGAGCGGCCGTTCTCCAGCCCGCTCAACGACCAGCACGGCGCCGGCATCTTCGGGTGCAAGGGCTGCGGGCAGCGCCTGTTTTCGTCGCGGACGAAGTTCGACAGCGGCACCGGCTGGCCGAGCTTCTGGGCACCGCTGCCGGGGGCGGTATCGACCAAGAACGACCGGTCGCTGTTCATGGATCGGACGGAAGTGCACTGCACGCGCTGCGGCGGGCATCAGGGCCATGTGTTCGACGACGGGCCCAAGCCCACCGGCAAGCGTTATTGCATGAACGGCGTGTCGATGTTCTTCACGCCCGGCAAGGCATAAGCCTCAGCGCGCCACCATCGGCACCGGCGCGGCGGTGGCGATCACGTTGGTGTTGAAGACGGCGGTGTTGAAGACGGCGGTGTTGACGGCGGGCGCGGTGAACGCCGGGGCCGGTGCGCCGTTGCCGTAGATGAAGCCCTTGGTCGGGTAGCTCGAGGTGCCGAGGTCGCCCTGCGGCGCGTACCACACCTTGACCATGCTCCAATCACCGGCGGCGGACACATCGACCGCGCGCACGTCCGTCTCGATCCGGCCGGGGCGCGACCAGTTGGCGTGGGTGAGGAGGACTTCGCGGTCGCTGACCAGCTTGGAGACCATTGCGACATGGCCGACGCGCATGCGGCTGGTGGGTTCGAAGGCGAGGACGGCGCCGACCTTGGGCGTGTGGCCGCGCTCGTAGCGGCCCTCGGCCTGCCCCCACCAGGTATTGGCGTTGCCGCGGATCTGGATGCCCGAAACGGAACGCGCGAAGGTGACGCACTGCCAGAACTGGGCCGAAGCCGGAGTGGCCGTCATCAGGCCGCACGAAACCACCAGCGCACAACGCGCTGCAAACGTCTTGAAAGTCATTGCGACCCCCGCCGCTCGAAAACTGATGCATGTTCGCTAGGCGGGGCTGGTTAACAAGGAAAGCGGCGCGGGAACCTTATCCGACGAAGCGTGTTGCGCCGCCGACGAACCCCCCGATTTCGCTGTTGCTGCTCGTTGATTTGCGGCGGGAATCATCGGGTTGTCGCGCGCCGCACCGCTGCTAACGAGGCGCATCTGCCGCTGCATCGGACCCGCTTCATGGCCCTCGATCCCGATACCTTCGACGCGCTGATCGACACGCTTCGCCGCTTCGTCGCCGAACGACTGCGACCGCTGGAGGCGCAGGTGGAGACGGACGACGCCATACCGGAGGCGGTGATCGCCGAGATGAAGGAGATGGGGCTGTTCGGCCTGTCGATCGGCGAAGACTATGGCGGGCTCGGACTCGACATGGTCGAGGAGTGCCGCGTCGCGATCGAGATGGGACGCACGACGCCCGCCTTCCGATCGACCTTCGGCACCAATGTCGGCATCGGCAGCCAAGGCCTGGTGATGGCGGGCAGCCCCGAGCAGAAGGCCGAATGGCTGCCGCGCATCGCCAGCGGCGAGGTGGTCACCAGCTTCGCGCTGACCGAGCCCGACGTCGGTTCCGACTCCGGCGCGGTGAAGACGCGGGCAGTGCGCGACGGCGACGTCTACCGGCTGTCGGGCACCAAGCGCTACATCACCAATGCCGACAAGGCGACGCTGTTCACGGTGATGGCACGCACCGGCGAGGAGAAGGGCGCGCGCGGCGTGTCGGCGTTCCTCGTCCCCAAGGACCTGCCCGGCATCTCCATCGGCGAGCCCGAGAAGAAGATGGGGCAAAAGGGCGCCAAGGTGGCGGACGTCAACTTCGACGATGTGCCTGTGCCCGCCGCCAACCGGCTTGGCGCCGAGGGCGAAGGGTTCAAGATCGCGATGCGGGTGCTCGACCGCGGGCGACTGCATATCAGCGCGGTGTGCGTGGGCGTCGCCGAGCGGCTCCTCGCCGACAGCGTCGCTTATGCCTCGGAGCGCAAGCAGTTCGGCGTTCCGATCGCGCAGCATCAGCTGATCCAAGGCATGATCGCCGACATGAAGACCGAGGCGCTGGTCGCACGCGCGATGGTGCTGGAGACGGCCGCGAAAAAGGACCGCGGCGAGGACGTGGTGCTGGAAAGCGCGGCGGCCAAGTATTTCGCGTCCGAGATGGTCGGGCGGGTGGCCGACAAGGCGGTGCAGATCTTCGGCGGCGCGGGGTACATCGCCGATTACGGGATCGAGCGGCTGTATCGCGACGTGCGGCTGTTCCGGATCTACGAGGGCACCAGCCAAATCCAGCAGGTGATCATCGCCCGCGAGACGGTGAAGCGCGGCGGCTGAAGCGCGGCCGAGCCTGACCGTGCCAGCGTTAGGCCAGCGCAGTCTTGAACAGCGCGAGCATGCGAGCCCAGGCGCGCTCTGCCTGCGGCGGGTTGTAGACCTTGCTGTCGGGCGGGCACCAGCCGTGCATCGCGCCGGCATAGACCTCTACCTCCGCCGGCCGCTTGGCAGTGGCGAACGCGGCGCGCAGCACGTCCTTGTCACCGGGCGCCCGCGCGTCGTCGTTCGCAGCTATGGCGACGAGATAGTCGGCCTTGGTGGAGGCGATGAGCTTGTTCGGCGCATCCGGCGCGTCGCCGACCAGCCCGGCGCCGTGGAAAGAGCCGACCGCGTGCACCCGGTCGGCGCGGGCAGCGGCCGTCCGGAACGCCATCGGCCCGCCCATGCAATAGCCGGTCGAGGCGAGCCCGCGCCGGAGGTCTACCTGCGGCTGGGCGTCGAGGAACGCGACGAACGCTAGCGCGTCTGCCGCCGTCGCGGCCGGCGTCAGCAGCTCGCGCCACGGCGCGATGCGGGCGCGCACGTCGGGCTGATCGAACGATTCGCCTGCCGCGAGGAACGGCGCCTTTGTCGACCGGTAGAACTGGTTCACCACCAGCACCGCATAGCCGGATTCGGCCAGCCGGCGCGCCATCTGCTGGAAGGCCGGGCGAAGGCCCATGATGTCCGGCCACATCAGCACGCCAGGGTGCTTGCCGCTGCTAGGTGCCACGAACCAGGCATCGGCCGTGCCGTCCGGTGTCTTCACCGACACCGCGCGTCCGGCGACCGGCATGGCGTCGGCGGCGCTCGGCAGAGCCAGCGTCACCCCAGCTGCTCCTGCCATGGCGCCGAAGCGACGGCGTGAGATGCCGTCGGCGAGGTGGCGGTGATTGTCCCCGGCCGTGAACTCGTCGCACATGAAATGGCGTTCCTCCGTTCCGTCCGGGGAAAGCGTAGCCGTTCTCCGCAGCGACGCAACCGCGCCAAGCGGGCGAGTGGCGAACCTGCCAGCCTTCACTTTGCGGGAGAGCCGGTGGATAACGCTGCGCATGAACCTCGACGATTGGCAGGGGGACGGCGGCGACGTGCTGGTCGCCATCGATCCGCAGAACGACTTCTGCCCCGGCGGCGCGCTCGCGGTGCCCGGCGGCGACGCGGTGATGGCGCCGATCGCGGCGCTCGCCCCGCGCTTCCCACTGGTGGTGGTGACGCAGGACTGGCACCCGGCGGGGCACCTTTCGTTCGCTAGCAGCCATCCCGGCGCAGCGCCGTTCTCGACGGTCGAGATGCCCTATGGCGAGCAGGTGCTGTGGCCGGACCATTGCATCCAGGGAACCCAGGGCGCGGCGTTCCACCCCGGCATCGCCGGCGCGGTCGAGCGGGCGCAGTTGATCGTACGCAAGGGGTACAATCCGGCGGTCGATTCCTATTCGGCGTTCTTCGAGAACGATCACGTGACGCCAACCGGGCTCGCCGGGTTCTTGCGCGACAAGGGCGTGACGCGGTGCGTGTTCGTCGGGCTCGCCTACGACTTCTGCGTCGCCTGGTCGGCGCTCGACGCGCGGCGGCTGGGGTTCAAGGCTGTGGTGTTGAGAGACTATTCCCGCGCGATCGGAATGCCGGTGGGAGAGCGGACCACCGCCGATGTGGCGGAGGAGCTGTTCGCGGCGGCCGGGGTCGCGCTGGTGGGGTGACGCACGGAAGATTTCATCTCCGTTCGTGCCAAGCGAAGTCGAAGCACACGCCCTTCCGCTAAGAAGGGCGGTCCCCTTCGGGGAAGCTCAGGACGGGCGGAGTTTTGGAGCGTCCGCCTCGCAACCCTCAGCGGCGGAAGGGATCGTCGAACAATGCGGCAGCGGCTGAAGCGGGATCGGCCACGACGCCGTTCTCGGCATCGCGGGCAGCCTGCTCGCGCTCGGCGCGCAGCTGGGTGATCAGCGCCTCGCGGTCGCCCTCCAGCCGCGTGTCGGTCGGCGCCTCAAGGCCGGCGCTCTTCGCCGCCTTGGCCACCGCCGCGTCGAGCTCGCGCTGGGTGGTGAGGCCCAGCGTCACCGGATCCTTGGGGGTGATGTTGGCCATGTTCCAATGGCTGCGATCGCGGATCGCGGCGATGGTGGTGCGGGTCGTGCCGATCAGCAGGCCGATCTGGCCGTCCGAAATTTCCGGATGGTTGCGGATGATCCATGCGATGCCGTCCGGCTTGTCCTGGCGCTTCGACACCGGCGTGTAGCGCGGGCCTTTGGTGCGGCGGACCTGCTCGGGGCCCTTGATCATCTGCAGGCGATAATCGGGGTTCGCCTGGCCCTTGTCGATTTCCTCCTGCGTCACCTCATGGGCGCGGATCGGATCGCGGCCGGTCAGCTTTGTCGCGGCGGTGTCGTCGGCGATCGCCTGCACCTCCAGGATGTGGAGACCGCAGAACTCCGCAATCTGATCGAAGCTGAGCGAGGTGTTGTCGACCATCCAGGAGGCGGTCGCGTGGGGCATGAGCGGCTGGGCCACGGGTGAACTCCGTTGCAAATAGAAAGGGCCGCCCCTTTCGGAGCGGCCTCGGCATGGCATTCGATCTAGTGCGCGGCGCGGCGAAGAGCAAGCGCGCGGGCAAGTCACGCCGCGAGGGGGACGTCCTGTGGCGAGACGGGGGCGAGTGCAGCGAGGAACTGGCGCGCGCTCGCCGCCCAGGTGAAGCCCGCGGCATGGGCGAGGCAGTCGGCGCGTGGGCGGGTCAGCGCGGCGGCGATGGCGGCGGTGAGGTCCTCGTCCATCGCACCGGCGCTTTCGTGGAGCACGTCGATTGGGCCGGTGACCGGAAAGGCCGCGACCGGCACGCCGCTCGCCAACGCCTCGATCATCACCAAGCCAAAGGTGTCGGTGCGGCTGGCAAACACGAACACGTCTGCGGCGCGATAGCAAGCAGCGAGGTGGGCGCCGCTACGAGGGCCGAGGAAGTACGCGTGGGGGTAGCGGCGGGCGAGCGCGGCGCGGACGGGACCGTCGCCGATCACGACCTTGGAACCGGGATGCCGCGTTTCGAGAAACGCCTCGATGTTCTTTTCCACCGCGACGCGCCCGACATAGAGCTGCACCGGGCCGGGGAGCTGCGCCATCAACGGGTCGCGCGGGCCGTCGGGGCCGAAGGAGGCGGCGTCGACGCCCCTGCCCCATGGCCGCAACTGGGTGAGGCCGTGCGCGCGCAGGGTGGCGGCGATGGTGGGCGTCGCGGCAAGGATCGCCTGCGCGGGCGCGTGGAACCAGCGGATATAACGCCATACCCATTCGGGATCGGCGCCTGTACGCGCGGCAATGTAGTCAGGGAACTGGGTGTGATAGGCGGTGGTGAAGGGCAGCGCGCGGGCGCGGCACCAGCGGCGGGCGGCGAGGCACACGGGTCCTTCGGTGGCGAGGTGGATCGCCTCCGGCCGGAAGGCGGCGAGCATGCGCCCGACCGCGTGCGTCCGCGCGAAGGCCAGACGGATCTCCGGATAGGTCGGGCACGGTACCGAGCGAAACAGGTCGGGCGAGATCACCAGCACCTGGTGTCCTATCGCCTCCAGTTCGCGGCGCACCGCTTGCAGCGTGCGGACGACGCCGTTGACCTGCGGGCTCCACGCGTCGGTGGCGATAGCAATGCGCATCAGGCGGCGAGCGGGATGACGGTTGCGCCAGCGGCTGAGGGCGGACGCGCGGCGATCTCGTCGGCCCAGTGCAGCACTTCCATGCGACCGTCGTGGTGCTCCACGAGGGCGGTGCAGCCCTCCACCCAGTCGCCGTCGTTGTAATAATCGATCTCGCCGATGCGGCGCTGCTCCGCGGTGTGGATGTGGCCGCAGACCACGCCGTCGACGCCGCGGCTGCCGGCGGCGTGCGCGACCACCTCCTCGAAGCGGGAGATGAAGGCGACGGCATTCTTCACCTTCGCCTTGGCGTGCTTGGACAGCGACCAGTACGGCAGGTCGAGGCGGCGGCGGGCGGCGTTGACCCAGCGGTTGACCACCATCAGCGCGATGTAGGCGGCGTCGCCGACATGGGCGAGCCAGCGGTGCGCAAGGGTGATCGCGTCGAACTCATCGCCGTGGAGGATCAGCAGCCGGCGGCCGTCGGCGGTCTCATGGATCGCCTTGCGGCGGATGGCGATGCCGCCGAAGTCGAGCCCCGCGAACTGACGAAACATCTCGTCATGATTGCCGGGGATGTAGACCACGCGGGTCCCGCGCTTGGCGCGCTTGAGGAGGCGCCAGAGGACGTCGTTGTGCGCGGCCGGCCAGTAGAACTTCCGTCGCAGCCGCCAGCCGTCGATGATGTCGCCGACGAGGTACAAGGTGTCGCTGTCGACATGATCGAGGAAGTCGATCAACAGATCGGCGTTGCAGCCGCGGGTGCCGAGATGGACGTCGCTGATCCAGATCGCGCGATAGTGCCGGCGCTCGACGATCTTTTCGGGAATGGCGGGACGCGAATGGATGAAGTCGGCGAGGTCGGTGACGGTATGGTCCGGCGCGAACGGCACGTTCATGATGTCCCCCGACAACGTTGCTCGTGCCGAGGATATACGCCCGGGTTGTTACACTGACGTCGCGAACAGGTTACGGTGATGCGACAGTATCATTCGCCCACCTGGAGCACGATCTTGCCGACATGATCGCTCGCTTCCATGCGGGCGTGAGCGGCAGCGGCTTCGCCCAGCGGATAGATCTGGTCGATCACCGGGCGGATGCGGCCGGCGGCGACGTGGGGCCAGACCGTGCGGCGCAGCTCGTCGGCCACGAGACTCTTGAACGCAGTGTCGCGGGGGCGCAGCGTCGAGCCGGTCAGCGTGAGGCGGCGGCGCATGATCTCGAACAGCGGCACGGTGGCGCTGGCCCCGCCCTGCACCGCGATCGAGACGTGGCGGCCGTCTTCGGCGAGGCAGCGCAGGTTGCGCGCTACGTAATCGCCGCCGATCATGTCTAGCACCGCCGCGGCGCCGGCACCGCCGGTGATCTCGCGAACGCGCTCGACGAAGTCCTCCGTGTTGTAGTTGATCGCCTCGTCGGCGCCGAGCGCGCGGGCGGCGGCGCATTTTTCGTCCGATCCGGCGGTGACGATGATGCCGACGCCGAACGCCTTGCACAGTGCGATCGCCATGGTGCCGATGCCGCTGGTGCCGCCGTGGACGAGCACGGTGTCGCCTTCGGTGGCGTAGGCGCGCTCGAACAGGTTGGTCCAGACGGTGAACAGCGTTTCGGGGATGGCCGCCGCCTCGATCATCGACAGCGTCGGCGGCACGGGCAGGCACTGGCCCCACGGGGCGACGGCGTATTCGGCGTAGGACCCGGCGGTGACCAGCGCGCAGACGCGGCTCCCGAGCGCCTCGGTGGGAACGCCCTCCCCCATCGCTACGATGGTGCCGGACAGCTCCATGCCGAGGATCGAGGAGGCCCCCGGCGGCGGCGGATAAAGCCCGCGACGCTGCATCACCTCGGGGCGATTGACGCCCGCCGCGGCGACCTTGACCAGCACCTCGCCCGCCCCCGGCTGCGGCACCGGGCGCTCGACCAGAACCATCACCTCGGGACCGCCAGGCTCGGCCGGATCGATCGCCTGCATGGTCG
>Ga0210040_10002039_pt1 | contig 29226 bp, 33 predicted proteins | sample CryGeyCG12114_NA_FD_185462 | JGI IMG/M metagenome (GOLD analysis project Ga0210040, IMG submission 185462) | Groundwater microbial communities from aquifer - Crystal Geyser CG19_WC_8/21/14_NA (SPAdes) (version 2) | ecosystem: Environmental > Aquatic > Deep subsurface > Groundwater | place: USA...
CCGACCTCAACAAATACTGCCTCAAGGTCGCCGTTGAGGAGATCAACAAGCTCTGCCCCTTCTATGTCGATTTCACGCCGATCAAGAATGGCCGAAAGGTCGAGCGCGTCGCGCTCCACTGGTTCCCAAAAACGTCGAGTGGCAAGCGCGACGCGCAGAACCTGATCGATCAGCACAGCATTGTCCGTCGCGCCAAGCTGCGCGGCGGTATTCCCGAGCTGCCGGTCTTGGTCGATTTCAGCGCCACACCGCTCGAACGGTGAGCCCCTACCCCAAAACTCACCTTTGCTAATTTGTATACTAGTATACGCTTATACTTCTTGGCTGTTACCGCCCAATTGCGGACATTCGCTCATTCTGTGAGGATGCGTCATGCGCGCTTTCCTGCCTCTGATGCTTTGTGTCGTTACGGTCGCATCCTGTGCGTCGAAGCCCGTCCGAATAGCTGCGGACCGATGCTGGTCCGTGTCGCTCGGCGACAAGGTGGAAGGCACTGCGGTGCTTTCTGCTTACAAGGCACGCTTTGGCTGCACCGAGTGCGGAGCCTCCGTCGCTGCGCGTGACTGCCCTGGGATGGGTTTTGCGATCGGCTCGGGTTCCGCCGATCAAGCCTATCATCGCATCCTGCGAACCGCGCCCGCCAATGGCAACGGCTACGTTCAACAGGTCGTATTCCTATCCGGCAAGGTTGTCCCAAACGGTGCGCCGGGTAGGCTGATGATCCGGGCTGAACAATTGCGCCTCGCCCATTGAGCGACACTCGGCAAACCACCGAATGACCGCTTTCCACCATCACCGGACATTCGCGCTCCAGCCCGCTGAATGTCCGCTAACGCCCAAAAGCGGACATGCTGCTCACAAGCAGTCGCCGCGTGAGCACACGACGAACAAAAAGCCAAAGAAGTAGACCGGAGCCGCTATCAGCGGGAGGCTTGCGACGACCCAACGACACTGGCGTTGCCAAAGCGCAATGATCCCGGCGCCCAACCAGCCAACCGAACCAAGCGGTAGGAGAGCGCTGAGAACCGGCCAGATTACCTCTAAAGAAGCAAGGCTCCCTAAGATCACCAAGCCTGCCGACCCAAAGCAGAGGAGGCCTGCTCGGTCCCACCACGAGCTTTTCTCCCCGGTCCCGTTTGCAAGCCGCTTCATACCATAAGCGTATCACGGCTTCGAGCGAGCACAACGCGGGCGGGTGAATGTCCGCTTTCCGCCAACTCCGGACATTGCACGCGTCGGCCGCCGAACGTCCGCTAACGCCCAGTAGCGGACATTCGCGGTCGCGCTGCTTCCGATTGCGGCCGGCCCTAAACCCTATGAGCGATATGAAGATCAGGCATTGCCTACCGGGCGTCGGGTTCGATCTATTTTTGCTTCACGGGCGGCGATGCCGTGACCGGCACGCCAAGATCGTATTCGCCATCGTAGCCGCCGTCCGGTGTTGGGCGTAACGAGAGCCGCCGCACGGCGCCTCCGGTCTGACCGGCATCCTGCTCTCCGCAGCCGCGCTCCGTGCAGGACCAGTTGTGCCCGCCGGAGCCCTGAACGCGGATGCTCACCGTCTGCGCGCGAGGCAGCAGCGTGGCCATCGGCGGATAGGGAGTCGTCCCCGCGTCGGAGAGGCGGGTGCGGGCGTGATAGCTGCCGGTTAGGGCGATGAAGAGGCCGTTTTCGCCAGGCGCCGCTGTCTGAAGGCGCTGTGCCATCTGCTGCTCGCGATCGGCGCCATTGCGGATGATGTCTGGATCAAAGGCAACGACACCGCTCACGAACCCTCGCCGATGCTGCACCCGCAGCCACTCAAGCAACGTCAACATTGCCTGGGACGATTTGCCGTCCGCCCAGTCCGGATCCCACATTGGTGCCCCCAGCAAAGCTGCGCGCGCGGCCGATCCGCCGTCCGACGCCATATAAGCATCCAGCGCAGACTGGTTGCGAAAGGCGAACTCCACCCCGACGATCACCGGCCGGTGCGCGGCGGCCGCGGCGCAGACCAGATCGGCCGTGGTGCGCGGCATTTCCTCAGTGCCATGCCCATCCTCTCCGAGTAGCAGCCAGCGCAACGACTCGCGGGAAACAAGAGCTTGCGCTCCTTCTGGCGGCGCGCAGGTGATCGGTGCGGTAGCGAAGGCGGCAAGCATCAGAAGCGACATCACCATTGGAGTAGTCTCTCGCTGGCCCGGCATGGGGTCAATCGCCGATCTGGATCAGCGGCAGCTTTCTCTGATCGGGCCCCGAAGCCGCAAGACCGCTTTCCACCATCACCGGACATTCGTCGCCCAGTCGCGGAAAGCCTCAAGGAGCGAGCGAAGGTGGCGAGGGCCGCCAGCCCCGTGGAACGCATTCCGCTCTGTCCAACAGGTCCACCAATCCGTCTCGTGCTCATAGTTGTGGGTGATGCGAGCCAGCACACGTCCGTCGCAATCGGTTCCGGCTAGCTCGACCTTCAACGACCAGCCAGGATTGTCGATGGTGCCGATGCGTAAGCCAAACCCATGCTCCCAATCGCCGTCGCACTGCGCTTCATACCAGCGCGCGAACCAGTCCAGCACGTCCATGCCGCGACGCTAACCGAGCGGCTGCGGCATGGGAAGGAATGTCCGCTTTCCACCAACAACAGACATTCGCCGCCGACCGATCGCGAATGTCGGCTATCGCCCAATAGCGGACGTTAAGGTCCGCCCAATTCAGGCCACTGCCGCCAGTTCCAACCTTCGCTACAAAGCGAGTGCGGACCTTTGCAAAGCAGTGCGGCATCCATGATCGCGCGAATTGTCTTCACTCGGCTGCATGCCGTGGCGGGCGATATGTCGAGCACCGCTTGCGGCTCCGGGTTCATGATGCTCATTTGAGACATATAGAGCCGCAGCGTGGCATCCGAGATGGCGACCTTGTTCCACAGAACTGAGCCATCGGAACCGATGTAGACGGGCTGCACCATCCTTAGGTGACCGGTTCCGTCCTTCTCACGTCCCCAATGAGCGAGTGGCGTTGCGCAGCTTGCGGCGTAGGTCGTCGGCGCTCGATCGCATCCATTGAACATTGCCGCGAGGCTTAAGGCGAGCATCGCTCGATTGCGCATCATTCGACCATGCTGTCGCAAAGCCGCTCTGCTCGCAACGTCCGCTTTCCACCATCACCGGACATTCGTGCGTTCGCCTGCCGAACGTCCGCTATCGCCCAATAGCGGACATTGCGGATGAACGCTGATATGCTCAGCATATGACCGATCAATCCGCGCTCGAAGCTCTCATGCACGAAGTCTGTGTGGAGAGAGGCTGGTGCGGCTCGGTGGTCGATGGCCAGCCGCTGCATGTCACCGACTTCCTACCCGAGAAGGGAGCAGTCACAGCCGATCAATTCGCTGGTTGGCTCTTCGCAGCCGATGGAGTCGATCCGGACGAGGATCGAGCAAAGTGGCAGACCCATCTGGACGGGCTACGCGAAGCGTTCGTGCGCCACATGGGGGCCGAAGCCACCGACGTTGAACGGCTCAAGTGGAATGTCCGCTAACGCCCAATTGCGGACCTACACAGACGCCGCTCTCCGGACCGCAATGGCGGCGAGGGCCCAAACAAACCCGGACACTGCGAGCGTGATTATTGGTAACGACGCGTGAGGCTCCGGACTGGCGAGCCTGTCGTGCAGCCCATACACAAGCGGAGCCGCCGCCAAACCTAGAGGTGCCGCCCACCATCTCCGGACAAGCAGACCTGACACCACGCCCGATAAGATGACGAGCGGATTGACCAGAGTTATGAGAAACAGCGCGAGCACCCAACCGCGATCACCCATCAGCAGCCATCCTTCTCCGTCGTCGCCGGCATCCTAAGCCTCGGCCTGAATCGATCAATGACTGCTTTCCACCAGTACCGGACATTCAGCGCGTCAGGTCACCCGCACTCGCACAAAGCCTTGCTCCACGAAGAGGCGCCGAACCTCAATTTGATCCGGCTCTGCTCGCGCTGCACCGGTGATTGCGACATCGATAGTTGGCCAGAGGCGTAGCCAGCGCCGTGATCCTTCGAGCTCCCGGATGAGCTCACCGAGGAACGAGGCGGCAGCTTCCCTATCGCCAATCATGCGATCTTCCGAAGAGAACGGTCGAACGGCTGTTCTGGCGATACTCTCGCCTGTCCCGCAGTTGGTGAGTCGAATGTGGTTCGGCGAGATCGCTGCCACGTAACGGACGATGAACATCAAGCCTTCAAGCGAGGCGCGCTACCTGGCCGAACGTCCGCTTTCCACCAACGTAAGACGGCGCAGCTACTGATATACCTGTATACGGATAGATGCGTATACAGGTATACTCCTATACTCCTCGTGCGACGCGCCCCCTGCCCTTCTTCACGAACAGGTCGTCCAGCGCCTCCGCTAGTAGACTCTGCACTGTCGTCCCCTCCTCAGCCGCAAGGATGCGAAGCTGGGTGCTGACCTCGGGTGCGAAATGTCCGCCAATCAGCTTGGTGCCCTGGCGCCCGCTTGATGCTGGCTTGGCAGGAGCGGCTTCGCTGATCGGCGTTGGCGCTGCTGCCGGCGTGTCACTGCCTGCCTTCGCACGGTCGAGCATCGCTTGAAGCGTATTGCCCTTCGCCATCAAGCTACCCCCTCCTTGCCGTATAGTCGTATAGCTGTATACTCGTATAGTCGCTTCATTTCGGACGCTGCCGGTCCGTTAGGCTCGAACTCCTGCACCGCCTGGCCCTCCGCTTGGGCACGGAAAAACGCTTTGCGATTACCGATCGTAACCGGGCAGACGGACGCCCCCAACTCTCCCACCGCATTCATCGCGTCGGCTGCTTCCTGCCCCTGAGGCGAAACGAAGGTCAGCACGACAGCGAAATCGCGGCCGAGCTGGCGCACAACGTCGAGCGTGTGCGTCATGCTCATGGTGTCGAATACCGCCGTCTTCGTCGGGATCAGAACGAAGTCGGCATGGCGCGCCGCTTCATAGGCGACATCACGCGCCACCGCTGCGCCGTCGATCACGACCAGATCAGTGCCAGCGTCGGCACACGCCTTCAACATCGCCGCCAGCCGCACCGGCTGAATCGACGCGACCGCGGGCGTGTCGAGCTGGCGCACGTCCTTCCAGAATGAGGCGGTCGCCTGCGGATCGAGGTCGATGATCGCGGTTTCCTTGCCGGCCTGCTCAGCCGCCACAGCAAGGCAGGTCGCGAGCGTCGTTTTTCCGACGCCACCTTTCTGCGACAGAACGGCGAGAACCTTCATTATACGCTCCTGCGGGTATAGGGCTATACTTGTATACTAAAGCGCACGAAGGGGAAGGGCTGGATCATGGTTCCCGGCGATCATCGTCAGCGTTGAGCGGAGCGTGCATCAGCCGCCAGCCTCCGCTTGCCCATCCGAACTCGATCAGCTCGGCATTGCTGATCGCGGGCGGCTCGCCCTTGCGCCAGAAGCGCAGCATCTTGCCTCGGTCGTCCAGCTCGGACTCAGCGACGACGGCGCGCACCGCCTGGATAAACTGCCCGTGGCTGAACACGTAGACGGGGCCGGGGGAGGGAAGGGCGGCAAGCCGCGCCAGCGCCGCCTCTGCACGGCGTAACAACGTGGCGAAGCTCTCCGCGCCCTCGCCGTCGCAGTAGGCAGGATCGGCCTCGCCCCAATACCGCTCCAGATGCGGCGCTCGATCGGCAGACAGGGTGCCATTCCAGCGGGAGGGCTGGAGATAGGTGAACTCCTCGATCGGCCACACCTCCACCGGCACGCCGGGGAAGCGCTCGATGGTCGGCGCGGCCGTCTGCTGGGTACGCAGGAAGGGCGATGTTACGATCAGCGATGGCGTCTCGGTCCAGTCGTCCGCAACCCGTCGTGCCTGGCTCCAGCCTTTCTCGGTCAGCTCGATCGTCGCGAGGTCGTCGCACGGCATGCCGGCGTTACCGGTACTCTGCCCATGGCGGATGAAGATGGCCCTCATGCCTTCGCCTCCTTGGCTGCCAGCTCGCGCAACCCTTTGTAGAGCGTCGTCCGGCTGACCTCATAGCGTTCGGCCACGGCTGTCACGGTCGCGGCGGGATCGGTGAGCAGCAGCCGGGCCTCACGAAGCTCTTTGGGGGTGAGGGCAGGGGGTCTGCCGCCCATACGGCCACGGGCACGCCCTGCCGCCAGCCCGGCGCGGGTACGTTCACTGATGAGGTGCCGCTCGAACTCGGCAAGGCTGGCAAAGATGTTGAACACCAGCTTGCCTGCCGCGGTGGTGGTGTCGATCGCCTCCGTCACGCTCTCGAAGGCGATGCCGCGCTGCGCCAGATCGTTGATGGTGGCGATGAGGTCGGGGAGCGATCGGCCGAGCCGGTCAAGCCGCCACACCACCAGCGTGTCGCCGGCGCGCAGCGCCTTCCTGGCGTTCGCCAGCTCGGGCCGATCGGCCGTCTTGCCCGACGCATGCTCGGAATAGATCGGATCGCATCCTCTCGCCTGTAGGACGTCGAGCTGCGGGGTGAGGTCCTGGTCGGCCGTGGAAACCCGCGCGTAGCCGATCCGGCGCGTACCGGGCTGGCCGGGCAGGGGGTAACTGGCGCTGTCCAGCATTCTTCCTGCACCTGCCCTTTTCTGGGCTTAGTTTCTCGCACAGGTTGTTGAACGGTTCAACGCCAGAAAGTGGTGGCTTGGCCTGCTGTTCGCGAAGCGTCCATCAAACGGCCGTTTTCTGGACGGGCCCTCAGCCTGCCTTCTCGTTGAACGATTGTTGAGTGGAAATCCCCCCTTTGGGAGGCCCTAAAAAGCCTTTGATCTGACCTAACTCTGCTAAATGAGCGTCACCGCAATTGGCAAAGGGATCAAAATGGCAGCCGAAAATACCAAGGAGGGCAAATGGCGCAGAAGAACGGGCGGGGCAGCTCTTGGCGCAATTGCGGCGAGTTTCTTCTTACCTCCATTAATCACATTAGGTTCACCCACTCTTTGGGGCCTCGGCGGCGTGTTTCTAGGACTTGCGCTGCTCGGGCTTTATAATCTCGCGGTGCTACCGGCTGGGCAGGTCGATCCGGAAATGAAGTGGTTGGCATGGATATTTGGAGGCTTGGCCCTATGTACAATCGTTTACAGCGCTGTTGACGCCAGCAATAACAGCATCGCGTTCAATGAACGCTGCAAATCGCTACAAACAGAAATGCTTACTGCCGTTCAGGTTAAAGGCGAAACTGTCGCGCCCGATAAGGCACATGATGTCTTTGACGCGCTCGGATGCCGCCCGCAGTTCAACTAAGGCCGTTATAAAACGGCCGTTTCCCGCACACCACTACTGTCCGCCCATTCTCAAAAAGCAATTAAGTTTCTGGAATGGCTGGATTTGGTGGTCCGCTGAATCGCTGCCTGTCACGGGCGAAATCGAGGAGGAATGCGCCACTCTCCACGGGGTCGATATTGGACGCCACGTCGAGCGCCCACTGTGCCCATGTCGCGACTTCATCGCTGGCGTGAGCGCCTGCCCGATGACGGGCGCTGGTGACATAGGCGCGGATGGCTTCCGCCTTCTGGAACGCCTCGGCCTCGCTTAACAGGCGTGCAATGCGTTCTTGCTTCAGCCGTTCGATGCGATCGCGCTCGGCTTGCTCGGCCTTCAGCCGCGCTAGGTGGATTTCGTTTAGGCGGTTCGCGCGGCGTTCGATGCGCCATTGATGCCGGTGCTCGCACGTCGACCGGTACCTGGCTTCGGCGTGGACCAGCACCTCGGCGACGGCATCCCGCAGTTTCGTTTCCAGCTTGCCGGTCGTGTCGTCTCCCCATCGGATCGAAGGGACAGCACCATGGCCAGACGAAATGGCCAGGAAGAGCGCCGATCCCCCAATCGTCCTGGGCGGTTCATATTCATTGGCCTCCTTCGAAATCCCAGCTTCATCATCGAGCCTAAGCCAGAAGGTGGTGTCGTGAACGGTGACGCAGATGCTGCGCGCATTCTTGCCGGTCAGCCTGACGCTGGCACCTGCCCGGGCGAGCGCGATCATGAGGCCGCTAAGCACGCGCAGTCGCCGCTGCTCGAAGGGCGAGGCAAAACGCGGCGCATTCCAGGACGACACGAAACCCCTGCCGAGCTGCGCGATACGCCGCTGTTCGTCGATCGCAAGAAGCTTGGCGATGGCGTGATGGGGGCGCGTGAGATCGCGTGGGACGGTGACCTTGTCGATCTGCCTTCGGCACGCTGCTCGCACCGTGTCGAGGTCGACCTCGAATGTCGGACGCACGGGCAGGGGCCCCAGCAGCTCGGCGTCACTCCACTGGCGATAGGAGTGGCTGTTATAGTGCCCTGCCCCGGGAGTGACCGTGTCGCGCATACCAGGTGGTCGGGCCGGTAGTGAGGGCTGCGTGACCTTCTTGCCCGCTGCGACTTTGGCCCAATAGCCTGCTGGCGGCAGGGGTATGTGTGACCGCTGACACGCCTTGCGCAGGCCGACATCCGAGATATTGAACCGTTGTGCCAGCGTCTTTACCGGCGTTGCCCACACCAGGTCGTAAAGATCCTGTCGGCTCAGTTCTTCCGTCACTACGCGATGACCTACCTATTTGTGGCTGGAGAATAGATCGGTAGCGTTTCAGGATGTTGAAGGCGTAAGCGGAATGACTAGCTCTGGTAGGAGCTTGCTGAATGGTAGTGGGCGGTCCGGCCCCTTTCGGGCGACTTTAGCTCGAAGGCGACGGCAGAAGCGGCCATTCGGCAAGAAGACAGGATCGGCCGATTGCTGACGAGACGCTCGATTAGCACACAGCCGATAAAATGAATGAGTGGAAGACGCATATGGCTGCCATGACGCCCAACCTGCCAATGGTGTTTTTCAACATCGGCTGGATGACGCATTATCGAGGAGCGGCGTCGGATGACCAGACGCTCGGGGGCCACGGGCATTTAAAAACAAGCAACCACGGTGCCGAGGCATTCAATTTTATGCCTGTCGCGGGCCGATACTACGGTTACCGTCCCACAGGCGAGAAGGGAGTAAATATTAGCCGGCTTGGTGCCGACACACGCGATGACAGTATCACCGGGGTCACGGTCGTGTGGATGGCGCGCCGGCCTAATAGTCAGGATACGGTCATCGTTGGATGGTACCGAAATGCGACTGTATATCGCGCGGTCCAAGCGGTGCCCCCGGCATCCCCCATTCGCGAATGGCCTGAGTATATGGTGGAAGCCGCAGTCGACGATTGTCGGCTTCTTCCTATTGGCGCACGGAACTTCCAAATTTTGTCTTCGCACAAAATGGACGGCAGTTTTGGGCAATCGCCGACATTTTATGATGCGCTGGATCTCTATCGCACCAAAGTCGCCGCCTACATAGCCAAGGTTGAATCCAACATCATCGCTGCGAAGCGGCGGACTGGACGTGGCGGTGGCCGCAACTCAAATCCGGAGATGCGGCGGAAGATTGAAACTAAAGCTGTCGATCACGCGACCGCGTACTACGAGTCTGAAGAGGGTGGTGGCTGGTTCGTGGAATCCGTCGAGAAACTCGCGCGCGGCTGGGATTTAGAATGCCGGCGCGGTGATGATATTCTCTACGTCGAGGTGAAGGGTTGTGGCGGGAATGAAGTTCGGGCGGAATTGACTCCGAATGAATGGTCTAAAATGAATGATCTCAGATACCGGCCTAGCTATGTAGCTTATATCGTTACCGACTGCCTCGGCGAAGCTCCGCTCGCCTCTGTTTTTCAATATAGCCCGAAAGCCGGGTGGCGAACGCCGGACGGACGAAAGCTGGAAATTGAGGAGCGGATGGCGGCGCGCGTTTTTTGTGCCAACTAGTGGAACCTGTTGCGTAGGCAAGCTACCCGTTGCGTGTGACGCCTGCTACTTTGCCGAAAGCGGCTGATCCGGCATTCTCTCAAGCGATTGTATTTTGGGAATGTCTGGTTCTGGCGGGAAGCTGCCTGTACGCTGACGGGCGCTTCTGAGGCGTTACGCCTCTCATCCTGCTTTTATCGGAGCGCCCTCGACCAATAATATTTATCGAGGTGGCGCCGATCGAGCCGCGCTTCCAAGCCCTTCCATTCGGTAGCATGCTCTTCAAGATGCTTGCCGACCTCGGCATGGAGGCGGTGCGCTTCGTCATGCTCCATCATACCACCGCCCAGGTCCATGACAGCGATCTCGACGGCTGCAATTGCCGCGCGCCCAATATCCAAAATCTCGTCGAAGCCGAATACACCCAATTGCGAGAATGCGCCGGCAAGGAAATACGACATCGTCGCTATTCGCACCATTGCAGGAGGGTGCGTCCGTTCCTCTCCGAACGGATCCTCAGGTCCAAAGAGATCCATGATCGAGAAAAGAATATAGGCAGTCACGAAGAAGTATCGGAACGCTGCGTCCCGATCCTTCAATATGTCTTTCCAATCTTCCCGGAAGACCTCGTTGCCCATAAGCCACACGGTCGCCCCGGCGGCAAGGCCGTCGGCGTCGCGTTCTAGCGCGCGGTTCTCGGCCTTGCCGGAGTTGCTCTCACCGTTCGCCTCGACCGCGAAGCCGTTTGCGAACAGGGGTAGATGCCCACCAGCCATATGACCCACCTCGTGCGCCATCAGAAAGTACATCGCGAGGAAGCTGATCGGGAAGGCTCGGCTCACCGAATCGCGGCTATGGTTCTCATCCGCCTCGTCCGCGATCTTCTTCCAGGCGTCCCGGCGCGGCCGCGCTGAAGGCTGTTGAAGCTCGACGGGCGGTGAGCCATCCGCGAGGTAGGCCGAGAGTTGCTCCGATGCCATCATCGCGGCCGTAAAATAGAAGACCGTGTTGATCATGCCCTCGGAGATCACGACGCAATACATGTCAGGGCAACGGTAGCCCGCAATCATTGCATTTACGACCTTCGCGCGCGTCACACACCAATAGATTGGCCGATCGAGTTCAAGTTCATGCGTGAGGTCGCCGAGCGCTCGCGCTAACGCAAACATGCAGGTTGAGATGGCTACTTCGGTTAACTCCTCGACCGGGATGATCGGCGCTGCAAGTGCCTTGTTCTGTTTCCAAATCTTGGCTTCGACAGCGCCCCAATGTCCGGGCTCGAGATATTGGCGGGCAAGGAGGGAGGAAACAGGCTCGGTGCTCATGAATCCTCACCTTAAAGCAGCGCTCGTGGATGGACCACCCACGGGCAGTTAGAACCACCTCCGCTTCGTGTTCCCAAATCGGTTCTCTCGAAATGGCCTGAACGACACGGGAAAACGGGAATCCTCAGCTGACCGGTTTGGCGATGCGGAACCCTGCCCAATCTCTAGGTGGGCGGGTTCCGCATCGCCATTGGTTAGCTGCCGAGATGCGCCTGCGCCGCTTGCTTGGCGGCCCGCACGCCCTTGCGAGCGGTCTTGGCGACCGTCGCGCCAACGTCGGCAACAACCTCTTCAACCTTCTCGACAGCAGCACCGGCCTTGCGGCCCAGACCGATCTTGTGCGCCATGGCGCGCCGGCTTTCGGAGTAGTTGGCGGCTACCATCGGATAATCGGGCTTGAGCCCGTAGCGTTGGCGGTATTCGTCCGGCGTCATGCCGTTGGTCGACAGGTGGCGACGCAGCGTCTTGTACGGCTTCCCGTCGATCATCGAGATGATGAAGTCGGGGTTCGCGAGCGACTTCCGTGCTGTAACGGCCGGGGTGTATTCCTGGGTGGGTTCTGCTTCGGCCTCTGCCGCGGCCGGTCCGTTTAGCCCCGCAACAGCATCATGCATGGACTTAAGGAAGGCAGGAACGTCGTCGGCGTTGGTCCGGGTGTTCGGGTTGGACAGCCAAGCGATCGTCAGCTCGGTCGCCAGCTCGACGGTATTGTTGTCGTCAGTCACAGATATGCATCCTCGTGTGGGTTGGTCATCTCCCTGCACGGTCACATAGACGCGATTTGCTGCTCGGCGCGATAAAGTATCACCCCATTGTGCCGGCGAGGGTGTCCACCGACGACCAAGATCTCCGGCTGCAACGCGCCGCGTTGAAGGAGGCCGGATGCAAGCGGACCTTCCAGGAGAAGGTTTCGGGCGCGAAGCGTGACCCGCCCGAGCTGGCCAAGATGATCGAGCAGCTGCGCGACGACGACACGGTGGTGGTGACGCGGCTCGAGCGGCTGGCGCGCTCCACCCGCGACCTGCTCGACATTGCCGAGAAGCTGAAGGAGGCCGACGCCGGCCTGCGCTCGCTGGCCGAGCCCTGGGCAGATACGACCTCGCCCGCGGGCCGCATGGTGCTGACGGTGTTCGCCGGCATCGCCGAGTTTGAGCGCACCCTGATCCACCAGCGCACCAACAGCTGGCGAGTGGCGGCCAAGACGAGGGGAGTCCGCTTCGGTCGCGCGCTCAAGCTCACCGCTGATCAGATCGCCTTGGGAGAGCGCCTTGTAAAAGAGAGCACGTCAGTCCGCGAAGCTGCCAAGCTGCTCAAATGCCACCATGCCGCCCTTCATCGGGCGTTGTCCGCTCCCGCCGGCTAGCGGCAAGGCCGGCTAAGGCCAACTCTCGAAGTTCAACAAACCGCCGTCTCACGCACGGCCGGCTATGGAGGAACGCGTGGGGCCTTTCCCGCGCGCTTGTCTGGCGCAGGCGCGTTGCCTATCCAACCGATCGCCGGCAATGCAATCGCCCCACCGGTCGTGCGGCGCCCGTTTGCCGCCAACTGCCCGGAGTTTCCCCATGCGTTCTGTTCGCCGCCCCTTTCTTGCCGCCAGCCTGGCCGCCGCGCTCGGCGCGAGCGCCTGCACGACGGTGCGCACGCACCAGGGCTATATCATCGACGCCGACCTGGTGAACTCGGTGCAGCCGGGTGTCGACAATCGCCAGTCGGTTCTCCAAACGCTTGGTCATCCCAGCTTCGCGGCCCAGTTCAGCGACGCCAACTGGTATTACCTGTCGCGCGACAGCCGCAACTTCGCCTTCCGCAACCCGCGCGCCAAGGACCAGATCACGCTGCGGATCAGCTTCGATCAGGCCGGCACCGTCACCGCGATCACCCGCACCGGGGCCGAGCAAATCGCGTCGATCAGCCCCGATGGCCAGACCACCCCGACGCTGGGCCGCAAGCGCGGCTTCTTCCAGGACCTGTTCGGCAACATCGGCACAGTCGGTGCGGCGGGTGCGGGCGGCGGCAGTGGCGGCGGCGGGCGCGACACGCCGTAAACCGTAGCCCCACGAACCGGGCAGGCCACGGCAACAGGTTCGCTGCAACCGTCCTTCAGGCCGATCCCGGCACTTGCGCCTATAAAGCACATTCATTCGCGGCTACGATGCCCGAACCGTGAGACGCTGTCGCGAAACCACTGAGTTTCGCACGTCGCGTATGTTGCCGCTTTTGCGATAGTGAATGTCCGCACCTGGTGGAAAGCGAACCTTCGCTATGCGTCTGTCAGGCGTGCGAATGAAGCAGTCGACCCTCTCCTTGCTGCTTGCCGGCGCCGCTCTGTTGCAGGCCTGTGCTGCGCAGCAACACCGGTCGGGATCGGCACGCTGTGGCGGTTCTTCGACCGGCACCGGATCACGCGCAAAAAAAGACGGCGCATGCCACCGAGCAGGACCGCCCCGACATCCTGAAGCGCCGGGAGGAGTGGTTCGACGGCCAGCTCGATCTCGATCCTGAGCGGCTGGTCTTCATCGACGAGACCTGGGCATCCACCAACATGGCGCGGCGCCATGGCCGCTGCCGGCGAGGCGAGCGGCTGCGCTCCGGCGTGCCGCATGGACACTGGAAGACGACGACCCTTGTCGCCGGCCTGCGCCGCACCGGCATGGTCGCGCCGATGGTGCTCGACGGCCCGATCAACCGCGACGCCTTCGTCACCTATGTCCGTCAGATACTCGTGCCTGATCTGTCGCCTGGCGACATTGTCATCATGGACAACCTGTCGAGCCACAAGGCTCCCGCTGCACGCGAGGCCATCGAAGCGGCTGGTGCCAAGCTGCTCTTCCTCCCGCCCTACAGCCCCGACTTTAACCCAATCGAGCAGGCATTCTCCAAGCTCAAGGCGCACCTGCGCAAAGCGGCCGAGCGCACCATCCACGGCTTGTGGAACGCCATCGGTCGCATCCTCGACCTCTACCCGCCACAGGAATGCGCCAACTACTTCGACAACGCCGGCTACGATGCAGACTGATCGGAAACCGCTCTAGGGCTGATCGACAGGGCTTGCCTCAACATGCCTTCCGCGAGCGATTTGCCGAATCCGTAAGCCCTGCTCGCTCAATAGGAAGTACGTCTTGCCTCCCTCGTTTAAGCCCTGGAGCAAGCCCTTACGCCATAACGCGGTCGCGCTGCGTGGGTTTATGTCGGGAAAGGCGCGCCGCTTCTGATCGGGCTTGAACAGCGCCAGCGCGGCGCGCTGAGGCGGCGTAAGCGCCTCCAGCACCATCATCAACTCGCCCTCGTTCGAAGGAGGATCGACAGAAACGTCCGATGCTCCTAGCGCTTTCGTTCCCTTCATGTTCCCCGCGACTCTATTTCCCTTGGCGTGCGTTCATAGCCTCGCTATCCAGTAAGGAAAATTAGGGAACATGTATGCCGGCTCGATCACGTCCGATCGCTATTGACCTCTTTTGCGGCGCTGGCGGGCTCAGCGAGGGGCTGGACCAAGCCGGCTTCGAGACAAGGGTTGGCGTTGATTTCGACAAAAACGCGATAGCGACGTTCAAGCTTAATCATCCTAAAGCCGCTGCGGTCCTAGGTGACGTGGCGGACGTGACCGGCGATCAGCTCAAGCGTTTAGCTGGAAGCGATGATATTGATCTGATCGCTGGCGGCCCGAGCTGCCAAGGCTTTAGCACGCATGGTAAGCGTATTCAGGACGACCCTCGTAACTTTCTCTTCAAGCATTTTGTGCGGCTTGTTGACGAGGTGAGGCCGAAAATGTTCTTGATGGAGAACGTCAAGGGTATGCTGACGTACTCAAAAGGCGAGTTTCGCCGTCAAATAGACGCCGCTTTTCGCGAAATCGGGTACGTGACCGATTTCACGACGGTCTGCGCCGCAGATTTTGGCGTGCCACAGATGCGACACCGCGTTCTGTTTATTGGGACGCGCTTGGATGGCATCAAACTGTCGTTTCCCGAGGCGACCCACGGTGACTCACGTCAGGGGCTGCTTCCATACGTGACATTAGAGGAGGCGATCGGTGATCTGCCGTTGATGAATGGTGACTATAAGCGGGAGCATTGGTCGTATGCGCACGCTCCCAAGTCCTCATTCCAGATGTATGCTCGATCAGGTGCGAGAAAACGCATCACCATGCACATATCCAGCCCGCTATCCGGCCAAGCCGCTCGCCTCGCGAAGCATATCGGGCCCGGCCAAGGACTGCGGGCCGTACCGGTGGAGGCGCTGCCAGATCGATTCAAGAAGATGCGGACCATCAAAAATGGGCAGCTCCGCCGCGATTGCACCACGCTTTATCATCGCCTGAGTCCTACTCGGCCGTCTTACACGATCACCTGCTACTACCGGAATGTGGCCTCTGGCCCATTCCTGCATCCGTATGAGGATCGGTCCCTCTCTCACCGGGAGGCGGCCCGGTTGATGAGCTTTCCCGACCACTACCAGTTTGGCGGCTCCAACTTCACCCGCCAGATCGGGAACGCGGTCCCACCTTTGATGGGACGTGCCATCGGCAAGCACCTGATCGGCCTGCTCACAAACCGTTTGGGAATCGCGCTCGCCGCGTAGCATACCCCTCGCATGAAACGGATACGCCCGAACAGGGTCGCGCACGCCCTGAACAATGTCAGCCATTGGCGAGAGTCGGTTCAGAGCCAAGCCTCGACCCACCTGATGCCGCTGCTCGCCTTGCTGGAGGCGGGTGCCGGCACTCAGGCGGAGATTGTGTTCAACGAGACACCTGACGAATTCGCGTTTTGGGACAAATATTTCCGGCTACACGATGGGGACGATGACAAGCCGTACTTCAATCCCGTCCTCCTTAGGCGTGCGGAGAAGGGATTTCCGCATAGCAACGCGGCGACCATCCGAAAAAATACCTTTGAGCTGAAGTGGAAAGGCGCGACACGCTCGGTAGAAAATGACGGCGAGCACTGGAGCTTGTCGGCTGATTATGCGGACATTTTTCGACAAAGGGTCCTGACTAAGAAGGGCGATGTTACACGCATTCCCGCCGTCGATATCGCCTGCGTTCTCCTACGCGACTATGAGTTTCCCGACGAGGCGGATGCCGCCTTCTTGGAAGGGGCGTTTCGACAGCGTTTCCCGCAGTCTGATGAGAACTACGAAAAGCTATTCGCCTTCACAAACGAGGACAACGATCACCTTTTTCAGCCTGAAGCTGATCTACAGGCCTATGAGCAGGCGATCGAAAGCGTTTTGATTAGCGAAGCGGTCGGCGCAACCGCGATGCCGAAACCCGCCTCGCCGCCGGTGTTCTTGCCCGCCGATGATGACATCCTTGTTAAAGTCCAGCAGATACTCAGCATTGGCACATCAGGTATAATATTTTCAGGTTCTCCTGGGACAGGCAAGACGTACTATGCTCGACGGGTCGCTCAGCACCTTGTGAAGAACGCTGATACCGACATCTTCCGTGTTCAGTTTCATCCCTCTTATGGGTACGAAGATTTTGTAGAAGGATATCGGCCTGCTGAAGGGACCACATCCGGGTTCAAGATTGTTTCTAAGACTTTCATTCTGGCGTGCGAACAGGCCGTTAAGACGAAGGACTATGTGGTTGTCATTGTGGACGAGATAAATAGGGGAGACCCCGCTAGAGTCTTTGGCGAGCTCCTTACGTACCTTGAGCAGGATTACCGTGGTCAGGCATTTAATCTGCCATTTTCAGGTACGCCTTTCTCTATACCGACCAACTTGCTCCTACTTGGCACAATGAATCCGCACGACCGGAGTGTTAGCCATGTCGATGCGGCATTCGTTAGAAGGTTCGATCACATTGAAATGTCACCGTCTCGCGAGGTTGTTCAAGCGTTACTCGAAATTAGCAGTAGCTTTACCCACGACGAAATTGATCTAATCGGGACGTGGTTTGATCGAGCGCAAACGCTCGTTCCCTTCGGCTTGGGTCATTCTTTCTTCTCTGGGGTTCGGGATTTAGATCATCTCCGTCTCATATGGCAGTACCGCATATTGCCGACAGCGATCACGGCTAGCGAGGTGAACGAGGGGCGTGTTGACGACCTGACACGTAGCTTCGAGGCCTTAGTCGCTCGATTGGAAGGGCAGATCGGTGCCGCGTGAGGTACTGGAATGCGAAGAATTTTCTGAAATACAGGTTCGCATCGATATCCTGGTCGAGAATGGCGAACTCAAGATCGATGAACGAGTTATCGGCCGCGGCTATCTGAATGTCACCCTGCGTGGCGGCCAGGTCGCGCTACGTGCCGATCGACACGTTGGCTTGATACCTCTTACGGATAGCTTGGCGGTCCGGGTGCGCCCTCGAACCAGTATCGCCAACCTCTCCTACATGATCGCTCGGTCGGGTGTCGCTCCAGCGGCCATACGGGGGTTCTCACGCGGTTATCTACCTCGCTTCGAAGTCAGCGAAGACTTGGAAAGGACATACGCTGAGTCGCTCGTCTTGGGCGCTGAGCGGATAGCATCTCGTGGGCTGATGAAAGGATACGCCGATGTCCGCAACCCTCCTCCTTGGCGTGGCAGGCTATTACCTACAGAGACGATCCGGTCGTACGCATCGCGGGGGATTCGCTACAAGCACAGCTTCGCGTTCAGTACGCTGAGTCCTAGCGTCGTCGAAAATCAGGCCCTACTTGAAGCTTTAATTGTGGTTAAGCGGTCAATCGAGGGCGACAACCGGTTCAACGCTCTGTTGGCGCGGACGAACAAGGTTATCAGGGGATTTGACAGGGTATCACGGTGGCATGGAAGCCGCTCTTCTTTAACAACGGCACTTGGTCGCAAAATCAAACTGGTTGCACCGCAGCTATCCTTTTATAAGGACGCCCTGTGGTCTGCGCTGCTCCTCCTGCAAAGAACATTGCCCGACGTCACCGATGAAGGTCTGGTCAGACTCGACTCATTAATAATTGACGTTTCTAAGGTCTTCGAAGCTTATACCCGTCGAATTATTGCAGAACGAGCGAGCGGACTTGGCTGGCATGTAAAAGATGGTAATGTTCATCCTACAAGCTTCTTTGTAGATAACCGGCAGTATCGCGTTCAACCAGATATCGTCATCTATCGCGGGCGAGACGCGCTCGCCGTCATCGACGCAAAATACAAACCTAATCCGAAAGAGGCTGATCGTTACGAACTGCTCTCATTTATGGACGCCCTCGGCGTCCAGCACGGGGCGCTTTTATGCCCCCAGCTAGACGCGGCCAAGTCAACATCCATGGGCGTTACCACGAGTGGAAAACAAGTGTCTCTGCTACGTTTCGACTTGCGAGCTGACGACCCGGAAGCAGAAGCGGATCGGCTATTCGAAAATATTCGCAAGTTAGTCGCGGGCCAGAAAGGCTATATTTAACTTGGACAGGGTTAACGCGGAAACCCGCAGCCGAACCATGAAGTCAGTTGGACGGAAAGACACGGCTCCTGAAATGGTGGTTCGCAGGGTATTACATGGCCTGGGATACCGATACAGATTGCATGATAAGCGACTTCCTGGATCGCCAGATATCGTGTTCGTTGGCCGTAAGAAGGCTATTTTTGTACATGGGTGTTTTTGGCATGCTCATAACTGCCGCGAGAGCTTGTCGCCGAGATCTAGGACAGACTTTTGGAAGCCTAAGCTAGAGCGAAATAAAGCGCGCGATGCTCGGAATGTCGAAGCTCTTACGTCGAGTGGCTGGAACGTGATAACAATTTGGGAATGTGAAACGGCCAAAAAACAAAAGGACAGTCTACCAGAAACGTTACGGACGTTCCTCGGTCCCACACGTACGCCCTCAGTTAAAAGCGATGCCTAGGCCATTTCTGATGGCCTTGTCGTTGTTGGGTGCCCGCACTGGACCGCCTGAACGGTAGCGGTCAGCAGGTCTCCATGTCGTTCTCGATCGCTTCGACCGGGGCAGGAAAGTAGACTGTTTTACCTCGGCTTAACGGAAACCCGGGTTGGTAGCCGCTCGCTGGCTTGAGCAGTGGCTTATGCCATGTCAGTCATAGCGCACCTATCAGGGAGGCTAACATGTCGTTCAAGGCGGCCGTACAGTACGGCGACTTCGAAGGTACAGCGGCAGCGGATCGCGCCGACAAGAACGATCTGGGTGACTATTTGCGGTCGAACGGGCTGATGCAGGCGGGCGAGTTCCTCGTTGCCGTCGAACTGTGGGTAGGTGAGAACCACGGAGGCAAGGTTGCGCAGCCGTCCATCCGCGCATTGGTCGTGGACGCCCCAGACTACGACGGTGCCGTCCGCAACGTGCTCAATCAGGACCCTGTGCCGGTTCGAAAGATTGACCTGCCCATCTCGCTCGACCAGTTCCTTGGGCTCTTCAAGCGCTTCGCGGTCACTCTAACGATCCGCGGTGGTGAGTTGGGCGGCAAAGACTACCGGGAGGTTTGAGTTTTAGCAGTACCCCGCACTCGGAGAAGCGTGGGTGCGGGGTGCACCGGAGCGTTCGCGGCGCCCCTTACTGAGCCGGCCGCTGACCATGCCGCGCATAGCCGATCAGCGCCGTCATCTTAACGAGCGTTTGCGTGACGATCGCCGGTTCTGCCCGATCGTGGGCATTCCATGTCACTCACCCGTCACGCGATTTACGCGTCACAAGGAGCTGCCGCTTAGCGTACGATTTTGAACGTCCTCTCACCGGTTCCCCAAATCGACCGGCCCAAATGTTACGCTCACGGAACAGATGACAGCCCGGACGATTGCTGGCAGCAGGCGATTTCCCGGCGTGTCCGGGCTATTTTAGTATGGGGGATGCACCATGAAGAAGATTTTCGCTCTCGGCGCTGCGATCGGCCTGGTCGCTCTGTCGGCATGCAACAGCAGCCCTCGGGAGCAGGCCGCGGACAACATCGAGGCAAATGCAGAGATGAAGGCCGACAACCTTGAGGACATGGCCGACAACGCGACCACGACCGCAGGTGAAGGCGCCCTTGAGAACCAGGCTGACGCGACCCGCAATGTCGGCGACATGAAGGCCGAGGACATGCGGACCAACGATCCGGACACCAACCTCTCCAACGGCATGTAAACGTCGGATCGAGAAGGTCGAGGAACAGGTCGGGCTGCTCGCACGCAGGTAACCCGAACTGGAGGGGCGTTCGCAAGCTGCGGGCGCCCCTTTTTGATGGGCCTGTTATCCGTGAAGCGCCTGCTCCAGGGCCTGCCGGATGAACCGCTGATAGGGCATGCCCTTGCGGGCAGCGGTTGCCTTCACCGCCTCCAGCAGCTCGGCAGGTAGCCGCATGTTCACCCGAGCATCCTTGCTCGAAAACTCGAACTGCGTCGGTGTGAATGCCGATAGGTCATAGTTGGTCAGGTCGGCCGAACCCACGAAGGTCTCGGCTTCGTCATCGCTGGAAAACAGCGGAAGGGGCTTACCCTCGCTCATAGTGCTGCACCTCCTTGGCATGCATGTAGCGGGCGCTGATGGGACGGATGAGCTGGGCGCCATCCCGCTCGCGCCAGCTGAAGGCTAGAAACACGTGCCGGCCACTGCTGGCGCGTCCGATCGCCAGGAACCGCATCTCCACCGCCGAATGGGCAGCATCCGGCGCGATCGCGGGCGTGCCGGCGAACACGCTTTCGATCTCCGCAATTCCGACACCATGCTTCTGGCATTTCTCGCGGTTGCCCTCGTCCCAATCAAAGCCAACGTAGATTCTGGTTTGCATGATGAAGGATGGCGTTTGTATGTACGTTTGTCAATGAAAGCTGATGGCGCCTGTACCGGAAGCTTGGTTGCTGACACGATGCGAGTGACGGAACGACGGAAAGCTCGGATCGGCCAAACCGCGGCTATTCAGCTCTGACCCTGATCGTGCATCGCACGGGGTCGCGGGTCTTCCTGGCCGCCTTTTGGCATCCCTCGATCACGGTGCGGTTTGCGCCCGCGATCTGCTCGTCGGCGATGCTCTGCTGATAAAGGGCCGGGTCCGCGGTCGACAGCATCTGCCCTCCCGCCTGCCACATTGGCATGGCGATCGTGCGCGCCGCCATCCGCTCGGGCCAATGCCAGCTCGCCGGCGCGATCTCGCGCGCGACGAGGCCGGGGAGCATCGTCCATAGCAGGATGCCCCCGATCAACCCGGCCGCGCCGTACCATAGCTGCCGCTTGATCTGCTGTTGCTCGGTAAGCACGGCGCCGATCATGGCGTCCAGCTCGCGGGCGTTTTGCTTCATGTCGCTGGCCGCGCTGCCCAGCGCCACTTGATCGGGACCGCGAAGCTCGGCCGCGGCCCGGCCGATCTGCGCCGATACTTGGGCAGGCGTCATCGCCAGCGCCGGCTGGGTGACAATGGCGTCCAGCCGCCCGTTGATACCGTCCAGTGCCAGCCCGAAATGGCCTAAGGTCTCGCTATAGTCGGGCACCTCAACCGTCCGGGCGCGCTCGGCCGCCAGCCCCTCCACGATGCGGCGGGTGATCGCCACCTCGGCGCGCAACGCCTCGAACGCTTCTGCCGGGTCGCCGCCCTCGTGTTCCTCGTTCGCCATGCCTTTCCCTACCGGCTTAATCCGCGGTCGCGGTCACGCTCGATGCCGATCGACCGCCCCAGCTCCTGGCCGATCGACCGGCCGCGCTCCATTTTCAGCTCAAGCTCGGGAAGTCGCTTGCCCAGCACAGATTCGAGCTGGGGATCGCGACGGAGCGCTCCCACCAGCTTCTCCATGCCGGCGCGTGACCGCTCCGCACCCTCGGAATCACCAGCGCGCGTGTGGTCGGCGCGCTGCTTTGCCATGTCCCGCCAATCCTTCACGAACCGGTCGGCGCGACGCTCGGGGTCGGTGCGGACGGCCGTTTCGAGGATCATGCCGCGCTGCGCTGATCCCGCTCTGCCCTCGGCCGCGTCGCGCGCGAGCCGTGGGTCGCGCGCGAACGCCGCTGCCAGATCGCGCGAGCCCTCGGGGCGCGTCTGGTCGAGCGCGTCGCCTGCGCGCCGCAACGCGGTCTCCTGGTGCGGCAGCACCGGCAAGCCCTTCTCTTTCATGCGCTCGGCTTCGGCCCAGGCGCGGGCGTATTGCGTGATCGCGCGCGCCTGGTTCTCCGCTGCCGGGGTCGCGGGAACCGGGTCGCGCTCGCCGCTGCGCTCCGGCGATGCCGGCTTCGGCCGGAACCCGGCGAACATGCCCTTGGCCTTGTCGCGGACCTGGTGGACGAGTCCGCGCGCGCGTTCCGGCCAGCGGATCTCGCGCTGCTCGGCAAAGGCCTCACGCCGGTCCTGGTCGGACAGCGCCGGATAGTCGCCCGCCATATCCTTGGCGCGGTCGCGCGACAGCACGCGGGCAAGCTGACGCTGATCGGTAAAGTCGTCGCGGCCATAATGGAGCGACACGCCGTCACGGTGCCGCGACAGCCCGACATAGGCGCCGTGCCGGTCCATGCCCGGCGTCGCCAGCACGTGCGCGCGGTCGACGGTCACGCCCTGCGACTTGTGAATGGTGGCGGCATAGCCGTGGTCGACATGGGCATAGTCGTTGAGGTCGAACCCGACCTGGCGCCCGCCATCGAGCCGCACACCCATGCGCCCATCGCCAACCTGCTCCAGCGTGCCGAGCGTGCCGTTCTTCACCCCCAGCGAGCGTTCGTTGCGCAGGAACATGATCCGGTCGCCGGCCGCGAAGTCACGCTGGCCGCGGTCAACGGTGACGCTGGTGTCGGCGCCCAGCTCGCCGGTCGCGCGCAGCCGGCCGCGTGCCTCCTGGTTGAGTTCGCGCACCTCGGCGTTGGTATGGGTGAGGATGATCCGCGACTTGCCCGGCTCGGCCTGACGCTGGCGATCCCAGCCGTCGACCAGCTCAGCCCTCGCCGCCTCGCGCGTGTCGGCCGCGTGCACCATGCCTTGAGCGTCATAGGCGTGCAGCGCCTCACCCGTCCGGCCCGTCGCCAGCGCCCGCGTCGCATCCTTCTGCCAGCCGTCATGCTGCCGGCGAACCTCAGTGATCTCGGCCGCGCCATGCCGTTCGGCGATCGACCGGAACGCCGCGCCGGCCTCGATCGCCTGCAACTGCTCGGGATCGCCGACCAGCACCACCTTGGCGCCGGCATCACGGGCATGGGACAGCACCCGCTCCATCTGGCGGCTACCAATCATGCCGGCCTCGTCGACCACCAGCACGTCATTGCGCGATAGCTGTTCGCGCCCCTGCCCCCATGCGTGTTCCAGGCTGGCAATGGTGCGGGACTGGATGCCCGACCCGCCCTCCAGGTTTTCGGCCGCGATCCCGGACAGCGCGGCGCCGCGGACCTGGTAGCCCTGCCCCTCCCAAGCCTCGCGCGCGACACCCAGCATCGCCGACTTGCCGCTACCGGCATAGCCGATCACCGACGCCAGCCCCTGCTCGCCAGTGACATGGTCGAAGGCGTCGCGCTGCTCGCCCGATAGCACCAGCCCCCGCCCCTCCGCGGCCTCCAGCGCGCCCGCACGCTGCCGATCGCCGACACCATGCTCGGCACGCACTGCCAGCTCGTCGCCAGCCCGTTCCAACCGCGCCTCGGTCGCGATCATGTCGCGGGACGTGAACCGCTCCTGGTCGCGCCCGTCCTTACCCAGTGCTACCAGCTCGGGGCTGGCGCGCACGGCCGCCATCACCTGGTCGAACTGCTCCTTGCCGTCAGAATGACGAAACGCAAACGTCGCAAGGTCGCGTGTCGTGAAGGTCGCCTGGCTCCGCGTGATCCCGTCCAGCGCGACGTTCGGATCGGCGATGATCCTGGCGCCATTCTCCTGCGCGATGCGCCGGTGGTCATCGGCGCGCTCGGCGTCTTCGCTGCGATCGAGACGGCGCATTCCTGCCGGGCCGATCTTGTGCTGCGGCTCCAGCTCGATGCCCTGATCAGCATAGGAACGATGGTCGATCCGCCCTTCCAGCCCCAGCTCGGCCATGCGCTCATTGACATGGGCGCTCCACGCTTCGCGCCAACCGGTCAGCATCGCCCGGTCATTCCAGTCCCGGTTCTTGTTGCCAAAACCGTCCGGCCCGACATCGCGCATCGACAGCATGACGTGCGCGTGCGGCTTGGGACTGCCATCCTCGGCGTGGTCGAAATGCACATTGAGGTCCGCGACCATGCCGCGCTTCACGAACTGCTCTTCCACGAAGTCGCGGGCGAGGCTTACGCTCTGCTCCTGGTTCATCTCCCGCGGAATCGTGAACTCGACCTCACGGGCAAGCTGCGCGTCGTCGCGCTTCTCCCCTGTCTCCACCTCGTTCCACAAAGTCGCGCGATCCGCCAACCGCTCCGGTGCGCCTTCCGGCAACATCACTTCGGAGTGGATGACGCCGGCCTTGTTCGAGAAGTCGTGATGCCGACCGAGCCGTTCGTCAGGCAGGCGCGATGCGGAGCGATACGCGGCAGCCGCAACGGCGCTGGAGCCGACCTTGCGGCTGATGATCTTGGCGCTGAAGTGGTAGATCGCCATCGCGGTCACCACACTGCCCTTCTGAGTGCACAACCGCAAGGTTGTATAAGCGCGCACTCATCCTCCGCTTCGCTCCTGCTGATTGACTGCTGCCCACTTCTGATTTGTGTTGCCTGCCTGTTCCGGTGCGCTAGGCTGTCTGGCTATGGAGATTGGCGAGCTGATCGACACCGAGACAGGCGCAGTTGTCGATCTGTGGCAACGCTGCGAGCTGACATGTCCGTGGAATGATCCGATCGCGGACATCGCCCATGCACGTCGTACCGCCGATGCTACCGTGCTGGTCGGCCGCGAAGGATCGGCGATCGTTGCCAGCGTCATGGTCGGCTTCGATGGGCACCGCGGATGGGTGTATTACCTCGCCGTCGATCCCACCTATCAACGGCATGGTTTTGGTCGCGCGATGATGTCGGCTGCGGAGACCTGGCTGCGCGATCGGCACGCGCCGAAGATTCAGCTCATGGTGCGCGATACGAACACCGCCGCGCTCAGCTTTTACGAACGCCTGGGACTCGAACGACAACCCGTCGTGACGCTGGGCAAGAGACTGGATGGAAAGGCGTAACTGCAATGCGGAAAGTGCGCGACTACGATGCCGAACTGAAGGCGCTGGAAAGCAAGGCGCGGACGCTGAAGGCGCGCCGGGTCGAACAGCTCGGAACGCTGGTCACCGTCACCGGCGCCGATACACTCGACATGGAAACGCTGGCCGGCGCGCTGCTCGATGCGGTCGCTTCGAAGGACGCGGAAACGAAGGAGGCGTGGCGCGCGAAAGGCGCAGCCTTCTTTCAGCGGCGCGCGCGCAAAGCTGGGCGGGCTGCTGGCGGCGACGACATCGGCGCAGCGACGCAACCGGGTGCTGATCCAGCGTCTGGAAGCGAGCCGGCGTCGGACTGATACGCGGGGCTGGGTCGTGCAACGCCGTGAGCGAACCCGCCACCTGATCGAGCTGGGCGGCCTCGTCCAGAAGGCCGGTCTGGTCGATCTCGCCGACGACGATCGCGCGACCATCTACGGCGCGCTGCTGGAGCTGGTCGGAAAGGCTGGTGGCGACGATTCCGGCAACACGCTGGCACTGTGGAAGCGGCGCGGCAGGCGTGCGTTCGATGTGGAAGCGGAAGCGAAGGAAACGGCGACATGAGCCGATCGGCGATCGAGCGGACCGTCATCGCCGTGCTGGTCGCCGGTTTCGCGATCGGCACGACCACGCACACCCTTCATCTCATCAATGTCGGGTGGATCGTGTTCGATGACGCGCCCACCTGGATGAACGTTTATTGGACAGCGCTGACCGCGCTCGATCCCCTCGCCGCGGTGCTGCTGATCTATCGCCGCCCGATCGGGCTGGCGCTCGGCGCCGCCATCATCCTGAGCGATGTCGCGATCAACAGTTACGCGCTGTACGGGCTCGGCCTGCCCTTCGGCTTCCTGTCGCTCCAACTCCAGACCCTGTTCTGCGGATTCCTGCTCGGCGCAGCCGGGATCCTGACGAGGAGGCACGATGATGTCATTGGACATTGAGGCGCTGCGCGAGCGCATCCGCGGCGCCGACTATACCCGCGGCACACCCGACCAGGTGGCGATGTGGCGCGAGGACCTGGCCGAGTCTGGTGCCAACCTCGCAATCGAGGGGCTCGACCTTGACGCGGAGGACCACGCGCTGTTCGCGATGATGCTGGACGAGGGCCTGTCGCCGTCCGCGATGGTGGAGGTAATCCACACACTCTACGGCAAGCCGGACGGCGCCTGCTGATGCGGCTCGTGCGCGCCTTGCGCAACATGCTGCGCGAGGCGGCGCGCAACCCGCTGTGGGCGATCATCTCGCTCGCCCTGGCCCCGTTCCGGGCCGGCATGTGGCTGCTATGGGCCACCCTCACTGCGGTCGTCGTGTGGGGAGTGTTCGGCCTGACGGCGGAATTCACCCTCTGGTATTTCGACTTCACCAAAGCCGACCTGCTCTATCGGCTGGTCATGTACGCCAATGCCGGCATCGCGCTTGCGGTGCTGGCCGGGTTGACGGTGGTTCCGCTGCTCGCTCGCTTCGCGAGCTACGGCGACGAACCGACCCACGGTTCGGCCCGGTTCGCAACGCCCGCCGAAACTCGCCCGCTCACACAACGCGCCGGCCTGCTGATTGGCCGCGACCTGAAAAGCGGGCGGGCACTGCGCTACGCCGGCCCCGCACACCTGCTGACGATCGCGCCGACCCGCACCGGCAAGGGCGTCGGCACCATCATCCCCAACCTGCTCACCTATCCCGGGCCGGTCGTCTGCATCGACCCCAAGGGCGAGAACGCCCGCGTCACTGCGAGACGCCGGGCCCGCTTCGGGCCGGTCCACGTCCTCGACCCGTTCGGCGTCACCGGCCTGCCCTCGGGCGCGTTCAATCCGCTTGATCGCATCGAGCCCCACGGCATGGACTTTGCCGACGACACGATGACGCTGGCGGACGCGCTGGTGTTCGATCCCCCCGGCGAGGGCGGCGACGCGCACTGGAACGAGGAAGCCAAAGCGCTCATCAACGGCCTGCTCATGCACACCGTCATCGCCGGGTCGGCCGGCAGCGCCTCGCTGGCGACGCTGCGCGAGGCGCTGACGCTGCCGCCAGCCGCCTTCGCCGACTTGCTCGCCACCATGCAGGCCGAAGGCGGGCTGGTCGCGCGCGCCGCCAACCGGCATCTCGGCAAATCCGATCGCGAGGCCTCGGGCGTCCTGTCGGCCGCGCAGCGCCATACCCACTTCCTCGATTCACCCCGTATGACGACGGTGCTGGGGCAATCGGATTTCGCCTTCGCCGACATGAAACGGGCATCGGTCACCCTCTACCTGGTGCTGCCGCCCGATCGTATCGCCTCCTATGCCCGCTGGCTGCGCCTGATGGTCGCGCAGGCGCTCACCGACCTGGCCCGCGCACCCAGCCAGCCCACCTCCCCTATCCTGTTCCTGCTCGATGAGTTCGCCGCGCTCGGTCGCCTTGACCCGGTGGAGCGGGCAATGGGGCTGATGGCCGGCTACGGCATCCAGCTCTGGCCGATCCTCCAGGACGTCCACCAGCTCCGCGCGCTCTACGATCGCCGCGCCGGCACCTTCCTGTCCAACGCCGGCGTGCTCCAGGTGTTCGGGGTCAACGACCATGACAGCGCAGAGATGGTCTCGGACCTGCTCGGCGAAGGCACAGTGGTGTTCCAGACCATGAGCCGCGCCCTCTACGCCAAGGCGACCGGCATGTCCTACGCCTCGCAGCACGTCGGTCGATCGCTGCTCACTCCCGATGAGGTCCGCACCCTTCCCAGCGACCGCGAGCTGCTGTTCCTCGCCGGCCAGCGGCCGATCGTCGCAAGCAAGCTGCGCTACTATGCCGATCGCGAGTTTGCCGGTCTGTACGATCCCGCCTGATGGAGGGGAGCCCCCCTACCCTAACGTGCCGCACCTCCTCAGACCCTTCCTCGGCAACGGTGAGCTTTGGGGTATCGCCTCACCATCCTCTCCGATCGCGGAAGGGCAAAGGCACACACCGCGATCGGCGCTTGGCTTCACTCGGAAGCCTGCGGCCGTGAGGCCGCTCTGGTGACGGCGATAGCCGGCACGGAACTAAGGCGCATTGGCCGGTAGGCCAATTCCGTATGTCTCTGGGTACCCCAAAGCTCACCGTTTGTGTTCAGATTCAGTTATTCTTCTTAGATTCTAGATTCAGTGCTGTGAGACCCGCAGAAATCTGCGGAAAATCCGCTCCAAAGGTGAGTGTTTGGGCCGGTTCACGTGAGTTTTGGGGTGGGTGAAGGTGAGCGTTTGGGTAGCCTGCGGTGAGTGTTGGGGCAGAGTCGGGTGAGCCTTCGGGTAGCCCTCTCATCGACTTTTCCCAACGGTGAGTTTTGGGGTAGGTCCTCACTTTTGGCGAGCGGGGAGCTGGGCTGCTTGCGTAGCTCACATTTCGCGATAAGGTGAGCTTGCCCACTCTACTTGCTCACCGCTGGACCCGCCCATGTCATCGCAGCCCGCCGTGGTCGATCTCACCTTCCGCACCCTGGCGCAGAAGGGGCGTGGCAACCCATTTGATCCCGCCAATTACGGCGAGATCGTCAAGCCCGGCGAGCTGGTCGACATTGTCGAGCTGAGCCCCCTCACCCTCGCCGACCGGCGCATCTACAATCTGCTGATCGCCAACGCATGGGAGCGGATCGGCGAGCCGATCATCCACCGCATCGCAAAGTCAGCCCTGAAAGGCACGCATCAGGGCAATGAGCGCGTAGAAAGCTCGCTGCTGCGCTTGATGGGCACGATCGCGATCGTCACCATCCGCAAGGCCGGCAAGAGCTACAAGCGGCGGGTTCAGCTTCTCGGCCCCAGCGACGAGAGCCTCGAAAAAGACGGTTTCCTCCACTACCGCATTCCCGAGGAGCTGATCGAGATACTGCGGAACAGCGAGGTTTATGCCCGCCTCAAGACGCAGGTGATGTACTGCTTCGAGTCGAAATACGCCTTGTGCCTCTACGAGATGATCGAGCGCCGCATCGGCCTCGAATACAAGCAGAAGGAGGAGTTCACGATCGAGGAGCTGCGCGGGCTGCTCAACGTGCCGGAAGGGAAGCTCGAACGCTTTGCCGACCTCAACAAATACTGCCTCAAGGTCGCCGTTGAGGAGATCAACAAGCTCTGCCCCTTCTATGTCGATTTCACGCCGATCAAGAATGGCCGAAAGGTCGAGCGCGTCGCGCTCCACTGGTTCCC
>Ga0210040_10002040_pt1 | contig 29225 bp, 26 predicted proteins | sample CryGeyCG12114_NA_FD_185462 | JGI IMG/M metagenome (GOLD analysis project Ga0210040, IMG submission 185462) | Groundwater microbial communities from aquifer - Crystal Geyser CG19_WC_8/21/14_NA (SPAdes) (version 2) | ecosystem: Environmental > Aquatic > Deep subsurface > Groundwater | place: USA...
ATGAACTACCTGGCCAGCCCGCCGCTGGTCATCGCCTACGCGCTCGCGGGGTCGATGAACTTCGACTTCGAGTCCGAGGCGCTCGGCACGGGAAGCGACGGGCAGCCGGTCTACCTGAAGGACATCTGGCCCGACGCCGCCGAGGTCCAGCAGACGATCGATTCCTCGATCTCGACCGACATGTTCACCGACAAGTACGCCGGTGTCTTCGAAGGCGATGACCGCTGGCGGTCGCTGCCCATCCCGACGGGTGAAACCTTCGAGTGGGACGCCGAGTCGACCTACGTTCGGAAGCCCCCGTACTTCGACGGTATGGAGCTGCAGCCGACGCCCGTCTCCGACATCGCGGGTGCTCGTGTGCTCGCGAAGCTCGGCGACTCGGTGACCACCGACCACATCAGCCCCGCCGGTTCGATCAAGGCCGGAACACCTGCCGCGCAGTACCTCGACTCGAACGGCGTCGACCGCAAGGACTACAACTCCTACGGATCGCGCCGCGGCAACCACGAGGTCATGATCCGCGGAACGTTCGCGAACATCCGGCTGCGCAACCAGCTGCTCGACGGAGTGGAGGGCGGATACACCCGCGACTTCACACAGGCGGACGCTCCACAGTCGTTCATCTACGACGCCGCGCAGAACTATGCCGAGCAGGGCACCCCGCTCGTCATCCTCGGCGGCAAGGAGTACGGCTCGGGATCGTCGCGTGACTGGGCTGCGAAGGGCACCTCGCTCCTCGGCGTCAAGGCGGTCATCACCGAAAGCTTCGAGCGCATCCACCGCTCGAACCTGATCGGTATGGGCGTTCTCCCGCTGCAGTTCCCGGCCGGTGAGAGCATCGAATCGCTGGGTCTCGACGGTACCGAGGTCATCTCGATCTCCGGTGTCGAGGGGCTCAACGACGGAACGACACCGAAAACCGTGCACGTGACCGCAACCCCGAGCGAGCACTCGGTCGAGGGCAAGCAGCCGATCGAGTTCGACGCGGTCGTCCGTATCGATACACCGGGCGAGGCCGACTACTACCGCAACGGCGGCATCCTCCAGTACGTCCTCCGCTCCCTCCTGTAGGCGTTCCGGGCGAGCGCGCACGTTCCGGCCGGCCCCATCCGCCGGAACGTGCGCGCTGCGTCTGCGATGTCCCGCGTCTGGGAGAGGCGGACGAGCTGTGGAGGTGCGTCGATCTAGACTTCGGGAATGGGTATTCTCGAGACGATCCGCGGCCCGCGAGACCTCGACAAGCTCACTCGAGCTCAGCTCGAAGAGTTAGCGGGCGAGATCCGGACCTTCCTCGTTGCGAATGTGTCGAAGACGGGTGGCCACCTCGGCCCGAATCTCGGCGTCGTCGAGTTGACGCTGGCGATGCACCGGGTGTTCGAGTCGCCGAATGACGCCATGGTGTTCGACACCGGCCACCAGACCTACGTGCACAAGTTGATCACGGGTCGCCAAGATTTCTCGAACCTACGGCAGCGAGGCGGCCTTGCCGGTTATCCGCAGCGACGTGAGTCCGAACACGACATCGTCGAAAGCTCCCACGCGTCGAGTTCGCTCTCGTGGGCGGACGGGATCTCGCGCGCTTTCTCCGTGACCGGACAGACGACCCGCCATGTCGTCGCGGTCGTCGGAGACGGTGCACTCACCGGGGGTATGACGTGGGAGGCGCTCAACAACATCAGCGACGACAACGACCGCCGCTTGGTGATCGTCGTCAACGACAACGGACGCTCCTACGCCCCGACCATCGGCGGGCTTGCACGGTTCCTCAACGAGGTTCGAACCCGCCGTGCGTACCGCGACCTGCATGTCTCGTCCCGTCGGCTCTTCGATCGCTTCGGTCGACCTGGCCGTGCGATCTATCGAGCCACTCGAGGAGCGATGCACGGTTTCCTCTCGCGCTTCGCCGGAAACGACAGCCTGTACTCCAACCTCGATATCAAATACATCGGCCCGGTACACGGCCACGACATCAACGCGCTCGAGGAAGCACTCCGCCAGGCCAAGAATTACGAGCTGCCCGTCATCGTGCATGCGATCACGCAGAAGGGTCGGGGCTACGAGCCTGCGCTGCGAGACGCGGCTGACCAGTTCCACGCCGTCGGTCAGATCGATCCTGAAAGCGGCGAAGCACTCGAGTCGAGCTCGTCGCAATCCTGGACATCCGTGTTCGCCGATGAACTCGTCGATCTCGCGGGTTCCAATGAACGTATCGTCGCTATCACCGCTGCCATGCTTCGCCCGACCGGACTGGCGAAGTTCGCCGAACGGCATCCGGATCGGGTTCTCGATGTGGGGATCGCCGAACAGCACGCGGTCACCTCCGCCGCGGGGCTGGCGTTCGGTGGGTTGCATCCGGTCGTCGCCGTCTACGCGACCTTCATGAATCGTGCCTTCGATCAAGTCCTCATGGACGTGGCGCTGCATAAGGCGGGCGTCACCTTCGTCCTCGACCGTGCGGGCGTCACCGGCCCTGACGGTCCGAGCCACCACGGCGTCTGGGACCTCGCAATCCTCCAGGTAGTGCCGGGTATCCGCCTCGCGGCCCCTCGCGATGCTGTGCGCCTGCGCGAGGAACTCGCCGAAGCTGTTGCGATCGACGACGCCCCCACGGTGATCCGATTCCCGAAGGGTGCCGCCGCGAAGGAGATCGAGGCGATCCGACGAACCGATGACGGTGTTGATGTCCTACGCGAGGCGCCCCACCGCGATGTACTCATCGTCGCGGTCGGCCCATTCGCTGAACTCGGGCTCGCCGTCGCCGATCGACTGGCAGCGCAGGGTATCGGTGCGTCCGTCGTCGATCCGCGCTGGGTGGTCCCGGTGCCTACCAGCATCATCGACCTCGCGGCGGAGCATCGGATCGTCGTGACCCTCGAAGATGGCATTCGAGTCGGCGGGATCGGCACCCGGATCCGACAGGACTTACGGGCCGCTGGCGTCGACACCGCACTGACGGAGCTCGGGCTTCCTGACGAGTTCCTCGATCACGGGTCGCGCGCGGAGATCCTCGAGGATGCAGGCCTCACGCCGCAACATATCGCCCGTGATCTGGTTGCGCAGGTGCTCGGCTCGAAGATCCCCATCGCCCGGCCGCTTCCGGCTGAAGACGGCCAACAGCGCACGGTCGACATCAACGATGGCAGCGAACGCTGACCTTCGCGGGCGCCCGGCCGGTGACCGTCAGCCGGCCCCATGCAGCGTGTAGACGAGTTCGACGGCTCCCAGATCGAACTGCGTCGAACGCAGGAGTTGCAGCGGGGGAGTAGGGGTAGTCACCGGCAGCAAGCGCGTGCCGCTGCCGAGGACGATCGGCATCAGCGTGACATGCATCTCGTCGAGTAGCCGGGCGTCGGCGATCTGAGCGGCCACATCGCCGCCTCCGACCACCCACACGTTCTGATGACCGGCCGCATCGCGGGCATCACCGACGATCTCCTCGATCGCGGTGGCGGTGAATCGGATATCGGCATGCTCGATCGTCGGGAGCTCGCGCGAGGTGAGCACCCAGGTCGGAGTCATTCCGTAGCTCCACGCATCGTCGCCCTCGCGCAGGATGAACTCATATGTCGACGAGCCCATGATGATCGCCCCGACGTTCGACAGGAAAGCGTCGAAGTGATCGCTGAATTCGGTCATGCCGAATTGAAGCAGCCAACCGAGGTCATCGTGAGGGGCTGCAATGAAACCGTCGAGCGAACTCGCCACGTAATACTGGACCGCCATGTCGGGAGGGTACGTCACCCGCCCGACATGACGTCCAGGTCAGCGGATCAGTTGACTCCGCGAAGCGGCGGCGTGTGGAATGTCGCGCCGAAGACGCGCTCGGACGCACCGACCCGGTCCAGGTACGGGGTCAGCCCTCCCATATGGAACGGGTAGCCGGCGCCGAGGATCAGACACAGGTCGATGTCCTCGGCAGCGGCGACGACCTCGTCATCGAGCATCCGCCTCACCTCGTCGGCGAGACCGTTCTCGATGCGGAGTCGCAGCCCATCCGCGGTCATCGGCTTGCCCTTGCCGTCGTACTTCTTCGAGACGATCTTCTGCGCTGCTTTGTCGATGCCCTTGACATTGCCTTTGCCGTCTCGGTCGTAGATCCGGCCGAGTTCGGCGAGTTCGTGCAGGCTGTCGGAGCGGAAGAAGCGTTCCGGGAAGGCGGCGTGATGGGTGTCGAGGACATGGGCACCGACTTTGAGGCCCACCAGCTCGAGGAGCACGAAAGGCGTCATCGGAAGACCGAAGGGGCGTACCGCTTCGTCGACCGTTTCGAACGCGGTGCCGGTGTCAACGGCGTGCATCGCCTCGCCGAGCACCTTCGCCAAGATCCGGTTCACCACGAAGCCCGGGGTGTCCCTAGTGATCACCGCATTCTTCTTGAGTTTGGCGGCGGTCGCCATCGCTGTCGCCAGGGTCTCTTCGTTCGTTGCCGGGGTGTTGACGACCTCGATGAGTGGCATCACCGCGACCGGGTTGAAGAAGTGGAAACCCACGACTCGCTCGGGGTGCTCGAGCTTCGCACCGATCTGCTCGACGGACAGCGACGAGGTGTTCGTCGCGAGAACGGCTTCCGGTGACACGATTTTCTCGATCTCTCCGAAAACGTCCTGCTTGACGCCCAACTCCTCGAATACGGCCTCGATGACCCAATCGCAATCGGCGAACAGCGCCTTATCGGTCGTGCCCGTCAGAAGCGCGTTCAGACGGTTGGACTCGTCAGGGGAGATGCGCTTCTTATCGAGAAGTTTCGCGATCTCGCCGCGAATGTAGTCGAGTCCCTTGTCGACCCTCGCTTGGTCGATGTCGGTGATGACCACGGGCACCTGCAGGCGGCGGAGGAATAGGAGTGCGAACTGGCTGGCCATGAGGCCCGCGCCGAGCACCCCTACTTTCGAGACACGGCGGGCGAGCGATTTGTCAGGCGCGCCTGCTGGGCGCTTGGCTCGCTTCTGAACGAGGTTGAAGGCGTAGATGCTCGCCTGGAACTGGTCTCCCGCTATCAGGTCGGCGAGTGCCTCGTCTTCAGCGGCGAATCCCTGCGCCTTCGTCGATGACTTCGCGGCCTTGAGAAGTTCGAGGGCCGCATAGGGCGACTTCGGAACGGACCCGATCTTCTGCTCGAGGCTCTTACGGGCGATCCCGATCGCGACGTCCCACTTGGCGAGTCGCTCGAGCTTGCCGGGTTGATGTGGACGCTTGACCTTGATCGTGCCGTTCAGGACGCCGTCGGCCCACCGCAGCGAATCTTCGAGGAAGCTCGCGGCTGGGAACATCGCATCGGCGATTCCGAGCTCGAGCACGTCGGGTGCCTTCAGCATGCGGTTCTGTTTGAGCGGGTTCTCGATGACGACCTTGAGGGCGTTCTCGATGCCGATCAGGTTCGGCAGCAGGTAGGCGCCGCCCCAGCCCGGAATGATGCCGAGGAAGACTTCGGGAAGCGCGAACGCAGGGCAGGACGCGTCGATGGTCCGGTAGTCGGCGTTCAACCCGATCTCGACCCCACCGCCGAGCGCAAGCCCATTGGTGAAGACGAAGGAGGGAACGCCGAGCGTCGCCTGCTTGCCGAGGACGTGATGACCGAGTTGCGCGAGTTTCTTCGCGACGGCCTTCGACGGGATCTCGCTGACCTTGCTGAGGTCGGCTCCCGCGGCGAGGATGAACGGCTTGCCGGTCGTCGCGACCGCGTGGATCTCGCCCCGGGCCGCTCGGTCGCGCAAGTCGTCGTAGACGCCGCCGAGTTCGAGCAGAGTGGCCGGGCCGAGCGTGTTCGGGCGGGTGTGATCGCGGCCGTTGTGCAGAGTCACGAGCGCCAGCGTCTTACCGCTCGCGAGCTTCACATCTCGTGCATAGGCGTGCGTCACGACCTCATCGGCCGAGAGGGCTAAGAGATCGGAGAAATCGATCGAGGCGTAATCGGTGCCGTTCCTGTCGCTCATTTGCCGGCCGCCTTCGCTTCACTCTTACGCCGTTTGGCGAGCTCTTTCGCTTCCTTACCGAGTGAGCCGCTGTCCCACTTCTTGCCGTTCCAGTGCGGGTTCTCCCAGATGACGGTGCCGCCCTGACCGAGTCCGACGCACATCGCGGTGATGCCGTAGCGCACCTCGGGGAACAGTTCGAACTGGCGAGCGAGCTGGATCATCATCCGGACGCCGGATGCGGCGAGCGGGTGGCCGACCGCGATCGCGCCGCCCCACCGGTTGACGCGCGGATCTTCGTCGTCGATACCGAAGTGGTCGAGGAAGGAGAGAACCTGCACGGCGAACGCCTCGTTGAGGTCGAACATGCCGATCTCATCGATGTTGAGACCCGCTTTCGCCAGCGCCTTTTCAGTGGAGGGAACCGGGCCGATACCCATGATCTCGGGCTCGACGCCCGCGAAGGCGAAGCTGACGAGCTTCATTTTGGGGGAGAGGCCGAGCTCCTTGGCCGCCTTCGCGCTACCCATGAGGGCGACGGTGGCACCATCGGTGAGTGGCGACGAGTTGCCCGCGGTTACCCGTCCGTGCGGACGGAACGGCGTCTTGAGTGTCGCGAGACCTTCCATCGTGGTCTCGGGGCGCATGCCCTGGTCCTCGGTGACGAGGCCCCAGCCCTCGGCGCTCGCGGCGGCGATCGGGATCAGGTCGGGCTGGATGTGCCCGGCAGCGTAGGCTGCGGCGAGCTTCTGCTGGCTGCGCATCGCGAAGTGGTCGGAGCGCTCCTTGGTGAGCTGCGGGAAACGGTCGTGGATGCGCTCCGCGGTACTTCCCATGTTGAGCGCGTCTTCACTGACGAGCTTCTCGGCGATGAAGCGCGGATTAGGATCCGCGTCGAAACCCATCGGGTGATGACCCATATGTTCGACTCCGCCCGCAATGGCGAGATCGTACGCGCCGAACGCGATGGCGCCTGCCGTCGTGGTCACCGATGTCATCGCGCCAGCGCACATCCGGTCGATCGCGTAGCCCGGCACGGTCTGAGGAAGCCCCGCGAGCAAGGCGGCGGTGCGGCCGAGAGTCAAGCCCTGATCGCCGGTCTGCGTGGTCGCGGCGATGGCGACATCATCGATGCGGTCTTTCGGGACGGCGGGGTTTCGTTCGAGAAGCCCGATCATCGCCTTCACGATCAGGTCGTCGCTGCGCGTGTTCCAGAACACGCCTTTCTCGCCGGCACGCCCGAACGGTGTGCGCACCCCATCGACGAAAACGACTTCGTTACCTTCGGCCACGTCTTGCCTCCTCGCATTCAGAACCGCGATCGATGCTATTCGCGCAATATCCGAGCCAGGAATCCTTTGACTCTTCCTACGAACCGGTTTCCTCGGCGGCGGGCGCAGGTTGGCGGGCTGCCACAAAGGCTTCGCTGATTCTTTGTGCGGTCGCCTCGATCTGCCATGTCCTCGCACCCAGGGATGCGAGTGCCGCACGGATGGTTTCAGTGTCGATCGACGCCGGCGGCTGCCAGGCGATCCTGCGCAGCGTCTCGGGGGTGAGCAGATTCTCCAACGGCATACCGAGCTCTTCGGCCACCTCGGTCATCGCGGCACGGGCGCCCTTGAGCCGCAGGTCCGCCTCGGGGTTGCGGTCCGACCAGGCGCGAGGCGGCGGTACCGAGTCGCCCTGCACGCGAGCGCTCGGAAGGTCTTCGGTGGCGAGGCCTCGTTCGACGGCGGCCCACCAACGGTCGAGCTCGCTTCGGCTCGCGCGACCCGAGAATTCGCGGAGGCCCGCGAGCTCGCGCTTGCTTCGGGGAAGGATGCGCGCCGCCGCGACGAGAGAAGCATCGGGCACCAAGCGTCCCGGGGAGACGTCCTGTTCACGGGCGAAGTCATCGCGTGCTGTCCACAGTTCTCGGGCCACGGCGAGGCCGCGAGCGCCTTTGACGGTGTGGACTCCGGAGAGCCGGCGCCACGGTTCGCTGCGGGTGGCGGGCAGCTCGCGCCCGAGGACTGCAGCGAACTCCTGCTCGGCGATGTCCCGCTTCCCGGACGAGTCGAGCAGGTCGGCGATCCGGTCGCGCAGCTCGGGAAGCAGCTCGACGTCGAGGGCGGCGTAGTCGAGCCATGAGCTGGGGAGCGGGCGGACCGACCAGTCGGCCGCGGAATGCTCCTTCGCGAGGTGGAGCCCGAGCAGCTGCTCGACGACGGACGCGAGACCCACCCGCGGAAGCCCGAGGAGGCGAGCCGCGAGTTCGGTATCGAAGATCCGGCTGGGGTCGAGACCCACTTCACGCAGACATGCGAGGTCTTGGCTCGCCGCGTGCAGAATCCACTCTTCGTCGCTGATGGCGTCGTGTAGTTCGGTGAAGCTGCCGATGGGCGGGGGATCGAAGAGGAACGTTCCTGCGCCGACACGGTGCACCTGAATCAGATAGGCGCGCTGCGAATACCGGAACCCGCTCGCCCGTTCGGCGTCTACAGCGACCGGACCCCTGCCGTTCGTGATGGCAGCGACTGCGTCGAGGTATCCGGCGCGGTCCACGACCAGATGGACATCGGCGCCGACCACCGCCGAGGGCAGGGGGGCGACGACGGGCTCACTCACGGGCGACGAAACTGTGCCCGGACGCGCCTCAGGCACGTCCAGCTCGTCGCGCTGCAAGCAAGGTCACTCCTTCCGTGACGGGAGGAAGTCCCGCCAGCATGCACACCGTCTCGATCCATGCTTCGACATGGGCGGACATATCCACTTCGAGTGGAGTCCAAGAGGCACGCAATTCGATCTTCGCACCATCGCCTTGCTCGGCCAACTCGCCGTAACCGGTCGAGATGATCTTGGTCGCCGTCCCCGATGCAGCCGTGTAGTCGGCGACCCGCTCGTCGAGAGCGTCGGTCAGCCATGACCATGCCACGTCGGCGAGGAAGGGATCGACGCCGATCTCTGTTTCCAGTGGTGCCTGGGCGAAGCAGACGATCCGGAAGCGGCCACCCCAGGCTTCGGGTTCTTCCGGGTTGTAGAGCAGCACGAAACGTCCCGCTCCGAGCTCGGTTTCGCCGCCGTGCGAATCGGGATCGACATCGACGGCCAGCGCGAACGCCCACGGCGCGAGCCCGCTCGGTGAGGGAATGCTGCGCACGACGAGGTCATCGCGCGCTGATGTATTGCGGATGGACTCGAGGGCGAATTCGAACTCCTCGGGCACCGGCTCGCTGCGGTCCTCGTTCATGCGGACGACACTAAATCAGGATCCGCGGAATTCCGGGGAAGAAACACCCTTTGCGCACGTTCCGCTGCCGTCTCGGAGAAAGGCTCGGGTGCCGGATTTGATAGCGTGACTCGGCGGTCGCGTCGACCGCGCAGCGGCACGAGAAGAGGTGGGTGACAGTGGCGGGCAAGTCGCGATCCGCGCTCGGTGTGCTCGTGGCGCTCGGCAGCGTCGTGACCGCTGGCGCGCTCTTCGCCGGTGCGGTCACGACGAGCGTCGCGCGCACGGTCGTGAAGCCGCCGCGTCGGCGCACCGAAGACACGCGTGTCCTCGGCCACGACGAGACCGCATCGACCATCACGCTCTCGGCGAGTGCCGACGCGCTTCTTCCGGGGGACTACAGCTTCTGGTTCGCGCAGGGGACCGGGCATATTCGGCTCGGCGCGATCGTCGGACGCACTCCGGCCACCGTGACCCGGAAAGTGATCGACGTCGATTTCGGTGACCTCGACGATGCTCGGCAGGGCCGCTTCAACGGCTGGTATTACCTGAGTCCTCGTGAGCTCGACGTGCCGTTCGAGAACGTGCGCGTACAGACCACCCTCGGGCCCGCTCCCGCGTGGCTGGTTCCGGCCCCGGGCGGACCGGGAAAGCGGTGGGTCATCCAGGTGCATGGACGCGCGACCGTCAGACAAGAAGTGCTTCGCGCGATCCCGGTGTTCCGGGACGCCGACTACACCTCGCTCCTCATCTCATACCGCAACGACGGAGAAGCGCCGAGCAGTGAGGACGGACGCTATTCGCTCGGCGATATCGAGTGGCTCGATGTCGAAGCAGCGATCCTCTACGCACTCGATCACGGCGCGGAGCAAGTCGTGCTCATGGGCTGGTCGATGGGAGGAGCGACCGTTCTGCAGGCCGTCACCCGGTCCCGGGTAGCCTCGGTCGTCTCCGGCGTCGTTCTCGAGTCGCCCGTTGTGAACTGGGTCGACACGCTGATGTACCAGGGCGAAGCGATGTCGCTTCCCGGTCCGGTCAAGTCGGGGATCCTCGCGATGATCAGCAAGCCGTGGGGACGGCCATTCACCGGTCAGGCTCAGCCGATCGACCTGCAGCGTCTCGATTTCGTCCGCCGTTCGGCGGAACTCGATGTTCCGATCCTCGTGCTGCACAGCGATGACGACGGCTACGTGCCCTCGAACGGTTCGCGCGAACTCGCGGCCGCGAGACCCGACATCGTCACATTCGTGCCGTTCGAAACGGCGCGGCACACCAAACTATGGAACTTCGACCGTGATCGGTGGAACGGCGTCATCGCCAAATGGCTCACCGATCGTCGGTGAGCGCTCAGCGGCCGAGCCGCCACCGCGCATAGAGCGTGCTTTCGTCATCGACGAGAAGCTGTTCGAGCGTCGCCCGCGGCATTGCGTCGACGCGCCCCAGCATCGGGGTTCCGGGGGAGTGCAGCCGTGGTGAGGTCGTGAGGCACAGTTCGTCGACGACCCCCGCGTCGATGAAGGCCGCTGCGAGCGTCGGGCCGCCCTCGCAGACGATCGAACGTAGTCCCGCGGAGCGAAGCGCGTGCACTATCTCCTCCGCATCGAGATCCTCGGATTCGAGCAGGGCGATGGTGTGCGGGATGCCCGTGAGTTCCCGCTTCACCCGTTCCGCAGCGTCGGCTGGGCAGAGAATCAGCGGCGGTAGTGGAGAATCCTCGAGCCTGTGCCCGCTCAGATCCCCTGATGAGGTGACGACTGCGAGAGTGCTGTGCGCGGGGCTGAGGTAACCCTCGCGTCGAACGGTCTCGGCCCCGACCACGACGACGTCAGCGGCCCGGCGGATGATGCCGAGGATCTTGCGATCCACTCGATTGCTGAGGGATTCGGACGAGCCGTCGTCCCCGACCGCTGACCCGTTGACGCTCGCGATCATGTTGACGCGGATGACTTCGGGGCCTGCCAGCGCGTACAGCTCTGCCAGCTGCACCCAGGTTTCATCGTCGTCGACGTCCAACGGACCCAAGGGCGAAGGATGCAGCCTTGTGATCGTCATGCTGCCGACTTGAGCGCGATCTGTCGCTTCGCTCGCCCCAACATGCCGGTCATACCGCGAACCCGCAGCGGTGACACGAGCTCGTTGAGCCCGAGCATCTGCGGGTAGTCGGCGGGAACGTCTCGGAGCTCCTCGGCCGTCAGACCTTCGATGCCCTGGACGAGGATCGATGCGAAACCCCTGGTCGTCGGGGCTTCCCGCGGTGCCGACGCATACATGTGCACGCCTTCGGCATCGAGGTCGAGAGCGATGAAGACCGGCGCCTGACACTCGTCGACCCGCTCGGTCATACCGGGGTCGCTCTTCAGGCGTTCGGGAAGCTCAGGAAGTTCCCCCGCGAATTCGAGAAGAAGTTGGAGCCGGTCCTCGCCCTCGAGTTCTAGGAACTCGTCCCGGATGTCGGAAAGTCGGCGAGGCAGAGACACGGTCACGCTCTCGATTATCCCAGGCCGTTCCTGGCAGGGTCAGCGGCCAGGAACGGCACCGGGTTCGGAGCCCTTGACGATGGGCACGCGGACAGCGCTGCCCCATTCGGTCCACGAGCCGTCGTAATTGCGGACCCCTTCGAGGCCGAGCAGGTGGGTGAGCACGAACCAGGTGTGACTCGAGCGTTCGCCGATACGGCAGTAGGCGATGACGCTGTCGTCCGGCTTCAGCCCTGCACCGTCGAGGTAGATGGCCTCGAGTTCCTCACGGCTACGGAAGGTGCCGTCCTCGGCAGCAGCCTTACCCCAGGGCACGTTCTGCGCGCTCGGGATGTGGCCGCCACGAAGCGCGCCTTCCTCCGGGTAAGCCGGCGCAGTGGTGCGCTCGCCGGAGAATTCCTCGGGGGAGCGGACATCGATGAGCGGATTCCCGAGATGCGCGAGGACGTCGTCCTTGAAGGCCCGAACGCTCTGGTCGTCACGTTCGATGACGGGATAGTCGCTGCGTTCGATCGACGGCTTCTCGGTCGTCAGCTCGCGCCCCTCGGCCGCCCATTTCGCTCGTCCTCCGTCGAGGAGTCGAACGTCGCTGTGGCCGAAGAGGGTGAAGACCCAGAGTGCGTATGCCGCCCACCAGTTGCTCTTGTCGCCGTAGAAGACGATGGTGCTCTCTCGCGTGATGCCCTTACGCGACAGCAGTTCGGCGAAGCCCTCGCCGTCGAGGTAGTCACGGGTCACCGGATCGTTGAGCTCGGTGTGCCAGTCGATCTTGACCGCGCCTTCGATGTGTCCGGTCTCGTAGAGCAGCACATCTTCATCCGACTCGACCACGACCAGTCCGGGGTCGCCGAGGTGCTCGGCGAGCCACTCGGTGCTGACCAGACGCTCTGGGTGGGCGAACTGCCCGAATCGCGCTGCCGTGTCGGTCGTGACCGCCATGTGATCGTTTCCTCTTCATCTCTCGCACGTGTAGCTCGCGCAGCTCTGACGGTGTCTTCGCGTCTAGGCTGATCGTGGCTTCCGGCGGGTACGTGTATGCCTCTAGTGAGGGTACGCCGGTCTCACTTCTCCTGCTTCCGCTCGACGAAACGCTCCGCCACGAACGAAATGCGCCTGAACCTGCCGTGACCTCTGAACCGATCGCTTTGACCGAGCGTGTGCCGCGACTGACCGGGGCTGAGATCGCCGGCTACCTGAGTCCGCCACGCCAGTTCGCCGACGCGAGTCTCGACAACTATCGACCGGATTCCGACTATCCGTCGCAATCCGAAGCCGTCGAGAAGATGCGTGCCTTCGCCTCGTCGTGGACCGCTGGTTCAGGTGGCGGCGGCTGGTTCCGGCGAGCAAGGAAGCAGCCCGCGGCGAAGCCGGGCATCTATCTCGACGGCGGTTTCGGAGTGGGGAAGACCCACCTGCTCGCGGCCCTCTGGCATCAGGCCCCGCAACGGAAGTATTTCGGCACTTTCATCGAGTACACCGCGCTCGTCGGGGCGATGGGATACCGGGAAGCGGTCCAGCTGCTTTCGGGCGCCAGTCTGATCGCGATCGACGAGTTCGAACTCGACGACCCTGGCGACACCATGGTCATGACGAGGCTGCTCGGCGAGCTGGTGGCGAAGGGCAGCCGGGTCGCGGCGACTTCGAATACGCCGCCCAATGCACTGGGCGAGGGACGTTTCGCCGCAGCCGACTTCTTGCGAGAGATCCAAGCGCTCTCCGCACATTTCGACACGGTCCGCATCGACGGGCTCGACTACCGCCGCCGCGATGTCGAAGGCTCGGCCGTCGTCACCGCACCCGACCGACTCCAGCCGACGCTCGAGGAGGAGGCTGCAGGAGGGGGAAGCGCTCTCGAAGACTTCGATCAGCTGATCGCGCATCTCTCGCGGGTGCATCCCGCGAGCTACGTCCGCTTGATCGACGGGATCAGCGCGATCGGTCTTCGGGATGTGCACCAATTCTCGAACCAGACCGACGCGCTCCGATTCGTGGCCCTCGTCGACCGCCTCTACGACGCTGGAGTGCGGATCGTCGCCAGCGGGACCGCGCTCGACGAAGTGTTCGGAGTCGACATGCTCGCCGGGGGCTACCGCAAGAAGTACCTCCGGGCGACTTCTCGGCTTATAGCCCTCACTTCCTAGGCGCCACGAAACAGAACGTTAACCTGAGACCGTTTCGCGTTACACCGGCGAAACACGAGCTATCTCCTGCTGAAACCTCGACTCGACAAGATGAGGCAGACCCGAAGCGAGCCCCACCGTCGCTCGTCGACGCGCACCATCGCCGGGTCCGTTCCCCAGCAACTCAGAGAGGCTCTCAATGGACCAGGGCAATACCACCTTCTTGCTCCTCGCGGCGGCACTCGTGCTGCTCATGACCCCAGGCCTTGCCTTCTTCTACGGCGGACTCGTCAAGGCGAAGAGCGTCGTCAGCATGATGATGCTCAGCTTCGGAGCTCTCGGGCTCATCGGCGTGCTGTGGGTCGTCTACGGCTACGCGATCGCCTTCTCGGGCGCAGGCACCGACACCTACATCGGCATCGACGGACTGTTCGGCATCGACACCGCCAACATCGGTCTCGAGGGTCTGCTCGAAGTCCCCGAGGGTGCCGCGTACCCGCCGCTCGCATTCGCCGCGTTCCAGGCGACCTTCGCGATCATCACCGTGGCACTCATTTCGGGAGCGATCGCCGACCGTGCCAAGTTTGGCGCGTGGATGGTCTTCGCCGGCGTGTGGGCCACCCTCGTCTACTTCCCGGTCGCGAGCTGGGTGTTCAACTTCAGCCTTGCGGAGGACGGCAGCTTCTCCGACGGTGGATGGATCACCTACGGGCTGCAGGAGACGTTCGGACTCGGTGCCATCGACTTCGCCGGTGGTACCGCGGTCCACATCAACGCCGGTGCGGCCGCTCTCGCTCTTGCTCTCGTGCTCGGCAAGCGCGTCGGCTTCCAGAAGGGCGCACACGTCCCGCACAACCCGCCGTTCGTCCTCCTCGGTGCAGGTCTGCTCTGGTTCGGCTGGTTCGGCTTCAACGCGGGCTCCGAGCTCGCCGCTGATGGGGTCGCTGCGGTCGCGTTCATCAACACGATCGCAGCGCCGGCGGCTGCTCTTCTCGCCTGGCTCGTCGTCGAGAAGATCCGCAACGGCAAGGCAACGTCGGTCGGTGCCGCTTCAGGTGCCGTCGCTGGCCTCGTCGCGATCACGCCCGCCTGCGCTTCGCTGACCCCGATGTTCGCGATCCTCCTGGGAATCATCGCCGGTGCCGTCTGCGCCGTGGCGATCGACCTCAAGTTCTCCCTCGGCTTCGACGACTCACTCGACGTCGTCGGGATCCACCTCGTCGGTGGTCTGATCGGAACGCTCTACATCGGGTTCTTCGCCAACGGAACCGGGCTTGTGCAGTCGGGTGACGCCACCCAGCTGCTGGTTCAGGCGATCGGCGCGTTCGCGGTCATGATCTACTCCTTCGTTCTCGCCTTCGTCATCGGTCTGATCATCGAGAAGACGATCGGTTTCCGCGTCAGGAACGAGGACGAGATCGCCGGTATCGACACCATCGTGCACGGCGAAGAGGCCTACCTCTTCTCGGAGCGCGAGCGCGTCTGAGCCCACTCGCGTCCCGACGAGGGCGTCGCCTCCTTTCGACGGAGGCGGCGCCCTTGTCGTGTCGAGGGGCAGCGTATGCGCATCAGGCCGCGTCGAGCGTTTAGCCTGAAACCGCCGGGAGGGGAAAGGGGAACCCGTGGTCGACAGCGGCACCGCGTTCGTGCTGATCTGTGCAGCCCTCGCGCTCGTTATGACACCCGCGCTCGCCTTCTTCTACGGCGGGCTGGTTCGGGCGTCGAGCGCGATCAGCATGATGATGCTGAGTTTCGGAGCGCTCGGCGTCGTCGCAGTGCTGTGGATCGCATACGGATATGCGGTTGTCTTCGCGAACGCCGGTACACCGGGGTACTTCGGCGTCGACGGGGTGCTCGGGATCGATAGCGGCTTGCTCGGTCTCGATTCGCTCGTCGCGGATGTGTCGTCGGGTGGGGGAGGTGATGCCTTGGCGGGCGCGGCGCTTCAAGCCATGTATGCGGTCGTCGCCGTCGCCCTGGTCTCGGGTGCGGTCGCGGATCGAGCACGCTTCGGTGCCTGGCTGCTGTTCGCGGGAGCGTGGGCGAGCCTCGTCTATTTCCCGATCGCAGGCTGGGTCTTCAACGTGCGTTGGGGGGCGGAGGGGCTCGCCGATGGCGGCTGGATCTCTTACGGGCTCGATTCCCTGGTGGGGGCGGGCGCGCTAGATTTCGCCGGAGGTACCGCTATTCACATCAATGCCGGTGCGGCCGCTCTTGCTCTTGCTCTCGTGCTCGGCAAGCGGATCAACTTCGGCCAGGGCATGCAGAGGCCGCACAGCATTCCGCTCGTGCTCTTCGGTGCGGCGATGCTGTGGTTCGGCTGGTTCGGTTTCAACGCCGGAGCGGAAGGCGCAGCGGATCCCGAGGCCGCACTCGTCGTGGTCAACACCATCGTGTGCCCATCGGCGGCTCTTCTCGCCTGGTTGATCGTCGAGACGATCCGAGGAGGCAAGGCGACCGCCGTCGGCGCCGCATGCGGTGTCGTCTCCGGCCTCGTCGCGATAACCCCAGGATGTGCATATCTGACGCCCGTGTGGGCGCTCATCCTCGGGGCGGCAGCCGGCACGGTGTGCGCGTTGGCCGTCGACCTGAAGTATGTGTTCGGCTTCGATGATTCCCTCGATGTCATCGGCATCCATCTCGTCGGCGGCCTGCTCGGCACCATCTACCTGGGCTTCTTCGCCGAAGGGGAGGGGCTTGTCTACTCCGGTCGTTTTGACCAGTTGTTCGCTCAGCTGATCGGCGCCTTCTCGGTGTTGATCTATTCGTTCGTGATGACTCTCGTCATCGGCTGGCTCATCGACCGCTTCGTCGGCTTCCGTGTGCATGACGAGGTGCAACGAGCGGGGATCGACCGGAGTGTGCACGGCGAATCGGCGCTCCATCGCGAGGCGAGTTGAGCGAAGAAGGGCGGAGCCGGCCGGCCGTAAGGTGGGCGCATGAACGACGACGATTTCGAAAGCAAGCGCCGCGACCAGCTGACCTCTGCCCCCGGTGACAAGTGGAACGACGACGCGGCCGAAGAGTCTGTGGCGCGTCGCATCGATGTGACCGAGACCTCGAGCGGTGTCACGCGAATCGACGTTGCCGATACCGCCGCGGTTCGACCGGGAGACCCTGAGCAAGCTGAGTAGCCTCGGCCGGAGCCCTCGGGCGGCAACTGTGTCGCGCTATCCGCCGAGCAGAGCGAGCAGACCGCGAGTAACACGAGCGAACCCGCAGTCGGTGGAGTTCAGCTGTAGAAGAACCGATCGAGCGCAACCGTGGCTGCCCCGAGTACTCCGGCGTTGAAGCCGAGTGAAGATCTCTCGATCCGGATCGATCCTCGGAGGAGCGGGAATATGCCGCGCTCGATGTCGTCGCGTAGGCGGTCGAACAAGCCGGAGGGTGCTTGAGTCAGTGCACCGCCGAGAAAGATGACCTCGGGATTGAGGAGGTTCGCGATAGAGGCGACGCCGAGGGCGAGTGGAGCCATGACCCCGTCGAGCTCCTGCTTCGCTGCGGCCGAATCGTGTGCGGCATGCCAGAGTGCCGAGAGAGGAACGCGGTCATCGTCGGACCCGACACGCTCGAGCGCTCGCCGTAGGGCGGATTCGGACACGACCGTCTCAATACAGCCTCGACCGCCGCAGACGCAGTCCACGCCGTTGTCGACCAGCTGCAAGTGGCCGACCTCGATGGCGCCATGCACCCCGCCGGCGAAAGGCTGACCTTCGACGACGAGACCAGCCCCGAGGCCTGTGCGCAGGTAGACGAACGCCGCGCTCGCGCTGTTGCGACCACCGCCGAAGCGCACCTCGGCCACGGCCATTGAGCGCACGTTGTGGTCGACGGTGACGGGGAGACCCGTGAGTCGTTCGAGCTGATCGGCCACCGCGACGTCCCGCCACGCCAGATTGATCGTGAGCAGGGTGCGCCGGCCGGCCCGGTCGACGGGACCGGGAACGGCGATGCCGATGCCGTCGATCACCCCCTTATCGGCCACCCCTGCGTCGACGATCTCGAGGACGGCGGCTCCGACCCGGTCCAATACGTCGGGCGCTTCTTCCTCGACCGGATATTCGAAACCAGTCGTGTGCAGCACGGTGCCCATGAGATCGACGAGTCCCAGTTGCACGAAACCGACGCCGATCTGCACCCCGACCATGATCGACGCGTCGGCCTTGATCGACACTTCGGTTGCCGGACGGCCGAAGCCTGCGGGGGAGACGGAGCTTCCTTCCGCGACGACCCCTTCTTCGACGAGCTGGGCGACCACGCGCGTGATGGTGGTGGGAGAAACCCCGAGTTCCCGAGCCAGGGCGATGCGAGGCAGAGGACCGCTATCGCGCAGCGAGGTGAGCACCTGGCCGCGGACGGAGACGTGCTCGGTGGAGCGAGAACTTCCCTCATTGCTCACGGCGCGAAAGTAACGCGGGGGCCTGACGCTGTCAAGCTGCAGACGCTCGAAGCCCCTATAAGGCCCGTCGGGGCTCATGGGCCATGAACGGCAACGGTTTCCTTCATGACGGCTCGGTCGTTCATCTCATGCACGTTCGATAGTCGGGCGCCATCTCGCGGCGAAGCGGTGACGACCGAGGGTTGTCGCCCACTCGATCCCGTGCTACTTTCGGCCGCGGCGAAAATAAGTGCCGTGCTGCATCGCACATCGCTCGGAAGGTGCAATCCTCGTGGCAAAGAAGCACAAGAAGGACCTCCAATGACTCCGTCACGCCGCCCAAATATCGTCATGATCCTCACCGACGACCATGCTTCGCATGCCATCGGCACGTACGGCTCGGTGGTGAACAGCACCCCCCGTATCGATGAGATCGCCCAGCTCGGGGTGCGGCTCGAGAACTGCTTCGCGACGAACGCTCTGTGTTCTCCGAGTCGCGCGTCGATCCTCACCGGCACATACAGCCATGTGAACGGTGTGACGACGCTCGTCACGCCGATCGACGCCAATCAGCCCACGTTCGTGTCGCAGCTGAAGGCCGCCGGCTACAAGACGGCGATCATCGGCAAGTGGCACATGGGCCATGGGGGCGACGCGGATCCGAAGAACTTCGACTACTGGGACGTGCTGAGCGGCAGCGGCGGCCAGGGAGAGTACTGGAATCCGCTGTTCCTCTCGGAGGCCGGCGAGCGAACCGTCGAAGGATACGCAACCGACGTCATCACGGATCTCGCCATGAACTGGGTGGAAAGCCTCGAAGGCGACGACCCGTGGTGTGTGCTGATCTACCACAAGGCGCCGCACCGGTCATGGGAGCCGGACGACAAGCACGCCGACCTCTACTCGGACCCGATCCCCGTTCCGGCGACGTTCACCGACGACTACGAAACGCGCACGTCGTCGGCCCGGCGTGCCATGATGCGCATCGCCGAGCATCTCAACGAAGAAGACCTCAAGGTGGCACCTCCTGAGGGCCTCGATTATGAGGAGGAGGCGCTCTGGAAGTACCAGCGCTTCATGGAGGACTATCTGCGTTGCGTGGCCTCGGTCGACGACAACGTCGGCCGTGTGACCGATTGGCTGCGGGAGCGCGGCGAGTTCGACGACACGATGCTCATGTACTCATCCGACCAGGGCTTCTTCCTCGGCGATCACGGCTGGTTCGACAAGCGCTTCATGTATGAGGAGTCGCTGCGGATGCCGCTCGTCATTTCTTATCCGAACGCCATTCCCGCGGGTCGCAGCTATGACGGCATCTCGACGAACGTCGACTTCGCGCAGACGATCCTCGACGCGGCGGGCGTGGAACATCATCCGAGGATGCAGGGGCGCAGCTTCTGGCCCGAACTCGCGGGGGAGCAGAACCCCGTACCGCCAGCGGAGGGCATGTATTACCGCTATTGGGAGCACGGCGACGTGTTCCACAACGCGCCCGCTCACTACGGTTACCGCACCGACCGGTACAAGCTCATCTACTTCTACAACGACGGTCTGGGCCTCGCGGGCACGGGACCGTTCACGCACGTCAAGGAGTGGGAGCTCTACGACCTGGAGCGCGACCCTGAAGAGCTGCGAAACGTCTACGGGGAGCCCGAATACATTGAGATCGGCGAGCAGTTGAAGGTGGCGCTGTGGAAGGCGCAGTCAGCTCTCGATGACGAACCGCACCCCAGCCAGCCGGTTCCCGAGGCCGTGCGCTAGCTCTGGCAGAGCTGACCCTTTCTTCCACGTCATCGATCGAAGGGGCAGCTTACGCGCGCGAGCGTCGGCTTCAAGCCCCGCGAACGCGTCGCTTCGGAGGTCTAGCGAGGCTGCTCGTCGGAGCTCCGGCTGGCGGGGACGACGACGGCTGCAGTCAGCTCGAGTAGAGGCCTACGTAGCGGGCCTGTTCAATGACATTGTCGGCGTAGCCACTGAGAAACTCTTCGCGAGTCGGTGTTCCCTCGACGGAGCTGTCAAGGGCGTAGATCCAGAAGTAGTAGTGATGTTCACCGTGTCCTGCGGGCGGCTGAGGGCCCGACCAGGCGTGCTCGCCCATCGTCATCGGCCCCACGCGTACACCCTCGGCGTCGAGGTCGAGCGAGGTCGCGTCGGCGCGGATGCCGTAGACGACGAAGTGAGTGAAGCCGTTCGGTAGCGGCGCGTCGGGGTCGTGGACGATGAGCGCCAACTCGACCGTCCCTTCTGGCGCTCCCGAGAATTCGATCGTGGGACGCTCGTTGCCCCCGTCGGCGGAGAACCGGTCGGGCATGCGTTCGAGAGCGTCGAAGTCGGGGGATGAGATGGTGAGGTCTGCGATGAAGAGTGCCATTGGGCGGATCCTTCCGGTCAGGTGCGAGGCGAGCGATCTCCTCGGATGACGTCTCCGACGCCGTCGGTGAGCGAGGTCACGACGTGCGGGGCTGAATGTGGCAAGAACCTAGCGGCAGCGCTTGGGTGGTAGCTCCACTGGGGCCGACGGCCGAGCGTTGCGGCCGGTTCCCGGAAGGGTTCTTCCGCAGAAAGAGTGGTGGGCGATACCGGACTCGAACCGATGACCTCTTCCGTGTGAAGGAAGCGCGCTACCAACTGCGCCAATCGCCCGTGCCCGACAATCTTGCCACACGGCCATGACGGCATCGGACAACCATGCCGGACGACGTGTCGAGTTGGTGGTCGCCGTTGCGATCCGTTAGAGTCGGTGGGCGGTCAGAGATGGCCGAAAGAAATGCGGATGTGGCGCAGTGGTAGCGCATCACCTTGCCAAGGTGAGGGTCGCGAGTTCGAATCTCGTCATCCGCTCGAGTGAAGTCTCACGGTTACGTGCGGACCCACACCTGGTGGCGTGGCCGAGAGGCTAGGCAGCGGCCTGCAAAGCCGTCCACACGGGTTCGAATCCCGTCGCCACCTCACTCACCGAGACCCGTAGCTCCGTAACACGAGCTGTGGGAAACGGGCGATTGGCGCAGCGGTAGCGCGCTTCCCTGACACGGAAGAGGTCACTGGTTCGATCCCAGTATCGCCCACCATAAAATGCAAGAAAGGCTCGGATATTCCGGGCCTTTCTTGTTTTCCATGCCCGCTATTTGGTCGTTATTTCTCTGTGTCAATACGTTCGGCGCCTTCGAGTAGGCTCCGACGATGACCTGGTTCGAGGCTTTGGCGCTATGAATTGGCGACGCATCGTTGGGCCTGGTCTGAGCATCTGGGGCGGCGTCATCTTGATCGCATGTGGTCTCATGTCGTGGGTCGGGGTCTTGTTCGGTGTCAATAAGGCCCCACCTGCCTTTGCGGTGACTTGGTACGTGATTCTCGCTATCACTGCTCTCGCGAGCGTCGCGATGGTAATCGTCGGTATCAGGATGACGAGAAGGTACCGCGCGCGAAATAACGCTGCTTAGGGATATGCCAGCTCGCGAGCCAGTCGCTTCACCGTCGGGTGCGCCCACGGCGTCGGGTTCGGGGGAATACCCGCCGGCAGTGCGGCCCCTTGATCGAAGGCGGTGATCACTCCTGCCGAGGTGGTTCAGACACTTCGTGATAGGCAAACATCACGCGTGCGCGCAGGCCGAGGTCCTTCGGGTAAGTGTTCAACATCTGCTCTACGACTGGCATGGCGAATCCCTTCTCGTGGTTGACAATGCACGGTAGGCAGACCGGCGAGGCGAAATCTCAAGCAGTGCGCAAAGCCTCAGCAGGATTCCAGTGCGGAGTCAGATACGCGTTACCCGTCACCGGCGCAGCGCTTCTCGGTTCCGGAGCCGCCGATGGTTTCGCTGCGTTACGTCCGTGTCGCGCGAGCGTTCACGAGGTCGTAATACTGAGCCGATCGCGCGAAACATCGGGCGAGTACGTTGGGCTCGACCGGGCGTTGAGATCAGGCGGAGAGGATGCTCGATGGCTACCGCTGACCACCGCCGACGCTTCTTGGGCAGCACGGAGCGGGGCCTGGGCGCTCTCCTGCAGTCGGGGTCGCTTACCGGAGGCGACGTCCGCTGGACCGCTCTGGCACCTTCGGTGAATGAGGCGCTCACGGCAGCGCTCGACCGGCTCGGAGTGACTGTCGCTGAGTCGCGCCATGAAGGGGAATCCCACCTCGCCACCGCGCTCTCCGCATCGACGGTCGTCGACAGCATCAAAGTCGGTGCCTGGACGAGTTCCGTCATCAGGCTCCTGGGCGCGGTGACGAACCTTTCGGTTGCACATTCGCGCACGTTCGTCCGGGGGAGCGGACCGGTCGCCCTCGATCTTGCGCGCCGGCTCGTCGCCATGGGCGCCCGGGTGGTGCTGACCGGCGACGAACCGGTTCAGCTGCTCACGGCAGCCCAGCGCGGCTTCACCATCCAACAGGGCCCGATCCCGGTGCCGGCCGAAGTGGTCTTCGTGTTCGACACCGCCGAGTCCGTTCGTCCCCTCAGCGGCGCGGACTTCGCACCGGGAGGACCCGTCGTAGCGATCGACGCCGCGCTTCCTGTCCGTGCGACGACCTCGACGTCGCCGACCGAGGCGAGCTCGTTCGGACGCGCTGGCCTCGTGCCGTTGGCAGCAGGTGCGCGCGAGGTCGCTCTGCTCGACGCGGCCATCTTCCGAGACTCAACCTTCGACGAGACGGCCACCGACATCGAGACCGCATTCGCCCTGCACCTACTCGCTCTGGCTACCGACGAAGCGCGTCGCGGAAACGCGGCGTTCGACCCCGACCTCATCGCTGCGGCCGACGCGGCGCTGGCACGGGAGGTACTCGCATGAGCGACCGTATCGTCGACCCATCCCTGTGGCACGAGGGCCAGGCGAAGATCGAGTGGGCCTCACGGTTCATGCCGGTGACGAGGTCGGTCGCCGCTCAACTCAAAGAGAGCGGATCGGTCGCAGGTAAGCGCATTGCGCTCGTCCTCGTGCTCGAGCCGAAAACCGCGAATCTCGCCCTTGAACTCGCCGCGGCGGGCGCCGACGTCTCCGTCATGTGCGGGGCGAGCAACACGCGCGACGACACGGCCGCAGCACTCGAACGTGCGGGAGTGGCCGTCTTCGCCAGATCCGACGCATCGCCGCAGCAAGACCGCGACTTCGCGCTTCGGTTGCTCGACGGCCGGCCGGACATCCTCGTCGACGACGGCTCATCCGTGACCCGCCTCGCCCACACCGAGCGCCCCGGGGTCCTCGATGGCCTCATCGGCGCCACTGAAGAAACCACGAGCGGACTTCGCCCGCTGCGGGTGATGGAGCGCAGCGGCGAGTTGCGCATCCCCGTGCTCGCCGTCAACGACGCCCGCTGCAAGACCCTCTTCGACAACGGCTACGGAACCGGACAGTCCACGCTCTTCACGATGCTCGACCTGCTGACCGTTCCCCTCGACCGCTCCCATGTGGTCGTCGCCGGGTTCGGCCACGTCGGACGCGGCTTCGCCAAGCACGCCGCCGCCCTCGGTGCACGCGTGACCATCGCGGAGGTCGATCCCGTGCGGGCGCTCGAGGCAGTGTTCGCCGGCTACGCGGTCGACACCCTAGAACATGCGGCGAGCACGGCCGATCTGCTGGTTTCTGCGACCGGGATCGCGCACACCATCGACGTCCAGCATGTGCTCGCACTTCCCGAAGGTGCAGCCGTCGCCGTGGCTGGCGGAGTCGACCAGGAGATCGCCATCGACGCGCTCGTCGATGCCGGCGCGAGTCGTCGCTCCGTCGCCCACGCCGTCGAACGGTTCACTCTCCCGAACGGCCGATCGGTGCTCGTTCTCGACGACGGCGACTGCATCAACTGCTCCGCCGGAGAGGGCAACCCCATCGAAATCATGGATCTGTCCTTCGGTGTGCAGGCGAGTGCCGTCGACTACCTCGCTCGCTCGGGTGGAGAACTCGGCAACGCCGTGCACCTCATCCCCGCTGAAGTGGACGACCGGGTCGCGCGCGCCAAGCTCGCCTCGCTGAACGCGCGAATCGATGTCACGAGCGCCGCGCAGCGCCGATTCCTCGACAGCTGGCAGCACACCGGGCGCCGCGCCAAAGCAGCCGAGGGGAGCGACGCGTGAGCGCCGTCATCCAGCTGGAGAACGTCTCGGTCACCTACCGGTCGGCGACTCAGCCGTCACTCATCGACGCGTCGTTCGCCGTCCACCCCGGACAGGTCGTGCTCGTGGCAGGTCCTTCCGGATGCGGCAAGAGCACCCTTCTGCGAGTGATCAACGGCCTCGTGCCTCGCTCCTACCGAGCCGAAGTGACGGGCACTGTCACAGTCGCGGGTGAGAATGCGGCTGAACTGGCGATCCGCACCATCTCTGAAACCGTCGGCACTCTGTTGCAAGATCCCGTGAAACAGGTCGTCGGCCACACTGTCCTCGCCGAGATCGCGTTCGGGCTCGAGAACCGCGGCGTTGCTCCAGCCGAGATACTCGAGCGCGCTCACCGGGTCGCAGCGCGGCTCGGCATCGAAGCGCTGCTGCCGAGGGCACCTCATGAACTCTCCGGCGGTCAACTCCAGCTCGTCGCTTTCGCCGGGATCCTCGTGCTCGAACCGCGGCTCATCGTCGTAGACGAGCCATTGGCGAACCTCGATCCTGACGCGGCGGACACTCTGCTGGCCGCGATCCGCGACTATGTCGACCAGGGCGGGGCCGCCGTCATAGTCGAGCACAGGGTCGATGAAGCGCTCTCGCTCGGCCCGGACTCCGTCCTCTACCTCGAAGACGGGGCCGTGCAGTACTGGGGGGACGTCGCAGGGTTCCTCGAAATCGCCTCGCCCACGTCGGTGAAGCTGCCCTTCGCTGCTCTGCTGGCTAAGCGCGACCTGCCGATCGGCACAGAAGAGGAATGGGCGGAACGCCCCGTCATGAACGCCGACGCCCCGTCCCGCATCCACTTCGAGGACGCCGACCTCGGATACGGGGGAACCCCGATCGTCTCGGGCGTCGACCGTCGATTCGAAGCGGGACAACGCATCGCCGTGCTCGGGCGTAACGGAGCGGGCAAGACGACCCTCATGCGCGCCGCAGTCGGTCTCGTCGAGCCCTCGCGCGGCCGCGTACTCCTCGACGCTGTAGCGGTCGGTGACCTCAGCGCCAAACAGTTGGTCGCAACGTGCGGTTATCTGTTCCAGAACCCCAGCCAGGCTCTTTTCAGCGAAACGGTCGGCGCTGAACTGGCGTTCGGCCCGCGCAACCTCGGGGCGACCGAAGCAGAGATCGCCGATATCTCCAGCGCGGCGCTTCGGGCCGTGGCCCTCGACAGCGAGCCCGACATCATGCAGCGACCGCCTCGCACTCTCTCGTTCGGGCAACAACGGCGCCTCGCGGTCGCGCTCGCGCTGACCCTGCAGCCGAAGACGCTCATCCTCGACGAACCGACCGCGGGTCAAGACGAGCGCTCAGCGACCCACTTCCTCGACGCGGTCTGGCGGATCGAGGGCATCGACAGCATCTACTTCATCACTCACGACATCGATATGGCCCTGAGTCGCGCCGATCGCGTCGTGGTCGTCGACAACGGCGGGATCGTGGCCGACGCCACTCCCGCCGAGATCGTGCACGCCCGGCACCTTTGGCATTCGCCGGGGGAGCCCGCGCCCGACCGAGGGGCGGTGTTACGCGAGACCGACTTCGTGCGGGCCGTCCGTTCCCATGCGCCCGAAACCGGCGAGCTGCCCGACGCTATTCGGCTCGCGCTCCGACTGCAGTCCGACCCCGCCACCGCGACCTCCTGACCGTTCCATCCGCTCCATCCGCACCGCTGCTTCAGCCGCACCGTCGCTCCACCTGAACCGCACCACCGCATGAAGACAACTCCCACCTATTCCTCGGAAGGACAACTCCCGTGACCGAAACCACTACGACGAGCACCGCTACCCCCACCCGGCGAACCAGCCCATGGACGGTGACCTCGCGCACCATCGTCTTCGGCGCCATCGGGGCCGCCCTCTACGGTGTGCTCGGCGTCTTCAGCTTCATCCTCCCCGGCACCGCGAACGTCGCCATCCGGCCCGCGCTCGCGCTCATCCCGTTCGTCGGCGCCCGCTTCGGACCCATCGCCGGCTTCTTCACAGGCGCTGTCGGCAACGCGATCGTCGACCAGATCCAGGGGTTCGGCTTCCTCACCTACTGGAACTGGAGTATCGCCAACGGTCTCGTCGGTCTCGCTGCGGGGCTCCTCGCGAACTACCTGCGTGAACCCAAGCGCGCCGGTGGCCAGATCGTCTGGATCGCCGGCATCGCCTTCGCCGCGGTCGTGATCGGGCAGCTCTTCACGATCACCGACATCTTCCTCGGCAACACCATCGAGTACTGGTTCATCGCCGCCTACATCCCGGCCACGATCACCACTGGCATCACCGCATTGATCATCGTGCCCATCCTCGACCGAGTCTGGAAGCCCCTGCAGAACCTCGCCGGGCGCTGATGGAGGTCTCGCCCCGCTACCTCGGTGGCGACTCCTTCCTCGGCCGACGGGATCCGCGCGTCCTGATCGTCGTGCCCGCGATGACGGTGATCGTCGCGGCGCAGATCAACGACCTGAGGTGGATGGCGGTGCTGGCAGCAGTCGCCCTCGTCTACTACCTCAGCGCGCGGATCCCGTTCCGTGAGGTCCGGTCGAACTGGGTTTTCGTGGCCGTGTTCGTGCTGATCTTCGCAGGCATCAACGGCGTAATCGTCGGAGCGCAAGCGTCAGGAGGCCCGAACGCGAGCCCAGTGCTGTTCGTCATCCCGTTGATCGATGTTCCAGTATCGATGGGGTCGCTTTCCTACGCCGCCAATCTGCTCCTACGCTTCGTGACCATCGCTGCGACCGGATTCCCTCTGGCCTTCGCGATCCGTCCCGGGGACCTGTCGGTCGCGTTCGCCCGGTTGGGGATGCCGTCGAAATTCGCCTACGGCATCGACCTCACGTTCAAGTTCCTGCCGAGTACCGCGGCGAACCTGCGTGAGACCGTGGCAGCGCAACGGCTTCGCGGTTACGAGCGTTCGTCGACGAAGAATCCGATCCGAAAGTTGCAGGAGGTGCGTCCACTGATGATCCCTGTCACCATCAACTCCTTCATCGACGCCGAGGACACGGTCGACGCACTCGATCTGCGCAGCTTCGGTACGGAGAAGCGCACGTGGTTGCGACAGCTTCGATTCGGTCCCACCGACTACGCAGTACTCGTCATGGCGATCGCTCTCGCGTTCATCGTCTCGGTGACGAGCATCGCAGGATGGATGCCTCCGCTATGGATTCCGTGATCGACCGCGCCACCAGCACGCGAGTATCGGTCCATCTCGCGCCGTGGGTGTTCCCGATCGAGGGCCCGCCGATCCGGAACGGCGCCGTCTCGGTCGTCGACGGAGTGATCTCGCAGACCGGCTCCGCCGGTGACGTGCTTTCCGCGACGCGCGCCGCAGCGTCGGATCCGGCCGTGCGTGAATGGTCGGGAGCTCTCATCCCGGGACTCGTGAACGCCCACTCGCACTTGCAGTACACGTGTATGGCCGAAGTCGGCGCATCCACCTACGCCGGGTTCGAGGACTGGTCACGCGCGTTCCAAGACGTCTACGAGCGACCGCACGACTGGGCCGAATCAGCTGCTGACGGGCTCGAGATCGCGGTAGCAACCGGCACAACGGCCGTGGCCGACATCGTCACCGACCTGCCCGCACTCGGCGTACTTCAGCACGGTGCGGTGCACGGCATCGTCTACTGGGAGCTGATGAGCTGGCTCGAGGTCGACTGGAAAGGCAGCGGTCGTCAGCTGACCGCCGAGCTCCTCGCGACCGCCGGGGTCGAGCAGATCGGACTCTCACCGCACGCCCCCTACTCGCTCGACACGACCGTGCTGAGCGACCTCACTGCACTCTCGCGCGAACTCGGCGTGCGCCGACACCTCCATCTCGCCGAGTCGGCGTGGGAAGCCGAGTACACGATGCACGGGCGAGGCGATCTGGCCGAGCAGTGGCGCAAATGGGGTTACGACGGGTTCCACCTGCTGAAGAACGGCGGCAGCCGCTTGCGACCGGTCTCCTACGCCGAATCGATCGGTGCACTGGGAGACGACGTGCACATCGCCCACGGAATCTACGTCGACGCGACCGACCGAGAGACCCTGCGGCGAACGAGGACATCCGTGGCACTGTGTCCCCGTTCCAACTCCGTCATCGGACTCGACGAGGCGCCCGTCGCCGCCTACCTGCGCGAGGGCAACTCCATCGCAGTCGGCACCGACTCGCTGTCTTCGACACCGTCGCTCGATCTGCTCGGGGACGTCTCGGCGCTCTACCGCATCGCGCGTGAACAGGGATACGCCGAACGTGATCTTCACGAACGCCTCCTCGCGGCCGCCACCCGCGGGGGAGCGGAGGCCATGGGCGCGCTTGGCGGCGTCGGAGCGTTCGGGACGCTCTCGATCGGCGCCTACGCGGATTTCGCGGTTCTCGACGTCGATGGCTCGAGCAGCGACGATGTTCTGGCCGCCATCGTCGAGGCGGGGGAAGGCACCAACACGGCGACCATCATCGCGGGAGAGGTTCGATGGCAGGCACAAACCTAGACGACGAGTTCTTCGAGCGGCGCACTGTCGATGGTCGCCTGATCGAGCGGCTGCGCCGCCCCGCGCTCGCGGCGCAGCTCGATCTACTGCCGCATCCCGAGGGCGGTTGGTATCGGCGCACGTGGACCTCGCCCGACAGCGTGACAGTGCCCGACGGGGAGGGCGGGCTGCGTGTTCGGCCGGCCGCAACGCTCATCCTCTTCTTCCTGCCCGCGGGGGAAGCCTCAGCGTGGCATCGGGTGTCGTCGTCGGAGATCTGGATCTGGAACGGACCCGCCCCGGTCGCGCTGCAGTACGGGGGAGCAGGCGACGAGCCCGTCGCGGGTGAAGTCGTCCAGCTGGGGCACGCCGAGGCAGGGCTCGCGCCGCAGTCAGTGGTTCCCGCGGACGTCTGGCAGCGCACGCTCCCAGGTGACGGTGACGCGCTCGTGAGCTGCATGGTCTCACCAGGCTTCGACTTCGCGGACTTCACCATGCCGGAGCTCGATTAGCCATATCAGCGGGTCTCGCATCGCTCACGGGAAACCTGCGGTGGGTGTGGTCGCACGCGGGATATCGTCGAGTAAGTGACTGGGCGA
>Ga0210040_10002041_pt1 | contig 29224 bp, 29 predicted proteins | sample CryGeyCG12114_NA_FD_185462 | JGI IMG/M metagenome (GOLD analysis project Ga0210040, IMG submission 185462) | Groundwater microbial communities from aquifer - Crystal Geyser CG19_WC_8/21/14_NA (SPAdes) (version 2) | ecosystem: Environmental > Aquatic > Deep subsurface > Groundwater | place: USA...
AGCAAAATTTTTGAAAAATAGGGTAAAATTTTAGTATTTTTTAGTAAATTTGGGCCAAAAATCAGCTAAAATACAGTTTGTATCACAGTTTCTGTTACTTTGGGCAATTCTTACCCGAAATTTTTAAAAAACCTGCCCAAAAGTTGCCCCTGCCCCAAAATTTTTCCATAACCTGGTTACCGAGTTATGATGGATTTTCCACCCGTGCTGAGAAACTTCATCAAAAATAACCTGTGGATTTTACCGAAACAAAATTGCATTTTGTCCTATTTATTTGTATGCAAAGATTTCCACACTCACAGACAGGAAAATCTGTACTTTTATCCATGGCTGTTGTTAGTAAAGTAAATGGACTGGAATTTTTCTTATGCAACAACTAATGAAAAAACATCAGTGGCTTTATATTTTCTTACACAACTTATTGATGAGAATGTTTTGAAATCCTGCATGCAAAACAATATACAACTGCTTGATACGCAATGTTGTCCTTAATTTCAATGAGATTGTGTACTTATTAGAGAATCAACTCCATATGCGTATTATGAAAAGTCACGTTTTTTCTATTTCTTTCAGGGTTTTTGGACCCAGATCAGTCATCCGACTCAATATTGGAACTCCCATTGGATCCTATGGGAGTACATCTTCCAGTAGACTCCGACTCTGACACCATGTATCTCACAGTGAATGAGTATTCCGATTACAGCTCAACATCTCGTTACCCCTCAGAAGAGTCAGATACGACGCCAGATGACTCTGATGAGGAAGAAGAAAAGCAAGAAAGTTATTTTATCGAGGAACATCAAGGCGATGGAGTGTGTTCACCCGTCGAAGATCCGTTGGGTGATCCGGCTGTCCACATGCAGGCCATCAAACATGTCATTAGCAGGCCCTATGTTCCCAAGTCTAAAAGGCTGCGAGATGCCCGGAATCGAATGAGAAAAATTAGGCACCAGGAAAGGATGGAAAGAGGGTATACGCGTGACTCTTCCAGTAGTAGCAGTTCCACTAGTAATGGAAGCTCCTCTGCAACAACAGAGTCTACAATCTCTGATTCTTTGGAATCTGTGTCTCCAACTAACTCTCAATGCCTGAACTTCCTGGAAAAAGCGAATGTGTGTTTTCCTCAAGTAATGCGTATAGACAAAAACATTGGAGACCTCTCTCAAATACATGAAAAAAGGAAGGTTTACTGGTGTCAAAATGATACTTCTGATGGAATGGATTCTCTAAATGATGAAGAGGCCCCCTTAAAGGAAGTAGAACCAGCTGGCGCTGAACAGCACGATGACAGCTCATCTGACTCTGACGAGGAAAATGATGACGATGATATGGATGATGAGCCAGAAGCAGAAGATGATGAGGAGGAGGAAGGAGAGGTCATAGCGGAACCACTAGAAATCTCAAATCCTTATTATGCAAGGAAATCGATACCGGAGCCCAAAAAGAAAAAGATGGGGCGAAAAATTGGCTCTTGGGAGTACGAGTTTGAATACGATGAGGACGAGGTACGAGAACGCAATGAAGTTACCAAGGTAGATTGTGCAATGCAAATGCACAGGATCAATCCAAAACCCCTGAAGACTGTAAGTAGGCGTCTTAGTCTCAGCAAGCGAGGACTTAAACGTCATCACAAGCGAGACACTTAAGTTGACCTGCAAAATGTTCATTGCAGCGAAAATAGTTGGTTTCCTTATGACACAGGATAGTCATGGGTCCATTTAATGTAACTAACTGGTATAAGAGCTTACCGTATCTTCTTTTCATAACAGTACCACTTAAGTAACTAATTTTTTATACAATTAGTCATTTTCAGAGATGTCGGTCTTATTATATCATCATAAGGTGACGTTAAAACCATCTCAACAAACCGATATTACGTTCCCTATGTATAAGATACGGATGCATACAACAAAGGATGGAAATAAACACAAGTGGAGCACAATTATAATGATCATGCATTAACTAGTTCTACTGCAGAGGTACAGCAAAAATAGGAGCCCTAGGCATGAGATGAAACTTTTTTCACTCATTCTTTCCTTCAAATCTTCCTCCGTTCTACTTTGCATAGTTTTAATCTAATAAGCGACAGGTTAAGTATAATCATTGCTAGTAAGTTCGTACCTTCCTAACCCTCTTGTCGGAGTCCGACTCAATCCTTCGAAACTTTGACTCATTCCCATTCCACCCGTTTCTGAGCGGGAGTGCTGAAGACTAGGTGGCGTAATTCTACCCGCTTCTGGGAGCCCTGCTGGATACTTTTCTTGCAACAAAGCTGCACTTGATACAGGCGACTGACCAAACGGATTTTTCTCCAGAACCAATTTCACAGTACGAATCAACAAGATTTGTAGTCCATATTGCAACACAAGAGCTCCGAATCCTTTGTACAAACCGCCCGTGCCTTCTTCTTCAATAGTTGTACGGATGCAATCGAGTGTTCCGGAGTATGAAATTAGAATTGGAGTCACTTCCATTCCAGTATCCAAACTGTCAATGATAGTTCTAGTTCCTTGGATGTGAAGCCTACTTGCAATATAGTAATATAGAATATAGTTGTCTGATCATTTAAAAAAACAGTATATAACACTCAGCATCTCTCATCTGACACTTACCTGTGTAAAACACATTCTAATGGATATAGTAAACAATCAGCTACCATATGACCTATAAGTGAAGCGGTCATTTCCGTATGGAACGAAAATCCGCCATCTTTCGACAAAGCTCCCTGCAATACAAAATCACAAGTATATATTTTTTCACTCGCATATTGAAAAACAAGCTGTATATTTAAAGTAGTGGATGAAACACGAACCTGGCTGCGTTCTTTGTTCTCTCTTGCTCGCCTAATAGCAGATAATGATACAGATTTGATTCCTCTACATATTAGGTACGATAACAGTCCATGTGCAACAGTAGGGATGATGAGTACATACAGGGGAACTAATCTTCCAGTACTTGGTGGAGTAAGTAATCTCCATAAACCTTCCCGGAACACATCAAGTAGTCCAGAAGTCTCACTAGCAACTTCACTCTGAACAGTTTCAACTAAACTGGCCGAGTAAAATGGAGCAATCATTGCTATGCTTATCCTATTCAATCAAACGGAAAAATTGACGGTTTCGTAAACTATTTATGATACTATACACTCGTTAATAAGGTTACTATTACTCACGATTTCAACAGAATATGCTGACAACATTGCCTAAATCGGCTATGACGGCTAACTTCTCTAAAAAAAGAATTTTGAAATTCAGTAAGCACAACAATTTAGATTTGGGAATAATTAGTTTTTCCAGTAATATAAAAGACAAGCAAATTACTTTGGCCATCCAGTGACCTTGCTGACAACATCCTCGACAGCTAAAGTCATTCCCCTGACTATCAAAGTGCTACCCAAACCCTTCCATAAAACAGTCATCCCTTGACGTTGACAAATATGGAAAACCGGACACACAAGGGTTAACGGGAACAAATGATATCTTCTAGACTGAGAGTTCACCTATTTAAAAAAAATCACGGGTTGAAAAATTGGAAAATTAAACAAAACACATACAATCACACGCAAGTAACAATAAAATTATACTTGACATTGACGCCTAAGGACTAAAAAAGGATGACTCAAAAGATTTTCTGTCACAATTCCCATCAAGCTGATCCCTCGTGCAGCATAAGTCTTCCCCGAAAGATCTTTAAAAATACAAATAATATTGAAATCAACATCTTTGACATAAAATATCATCTCATGAATTAAATTTTCTGAATTGACCCATCATACCATCAGGGGAAGACGGTGAAATATGACCAGGCGGAGTTCTGATGCCCACATTCCTGGGAGTCCGGTATCCAACGGGCTCAGGATAACCGTCTCCTCCAGGTCCATAGGGCATCCTTGGACTAGCTCGACTATACATATTCAATTCATTTCTAGAACGACGACCTGTGTGGTCATCCCCAGATCCACCACTCCCAATGGGATTGAAATCATAGTTGCCAAAACCGCCTTTGTGAGCGGAAAATTGTTGATAATCTGTAAAGCCTGCCATTCTTCTTCTACGCTCTAACTCTCTACGCTTCCTATTGGCACTTTCGATTCCAAAATTTACAGCGATTACTTCCAAATCTGCTTCGTCTTCTGGTTCGCCAATTCCTTCCTCTTCTTCGGAAGAGGACAGGTAGAAGCTCCGATTGCTTGAGTCGAAAAACCCGTAAATTTTGACGAATTACTTGTTTCCCTACTCAACTTTGTAGAGTAAAGATGGGAAACATGGCAATAATCAAGTCTACTGCACAAGACACTTTAAAACTGCTTCTAATTGGGACTAAACTTAAATTAAAATGTTGAAACGAAACAACACGACCTCAAATCCTTGAACTTTAGCCAATTGTGTAAATTCAAAATCTTGGGAATCCTTGGCGCTACCTCATACACTCCATGCATTTCATAATGACGGGAACAAATCTAGGGCACTGGTCAAGGCAGTGCCATAGAATATGCTACTACTACTATGTATTCTGTTATGCAATGAAGATTATCATATTCATGCAAAAATAATAATAATTTCTTTGTTCCATTAAAGATAAGCTACAAGTAATTATTGCAAATAACAGATCCGAAAAAAATTTAATTGATTTGAATTTTGTGCATGAAAGAGTTAATTCAAGCTTATGAAAATGAAATACACGATTTCGATTGCCACTCATTACACGCTGAATTTTTATTCACTAATTTAAGTCGCTCACAATGCATGTGTGTAATAGTACTATAATAATATATAATGTATTTTTTTATGTCATACAGACAAAAGTTTTTTCATTTTGCAACTATATCCCCTCTTTCGGGGTTATCCCACCACAATATAAGACATAATGACCAATATGGATGATCAATATCAATGTTCCAACAACATATTTCTCAATTCATAATAACCTTCCTTAAAACATTTCATTGTCACTGTATTTCACTTACAAGCTATATAGCATTATAATTAATAATAATAAATTGTTGATAATAATAAACGCGATTGAGACGCAAAGCACACGCATTCAGTGGTGCATTATATTTCTAGATTATATACTCCGTTTTTTTCCTTTTCCAACTGCCATATATAGACAGTAATCATTTTTTGTCATGTTTTATACACAAGAATAATTGAAAAACTTTAAAACTATGCTGTATTATTTTGACTGAAAGGAGGGAGAAGATTACATAATTTTTTTTGCTATATTTTCGCATCATGCAATTCTTTTCTCTCTCAGATCACTTACACTTTTACGTTCGATTAGATGTTTCTCGTGCATTTTATACTTGAATGTACACAATATCAATATGAATATGAAAAATAATGACAAAAAATAGTACACTACATTTATAATACGACTAAATCGAGATTAAATAAGTAAAGCAGTGGTCTGACTGAATCAAGAGATGTTGTATCTTCTCTTGGGTGGAGCTTGCTAGATTTTGCAGCATACTAAAACAGAACATAGCAATTAACTTACTACCGAGCAAATCATACTTAGTTGAATCTATGCACACGTTGAGTTCACAATTTGACAAGGAAAACAAACAGACGTAAGGACAGCTAACGCTTAACGTGTATAGCTTCAATATAGGCCATTCAGTCGAACGCAATTTGCAGCGAGCAACTTGAAGTAATTTCTATAAAGGGAAAATATGCGTATGTGTGACGATATTGGTATGCGTATCAAGTGTAAAACAGTGGAACAATTTCAAATAATAATATACAAAAGCGGAGAAAAACTACTAAAATAAATAAACAGAATCCTTAAAAGATACATGCAATAATCAATTAATCAATACTCACGCATGAATAACCCCTGAATTAATTACCATATTCGCATACATATTGTGATCGTAAATAGTATAACGTTTCTACACTCTCTGTACCATCAAACATTGCACATAATTTTGATATTTTTTGGTCTAGCAGTATGACAATCAATCAAGCCGAACACATGTAAAGCATCTAAGCTTGCTGAATAACCCATGCAGCTGGAATTAAAATGACTTTTTGCAAACTAATCTGCGAAAAACTGCAAGGGAAAAGTGGAATAAAGGATTCAAGCAGTCCACTTTCTCCAGCATCACTAGTTTCAATACGAAATTTGAAATTTTTTCAAAACCACTAGTAGCATAATATATAATCCATGTCATAGATTTCACTATTTAACTACCAATAACATCTAAATAGCATATAGCATTGGCACACAAAGTTGTATTTTTCACTACATCACTAATTAGTTAAAATCAATGTAAACTACACTCGCCTCTTTTTCATTGTCAGACCCGTTCATGTTTTATATATACTTATTTTAAAGCGCAAAGAAAATAACAGCAGCTATTGCTACTCATTTCCACTCATTTTAATATACGCTCTATCCTCAATCGTGTTTACAATTAACTTACAATGGTGGCAGCATTAGGTACATTTTCCCTTACAAAGCGAATACTTTCTTTAACTTGCGTAAAATATTTCTACAACAAATAATTCAAAACCTTAGAACAACATCAAATGTAATATGCAAAAAAGGTAGATCAAAAAATTAAAAAATTAAACATACAATAGAATGATGGTTGTAACGATCAACATAGTATAAATAGTATTAATCAAAGACCATTTATCCTTCATGATGAAACAGTATCCATACTTCCATACAAAATTATAAAGCCATGTACACCATTCAAAAGTTATAGCACCATACCATAGTCAATCCAACATTTTGTTCACATCAAGCTTAAAACACTCAGATTGCAAGTAAAGATATTAGATTTTTTTTTAAATCTGCACTTAACTCACCATGAATTATTAAAGATTCCATTTGAAATGAAAGTCTGAATAAATATGGAAAAACAGCTCGTCTTTGCTTTTCAAACAAGTTTAAAGCTACACGTTTTAACTCGATTTTTCTCAAAATGTTGACTTGTGAAAAAAGTGAAACTTTAATTGAACAAATCAGTAGATGCTCTCCATTGCACGCTGCTACCATACAGTACGAGAAAGTAAAAAAATTGCGGTAAGCTTTTCAGAAGCTAATTTCAATTGGGATTTTAAACTACGATTGATATCACAATGACCCGACTTCTTTGTGAATGTCCGAGAAAAGTGATGATAATTGACCAGTTTGTCTTGATTAATTGTGATAATAAAATGGCAAATAGCCTCTTACATACTTTAACTTTATGTGTATATATACGAGCTTTTCTTTTAGACCGAAAAAGTTTTTGAGTTTTTTTAACAATACCAATAGTATTTTTTCGTACGAAAATAACAGGTTTTCGCCCCACGTTCCATAAAAGCCGAGAAAGAGTGATGTAGGAATCAATACTCAATTGGAATTTGTAGCATCCAATAATGAAGAATAACTTATGAGCGATCAGAGCAGTTTCATAGCGTATCATATTGTAGTAGTAGCCGTACCACAAAAATACATTGTAAATAGATACAGATTGACATAATAATACACGCGTAGTAGCATGTGAAGACAGACAAAGAGCTATTATACACAAAGATTCATGTCAATTGTGTAGTAATAACACAATATAGTAATCAAGAACGCTGGAATAAAATTTATATTCGTGTATTTAACATTGAGAATTATAATGTATAAGTCATCATTAGTCTTCACTCTTGGCAGCCAGGTGCTCTCAGATTTTAGTTTAGATCTATATTTTCCATATATCATTGTTTAATTCAGGTATTTTAATCAATTTGTCTTCCTTCAAATGATTAGCTACAAAGCTTGAAGACACTAAATTACGGAGCCTATACGGTGCTAACTAGCTGATAATCAAATCCTACTTCATTCCATATTCCCTTCGCTTGTACATTAGCTGTAACGCTAAATGTAGTCAAGGCAAATTACAGCGCAATCATTATGCAATAAGATGGGATACAACATGATTCCCCAACTCGTCTTCCAGCTTCATTTCATTCATAGTTAACTAACTAAGAGCAACATTTTCAAGCACTCGCCATTGGCATATTAAAGTAGTTAGTTAAAATGAAAAACTTAAAACAGTTGCAAAAAAGTGGAGAAAATAAAATTACAATCTGCCTTTAACTGCTACCTAGTAGTCTATAAGTTCACATGTGAAAATGAAATGGAAACATGGTATTTGTATCAGATAAATAATAACTTATAGAATCAGAGTCCGCTTCCATGAGGACTCCACAGTACTGTCTGTCTGTAGTATGTAGATTTGCATTTTTTTGGCCCAAGGAGTTTTTAGGAGACCACATGATGTGTCACAAAAGAGATGAGGAAGGCAACAAAGATGAGGGCGATCACGGCTACTATCCCTATACGACTTTCGTAGCTAATGTTTTGTAACTTCTCTTCTATCGCCTGTACAAATGAAACAAATAGTTTGATAATGCTAGGGATGACTTTAAAAAAAGTGACGCGGATGTCAAGGATAAAAGTAAAATAAAATTATTAAGTCAACAAGAACGAAAACTCACATGAATGAAAGTGCTGCTGACTTGAGCAGTGGTGGAAAGAGACTTGGATGAAAATGAGGAATGATTTTTGGACGAGATAGCTTCCTCCCGTTGAGGTGACGGGACACGGAAAAAGACTTGACTCGAATATGGACCCACTAGTTGAGTCCCATCATCACAAAGACGGATGGCACATACTCGTGCCATGTATTCAACTCCGATATCCAATTCATCTTCTTTTAGGTCGAAAGTCGTCTCTTTACCACGATAAATCTGAATGAAAAGAAAATGCATGAGCTACGTCTGACTACAATTAGTTCAATTCATAAGTATACCTAACATGCAAAAGAAATATAAATGAATGCAACACACACTCTTACCACTTTAAATTCATGTCCTTTTTTCCTACACATTTGCATTTGGTACTCTACGCTATCGTCACAGCATACAGGCAGCCATTCAAATCTCTGAAGATTTTCAACATCAGTCATTCTCTCTACCTTAAATTCTGCAATGAAACCAACATTTAAAAATTAACTAGTATTTAAACTTTCACACTAACACAAATCAAGAAATGCATTTATTAAATCATACAAAAAATACCTTTGACAGGGGAAGGTGGGGCCTTCAGTGTACAGAATCTATACATATCAGAGAAAGGACCTTGGCCAGCAGAATTAATAGCACATATTCTAAAGTGATACTCTGTATCTTCAGTAAGCCGATTCACTTTGCAGTTGGCGTTGATGCCTCGGTATACTACTTCAAATCTGTATAACAAAATAATTACAAAATTAAGCTTAACTCACATACTAACCACATTCTAGTCATCATTTGCCAAAAACATACTCATCCTTGTAGGGGTTGATCATCTGGACCAAATACTCTATGCTTTTATTAGAGACATCACTCCACTTCAACTTCATCCAAAAATGAGTGGTAGACACGCACTCCAATTTAGGAGGAGCAGGTGGCAAAGGTTTGGTAGCCACTTTTACCACAGATGAGAAAGCACCAGGACCAATGCTGTTTACAGCTTGTACACGGATTCTAAGGCATAGAAAAAATACATTAAAATCAATGCCAACAAAAAATATACAGCCATTTGCTTTATTGAGAAAATACTCACTTGTAATGAGTATCAGGTGAGAGGTTTTCCACGAAAAACGAGTTCGTTGGAGCCACCAATACAGTCTCACCAACCATCACATTATAATGAAGTATGGGTGAGCCATTGGAATTTGGAATAGCCCATTTCAAGGAAACTTCATTTGAAGAAGGAGTCGAGTCTACATTGGTCACCGCATTGGGAGAGGTAGCAGGCATCTGATGCGTAGTTACCGGAGACCAATCACTATTACCAGCGCCATTGATAGCCTGAAAAAAACCCATTGTCATCAGTAAAAAATCGCCGAAAGCCGAAAACAACAACACATCAAATAAATTTATCTTTTAGAATCTTACCTGTACTCTAAAGAGGTAAATAGATGCAGGTTGCAGACCTTTCACTTCACAGGACAACCCATTGCCTAGGTACACCTGGCTAAAACTATTACTTAAGCGTGGCTGAATAGGTGAAGCGGGAGACTGGTGAGCCGATTGGTTCTCCGAGCCAGAACAAGAGGATGCTGAAGAATGGGAGTCAGCCTCTTCTCCTTCTTCTACAGGGGATTCTACGGCAGATGAAGGTGAAGTAGTTGCAGGCGGTGGTGACGAAGCAGCCGGGAGAATGGTGGGTGCAGGAGAAGCCATTTGTACACGATACTCAGTGACAGCGGAGCCATTGTTAAGAGGTTCAGCCCAAGAGACAAGTACCATGTGTGAAGTCTTGGTAGTTACTTTTGGAGCAACGGGAGTGTCTGGTGATCCAGCTCCACTCACCACCTCTAGAGGGTCAGACCATGGGCCTGCACCAATCCTATTGAAAGCTCGGATTTGGAATAAGTAGGCTCTTCCTGGGAGCAACCGATTGATTGTGCATTCAGTCTCTTTTCCACGGTACGCTTCTTGGGTTTGATTGTCAGGAGTTGTGCAACCCACTTCGTACTGGTTCACAGGTGAGCCGCCGTCATAATCTGGAGCATCTAAAATAATATTGTATATGTTAGAATGATCCAGGATTTTTTTTCAGATAAACATCAATAACATAGTAAGTAAATATGTTCTTACTCCACTTCAGATGGACGGAGTTAGACTTGGGTTTGCCAACTACCCGTGGAATGTGACATTTGCCAGGGCACACGGGTTCAGTGGTAATCACACATGGTTCACTAGGTTCACTCAATCCGCCCGAACCCACGGCCATTACACGTAGAGCATACGACTGGCCAGGAGACAAACGGTCCACATTGTATTCCGACTCAGTTCCCCGGTAGATTTCTTCGAATCCACCATTGCCTTGGTCAATCTCCAAAATGTAAGCTTGAAGAGTACCTCCACCATTATCCGTAGGTGCATCCCACCTCACTTTGAATTGATGAGAATGTGTTTTCCCCTTTAAACCGGGTTTAGAGGGTCGACCAGGAGGACCAGGGAGAGTACATAAGATAGCTTCATCCGACCACTTGGAATGACCTTCGTCGTTCTTGGCTTTTAACTAAAATAAGCATTAAATATATCAATCAGCATCCTTAAACCATCATACATGTTTCTATAATGTCTATTAAAAACATTCTTTTCAACTCACTCTGAACTTGTACTGAAGGTTAGGTTTGAGTCCAACACAAAGGTAGTTGGGTGCGTTCCCATTATACACACTAATAAATCCATGACCAGAAGTGGGATCTTCCATTTGCAATGCATACTCATCATCCGAGGGTCGACTGAGCCATTCCAATCGCAGAAAGGTTACTCCAATCTCAGCCAGAGATGGAGGTGCTGGCTGTGTAGGCGGACTTCCAGCTGTCATCATAGTCACAACAGGGCTCCAACGGCTTCATAGCATAATCAATCATTGTAAATTGCGTGCATGCACATCGCACAAGAACATCATTATTGACTACTGACATGACCGAGATGCAATTTCATGAGAATAATGCGCAATCATGTAAATAAACTTTAAATTCTCGGAAACGTCTCGTAAAAAAAGCTGTAAACTTGTAATACAGGGTAAACCCACCTTTGGCCACTTTGATTTACCGCCGCAAGACGGAATTGATAGGAGAAGGCTGGCTGTAGTTTGGAAACTACGCACTGCTTATTTTTGCCCCGGTAAGTTTCTACAAAGTGACTGCCACCTTTTCCTTCATCATACTCCAAAACGTAGGTAGTCACTTTAGACCCGTTGTCAGATGATGGTGGATTCCATTTGAGCTGCATGAATGCAAAAATAAAGTCATCAATCGTACGTATCTGTATGTATGCTATGACGCAACCAACACCACACACCAGACATGGAATGCATAAAAACGTGAGCAAAGAAAATAATGAATAGTTCCACATACCTGAATGCTAGACCTAGTCTTAGACATGGCACGAGGACTCGCAGGAGCTTCAGGTTCAGCGGGCAATGTCGAAAAGTTTGTGGGAGGAGAATTATTCCCTTTGATATCACCCAGCATAGCACAAAAAGTGACAGCATACATGCACCCAGGGGATAAGTCTTTTATTCTAAAAACAGTCATAACATACAAATTTATCATTTCCATCCCACCCGGAGATGCGCAAAGTATACAAATCATAAATCTAATACATCCAAAATCCAACCTACGCTCTCTTCCAAACACTCATACCTGCACGAAAGTCCGGAATTTATGAAAATCGACCGAAAGCGGCCCTCACGCGTCTTGTCATTGATGAAGACTTCAAATCTGAAATCATCGTCCGAGACATCTATATCTGGGAACTTGTTCTCTCCCGTCTCTGAGATACGATCTGGAGGACTCCATTGAACCAAGGCACTTCGGGAAGTCACATCGGTAACCTATTACAAATCCCCAAAACATCATTAGTTCAATCATACCACTATTTAAACATACTCAACCATCAAAACGGAAAACTTACAACAGGGGGATGCAATGCAGACAACATCTCAGTCTGAGCCAAAACTCGGTGCTCTTCCTCTTCATCTTGCGTCCCAGTGGACGTCACACTTCCAGTACTTCCAACACTCCCATCTTCTTCGGCACCTGTAGCACCAGCCGACTTGCTCGTTCCATTCGTACCCACACGTCGATTACTACCATTGTTATTAGCACTAGTGTTCCCGAAGGCCGTTTCTACAACAAATATGCAAAATAAAACTCTCAGCAAGTTCCAAATGAGTAACTATCTCTAACCAGTGGCTGCCAAAAAATTCCAAACGACAAACCTTTCTTATAAGTTCCATTTTGATGATGATGGTGGTGATGATGATTGAACGCAGGAGCATTGAGGGAAGTTCCTTCCCTAGATTGCTGTTGCTGTTTTTGCTCCAGCTTTCTCCGCAATTTCACATACTGTCGCTGAGCACGCTCATCCTTTTGGGCATGAGCGGGCAGCGGGCCATTGTACGCATTATTTCCCTGTGGTTGCATTCCATTGTTGGACTGTGAGCTTTGAGATGACACAGGTGGCATCCCACAGGGTATGGAGCCACCTTGCATGGCATTATAATGCGGATTTGGGTAGCCTGGACCAGGAGGATAAAATTGCTGCGTTTGATTTCCATGACCCTGTAAGGAAATTATAGAAAATATCATCAAAATAATGCATAAAAATCAAGGAATCTTTAGTTTAAATACTATTCTACAATATTTGAACTAATTAAATGTTACAATGTATATTTGCCAACCAGAGAAAATATGAGTTTGAACTGCTCAGGTCTCGTATTATTAGCATTGCTGCTACTAACAGAAGCTTGACCAGCCGCATTATTTACAACAACATCATCATCATCGGACATCATATTAGAATCTAAATTTTCGTTGCGTGTAGAACTCGAGTCGTTTTGTTCAGACATAGTTAGTCCAGTCAAAACTCGCAACTATTATTGTTTAAAATTGTTGACCGTAGTTAGTTAGCTATCACAACGACAGACACACATATGAAATTCGAGAGCTATTTTTTTGTAACTACAGTTCGTTTAACCTTATAACCAAATGCAATGTCAATCGAACAAAAACTCAACAACATAATGAAAACCCAGTTTAAAGTTTACTGGATGACCTTGGTAATGTCAGTTAAGCATTTTATTACGACTGAAACTAATCATACTGGGTTGTGTTATGCTCCAGTACTGTGTGAGTAAACTACTCACATATGGACACTTACTCACCGCGTAAACGTTTAATCTTCCACATCAGAAAATATTCTCTCCACGTTGGCAACATTTTATCATATTGTGTACAGACTATTTCCAAGTATTTGTCAACTATAAATGTTCCATTCAAACTAACACAAACATACAATATAAACAATAATGGAATTGAATGGTTGCACGTTTGTAAACATATCATTCGATTTGAGTTTATTTCGTGGAATTGTAACATAAATACTATGGAATGTATAAAAGGAGTTAAAATGCCAAACCTACCAGCTAGTCAGTAGCAAATGATTCTAAATAGCATTTAAAATAAATTAGCAAAGAAAGAAAAGTTATAATATTCAAGTTTACATATGTGCATGAATGATTAAAGTCAACGATTAAACCTACTTTAATTGGAACGCCGCAGTACAGAAAGAATATTTAAATACAAAATGGAGAACACCACTAGTTACTTCATTGCAGCTTTAAACATTTTGGCAACACAATCATGAATCCATTTTAAAAGTCCTCATTTTACACGCATAACAGCAAACACTTGATTTTTTACATAACCAATGCACACATTCAATAATCCACTCCACTTCTCACTTGACAAATTGCACCTGTTCTACACGAGTGACAATTCCAAAATTCTATACATTATTCTATTCCCAATTTAAGTGTGCTTCCTCTGCTGTCCTCGATCAGAAAATTAAAACAAACTATCGAGCTAACTCACTACAACAAAGCTGCTTATCATGCAAATAATTCCTAGCTAGCTATAACTAAACCAATAAATCCTAGTTACATGCACACGTTTCCCATTTGTATGGCCGATTTCATCAGGTGCAGAAAAAATATAACTAACTATACATTAGCGAACATTTATTTCAACTGGGTCAGTTCTGAATCCTAAATTCTAGTGCAGGATTATTAGGTTCATGCAAAAACATGGCCAACTATAAGTTCACTTATGTAGGTGGTGGTTCACATTTTTTCGTGAATAGTTATAGTTAGTACAGCTACCGGAAAAATGGTTCATCTATCGTGCATATGCCATCAATATTTGTCAACTGTGCTATTATGGCTTCTTTTATATTCCATTGACACAGGACGCTTTTTATATTCACATCATTAATAATAACAGTACACTAGCTGTAAAAAAACTCTTTTTTCGTAGACGGCACTTGTAGTTAAGGAGTTTTTTACAATGCATCCATTTGTACTGTACTCCAAAGGTGACATAAATAGGTCCGCGTTTTCGCACACTTCTTTTGCTACAGCATAACGGAAGATGCCATAGGAGGATTTTTATCACCAATAGTACAAGAACCAATTCGTTAAATAGCTTTGCAATGAATGATACCCCACGCAGTGATACAAAATTGAACAAAATACAAAGCCAGCTCCTTATAAATAATATACTGTATGGGTTGCTACACAAAACGCTTAAGAAAAGAAGAACGTGTAAAAAATCTATATTTACCGGAGGATTCTAGGAACATCTATTTTAGCATATCATGCAGTCAAATGTCCTAATCTGAAGGAAATACTAATACAATTTTCAAAACCAAACCAAACCTATACCAAGCAAATACAAAAATATTAGATAATTTTAGAGAATGTTAAGTCCTTTGAGTTCGTAAGTTCTAATACAATAATGTTAAAAATTTGGTCATAGCCAGGAATCGAACCCAGGTAGTTTCGCTATTAGCTAGCACGGCTACTCATATTACATCATGCTTAGTTAGAAATACAAATTATGAACCTTAACTGTGAAGCTTGACAAATGCAAATTTAGTCTTCAATAGTAATAATTAATGCAAATAATTAATGCTTTGGCATAACATAACAAAGGCAAAGATAATTTCAAAGCTACATTTGACAACTTTATGTACTTGAAAGAAAGAATCAACAGAATAGTTCTATAGCTGAAGTCAAAACTTTTAGTTCAACTAATGCCAAAATTCATCGTGGATAAGTATGCATAATGACATTTAGTATTTTCTTAGATTGAAGTCAATGCATAAATGATAGGTCGTATTACTGAAATGAAACATAAAATTCTGCAATGATTGTAGAGGCACACACAAAAAGTCATATTCCGTTCATTCACTCATAATATGATGAGATATACAGACGACATATGATGCATAAATATGAGATGAAATGGACGAAGGGCTTATTTAGCCAAAATATTAACTTTACATGCATGCAATATGATGGACGAAAAATTCTATGTTCATGGCACAGACTTTTCTAACACGTGTGTGCCTAGCAAGGCTTGCCCAGAGCCATAAGAAATATAATAACAAACAATACACGTTTAGACCATAAGAACACAGCATTTGAGAGAGAAATATTTAAGTTTTCCTTTAAAGTGATATGAACAAAGTGAATACTAGACAAGGTACACCTGTTGCTCTGCTGTAACTAATTAACTAACTAAATATTCAACTCCTCTATACATATGCAAGCTTGCAGGCGTTGATAATAATACTAGCCAACTCGGTAAAAAAACTGATTACGTGAAAAAAAACACGTATAATATATATGCATACGATCACACAAAAAAGTTGCTCACAAACTACATTTATAATACTCTACTCAAATGGGATTAAATATTTACTGGCCCAAGTATGTAACGTTTTATATGAGTAGGTTGCATACTGTAGTGTATGCACAATAATACATACACAAAACGATTAAATCATTCCACAAGCATTTAAAAGACTAATCTCACATTACAGTGCATAATCTTTGGTGAGTTGAAATTGGATTAAAAATGTCTACAATACTAAAACTTGTGCACGATATCAAGTTCAAAAATCAACCATAGAATACACTCCGAATAAATACATACAGAATGAAAAATCCAGCCTAAAAATGACAGTACGTATGACAAATGACAATGACAAGGCAAGTGTGCTCATCCGTAACTTACAATTACACGCTTTCCTGTCCAGCATACAGAGATATGGAATAGGTATTATACACATGCGGAATAAAATTATGTACAAACGGATAATTAACTGTTAATGAGGAGGATAACCACATACTAAAGAGTATCTAAAAATTCCACCTTTCCTTTATTGGCTAACTAACCGACTAACTACAGTGCACTGCTGGACTAATCATGATAGTTTTATCCACCAGTTTTACATAAAATTCCATAAGCTCGTCTGCACACGCAATCCATTTACGTTATTTCCGTTTCTAACTAACTAACTGATCAACTAACTACACTCCTCTAATACATATTGTAGAATGGGTCAAATATCCAACATGAGTCTAGAATAAAACACAAAATATTCTCATGGAAAAACAAATTCATTCAGTCTGACTGACTCTCGAGTAAAGAATGAAAAATCAATACTTCCTCAATGCTTTCACTCACCCTGAACGAATGCAAAAAAAAACCTCATGCGACTCAAATTCACTAAATAATGTCCACACAAACCACTACATTTTTTAACCACCTGGTCCGTCGGTCCTTATACAAACTAACTATACATTATGTAACATATGCCCCGCAGATTCACAGGAGTATCGTTAACATGTTTTCCGTATTCAGCCATCATTTCCATCACATTTGTTTGCTTTTGCGGGACAAGCTAACCTTTAGACTAAATAATGTACAAGATGGGTCAGTCACACCATCACACATAACATAACCCATCAACATTACTACTGGGGCCCATTACTATCACAACTACCAAGGATTACTTAGGACAACAACTCAACTCAGTCAGTCAGCTTACCTAACTAACCTTGTCCTGCCTAACCAACTAAATTGCAATGAAGTTGGCATTTAGAAGACGGGCAAGTTCCCTCATTTAAAAGACTGCGTTATTTAACGCCATGAAAACTCCCACAAATGGCTAAATAATAAAAGAAAAAACCAAAATCATTATGTAATGAAATTGTAGAACGTATAAGTAGCTAGTAACATGGAAATCCTGTCAGATTACAAGATAAAAAAATATGATTTTGGCAACAAAAAATCCTATAGATACAAAAAACATCACACTGACTGTGATTATAGTCTACAACCGGCATGTAAAGGTTATTGACTAGTACAATTCAACAACAATGTGAACAAAAAACAAGAGTGAGTGACTGACTGATCATCATTGTATTGCATTACGTGCAGTGCACTATATAGTTTCGCATCAAGTTCGGTGTAGTCAGTGAATACAAACTATGGGATTCTAAACAGGAGCAAAGGAGGACACAAAATTATTGCATATAATACCATATCAGATGGTCATGGCTCAGTTCAGCTGTATTGTTTTTCTACTAGTCTGCAGTATAATGTGATAGTTGCAGCGTTTGTTTGCGAGTTAGTTAGTTACTGGCGTTTTCGCATCCTCAAAGTAGTGCACTATTTGTGGTATGAAGCTCCTTCATTATGGAATACAAGAGTTAGTAAATAGCATGTCATTATCATCCCAGTCACTCTGATTTATACTTTCACGTGGAATGCATGGAATATTTATAGGAATATCATAAAGTCAGATCTGTACTGTTGCATCGTATCACATTAAGCAGAAAACGTACGCAAAAAAGTTTCCCCATCTTTTTAAGTGTTGATACAAAAACATATGCTTAGAAACCATATCAAAATTGAGTCGTACTGTGAAATTGCAGTTCTGTCGTAGTCGTATTAACTTCCATTTGCTTTTTTTAGTGTATGCAGTGCATGTTATGTATGATGTGACATTGTAGTGGATGTGTGTTTGCATTCCCCAGTAAAACCCACAGCACAGCTTTGTTCAGTGTAAACTTGTGCAAACAATTCTTGAAGAATATTGGCACAAATATTTACATTCTTTAGCTTAAAATAAGGGAAAAAATTGAGCGAGTGTAAACCGTTTAAACATAGACATTTTTCCATATATTTTTAGATAGGTAATATATACACAGCCGCTTTGAGCAAAATTATACCTAATAATACAAAATGTATTTACTACACTGAAACAGACAAACCGTTGATTAGCTGCCATACTTCAATCACTCTTATTGCAAATTCGTACTGTAATATAATGATTCAAAAGTAGTCCACAGTGAGCAACTAACTAGCAAACTACTGACTACCTAGAAAAAACGTATGTCTTGGCTAATTATTGATTACACTACAGCATGCAAACCAATCCACGGACTCGTATAGCGTATAAATGTCCAACCTTTGCGTGCACCCATGAAAAAGTAAACAGGAGGAGGAACTAACTAACTAACTGCAACAAATCTGTGAAGATGAAGTTGAATGGCGCTGTTGAAACAACCATGGTAGTATGATCATGTCATACAAATCCAATTCAAATGTACTACTATGTAGCAAACGCTACCAGGTCAATAAACTTGTACTAGTTCGCTGCTTGCTCGCCTCTACTTCCACAATGCTATACCACCAAGATTTATACTAGAGTAGACTGCGATGAGTGATTGAATACACGTTTCATATGGGCAAACACTTTTAATGCGTACAACAGACAAGACCGGCAAAATGACCATCGTTTTCTACAGCAGACGCATTTCGTCTACTCAAAATCCAATGAAATGAGCAACAAATTATAACAAAGTGCATACATAGGGATATCAATTGATCGCACGCACAGTACATTTACATCACCTTCGCAATGAAAACTAGATAGGCACGACCATTGCATTGCATGTCTCCCATTGAATTCAATTATGGTCAATAAATCACAATAAGTGCTCACTAGTGGTGCACTTAGCTGTCCATTAATTTCATGGGTAGTCAAAATTCTCAGAAATATGGCATCCCTTCTTTCCCAACAGTCTTGGGCGTACCATTCATATCCAATTAAACTTATTGTGTACATGACAGTCTTTGACGCTCATTATTATAACTCTCTGGCTCAACTCTATAAATATACTGTACACTACTATATATGGTCTATTTAAGAAGACAATTTCACTCACGTATGTTGGAATGGGTAGAAGTGGAGGTTGATGAGTAACAATCACATGCCGCAAGGTTCCATTCTCATCCACAATCTGTTGCACGACGTGACCAGGAGGAACTTGCATTGGCAATGGAATAGGAGGACTGGAATTGGACGATACCAATGGAACAGTAATAGGACCTACAAGTTGAGAAACAAAAACTGTAGACATCTTACATTTCTACTCACATTTTTAAAGCGAAAAAACCACAATACATAGCAAAGCAAAGCAAAAAGTCACAAAAGTAAGGAAAAAATGCTTATTGAAGAAAACGCGAAGCACATATCGTTTGTAGATCACAAGACACCAACAATCAAAGAAAGTCAAGATGACAGCGCTAGGATTATCAGATTCACTAATAATAATTTTTGTTATCAACACATATCTTGTATATATTCGCGTACATGATAATACCAGCGTCATAATTTGCATTTTCTGGTCTCAAAAATCACTCAGATGGTTGAATACAATTAGTAAGCATAATTTGATGTTAGAGTTAATCAAATTAAAGTCAATCAGTAGCAATATAGCAATATGTAATAGCAAATCAAAGAGAAAATCTAGAAGCAGAAAAACTGCCATTAAATTATGGGTTATTCCGGAGACAATTATAGTGTCTTTAATACCAACTTACGTATTATTGCAGCAGAAGTTATAAAAGTTCTGCGGATGATTATGCAAGCCAGCCAACAAAAAAGATAGAATGTGGAAAAGAATAATAAGTTTTTTGCATGGAAATTTGACACAATTAAGCAACTACAAATAATTTAAAGATAAGCTCAGCTCAACCCTCATGTTCTATTAGCGTAGGTAATGGTAAATTTATTACAGATGGGCTAACCATATTTATTAGCAAGAGTATATCCCCGGTATCCCCTCGAATATATCCTAACCATACTAATGTACGCAATTTATCGTTCGATCTAGCAACAGACAAGCACATCTATGGTGAGCAGAATAAAAGGATTATAGATAAAGGGAAGTTGCGCTTTCTTTTTTCATGCACACCCCCTAGGGCAATAATTAACGGAACAGTAACCTATTTTTGCACAATCAGAGTGGGTAAATGAGCAAAGGAATGAATGACGCTGAGTGAATGTGTCTACCTAAGTCAGCCAGCCATTCTATTGAAACTCTCAAATGACTGACAACTGCATGAAAAATGACGATGATGAGACATTTGAACGTCATAAGGAATGCAGAATGCATTACACATTATTTATAGAATGCATCCGCTTATCACTTAATGCTCCCACATACTACGAGAGTGTGTGTGTATGTGCGATAGAACTTGACTTTTGTAAAACACAAGAGCTAATCCCTGGTGGGAAATCCACAGTCATTTGCGACAACAAGTATAAACACTTGATTTCATGCAATTTTTTTCGCCAAAACTAGGATGTCACTCTTAATGAGAGGAAGACAAATGAACATAGCAAGTGCAATGTTGTTAACCTTAATAGCAACTCAAGACTTGAGACTTGTAAAGTACGTTGTTAAGCAAGAAATAACTTATTTATGACTAGATCTTGTCGACTATGCTTGAAAATCAACAGAGAATATTTTATCCGCTTCATGTGGAGGCAGCATCTTTAAGTATGTGCATTTGTCAGCAATGCATACATGACATAAGAAGATGGAAAGCTATAAAATTAAATGAGATAGCAAAGAAGTAGTAAGTTGTAAACTAAAATTTCTTATGTGAAACCATTAACCACCATCTTGAAAATTCTCACTACTGTGAGATCACTTATTGACTTAAGCTTAAAATTTGAACTTTTAAACTTTTATGTTGGCAAAAATAATGCCAATTTAAATTTCGAATTTCAAAGCAAAGTTTGATAAATAAAAATTGTGGTAAAATGTTTTAAAACCAATCGCATTTAATGATGTGAGAGTTACGAAAAATTTTATGCAGCCATTACTATTGCCGCAAAAGATCATAAATCGGAGGAAAAATCTTCTAAGAACAAGATTCTACATAACTATAATAATCCCAAAGATTGTAAAAACTTTATTTACTGTGAGCTACAAAAAACATTAATACTGGAGTGAACATCATGAAAGGCTACACACTATAAATATTCTAATCGAAAATACAGATCAACTCGAAATAAAAAAACAGTCAATATCCTCGATTGCAAAGCACAAGAAAAAAATCTCCATGCATACTTTAACTTTTATTGACCATAAAAGCTCTCCGGAACAAGTGCTAAATAAAGTTAATTTCAGAAGCCACAGGTGTTATTTGACAATGCAAAATTACAAAGTAAATCGTAAGCAATTTATTTTCAATTTGCGGCAGCAGTTCAGGTATAAACAATGTGAAATTCCTGCTAAAAATAAATTAGAGCCTGAAATCCAATCTTTTCTTAATTTTATTGATTTCCACCCAACGAATGCCATACTGCTTTAATGTGACTAATGAAACCTAAACTAATGCCTATTACGCTGGGAAAACGAGATTCCAGGGAAGCATATGCTCAAGCATCACTCACTCACTACGCAGTGTCAGATATGGCACAGTTCACTGGAGAGGAAGCAACCTTCTCCCTCAATTTTCTACCATATGTGGCAGTAAAACACCCAAAAAGCATTAAACAGAGCATACTCGCTTCTTTTTAGTCTTCCGATCCGAGTTGTACGTGAGCCAACCCACACTGACATTATTTATAGCTATACAACTACAAAAAGACAAAGATATTGCATTCCAGTTCCCTGAAAACTATACTGGTAGCCAAAACTCACGGTGTAAACCGTGTTCTATGCAATTGCAGTGTGCATAATGTTAATACGTCCGTCTTTTACCCTCCAAGAGCCCAGTTAGTTAGAACCACAATATTATCTCCCAGTTAGTTTCTTTCTTTTTTGCGCTACATATGAAATGTCAGGGAAAAACTAATCAATATCTTCATGGACGTACATTTTGAGCTAATTAGTATGCATATCCTTTGAGTCTATGGCGAGCACAAAAAGTTCACTACGTCATGTCCTCTATTATTCATTCATGTAGAGGCTCATTCTAGAATTACAATCTGTACATACAGTGTTTTTTTCTGGGAACGCAATAATGAAATAACTAGCTACTGTATAAAACATCATAGGCATATCAAGTAAGTGGAACTCTCTGGATCAAATGCTTTCGCATCTCGCATGGAAAATAAGGAAAGGAAGAGCAGTGAGATGAGGATCAAAATAACTTCAGCTAGCTCCAGCTATAACTATACAGCACGCTAAGCTCACACTCAAATTCATCGTTTCAGGTTCCAGTGAATAATACAACTTCCTTCGGGCTTGGCCTGGCAGTGGAAGCTAAGCCCTGGATACATTTATGATGAAAAATTATTGACTGTGAGCGCAAGCTGGTGGGTACCACGCTTTCTGCACGCCCACGCCGCCCTCAACTTACACAATCAGTTGTCACAATACAATAATCATAATGTATGCTATCATTGGGATAGGCTGGCATTACCTTGGACATAAAGCACAGGAATGGCTTTATCACCCACTCAATGTAGCTATATACGCAGTCGTTTACAATTAAATGAGTGTGAACAATTCCGCTCAAGCCAAGTACTAACCACTATAAATTCCTAAATATGCTTGGAATCCAAAGCAAACTTGGATTTAGCCACAACATAGAGTAGAGCAATCCAGATAGTTTCTGTCATATTCAATGTGAAGCAATAATAAAAGGCTTATTATGCACCAGCTTCCCAAAATAGAACTTCTAAAACGCAACAAATGTATTCAACATGTTTATTGTTAACACAGTTTCCAATCAAATTCTCCAACGGAATCTAGATTCAGTTAATTATGGAATCCTAAAATCCACGTCCCTCACCTTTCCCAAATTACAAACCAACAAACTAACTAACCAACTAACTATAGAAAAGTTCAAGCGTTTTCAACCAAATGTGCACATAAATTTACTACGAGCCGAGTTAAAGTTATGGAAGCCAACTAAACGATAAGCAGTAACTTTAACTAACTAAATCCCTATACTTTACAAAGGCTCCTGAAAACAAAAGTACAAAGCCAACTAAAAACATAAACTCAAGTTAATTTATAACTCACCATACTCAGTATTCACAGCGCACATATGAGCAGGAGGAAAAGAGTCAGGACAGTATTGATAAGACTCAGGACCTGGACCATAATACGTACAGTCCGGTTGCATATGCCCGTACGCAGGATGATACTCACAAGACATAATACTAGGTGGAGTGGAAGCGTTGCTATGTGGCACTGGACTGTAGATCACTTCATGAGGTGCGGGACTAATTTCTCCCGCTGATGACACCATAGTGCTCATCAACATGAATACAAAGATTTAGCTAGTTGGCAATATTGGACCAATATGCCAACAATAGATTTCCTTCAGTGGAAAAATATAATGTCTTTCTGTTCACTACTCTCCTACACAAAGTATCCAGCTAGAAAGGAGTAATTCGGAAGAATTAGCATAATCAAATTGGCTATCATACACAATAATACACTCCTCACAATCAGTTTGGGTATTGCTGGCATATATACGTTTGTTTGTTTAGCAGAACGGATTCATAGTAAGTGTTGCTTGAAATGTAAACACGGATACGATTTGTCAATTATTGAATGACAAGTAGGTAGTGGTTGTGGTAGTTTAAAACACTATCAAGTTTTATCACCGAGAAACAATATGTGTATACTGTAAATACTCTGTATAATGAGAATGTCTATTGTAGAAGATGGTACATAGTTGAGTAGAGTAAGATCAAATTACATGAATGAAGTGTGCAGCAGAATGTCAAGAAATGGAATCTTTATGAGGTCAAATTGGCAAGTGTAATAGAGAGCTGATAACTGTTTTTCAGCTTGATTTAACATTAAACAAGACAATTGTCACCCCATAAAAGGGAGAAATTTAGCAATCTAATCAGATAGTGCAGAAAATAAATGCAGACAACACAGAGGCTGACGCGTCAAGTTATTAAACATTGGAATCAAGTTTCTCAGACTTACTCACAAAGAATCACGTAAACGGAGCGACTCAAAGTTCACTTTTTAGGTGGCAAAAATTGATAATAGAAAAAAATATATGATCTTAGTTAGAAATTATTAGATTAGATTTCTTTTTTTTGGCCAGATGAGCTGATTGTGGATTTTCAAGGATCATATTAATACAGCTAAACAATAATTTGACGAAATAATGAATACATTTGAACTTGGGACTGAAATAGTCATTATTAGACCAGCAATGTGAGTTTAATTTATTTTTTCAAACGTTATACAATCCCTCAGCTCAGCTCAGTCAGGATGCATGTAATCCCAACTTCAACTTTTCGAGTTTTGCAACTATAAACTCTTTTTCTAGTATGCTCAAATTGTTCGACAGGAGATCGTGCTGATTTGAACAAAATCGTGAGCCCCATACACAACCCATTACCTTGAAAATATCTCTATACACATTTGCATTACTCGTTCCGTAAAAAAAAGTTTACAACTCGGAAATGCAAAAGGCACTAATGCACGTCTTCTTCTATTGGATTTCATAATAATTACCAAATGTGATATCTACGGATCAAAAGAGTAGACCGTACTTTATGACCAACAAGTAAATTTTCAGACACACAGTCCCTCAGTTCTCACGAAAAATATCACGTACCCTAAAAAGTATCCGATTTGAGAGCATCAAATTATTTTTCCAGATTTATCTGATTAAAAAAATCGTGGATGAGAAAATTAGACCAATCATACAATTTACTACCTTGAAAGAACATTTTTATTTCGCTTTACATGTAAAAAAACAATCCAAACTTTTGATCTGTACAGTGTCTGGTCAAAACTAACATTTTACAACGGTTCGTTTCACATGGGAGTATTAAAAAACCACACTCGGAACAAAGGTCGACTAATGAATCTCTCATGGCCAAAAAGATGTATGCTATGCAGTGGAACCTGAGCGCTCCACGCTGCATACACAGATTGTATATTCGCAAGTACATAAGTAGAAACGCAAAATCCTAGGTTAGTAACTCCAACGCGTATATACGTCCATCATTATGCATCAAAGGATCACCATATCACCCATGAATGAAACTATTACTGCTCCTACTATGCCAAATGTATAATGTTACAATTCACAGCACATGAATGACGCATCCATGGAGTTTTTTCACAAACATCTCCATTGTTGGTAGCGTCCTGCATATAATAACATCAACTAAACGTAATCTACGTCAGAGAACACGGCTGGGTAAAGTTATTTTGCTCCCATGCAACAATTAATATTGTTCTTTGAATCCCAGATGGAAGCAACAATACGGCACAGCATAGACATTTTTGTGACACCCTACAAGATGCACATACACAATAATGATAACCCCTTTGTAGGGAATTTTGCTTTCAACGCTCTTATGATTACTGAAATGCTTACTTCCCTTATTCTCAGTACAGTAAGCAAAAAGAAAAGGTGTTTTACGAAATAACTATCTAACTAACTAACTAACCCTTTGTACATTCAAGTAGTAGTCTCCTTACGGCGCAAATAGTATCACAAAAAAAAACGTCCCATGACTCATGAAGATTATACGTGTTTAAAATGACTTTTCCATTTTATAAATTTAAGTAAGTGCATTCAAATGCAAAAGAAATGGATACAAAAAATAATTTAAAGCGAACATTACTTAACTACCAATCCTTGTGTATATAGTCTCACCACAATAAATAAATAGGCATGAGGATAAAGTTTTTCCTCTCTTCGATCAACTTTTGTCCTATCACCTCGAATACACATTGTGAGCGCCCCAGGCGTAGGGAAAGTTGCACGGCATTCCTCCTTGTCTCCTAAACATTCCTCTTCTTCCACGCAACAATACATACACAATGTACAATAATAATGGAGAGAGAAGACACACATAAAGAGGACAAGAGCCTTTTTCTTCCCCATATAACTCTTCCACGCCTATTTATTTACTACTTACTACAGTAACTATTCTTTATCACAAGCAGAGTCCTATCTCATCCTTATGAACCAACATCAACTTCCTTATACAGCAATAATAACAAGAAAAGTAAAGTACTTCTTTGAAGGGGCATTGGAGAGCCGACATTTTTGAAGAGTGCTCTTTTTTCTTTCGTAACCTTACTGACTCCAAATAAAATAATATAGTATGCCTGTAATACAGCATGTTATGTAAAAATATTGGCACAACTTGAGAAATAGTAGACGCACATCTTTACCTACCTACCGATTTGATCAGACACGAGAAAATAAACAATTTAATATTGAATACACGTAAGCAGTCAAGTCAAACTGCACCAACGCTAATCCATAGTAGTCTATAGAATTGAATGCAAACATACCATTGTCTTAAATTGCATAATGTGAGCATTGATTCAATCTTGTTCCCACAAAAAATTACAAAGAAGAAATCGTGCACACGTGAAATACAAAATGATTCTATTAGGACTGAAAAATTTAAACCTTTTTTTACAATGGATGAACAATGAAGAAACTTTCTTATAAACACATTACTTTTTAATAAAGGCGATTCATAGCTGGCCAACAGAGAACACATGTTAAATGTGAGTGCAAAGGTAACTATTGAAAGTAGCCATATTGTCCTGCGAAATCGGGTGTTTCATCATCACTCTTTATTTTTATATCACATGAATCACTATCAGTTTAATTCATGTTTCACGCCCGGTACACCTATTGTGATTGACACCTCATTCAACCATATGTTACATGCATGTGCAAAATTTCATGCACCATTGTTTCCTTCCATATCTATCTATGCAGTCCAGATGCCCAAGACAATCAGGTAGTTAGATCATATGTTTTCTTTAAACAACACTACCAACAAAAAAAGAATTCAAAGTAATCGGAGCGTAGACTCCTAGAGAATAAGCATAGAGGCACTTGTGAGAGGAAATAAAACAAAGAAAAGTGTGGAAATGTGTACAAGAAATGCAGACAAAATGTATTTGGATGCCAAGTTGAGTGAGCATAAGGAATCACCAAAAGAAATGTGCAATCTTATTTATTTATCCCATGCATTTAGTATGTACTGCTGTCCCCACTATCACGAAATGAGCATTAAGTGCTGCACACAAAGATGGATTTCATAAGATCAGATTTAAAATCACGTTCAACGGTTTAGGTCTTAGGTAGGCAGGCACATGCAAAAATTATATAAAAGGAAGACAAGGATACAAGACAATGTTCACACAATAACTGTTAATACTTGTCTCACGAAAAAAACATGGTTTCATACGAACGAGGAATGTTTTATTGTAAATAAATAAACAACCTTGGAAAACAAAAGACGAGAGACCCAAGTTTCAACATGTAAATTACCATTGGAACGAGCTGAACAAATTAAAATATCATTCCCAGGATTTAATTTACTTCGCAAGTGAATTAGCAAGGATTACAAAAAGATATAAATCATTTGCAAAACATGGTAAACTGTATCCGACCGCCAACATTTTTAGGGGGAATTAAACTGTGATTCCGAAAGTAGGACAACATTCAGCACGTGTAAGACAACATTACGTACGTACATAATGACCATGGAGCGAAAATGGAAGACAGTAGCAATGATACAGGACGCTACATCGTGACTTCTAAATTAGCAAGCAGTAAGCATCGTAGCCTGATGAGACTTTGTTAATACTTAATTGACAAGTGACAATGTCAATTGCCTCATTGTCTTCAGACCTCCATGAGATAATCTATACAAATAATTTAAATAGCCCAATTTCGACATTTTTTTTGTCTTCAGGTACTTCCTGGATTATACATATGTGTGTGTGTTTCAGTGTTTCTTAAATCGACGGAACACGACCCACCTATCTATATCAAATTCTCTAACTAACTAACTTCACATTGTATGAAATATTCATTTACATTCAAGTCAAAATGACATGCAGAGGGAAAAATTTGGATTTCGCACACTTTCAATTGCAAAAATGGATGTGGAAAAACTACAACAACCTAATGGAAAGGAACTATGGTTTTTTTAACAATCTTTGCATCACGTGTGTCTGCAAAAGGGAGAATTTTGTAACTAAAACAGAACAGCTCAAAACGTTCTTAGGTAATTATCACGCCAAATCAAAGCATAACGAAGGAGCACACGTTTGAGGTGAATTTTAAAAGGGCAACAGCACAATCTGTACTACAAACTAACTTAAGTTCATTCACAATTGAGCCCATAGACGAGGAAAAAACTTCCTTTAACAAACATTTAATCACGTAAAATAATATGAATGAAGTTAGGTACTCGCACTGTTTTACACTACTGTAGTATAGCAAGAAAGTTTCACTTTAATCCTCATATATGACAATGATGATTGCAAATAACCATTGTTATGCGCACGCATACAGGACATATATAATTAGGCACACTTCCGCTACCACAGCTATTCAGCGCTTATTGCGTATTATTATTGTGATGAAATAGGAAAGCGAGTGAACTCTAGATTTTTTATAGATATTAAATGGTCATTTAAAATTCAAACCTAGACTATTATGCACATTATTATTCATGATTTTTATCACGGACAGTAAATCTTTATTTTT
>Ga0210040_10002042_pt1 | contig 29218 bp, 23 predicted proteins | sample CryGeyCG12114_NA_FD_185462 | JGI IMG/M metagenome (GOLD analysis project Ga0210040, IMG submission 185462) | Groundwater microbial communities from aquifer - Crystal Geyser CG19_WC_8/21/14_NA (SPAdes) (version 2) | ecosystem: Environmental > Aquatic > Deep subsurface > Groundwater | place: USA...
CCAGCAGGTCGAGGCCGGCGCGCAGGTGATCGACATCAACATGGACGAGGGCATGATCGACGGCGTCGCCGCGATGGAGCGCTTCACGCGCCTCGTCGCCACCGAGCCCGACATCTGCCGCGTCCCGGTCATGGTCGACTCCTCGAAGTGGGAGGTCGTCGAGGCCGGGCTGAAGGCCCTCCAGGGCAAGCCGATCATCAACTCGATCTCCCTCAAGGAGGGTGTCGAGCCTTTCCTCGAGCACGCGCAGCTGGCCCGCAAGCACGGGGCCGCCGTGGTCGTCATGGCCTTCGACGAGGACGGGCAGGCCGACACCCTGGAACGTCGTCAGGACGTGTGCCAGCGGGCGTACGACCTGCTCGTCGACCAGGTGGGGTTCCCCGCGCGCGACATCATCTTCGACCCGAACGTCTTCGCCCTGGCGACCGGCATCGAGGAGCACCAGAACTACGGCGTCGACTTCATCGAGGCCGTCCGCTGGATCAAGAAGAGCCTGCCCGGGGCCCTGGTGTCGGGTGGCATCTCGAACGTCTCGTTCTCCTTCCGCGGCAACAACCCCGTCCGCGAGGCCATCCACGCGGTGTTCCTGTTCCACGCCATCGAGGCGGGTCTGGACATGGGCATCGTCAACGCCGGCGCGCTCGCGGTCTACGACGACATCGAGCCGGACCTGCGTGAGCGCATCACCGACGTCGTCCTCAACCGCCGTCCCGACGCGACGGAGCGGCTGCTCGAGGTGGCCTCCGAGCACAACCGGGAGTCCGACGGCACGGTCACCGAGCAGGAGTGGCGCAGCCTGGCGGTGCGGGAGCGGATCACGCACGCGCTCGTGCACGGCATCGACGCCTGGGTCGTCGAGGACACCGAGGAGCTGCGCCTCGAGCTGGTCGGCTCGGGCGGGCGGCCGTTGGACGTCATCGAGGGCCCGCTCATGGACGGGATGGGCCGCGTCGGCGACCTGTTCGGCGCCGGGAAGATGTTCCTGCCGCAGGTGGTCAAGTCCGCGCGCGTCATGAAGCGGGCGGTCGCGCACCTGGTGCCCTACATCGACGCGGAGCGCCGGCCCGGCGAGACGAGCACCAAGGGCAAGGTCGTGATGGCCACGGTCAAGGGCGACGTGCACGACATCGGCAAGAACATCGTCGGCGTCGTCCTGCAGTGCAACAACTACGACGTCGTCGACCTCGGGGTGATGGTCCCCGCGCAGAAGATCCTCGAGACCGCGCGCGCCGAGCACGCCGACCTGATCGGCCTCTCGGGCCTGATCACCCCGTCGCTGGACGAGATGGTCAACCTGGCGAAGGAGATGGAGCGCCAGGGCTTCACCATCCCGCTGCTGCTGGGCGGGGCGACGACCTCGCGCGCGCACACGGCGGTCAAGGTGGCTCCCGCGTACTCGGGGCCCGTGGTCTGGGTGAAGGACGCGTCGCGCTCGGTGCCGACCGTCGCCTCGCTGCTGTCGGACGAGCGCCGGCCCGCGCTGCTGGAGTCGGTCGCCGCCGACTACGCCTCGCTGCGCGAGCGCCACGGGGCCAAGCGCACCGACCGGCCGCTGCGCTCGTACGCGCAGGCCAAGGTGCACGAGACGCCGATCGACTGGACCGACCACCGGCCCGCCCGTCCGCGGATGCTCCTGCAGCAGGCGCGTGACCAGCACACGTCGGAAGAGCCCACGGGTACGCACCCCGCGACGTCCTTCACCCGGACGTTCGACGACTACGACCTCGACGAGCTGCGCGGCTACATCGACTGGAGCCCGTTCTTCGGCGCCTGGGAGATGCGCGGTCGCTTCCCCGACCTGCTGCACAACCCGGCCACCGCGACCGTCGCCCGCAAGCTCTACGAGGACGCCCAGCGGATGCTCGACCGGCTGAGCCGGGAGAAGTGGCTGCGGGCCGCCGGAACGTTCGGGCTGTTCCCGGCCAACCGCGTCGGCAGCGACGACCTCGAGGTCTACACCGACGAGTCGCGCACCAGCGTCCGGACGACGCTGCACCACCTGCGCCAGCAGGGCCAGCACCGCGAGGGCGTCCCGAACCGGTCGCTGGCCGACTTCGTGGCGCCCAAGGAGAGTGGCCTGGCCGACTACGTCGGAGCGTTCGCGGTGACCGCGGGGCACGGTTCCGCGGACCGGGTCGCCGCGTTCAAGGCCGACCTCGACGACTACTCGGCCATCCTGCTCGAGTCGCTGGCCGACCGGCTCGCGGAGGCGTTCGCGGAACGTCTGCACCAGCGCGTGCGGCGTGAGTTCTGGGGCTACGCGCCGGACGAGCACCTCGCGGGCGACGACCTGCTCGCGGAGCGCTACCGCGGCATCCGGCCGGCACCCGGCTACCCGGCCTGCCCCGACCACACCGAGAAGGCCCTGCTGTGGGACCTGCTCGACGTGGAGGCGAAGGTGGGCATCTCGCTCACCGAGTCGATGGCGATGTGGCCCGGCGCGGCGGTCAGCGGGTGGTACTTCGCGCACCCGCAGAGCCAGTACTTCGTCGTCGGCCGGATCGGCCGCGACCAGGTCTCGGAGTACGCGGCCCGCAAGGGCTGGCCCCTGTCCGAGGCCGAGCGCTGGCTCGCACCGAACCTCGACTACATCCCCGAGGACTGAGCAGGACCATGACGAGCGCCCCGGTCGGTTACCGCGTCCGTGGCGCGGTCGACGACGTGGCGCTGTCCGAGCTGCACGACACGGCATTGGGTGGGTCAGGGTTCGGCCAGCCGGGCCCGGTGCTGCCCTGGAACTCCCGGCTGCACCACCACAGCCTCACCTGGGTGGAGGCGTACGCGCTGGACCGGGGCGCGAGCTGCCGGCTGGTCGGGTTCGTGAACGTCGCGTGGGACGGCGGGACGCACGCGTTCCTGCTCGACACCTGCGTGGAGCCGGCCCGGCAGCGTGCGGGCGTCGGGGTCGAGCTCGTCCGCCGGGCCGCCGACGCCGCGCGGGAAGCCGGGTGCACCTGGCTGCACGTCGACTTCGAGCCACAGCTGGCGCCCTTCTACGCCCGCTGCGGCTTCTCCCCCACCGCGGCGGGCCTGCTGCGCCTCTGACCTGGCGTCTCCTAGCGTGAGCGCGTGAGCTCGGACCAGGTCGACCGCCGAGACCAGCGGTCACGCGCTCAGCAGCACGGACCACGTCAGGTCGTCGCCGCGTCGGTGGGCAACGCCGTCGAGTGGTACGACTGGTACCTCTACACCTTCCTCACCCCGGTCTTCGCCCGCGTCATCTTCGGCGGCGACGAGGTCTCGGCGGTGCTCAGCTCCTTCGCCGTCTTCGCCGTCGGGTTCTTCCTCCGCCCGCTCGGCGGCCTCCTGATCGGCTCGCTCGCGGACCGCTGGGGCCGCAAGAACACCCTGACGCTGACGATCCTGGCGATGGGGTTCGGGAGCCTGGTGCTGGCGGTCAGCCCGACGTACGCGGCTGCGGGACTGTGGGCGCCCGTCGTCTTCGTGCTCGGCCGGCTCATCTGCGGGCTGTCGATCGGCGGGGAGTTCGCCGCGAGCACGACGTTCCTGGTGGAGTCCGCGCCCCGCGGCCGCCGAGGTCTGTACTCCTCCTTCCAGTACGTGTCCACGACGGTCGGCCAGCTGCTCGCCTCCGGGCTGGCCGCCGTGCTGGCCGCGCAGCTGAGCGACGCGCAGCTCTCCGCCTGGGGCTGGCGGGTCGGCTTCGCGGTCGGGGCTGCCATCGCCCTGGTCGGCCTGGTCATCCGGCGCACCGCCGAGGAGACGCTGGCCCCCGTCGCGCCCGCGGACCGGCCGGGCGTCTTCGAGGCGCTGCGTCGCTACCCGAGGCAGGCCCTGCTGGTCTGCGGCGTCACCGTGGGCGGCACCATCGCGTACTACACCTGGACCACCTACCTGCCGACGTATGCCCAGCAAGGCGGCGTCCCGCTGGCCCGGGCCCTGACCGTCAGCACGATCTCGCTCGCATTCTTCGGCCTGGTCCAGCCGCTGCTCGGCCACCTCTCCGACCGGGTCGGGCGCCGGCCGATGCTGCTGGCCTTCACCGTCCTGTTCGGGCTCGGCGTCGTGCCCGGGCTCGCCCTGGTCCGCTCGTCGGACTCCTTCGGCGGGCTGCTGGCGGTCAGCCTGCTCGGCATGCTGGTCCTGGCCGCGTTCACCTCGATCAGCGCCGCGGTGAACGCCGAGATCGTGCCCGGCCGGGTCCGGGCCGCCGGGATCGGCTTCCCCTACTCCCTCACGGTCGCCGCGTTCGGCGGGACCGCACCCTTCGTCGGCACCCTGTTCGCCCGGCTCGGGCACCCCGCCCTCTTCGGCTGGTGGGTGGCACTGCTCGTCGCGGTGACCTTCGTGGTCGTGCTCGTGCTGCCCGAGACCGCGCACCGCGACCTCGACTGAGCGGCACGCCGCGAGCGGCAGGTCGCCGCGCCACATTCAGCCTGCGCGGCGCCCTACCCCTCGCGGCGGGGTCAGGACGAGGCGCCCACGCGGACGTCGGGGGCGCCGAGGCGGGCCGCGTCGGCCGTACGGTCGTCCGGCTGGGTCTGCGACTCGCGCTCGGCGGCGACGCGGACGACGTAGTGCTCGACCTCGCGGGCGACGTCGGCCTCGTCCCAGCCGAGCACCGGGGCGACGAGACGGGCGACCTCCTCGGCCACCACGGTGCCGCGGTCCCAGGTCTCGATCGACACCCGCGTCCGGCGGGCCAGCACGTCGTCGAGGTGCAGCGCGCCCTCGTGCGAGGCCGCGTACACGGCCTCGACCCGCAGGTACTCCCCGGCCCCGGACAGCGGCTCGGCGAGGCTCGGGTCGGCCTCGACCAGCGAGAGGAGCTCGGGCAGGAGGGTCCCGTAGCGGTTGAGCAGGTGCTCGACCCAGCTCACCCCCAGGCCGGCACGTTCCGCGAGCAGGCGGCGCGAGTTCCACGCCGCGTGGTAGCCGTCGGCCCCCAGCAGCGGGACGTTCTCGGTGATCGACGGGCCGGTGCCCGCGTCGAGGTCACGCACCGCGGCGTCGACCGCGTCGAGGGCCATGATCCGGTAGGTCGTGTACTTCCCGCCGGCCACCGCGGTGAGACCCGGCGCGGGCGAGGAGACGGCGTGCTCCCGGGACAGCTTGGACGTCGACTCGTCCTCGCCGGCCAGCAGCGGCCGCAGCCCCGCGTAGACGCCGATGACGTCCTCGGTGGTCAGCGGGTCGGCGAGCAGCGCGTTGACCTGGCCGAGGACGTAGTCGATGTCGGCCGCGCTGGCCGCCGGGTGGGCGAGGTCGAGGTTCCAGTCGGTGTCGGTCGTGCCGATGAACCAGAAGTTGCCCCACGGGATCACGAACAGCAGGCTCGTCGGCGTCCGCGTGATGATGCCCGTGCGCGAGCTGATCCGCTCCCGCGGCACCACGAGGTGGATGCCCTTCGACGCGCGCACCCGGAACTGCCCGCGGCCGCCGATCATCTCCTGGATCTCGTCGACCCACACGCCGGTCGCGTTGATCACGTGCTTGGCCCGCACCCCGATCTCGGCGCCCGTCTCGAGGTCGGTGACGGTCGCCCCGGTGATCCGGCCCGCGGTGCGGGCGAAGCCGGTGACGCGCGCGCTGCTGGCGACCAGCGCGCCGTAGTGCGCCGCCGTCCGCGCGATCATCATCGTGTGCCGGGCGTCGTCGACCTGGCCCTCGTAGAAGGTGATCGACCCGGTCAGCGCGCCCGGCTTGGCCGACGGGAACGCCTCGTACGTCGACCGGCGCCCGTGGTGCTTGAGGTGGGACGGGACGCCGCGGCCCGCACCCATGACGTCGTAGACGCCGATGCCGAGACCGGCGTACGCGCGGTCGATCCCGGTCTTCTGCAGCGGGTAGAGGAACTCGACCGGGTGCGCGAGGTGCGGGCAGAGCGTCTCGAGGGCGAGCTTGCGCTCCTTGAGCGCCTCGAAGACGAGCCCGAAGTTCAGCTGCTCGAGGTAGCGCAGCCCGCCGTGGAAGAGCTTGCTCGACCGGCTCGAGGTGCCGGCCGCCCAGTCGCGGGCCTCGACCAGCCCGACCCGCAGGCCCCGGGTCGCGGCGTCCAGCGCGGCCCCGACACCCACGACACCGCCGCCGACCACGAGGACGTCGAGCTCCTCCTCACCGAGCCGGCGCAACGCCTCCGTCCGGGCGGCAGGACTGAGGGGGGCGGTGAGCGAGGGCATGGTTCCAGTGTCCCCGCTCGCCGTGCTCCAGCCCGCCCTGGGTTCTGTGCCGTCTCCCACCTGTGGGGTGGGAAACGGCACAGAAGATCTGCTCAACCGACGTCGACCCAGTCGAGCGTGCGCTCGATCGCCTTCTTCCAGCCGGCGTAGCCCTCGGCGCGCGCCTCCTCGTCGCCGTGGGGGGTCCAGCGCCGGTCCTCGTGCCAGTTCTCGCGCAGCTCGTCGGGATCCGACCAGAATCCGACCGCGAGCCCGGCCGCGTACGCCGCCCCGAGCGCGGTCGTCTCAGCCACCTCCGGGCGGCTGACCTCGACGCCGAGGACGTCGGCCTGGATCTGCATGCAGAGGTCGTTGACCGTCACACCGCCGTCGACCTTGAGCACGTCGAGGTGCACCCCGGAGTCCTTCTCCATGGCGTCGACGACGTCGCGGCTCTGGTAGCAGATCGCCTCCAGCGCGGCCCGGGCGATGTGGGCGTTGGTGTTGTAGCGCGACAGCCCGACGATCGCCCCGCGCGCGTCGGAGCGCCAGTAGGGCGCGAACAGCCCGGAGAAGGCCGGCACGAAGTAGACCCCGCCGTTGTCGTCGACCGAGCGCGCGAGCGCCTCGCTCTCCGCGGCGTCCCCGATGATCCTGAGCTGGTCGCGCAACCACTGGACCGCCGACCCCGTCACGGCGATCGACCCCTCCAGCGCGTACACCGGCTTCGCGTCCCCGAGCTGGTAGCACACGGTCGACAGCAGGCCGTTCTTCGAGCGGACGAGCTCCTCGCCGGTGTTCAGCAGCAGGAAGTTGCCGGTGCCGTACGTGTTCTTCGCCTCGCCCGCGGCGAGGCACACCTGCCCGACCATGGCCGCATGCTGGTCGCCCAGGACGCCGGCGATCGGGACCTCGCTCTTCCAGACGCCGCCCCTGGCGCCCTGCGTCCGGCCGAAGAGGTTCGGGTCCGAGGACGGGCGGATCTCGGGCAGCATCTGCGCCGGGACGCCGAAGACCTCGCACAGGTCGGGGTCCCACTGCAGCGTCTCGAGGTTCATGAGCATGGTCCGCGAGGCGTTGGTGACGTCGGTCAGGTGGACGCCGCCGTCCGGGCCGCCGGTCATGTTCCACAGCAGCCAGGTGTCCACCGTGCCGAAGAGGACGTCGCCCGCCTCCGCCGCCTGGCGCACCCCGTCGACCTCGTCGAGGATCCACTTGAGCTTGCCGCCCGCGAAGTAGGTCGCCGGCGGCAGCCCGGAACGCTCCCGGATCAGGTCCGCGTGCCCGTCCCGCTGCAGCGCAGCGGCGATCGAGTCGGTCCGGGTGTCCTGCCAGACGATGGCGTTGTAGCAGGGCCGACCCGTCCTGCGGTCCCACACGACGGTCGTCTCGCGCTGGTTCGTGATGCCCACCGCGGCCAGGTCGGACGGGTCCGCCTTCGCGCGGCGCAGGGCCTTCTTGGCCACGGTCCTCGTCCGCTCCCAGATCTCGTCCGGGTCGTGCTCGACCCAGCCCGAGCGCGGCATGATCTGCTCGTGCTCGAGCTGGTGGCGCGCCACCTCGCGACCGTCGTGGTCGAAGATCATGCAGCGCGTGCTGGTGGTTCCCTGGTCGAGCGCGGCGACGAGCTCTGGCATGGCGCCACCGTAGCGGGCAGCCTTAGAGTCGGTGATCACCAGCCGTCCACGTCCAGGAGGACCACCCATGACCGTCTCTCGTGGCTTCGCCGGGCGCCGACACGGAGGTCAGCGCAGCGACCTCCCGCCCGGGCAGTACGACGAGGGCGCGGGCTGGCCCGTCCTCACCGCCGAGGTGACGCCGCACCTCGACCCGCAGCAGTGGTCGATGAGCGTCGACGGGCTGGTCGACACCCCGTCCACGTGGAGCTGGGACGAGATGCACGCGCTGCCCCAGTCCGACTACGAGGGCCCGATCCACTGCGTGACGACGTGGTCGAAGTTCGGCATGCACTGGTCCGGCGTCAGCGTCGACGTGCTGCTCGACGCGGTCGGCGTGCAGCCGGAGGCGACGTTCGTGCTGGCCACCTCGACCACCGGCTACACCACGAACCTGCCGCTCGAGCACCTGCGCGGGGGCCAGGCCTGGGTGGCGTGGGAGGCGGACGGCAAGCCGCTGACCCGCGAGCACGGCGGACCGGTCCGGCTGCTGGTCCCGCACCTGTACTTCTGGAAGAGCGCCAAGTGGGTGACCCGCCTGACGCTGCTCGACCACGACGTGCAGGGCTTCTGGGAGCGCAACGGATACCACGACCTCGGCGACCCCTGGCGCGAGCAGCGCTACCAGGGTGACTGAGCTCGCGAGCGGACCCGCCGCAGGCGCCGCGCCCGGTCCTGGGAGAGCGATCGGCGGGCCGGAGGCGGAGGCCCCGACCGGGGAGTGGCGCACGGCGGTCGTGCGCGAGGTCCGCCACCCGCACCCGCGGGCCGTGCTGCTCCGTCTCGAGGTGCCCGACCGCATCGACCACCTGCCCGGTCAGCACTACGTCGTCCGCCTCGTCGCCCCGGACGGCTACACCGCGCAACGCTCCTACTCGCTCTCCTCACCCCCGGAGGACCCGCTCGTCGAGCTCTACGTCGAGCGCGTCGAGGACGGGGAGGTCTCGAGCTACCTGGCCGACGGGGTCCAGGTGGGCGACTCGCTCGACGTCCGAGGACCGATCGGCGGCTGGTTCGTGTGGCGGGGCACGACGCCCGCGCTCGGCATCGGCGGCGGCACGGGGGTCGTACCGCTCGTCGCGATGCTCCGGCACGCGCAGGCGGTCGGCGTGACGGACCTGCTCCGGCTGGTCGCGGCCGCGCGGACCTGGGACGACCTGCCGTACGCCGCGGAGCTCCGCGACTCGGGGGCGACGTTGGCGTTCAGCCGGGCGGCCGGTCCGGGCACCCGCCCGCGTGGTCGGCTCAGGCCGACCGACGTCGCTCCCCTGCTCCAGCGGCGTGGCCCCGGCCTGACCTCGTACGTGTGCGGCTCGGCCGGGTTCGCCGAGACCACCACCGGTCTGCTGATGGGGCTGGGCGTGCTGCCGGGCGACGTCCGCGTGGAGCGCTTCGGCCCCAGCTGAGGTCGCATGAGCCATGCTGGGCCGGTGCGACGGACGAGCAGATGGGTGGCCGCGGCGGCCGCGGCGGTGGCGACCCTCGGGCTGGTGACGGCCTGCGGCGGGCAGACCTCGGCCGGGACCGCGCCCAGCCCCTCCGGCGTCCTGAGCGCCACGGCGGACGACCGCCCCGAGCCGCTGACGATCCCGATCACCCTGGCCGGCGGCCAGGTCCAGCCGAACGGCGAGAAGATCACCGCGTCGCTCGGGCAGCAGGTCGTCCTGGTGGTCACCAGCGACGAGGCCGACGAGATCCACGCCCACACCGGCGGAGACGGCTACGAGCTGGAGGTGCCCGCGAACCAGCCCACGACGGGTTCGTTCACACCGACCGAGCCGGGCAGCTTCGAGATCGAGTCGCACCACCTCGGCAAGGTCATCGTCATCCTGAACGTCAGCTAGAGCGGCACGCACCTGTTGCCCCCGTCGGTCCCGGCTCCGCTGTCCGCCCTCGCTTCGCAGCCCGTCCTGGTCCCGCTGCACGGCATCGCGTCCCGCCACGACCTGCCGCTGCCCTTCTCCTTCGTCCTCGTCGGCGCGGCCGTCGCGCTGGTCGTGTCGTTCGTCGTGCTCGGGGTGGCCTGGAAGCGCCCCCGCTTCGCCTCGGTCGGCGGGATCGGGCTGCCGCGCCTGACCCGCCTCGTCGACGCGCCCGGCACCCGCGTGGTCAGCCGCGTGCTGGTGCTGCTGCTGCTCGGCTGGGTCGCGCTGGCGCTGTTCGCCGGCCGGGACCTCCTGACGAACCCGGTCTTCGGCTTCGTCTTCGTCTGGATGTGGGTGGGCCTGGTCCCGCTCTCGCTGCTGCTCGGCCCGTTCTGGCGGGCGGTCAACCCGCTCCGGACGCTGCACCGGCTGCTCTGCGCGGTCGCGCGCACGGACCCGCGCGAGGGTCTCGTGACGATGCCCGCGGGGATGGGGCTGTGGCCGGGCGCCGTCGGGCTGGCGGCGTTCACGTGGCTCGAGCTCGTCCAGCCCGACCGCACGACCCTGCCCGTCATGCGGGTCTGGGCCCTGGCCTGGCTGGTCGCCGTGGTGCTGGGCGCGATCGTCTTCGGCGAGCGCTGGTTCGCCGCCGCCGACCCGTTCGAGGTGTACTCCTCGACGGTGGCCCGCCTGTCCCCCTGGCACCGGAGCGGCGACGTCCTGCGGCTGGTGAACCCGCTGGCCGGGCTGACCGCCTGGCGGGCGCCGCCCGGGGCCGTGGGCGTGGTGGCGGTGCTGCTCGGCAGCACCGCGTTCGACAGCTTCACGAACACCTCGTGGTGGCTCCGCACCGTGCAGTCCTCCGCCGTGCCCAGCGTGCTCTGGGCCACCGCCGGGCTGGTCGTGATGATCGTGCTGGTGCTGGTGAGCTTCAGTGCGGCCGCCGCCTGGATGACCCGGTACGGCGACCGCCCGGCGCGCGGGTACGCCCGGCTGATGGCCGGCTCGCTGGTGCCGATCGTGGTCGGCTACGCCGTCGCGCACTACTTCACGCTGCTCGTCGTCGAGGGTCAGCGCGTCGTCGTCAACCTGGCGGACCCGCTCGGGCGCGGGTGGGACGTGCTCGGCGCCCACCGCTGGGCCGTCGACTCCTCGATCGTCGACCACCCCGTCGTCATCGCCGTCGTGCAGCTGCTCGCGATCGTGGTCGGGCACGTCCTGGGCGTCGTCGCCGCCCACGAGAGGGCGGTGGCGCTGCTCCCGGCCCGCTCGGCGCTGCCCGGCCAGTGGCCGATGCTCGTCGCGATGGTCGCCTACACCTGCCTGGGGCTCGTGCTGCTGTTCTCGCCCTGAGCCACGGCCGCCGCGGCCTTCGACAATCGTTCAGGGGAGTGTCGACCGTCGTCCGTCGCGCTCGGCGCGAGCGCTCCGTAACGTCGCCGCACAGCGCCCCGCCACCCACGGCGGGGCCGTGCAGAAGGAGCGTGTCTTGCCGTACATCACCGCCAAGGACGGGACGCAGATCTACTACGTGGAGCAGGGGTCCGGCACGCCCGTGGTCCTCAGCCACGGCTGGCCGCTCAGCTCGGACGCGTGGCAGCTGGAGCTCAAGGTGCTCGCCGACGCCGGCTACCGGGCGATCGCGCACGACCGCCGCGGCCACGGGCGCTCGCAGCAGACCTACTCGGGCCACGACATGGACACCTACGCCTCCGACCTGGCCGACCTGGTCGAGGCCCTCGACCTCACCGACCTGGTCGTCATCGGCCACTCCACCGGTGGCGGCGAGGTCGTCCGCTACGCCGCGCAGCACGGCGTCGGTCGCGTCACGAAGGTGATCACCGCGGGCGCGGTGCCCCCGGTCATGGTGAGGTCGGACAGCAACCCCGACGGGACCCCGATCGAGGCCTTCGACGCGATCCGCGAGGGCGTGCGCGCGGACCGGTCGCAGTTCTACCAGGACCTGTCGGTCCCGTTCTACGGCTTCAACCGTGACGGCGCCAAGGTGTCGCAGGGGCTCAAGGACGACTTCTGGCGCCAGGGCATGCTGGCCGGGCTGACCGCGGCGTACGACTGCGTGAAGGCGTTCTCCGAGACGGACTTCACCGAGGACCTGAAGGCGCTGGACGTCCCGATCTTCGTCGCGCACGGCGACGACGACCAGATCGTCCCCATCCACGACGCCGCGCTCAAGACGATCGAGCTCGTCAAGCACGGCACGCTCAAGGTGTACCCGGGTGCGCCGCACGGCATCGCCGGCGACTACCAGACGGCGCTCGACGCCGACATCCTGGAGTTCCTGAAGAGCTGACCGCCTCGTGCGGGGTGGCCGCGCCCGGACGTCCTCGACGCCCGGGCGCGGACCGGCTCCGCCGCGCAGGAGCGACGAGCCGCCTCAGAGCCGACCGGTCGCCTCCCAGTAGCGCACCAGCTTCAGGCACAGGTGCAGGGCGCTGCGCTCCAGACCGTCGGCCAGCGCGGCCCGTACGACGTCCGGCAGGTGGTCGAGGCGGTAGTAGAGGGTCGTGCGGTGCACGTGGAGGCGCTGGCACGCGTCGCGGACCTGCCCGCACACGTCCAGGTAGGTCTCGACCGTCTCCCGCTGCAGCCCGTCGCCCCCGAAGCACAGCGCGTGCGCCGCCGGCGAGAACAGGGCGAGCTGGGCGCGGTCGGCGACGACCTTGGAGAGCATCAACCACGGACCGACCTCGGAGATGTCGGCCGCGGGGCTCGGAGCACCGCCAGGGGCAGCCGGCAGCCGACGGACGAGCTCCGCGGCGGAGACCGCCTGCTGGACCGCCACGTCGAGGTCGTCGTCGAGGCGGTCGTGATGCGCGGACCCGATCGCGCGGACCGTCACCGAACGCCGACGAGCCTCCGCGCGCAGGGCTTCCTGGACGGCAGCGCGCTGCCAGCCGGTCGAGACGAGGAGGAGGCAGCCGTCGCGCTCGGTCAGGAACTGCAGGCCCGGTGTCCGGGCGCCGGTGAAGTGCCGGCCCAGCGCGAGCCGCTCGATGGGGCTGCGGGAGTCCACGTCCAGCGCCCACGCGAGGGTCTCCGCACCCCGGGCGAGCCGGCCCTCGGCGACCGCCGCAGCGAACGCGCGGCGCCGGACGTCGCCGTCCTCGTGCAGCAGGCTCGCGCCCCCGGCCTCGGCGGAGGTGGGATCGTCCACCCCGGGAGGAGCCAGGAGCCCGCGGGTGATGGTCACGGCGGCGTCGATCGACGAGTAGTCCACGGGCGTCAGGCCGGGCAGCCCGCCGGTCGAGAGCCAGAGCGTGCCGAGCGCACGGTCAGCGTGCCGGATCGGTACCGCGAGCCGCTCCCGGCCGTCCAGCGGGACGAGCCGCACCGTCATCGCCTGCCGGGACTCGACGACCCCGGCCTGCTCGAGGTAGCGGTGGGCCATGATCCGGCCCGGTCCGCGCAGCAGGTCGACCAGGTGGGCGCCGCCGGCGTCCCCCGTCTGCTCGCTGGCGGCCAGGGGGCGGTGGGACCGGTCGTTGATCACCACCGAGCGCCTCAGCGAGGTCGCCAGCCCGTCGGCGACGTCCTGGAGGTCCATCGGTGCTCGCTTCCGCTCGAGGTTGCCCCTCGATCCTCGACGAGCGCACCCCGTGCTGTCGTGGCCCTGCCGCCCCCACTCAGCGCCGGTGCTAGCGTTTGTCCGGACAAAAACACCCGATCGAGAGGACCACCGACGATGACGTCCGCGATCGCTGCCGCCACCCCGCTGCGCGTCGGGGTGGTCGGTCTCGGCTGGATGGGCCAGGTGCACGCCCGGGCGTACACGCGGGTCGGGCAGCACTACCTCGACGCCCCGCTGCGGCCGGTGCTGGTCGCGGTCGCCGACAACGCCGGGGACGAGCGGCTGGCCCGGGCGGTCGCGGCGTACGGCTTCGCCGACGTGCACGCCGACTGGCGCGAGCTGGTCGAGCGCGACGACATCGACGCGGTCAGCATCACCGGCCCGAACTTCATCCACCGCGACGTCGCGGTGGCCGCCGTGCGGGCCGGCAAGCACATCTGGCTGGAGAAGCCGGCCGGTCGCAACGCCCAGGAGACCGCGGAGATCGCCGAGGCCGCCGCGCAGGCCGGGGTCCAGACGGCCGTCGGCTTCAACTACCGCAACGCCCCGGCCGTCGAGCTGGCCCGCCGACTCGTGGCGGAGGGCCGGCTCGGTCGCGTCGAACAGGTCACGATCAGGATGCTGGCCGACTACGCCGCGCACCCCGAGGGTGCGCTCACCTGGCGCTACCAGAACGAGTGGGCCGGCTCGGGCGTGCTGGGCGACCTGGTCAGCCACGGGATCGACCTGGGCCGCTACGTCGTCGGCGAGGTGGACTCGCTCGTCTGCGACACCGCCACCTTCATCACCGAGCGGCCGGCGCTGAGCGGCGCGGCCTTCGCGCACACCGCACGCGGCACCGGAGCGCTCGCCCCCGTGGAGAACGAGGACTACGCCGGCGCCCTGCTCCGCTTCGCCGGCGGCGCCCGCGGGACGCTCGAGTCGAGCCGCGTCGCCGTCGGCGAGCAGTGCACGTACGGGATCGAGGTGCACGGCGACTCCGGCTCCCTGGCCTGGGACTTCCGGCGGATGGGCGAGCTGCGGGTCTGCCTCGACCAGGAGCCGGGCGACGCGGCGTACGCCACCCGCTACGTCGCGCCGGGCGACGGCGAGCTCGGCGCCTTCCAGCCCGGGTCGGGCATCGCGATGAGCTACGACGACCTCAAGGTCGTGGAGGCCCACCGCTTCGTCCGCTCCATCGCGACCGGCGTCGCCGAGGGAGCGACCATCATCGACGCGCTGCGGGCGGCACGGCTGGTCGACGCCATGGCCGAGTCGTCGCTGGAGCGACGGTGGGTGGACACGGCGGAGGTCCCGGCGTCGTAGGGCGTCTGCTGCGGGGGCTGCCGCCTGACGGTTGGGCTGCCCTTTGTGCACACAAACGCGGCCGGCCGTCCTAGGGTGGGGCCATGTCGCAGGGTGCCGCCTTCGCCGAGCTCGACATCCGGCTGGACCGCACCTCCTCCGTGCCGCTCTACCACCAGCTGGCGCGGTCCATCGAGCAGGCCATCACGTCGGGCGAGCTCGCCCCGGGTGACCGGCTCGAGAACGAGCTCGCTCTCACCACCCGGCTCGGCCTCTCCCGACCGACCGCTCGGCAGGCGATCCAGGAGCTGGTCAAGAAGGGGCTGCTGGTCCGCAAGCGCGGCGTGGGCACCCAGGTCGTCCGGTCCCAGTTCCGCCGCGACGAGCGGCTGTCCAGCCTCAACGAGGACCTGGCCCAGGCGGGGCGCGTCCCGAGCACGCGGCTGCTGAGCTTCACCGTGGGCCCGCTCGAGGCCGACGTCCGCGACGCGCTCGACGCGGGCGAGGTCACCGAGGGCGACTTCGTGACCATCCGTCGGCTGCGCCTGGCCGACGACGTGCCGCTCGCGATCCTCACGAACTACCTGCCGGCGCGTTTCGAGATCGCGCGCCCCGACGTCGAGGACGGCAAGAGCCTCTACGGCCACCTCCGCACCCTCGGCGTCAACCTCAAGATCGCCCACCAGCGCATCTCCGCCCGGCTGATGACCGACGAGGAGGCCGGCCTGCTGGACTCCACGCCCCCGGCCGCCTGCCTCACCGTCGAGCGGACCGCGTACGACGACGTCGGCCAGTTCGTCGAGCTGGGCCGCCACGTCTACCAGGCCGCTCACTACTCGATCCAGTCCTCGCTCGTCGTCTAGCCCCTCGACGTCACGAGCGCGCCAGCAGGTCGTGCTTCGTGCTCTGCACCTCGAATCCCATGCGCGCGTAGAGAGCCCTGGCACCGTCGTTCTCGCCGAAGACGTGCAGGCCGAGGCGGCGGTCGCCCGCCTCGGCCGCCAACCTGCTCGCGAGAGCGATCGCGGCCCGGCCCCAGCCCTCGCGCCGACGGGCTGGCAGGACCTCCAGGTCGAAACCGAAGGTCTCCGCGCCCGGTCGGTGGTGCCGGAGCCAGAGGTGGCCGACCGGCTCGCCGTCGGCGAGGAGCACGACGATCGAGGTGTCGGCGGTGTCGAGCCCGTCGGGCAGCGAGCGCGCGAAGTCGGCCCGTGAACGCTCCAGGGCCAGGGTGGCGTCACCGCCGGAGCTCGCCAGGTTCTCGTCGGCGTACGCCTGCACCTGGCACTCCTGCCAGGAGCCGAACTCCTCGGCCGCCATGGCGCGCCAGCCGAAGCCGTGCGGGAGCTCCGCACCGGCGTCGACCGGCCTGCTCCTGTACTCGCCGAGGACCCTTGAGCCACGCGCCAGAGCCGTCATCACCGCGTCTCCGCGCGGGACCTGCACCGCCAGCACCGTGGCGCCCTGGCGCGAGCTGTGGATTCTCACGAGCTCCTCGAGCACCCGACCGACGCCCTGTCCCCGCAGGTCGGGACGGACCCAGAGGTGATCCAGCGTGAGGGCAGGCAGAGCGCCTCGGACGACGGCCACACCGACGGGGTCGGCGTTCGCGGGCTGGACGGGCTGCGCGACCAGCAGCGTCGCCCCGGCCGGGACGAGGCGGTCGAGGCCGACCGGCGCGGGCAGGTCGTCGCGCAGGACCAGCGACCGCACCTCAGGCGTCGAGGACACCGGACCGGTTCGCGACCGGGGGCTCGGTGGACCACGGGAAGTTGATCCAGCGGGACGTGCGCTTCCAGACGTGGTCGCAGGTGATCACCGACTGCGGCTTCTCGTAGAGGACCGCGGTCTGCAGGTCGCGGACGTGCCCGGCGCAGAACTCGGCGACGAGCTCGAGCGTGCGGCCGGTGTCGGCCACGTCGTCGACGACCAGCACCGACGCCTCGTCCAGGTCGTGCGCGTTCAGGAACGGCGGCAGCATCACGGGGACGTCGAGCCGGCTGTCGACCCCGGTGTAGAACTCGACGCTGATCGTGAACAGGTTCTTGCAGCCCAGCGCGTACGCGAGGCTGCCGGCCGGGATCAGCCCGCCGCGCGCGATGCCGAGGACCACGTCGGGCACGAAGCCGCTGTCGGCCACGGTCTGGGCGAGCTCGCGGGCGGCCCGGCCGTAGAGGTCCCAGGTCAGGACCTCGCGGTCGCCCGGCGGCGGCCCGCTCACGACTGGACCTCCGACGCACCCCTTGGGGTGGTGTTCGTCGGCGGGGTGGCGGTGGTAGAAAAGTTCTCAGCGCGGGACCAGGACCGCGAGCAGCGTCGCCCGGTCCTGGCCACGCCCTTCACGAGCTGTCGCTTCACGGTGGCAGGCACGGGCCTCATCCTGCCGGTTCGAGCGCCGCCAGCGCGAACGTCCCCAGCCAGTGCGTGCTGAGGTAGCCGTCCTCGGCCAGCGCCGCCAGTCCCGCGTCGAGGTGGGCGGCTGCCGCGTCCAGCAGCACGGGTCGCCGGGGGTCGGCGTCGGGAAGAGCCTGTCCCAGCCGGGCCAGGGCCGCGGAGCGGGACAGGTTCAGGCCGTCGAGGTGCCCCAGCTGACCGTCGGTCCGGTCGCGCACCCGGACCGGCTCGAGGAGGCTCCGCGGCTCGCCCGCAGCCAGGTCGGGCCAGAAGCCGTGCAGCCAGTCGCCGAGCACGTCGGCGTCGAGGACCCGGCGGACGAGGTCGGCCTCCGACAGCCCCGGGGACACGAAGTCCTGCCCGGACGGCTCCCAGACCAGCGGCGCGTCGCGGTCCGGCACGAACCACTCCTCCACGTACGCCCGCACCCCGGCGGCGAGGTCGTCACGGCCCAGTGTCGCCGCGGCGTCGAGCAGCAGGCCCAGCGCGTACGCGGTGCTTGCGTGGGTGCCGTCGCGCACCGGTCGACCGGCGCGCGGGAGCCAGTCCAGGACGAGCCCGACGACGACGTCCACGGCCGGTGCGAGCGCGTCGGCCCAGGTTCGCGCGGGCTCCAGGGTCTCCGCCGCCGAAGCACACTCGGCCGCGAGGGCGACCAGCCAGGCCCAGCCGTACGGACGTTCGAACGACGGCTCGGCGCGCAGCACGGCCGCCTCCGTGGCGAGGTGGGCCGGCGTCAGGTGCGCGTCGAGCACCGCGAGGGCGGCACCGGCGTCGATCACGTCGCCGTGGCGACGCAGCAGCCGGACCAGCAGCCAGTGCGTGTGCACCGCGGAGTGCCAGTCGTAGCAGCCGTAGAACGCCGGGTGGCGTGCCCGGGGCAGCCGGAGGTCGTCCGGCCCGGTGACGACCATGATCAGCGCGTACGGGTACTCGCGCGTCGCGTTCGCGACCGCCGTCCGGGCCAGCCGCGCCAGGTCGACCACCGGCGCGTCCGGCCCCCCGGTCAGCGGCCCGGTCAGAAGGCGACCACGTACATGATCACGATGTTCGCGACCAGCAGCGGGATCGCCGTGGGCAGCTGGGCCTTGATCACCGCGTAGCTGCTCTTGAGCTCCAGCAGCGCGACGGGGACGATGTTGAAGTTCGCGGCCATCGGTGTGCAGAGCGTCCCGCAGTAGCCCGAGAGCATCCCGATCGCGAACACGGCCGGCGGGTTCCCGCCCATCGCCGCCACCAGCACGGGGTAGCCGATCGCCGCCGTGAGGACCGGGAAGGCCGCGAAGGCGTTGCCCATGATCACCGTGAACACCGCCATGCCCACGCAGTAGAGGATCACCGCGGGCAGCAGCGAGCCGTCCGGCAGCACCGCCGACACGGTCGAGCCGATCGCCTTGCCGACGCCGGCCGTCGCGAAGACGAGCCCGAGCACGGAGAGCAGCTGCGGCAGGACGAGCGCCCACCCCAGGTCCTCGGTCAGGCGACGGCCCTCGGTGAGGGCCAGCGCCGGCGACCGGAGCTTGAAGACGATCATCGAGATGATGATCGCGATGATCCCGGCGGCGGCGAGGCCGATCACGGTCTCGCTGCCCTTCTGCAGCAGCGGGCGACCGCCGATGACCACGTACGGCCCGCCGATCGCGCAGAGCGCGGTGATCACCGGGATGGCGAGCACCGGGATGAAGAGCTTGTTGCCGAACCTCTCCGCCCGCGCCTCGCGCTGCTGCGTCGGGGCCAGGGCCACGTTCGACCCGCCCGACCCGCCCGACCCGGCGGGCTGCCCGCCGCGGTCGGACCGGTCCACGTCGCGGTCGAGGCCAGCGCCCTCGACGTCGCCGTCCTCGGTGCCGGCGGCCGCCGAGCCGCTGCGGGCGAGCCCGCCCGTCCCGGCCAGCGCCGCGATCACCACGATGACCAGGCCCAGCGGCCAGGCGGGCGCCGTCTTGGCCACCACGAAGGAGCTGTAGGGGAAGCAGAGCCCGAGCAACGCCCAGAACAGCCCGCTCGTCGCACGCTTCGGGTTGCTCCGGTCCCGGGCGACGAGCACGCCGACGCCGAGCCAGAACAGCCCCATCAGCCAGTAGAACCACTCGACCTGGATCATCGGACGACCTCCGTCTGGGGCTGGACACGGGCCATCTCCCGGCGCAGGGACCGGTCGACCAGCAGGCTGCGCGTGCCGTGGATGAGCAGGGCGACGACCGCGGTGGGGATGGCCCAGAGCGCGACCTGCAGCGGCGCCAGGGTGAAGCCGTACGTCGTGTCGACGAACGAGGTGATCAGCAGGACCGCACCGACCGCCACGAAGATGTCCTCGCCGAAGAAGGCGCCGACGTTGTCGGTGCTGGCCGCGAAGGCCCGGATGCGCTGCGAGACCGCGTCGGGCAGCGGTCCGTACTTGCGCACCGCCGCAGCCTCCGCCATCGGCGCGACCAGCGGACGGACGGTCTGCGCGTGCCCGCCGATGCTCATCAGGCCGATCGCCGCGAGGACCTGGCGCAGCAGCAGGTAGCCGGCGAGGATGCCGCCGGTGCTGAGGCGGGCCAGCCGCGACACCAGCCGTCGGGCCTGCTGCTGCAGGCCGAAGTGCTCGACCAGGCCGATCACCGGCAGGACGAGCAGGAAGATGCTGACCGACCGGCTCCCGGCGAAGCCGGTGCCGAACGCGTTGAGGACCTGGATCGGGGTCATGCCGCCGAGGAAGCCGGTCACCAGACCGGCGACGGTGACCACGAGCATGGGGTTGAGCCGCAGCGCGAAGCCGACGACCACCACCAGGATGCCGAGGAGGACGAGCACGCTCTCCGCCTTTCAGAGGGGGGATGCGGACGGGTAGCCGTGCTCGGTAACCTAGGGATCGTTCAACGATTCTGCAAGAGCCACACCGAGCCAGGCGGAGCGCGATGACCACGGACCCAGCAGCAGCAGCCCGGATCACCCCTCACCCCGCCCCTGCCCGGCCGGCGCCGCTGACGGTCGAGGAGTCGCGGCTGACCGAGCCGCTGACCACCGGCGGCCCGGCGCTGGCCGCCGAGGTCCTGCGCGTGTCGGGCTTCGACGTCCTCGTCGCCGGGCTGACCGACCGCCTCGTGCACGCGTCCTCCCTGGCCGAGCTGACCTCCGTCGTGCAGGAGTCGGGCGCTCGGCTCTGGACGGCGGCCGTCGACCGGGCCCAGGGTCGGAGCAGCGAGGGTGACCTCGACCCCTACGACGACCGCCCGCTCTACTGGGCGCGGACCTCCCTGAGCGCGACGCTCCGGCGGCTCGACTCGCCGCACCTGGCTGTGCAGCACCAGCGCCTGGGGCTGCTGCGCCTCCTCGACCGGGCCGCGCGCGGCATCTCGCGCCCTTCGACAGGCTCAGGGAGCGAGGCGGGCTCGAGGAACGAGGCGGGCTCGGGCCACGGGTGGTGGCCCGACGAGCGGCCCGGGGACCTCCGCGTCATGGTCAGCGGCTTCGACGTCTTCGGGCTGGACCAGAGCGTGCGCCACTCCAACCCGTCCGGCGCCGCGGCGCTGCAGCTCGACGGCCTGCGGGTCAGCACCGTCGACGGGGACGCACTGTTCCGGGCCGTGGTGCTGCCGGTGAGCTACAGCGACTTCGACCAGGGCGTGGTCGAGGACGCGTACGGCCCGGTGCTGGGGCCGGGCCCCGACCGCGCCGACCTCATCACCACGATCAGCATGACCTCGCGCGGCCGGATGGACGTCGAGAGGTGGGCGGCGAACGCCCGCGGCGGCACCCCGGACAACCAGCGCGACCAGCACTTCGGCGCGGTGGCGCGGGCGTCGCACTGGCCGCAGCCCTTCGACTCCCCCGACTGGATCGAGACGACGCTCCCGTACGCGGCGATGGCGGCGGCCGGGACCGGACCCTGGCCGGTGGTGCTCAAGCAGGGCATCCGAGAGTGGCCGGCCGGGACGTTCCCCGACCCGACGGCGCTCGTCGAACGGCCGGACCCGTCGCCGGGCAGCACGGCCGCGGCCGGCACCGGCGGCGACTACCTGAGCAACGAGAGCATGTACCGCTCCAACCGGTTGCGTCAGGCGCTGCACGCCTGGGACGTGCCCGGCGGGCACCTGCACATCTCGGCGCTGGAGTATCCCGAGGACCCGACGCTGATCACCGACGACGCGTTCGAGGCCGACCGGCGGGCCGTGGTCGACCAGACCGTCGCCCTGGTGGCCGCCGCTGCGGCCGCCGTCGCACGGTCGCGTGGCTGAGCGCGGAGCCGGCCGGGGCCGAGGGGCTCAGCCGAGGCCGCGACCCCGGTACTCCGTCAGCACCTGGCTCTCGGCCTCGTCCAGGTACGCGCGCAGCATCGCCGCGGCGACCGGGCCGCCGCGGGCGACCAGGGCGTCGAGGATCTCGTGGTTGCGCCCGAGGTACGACCCGTGGAACGCGTCCGGCCGGGCCACCACGTGGAAGGCGAGGCGCATCTCGTTCCACACGGTCTGCATCAGGCTCACCACCCGGACGCTGGCCAGCGCGGTGAGCTCACGGTGGAAGTCGATGTCCGCCGTGCCGACGCCGACCCAGTCCTGGGCGGCCGCGGTCGCGTCCGCGCGCTGCAGGGTCTCCACGACGCGGTCGAGGCCGGTCAGCCCGCCGGGGTGGGCGGCGACGGCGGCGCACTCCACGAGCCGGCGGACGTCGTACAGCTCGGTCACGTCCTGCGTGGTGGGCACCCGCACGAACACGCCGCGGTTGAGCTCGTGCACGACGAGCCTCTCCTCGCCCAGCGTCCGGAACGCCTCGCGCAGGGTGTTGCGGGAGACGTGCAGCTCACGGCAGATCTGCGGTTCCGACAGCCGCGCACCCAGCGGGTGGGTGCCGTCGAGGATGCCCCGACGGACGTGGTCGGCGACGCGTTCCGCACGGCCGGCGGGGTCGAGGGTGACCGGCCCGGCAGGCTCGAGGGCGGGCGCGGTCACGCGATCAAGTTACCAGCGCGTAACGGCCGGGGGGCCGTGTGCGATCGTTCGACGATCAGGCAGAGTGAGCAGCGGGAGGCTGACGTGACGGCCCTGACCAGCACCGAGGATCTGACCGGCACCGACGACGGGCACGTCGGGCCGGTCGTGGTCGACCTGAACGCGGACGTCGGCGAGGGCTTCGGCCGCTGGGAGCTCGGCGACGACGACGCCGTCATCGCCACGGTGACGAGCGCGAACGTCGCGTGCGGCTTCCACGCCGGCGACCCGGCCACCATGGCGCGGACCGTACGGACCGCGCTGCAGCACGACGTGGCGATCGGCGCCCACGTGTCCTACCGCGACCTGGCCGGCTTCGGTCGCCGCTACGTCGACGCCGACGAGGCCGAGCTGACCGGCGACGTGCTCTACCAGATCGGCGCCCTGGCGGGGATCTGCCGGGCGCTCGGCGCCCGGATCGGCTACGTGAAACCCCACGGGGCGCTCTACAACACCATCGCCGCCGACGACGGGCGCGGGCGCAGGCACGCCCGGGCCGTGCTCTCCGCGCTCGGGCAGTACGACCCGACGCTGCCGGTCGTGGGGCTGGCGGGGTCGGCCTTCCTGCGCGCCGCGCAGGACGCCGGGCAGCCGGTCGTCGCGGAGGCGTTCGCCGACCGGGCGTACACCCCGGGCGGGGCGCTGGTCAGCCGGCGCGAGCCCGGGTCGGTGCTGCACGACGCCGACGAGGTCGCCGAGCGGATGGTCACGCTGGTCCGCACCGGGACGGTCCAGGCCGTGGACGGCAGCGCGGTCGAGGTGGAGGCGCAGTCGATCTGCGTCCACGGCGACTCCCCCGGTGCGGTCGCCATGGCTCGAGCGGTCCGCGGCGCGCTGACCGGCGCGGGGATCCGCCTGCAGCCGTTCGCTCCCGGTCCGCAGGTCTGAGTGGTCACCGACGCGGGCCTGGAGCTGCTGCGGGCCGGGTCCGACGGCCTGCTGGCCGAGGTGGCCGACCTCGACGAGGCGCTCGCGCTGTTCGCCTCGCTGGCCGACGACCCGCTCGTCGGCGTGTGGGAGCTCGTGCCCGCCGCCCGTACGGTGCTGGTCCGCTTCGACCCGGCGATGACCAGCGCGGGTGCGGTGGCCCGGGCGCTGGCCGACCGCCCCCGCCGACGTTCCGCGGTGGTCGACGGGCCCGTGGTCGAGGTGCCCGTCTGCTACGACGGCGCGGACCTCGAGGAGGTCGCCGGGCTGTGCGGGCTCGACCCGGCCGAGGTCGTACGGCGGCACACGGCCGGTCCGTGGACGGTCGCGTTCACCGGGTTCGCCCCCGGGTTCGGCTACCTGTCCGGCGGCGACCCCGCCCTCGACGTGCCCCGGCGGGCCGAGCCACGGACCGCCATCCCGGCCGGCTCCGTCGGCCTGGCCGGCCGCTTCAGCGGGATCTACCCCCGCGCCAGCCCCGGCGGGTGGCAGCTGATCGGCCGCACGGGTGTGCAGCTGTGGGACTCGCGACGCGCCGAACCGGCCCTGCTCGCCCCCGGCATGCGGGTGCAGTTCGTCGACGCAGGAGCCGGTGCGCTGACGGGTGCCGACCGTGACCTGGGCTCCACCTCCCGGACCGCTCCGACCGGCACCCCTGCCCTCGAGGTGCTGGCCCCCGGCCCGTTGAGCGTGGTCGTCGACCTCGGCCGCCCGGGGCACGCCGCCCAGGGTGTCGCCCGCTCCGGCGCGGTCGACCGCGGGTCCCTGCGCCGGGCCAACCGGCTGGTCGGCAACCCGGCCGCCACCGCGGCTCTGGAGATCGCCGCGGGCGGGTTGCGGGTCCGGGCCCTGACCGACCTGGTGGTCGCGGTCACGGGGGCGGCCGTCAGCCTGGACCGGAGCGGCCCGGACGAGGGGGCGCCGGCGCCCGAGGTCGAGGTCGGACGGGCGTTCGCCCTGGACCGGGGCGCGGAGCTGGACCTGGGCGCGCCCGACCGGGGCATGGTCAGCTACCTCGCGGTGGCGGGAGGCGTCGCGGGCGAGGCGGTGCTCGGCAGCGTGTCCACCGACCTGCTCTCCGGCGTCGGGCCGGCGCCGCTGCGGGCCGGCGACGTCGTCCGGCTCGGCACGGCTCGTGAGTCCGCGGTGGCGGTCGACGCCGACCCGGGACCGCGCCTGCCCGCCGCCGACGAGGTGACGGAGATCGACGTCCTGCTGGGCCCCCGCGAGGACTGGTTCACCGCCGACGGCGTCCGGACCTTCCTCGCCCAGGAGTGGACGGTCACGCCGCGGTCCAACCGGGTCGGGCTCCGGCTGGCGGGCGATCACCCCCTCGAGCGGTCCAGGGACGAGGAGCTGCCGAGCGAGGGCACGGTCCCGGGCTCCGTGCAGGTGCCGCCGACCGGCCAGCCCGTGGTCTTCACCGCCGACCACCCCGTCACCGGCGGCTACCCGGTCATCGCCTGCGTCGCGGGTCCTCATCTGGACCGGATCGGTCAGGTCCCGGTCGGCGGCCGGGTCCGGTTCCGCGCGCTCCCGGCCGAGACCAGACGCTGACCGGCCTGCCGCTCCGCAGCCTGGACGACCCCGTACGCGCCTGACCGGGCCCGCCATAATCACCGCGTGATCATCACTCGCGAGCACCGCTCGAAGCCGTACCCGCTGGGCGTCCGCGTCGTCGACGGCGGGCTCGAGGCCGCCGTCTACTCCGAGACCGCCGACGCGGTCGACCTCTGCGTCTTCGACTCGTCCGGGCACGAGACCGCGCACCGCCTCCAGGAACGTTCCGGGCACGTCTTCCACGGCCGGGTCGACGGCCTCGGCGTCGGGACCCGCTACGGCCTGCGCGTCGAGGGGGCCTGGGACCCGGCGAACGGGCTGCGGCACAACGCCCACAAGCTGCTCCTCGACCCGTACGCGACCGCGATCGAGGGCGAGCTGAAGGGCGACGAGGCCGTCTTCAGCCACCGCTTCAATGCACCCGACGAGCTGAACCCGACCGACTCCGCACCCTTCATGCCGCGCTGCGTGGTGACCGACGACGCCTTCGACTGGGGCGACGACGCCCACCCGCTGACGCCGCTCGCCGAGACGATCGTCTACGAGACGCACGTCAAGGGCTTCACCCAGCTCCACCCCGACGTCCCCGAGGAGATCCGCGGCACCTACGCCGGGCTCGCCCACCCGGCCGCCGTCTCCTACCTCACCGAGCTCGGGGTGACCGCCGTCGAGCTGATCCCGGTGCAGCAGTTCGCGCAGGACTCCCACCTGGTCGACCGGGGCCTGCGCAACTACTGGGGCTACAACACCTTCGCCTTCTTCGCCCCGAACGCCGACTACAGCGCGTCCGGCGACGGCGGCCAGCAGGTCGTCGAGTTCAAGCAGATGGTCAAGGCGCTGCACGCGGCCGGGCTCGAGGTGATCCTCGACGTCGTCTACAACCACACCGCGGAGGGCAACCACCTCGGTCCGACGATCTCCTTCAAGGGCATCGACAACGCCTCCTACTACCGGCTCGTCGACGAGGACCGGTCCTCCTACTTCGACACCACCGGGACCGGGAACAGCCTCAACGTGGGCCACCCGGCCGCGCTGGCGCTGATCATGGACTCGCTGCGCTACTGGGTCACCGAGATGCACGTCGACGGCTTCCGCTTCGACCTCGCCACCACGCTCACCCGGCAGGCCGGCGAGGCGGAGGTGCACAGCGCGTTCCTCGACCTCATCCACCAGGACCCGGTCCTCGCCCCGGTGAAGATGATCGCGGAGCCCTGGGACACGCAGGGCTACCAGGTCGGAGGGTTCCCGGCGGACTGGTCGGAGTGGAACGGCAAGTTCCGCGACGACCTGCGCGACTACTGGGGTGGCGCCGACAGCCGCATCGGCGGCGTCGCGGAACGTGTCCTGGGCAGCCCCGACGTGTACGAGTCCAGCCGTCGCTCGCCGCTGTGCAGCGTCAACTTCGTCACCGCCCACGACGGCTTCACCCTGGCCGACCTCACGTCGTACTCCCGCAAGCACAACACGGCGAACGGGGAGGACAACAACGACGGGGAGAGCGACAACCGCTCGACCAACTCGGGGGCCGAGGGTCCGACCGACGACGAGGCCGTGGTGGTCCGCCGCGACCGGATGCGACGCAACTTCCTCGCCACGCTGCTGCTCTCCTCGGGCGTCCCGATGCTGCTGGGCGGCGACGAGATCGCCCGGACCCAGGGCGGCAACAACAACGCCTACTGCCAGGACAACGAGATCTCCTGGTACGACTGGTCGAGCGCCGACGAGGACCTGCGGCGCTTCACCGCCGACCTCATCGCCCTGCGCCGGGCCGAGCCGGCGCTGCGCCCGGACTGGTACCGGGCCGCGGCGCCGCTCGAGGGCGAGGAGGAGGAGTCGAACGCGACGGTGTGGCTGCTGCGCTCGGACGGCAAGACGTTCTCCGACTCCGACTGGGACGACCCCAGCGCCCGCAGCATCATGTTCGTCTTCGCGCACCGCGACGGCGACACCTTCGCCCTGCTGCTGAACTCGGCCGAGAACGGCGTGGAGTTCACCGTGGCCCCACCCCTGCACGCCGACTGGGAGCTCGTCGTCAGCAGCGACCCCGGCCAGACCGTCACCGCCCCGGTGAGCACGCTGATCGTGCGCGACTCCTCCTTCACCCTGCTGCGGTCCCAGCGGGGGTAGGGCTGTCGCTCCGTCGCGCCCGGACGCCTGAGGTCAGGGGGTCCTCGCCCCGCTGGACGTCCGGCCGGGGCGGGCGCCGAGGGCCGGACGTGGTCAGGCCGGCCTCGAGGGCTGTGCAGAGCCACTGCCCGTCGCGAACCTCCAGCCGGAGGGCGAGCACGAGCACCCGGGTGCCGGAGCGGAGCACCGCCGACGCCTCGGCCGAGCGCGACCCGGGGTGCTGGACGCGCCCGGACAGCAGCACGGTCCGCGCCGCGACGGCCTCGGCCGGGCGCAGCCGTTGGCGCCGGTTCAGGCCGGCGAGGACCTCGGCGCTCACCCACCGGGCGAGCTGGGGGGCGGGTCGACGGCCGAGGACCGCCTCGGCCAGGGCGAGCGCCAGCCAGCCCGACCACCGGGCGGCGTCGGGCAGCTCCTCGGGCACGTGTGCGCCCCAGGCGCGGCCGACCCGCTCCACCCGGCCCGGACAGGGACGCTGGACCTGGGGACCGACGGGGACGGACGGCGCCTCCCTCGGGGTGGCCGGGCCGAGCCAGGTCCGCGGTTCGGGACGGCTCGACGGCAGGACGCGGACGGCGGCGGGAACGCTCACGACGTCACCCTGCGCGACCCCACGGACGTACGGAAGGGCCTGCGACTGATCTGTGGACGGCGGGGCCGGACGGACAACACCGAGCTGCGGCTGTCGACACCCGGACGCCGCTGAGCCTGCCGGAGCAGTGCTCCGACAGGCTCAGGGGCGTGCCTCACCGCAGGTTCAGGACCCCGAACGCCCGTGGCACATCTTGAACTTCTTGCCCGAGCCGCAGGGGCAGGGAGCGTTCCGGCCGACACCCGCGTACGGGTCGTCGAGGACGGCGGCGTCCGCCGTGGCCTCGCCGGACTCGTCCGGCGACGTGTAGGTGAGGCGTCGTCGGGCCGGCTGCTCGAGACCCTTGGCCCGCACCCGCGGGCGCGAGCCGGCGGTCTCCAGCTCGGGCTCGTCGACCTCTTCGACCTCGGTGACCTCGACCCCGGGTCCGTCCGGGTCGGGCCCGGTCTCGGTCAGGTGCCGGTGACCGTTCCCGTTGGTCTCCACCCCGTCGGAGCCGTCCGCCCCGTCGGCACCGCTCGCGCCGTTCGAGGCACGCGCACCGACCTGCATGGCCCGCCCGTCGGCGCCGGTGACCACGCCCACCTGCGGCGCCGCCGGCTCGACCTCGACCTCGAGGTGGAAGACGAAGCCGACGACCTCCTCCATGAAGGCCTCCATCATGGAGTTGAACATGTCGCCGCCCTCGCGCTGGTACTCCACCAGCGGGTCGCGCTGCGCCATGGCGCGCAGGCCGATGCCCTCACGCAGGTAGTCCATCTCGTAGAGGTGCTCGCGCCACTTGCGGTCCAGCACGGTGAGCAGCACGCGCCGCTCGACCTCCCGCATGACCTCGGCGCCCAGCTCGGCCTCGCGGGCGTCGTACGCGCGCTCGGCGTCGGCCTTGAAGTCGGCGATCAGCGTCGCCTGGTCGAGGTCCTCGTCGTCCTCGTACGTCCCACGGTCGAGGCCGACCGGGTAGAGGGTGTTCATGTTGGTCCACAGCTGCTCGAGGTCCCAGTCCTCGGCGAAGCCGGCCGTCGCCCCGACGACGTACTGCTCGACCACCGTGTCGACCGTGCTGCGCAGGCGGTCCGAGATGTCCGCGCCCTCGAGGACCTTGCGGCGGTCGCCGTAGACCGCGTGCCGCTGGCGGTTCATCACGTCGTCGTACTTGAGGATGTTCTTGCGCGTCTCGAAGTTCTGCGACTCCACCTGCGCCTGGGCGCTGGCGATGGAGGAGCTCACGCGCTTGTTCTCGATCGGCTGGTCGTCGGGGATCTGGAGCGCCTGCAGCACCCACTCCACGATGTCGGACTTGAACAGCCGCATCAGGTCGTCGCCGAGCGAGAGGAAGAAGCGGCTCTCCCCCGGGTCGCCCTGACGGCCGGACCGGCCACGGAGCTGGTTGTCGATGCGGCGCGACTCGTGGCGCTCGGAGCCGACGACGTACAGCCCGCCGGCCTGCACGACCTCCTCGTGCTCGCCGGAGACCTGCTCCTCGAGCGACTCGAGCACCTTCGGGTAGCGCTCCTCGTACTCCTCGATGTGCTCGACGGGGTCGATGCCCTCCGCCCGCAGCGCGGCGTCGGCCAGGAACTCCGCGTTGCCGCCGAGGATGATGTCCGTGCCGCGGCCGGCCATGTTCGTGGCGACGGTGACGGCGCCCTTCTGGCCGGCCAGCGCGATGATCGAGGCCTCCCGCGCGTGCTGCTTGGCGTTCAGCACCTCGTGCTTGACGCCCTTGTTCTTCAGCAGCGTCGACAGCGTCTCCGACTTGGCCACCGAGGCGGTGCCGATCAGGACCGGCTGGCCCTTCTCGTGCCGCTCGGCCACGTCCTCGACGATGGCCTCGAACTTCGCGAGCTCGGTGCGGTAGATCAGGTCGCGCTGGTCCTCGCGGACCATCGGCTCGTTCGTGGGGATCGGCACCACGCCGAGGCCGTAGATCTTCTGGAACTCCGACGCCTCGGTGAGCGCGGTGCCCGTCATGCCCGAGAGCTTCTCGTACATGCGGAAGTAGTTCTGCAGCGTGATGGTGGCGAGGGTCTGGTACTCCTCGCGGATCTGCACCTTCTCCTTGGCCTCGATCGCCTGGTGCAGGCCCTCGTTGTAGCGGCGGCCGACGAGCGA
>Ga0210040_10002043_pt1 | contig 29213 bp, 22 predicted proteins | sample CryGeyCG12114_NA_FD_185462 | JGI IMG/M metagenome (GOLD analysis project Ga0210040, IMG submission 185462) | Groundwater microbial communities from aquifer - Crystal Geyser CG19_WC_8/21/14_NA (SPAdes) (version 2) | ecosystem: Environmental > Aquatic > Deep subsurface > Groundwater | place: USA...
GCCCACACTACCTGAGGGGAAAAGGTGTGTTATAGCTGTGTAGTTAGATAGTTAGTTAGTTACAATAAACCAAATTATTCAAGAAAAATCAGCAATTTTCTGCTGCAATACCAATTTTACAACGATTTCTTTAAGAAATATCAAAGTCTTTTCATACGAGGTGGAATCCGTGTCATTAGAACCTTTGCACAACTTCATTTCGTTCTAATCCTATAATCAAGTGAGTTGAAGCAAACACCAGCCAGCCAGCTTGTGTCAGACTTAACCCCTCCAACCGTGTATAGGTGATAAGAGAAGGTGAAGAAGATTTCAAAACTAACATTTTAGCAACATCAAGTCCAAAAGTTTAGCAACTAACAGTTTACTTTGAAAGTGAATCATCACAGATGCATCAAAGTTACGCAGACATAGTATCACATCACCTGAAGTATTGAAAGCGTCTAAACCTTTTCCTTATACTACCAAATTTTCCACTTGAAGAGTCATTTCGTTTTCCCTTTATTTGAAAACTGTCACCTCTCCAGGCAGTCACCATCACAGACTATGTATTATACAGTGCTGAAGGTGTGGTGCGCCTTTTTTTTGACCCTTTGTACAGCCATAGAAAAGCTTTTCATGAAATTTTCATTTGTGACCGCTTCACTGACGTTTCCTTCCTGTCATAAGTTCGTCCTGCATTGAAATCCTTATTTCATTCAGTCGAGATCTCGGGTTTAACTTTTTGGCTCAGCTAGAAGCTAAAGCGTTGGGGAATATTAACAATTATGAACTCTTAGCCTAAGCGGAAAGTCTTACAGTTAAGTCCCAAGGTTTATTTATAGGTCCCGCAAGTCTGAATCGCATAGCTTATCAAAACGTTTGCAATCAAAAATGGTTGATCATAAACATGACTGTTTAATAATACTTGTTATCGGCAAGATTTTGCGTGAACCTGATACAATGCATTCATGATATTGACACTTTGTTACGTATTTAATCACAAAAAGTTGTTAGTAACTGCAACTGTGGTTAGACTACACTACTAGTTGCACTGTTGTTAGTAACTTACATGTATTTAACGTATCTAAAAGGAACAACTGTACATGGGTGCAAAACTATACAATTAAATATCAAAATTGATTTTCCTCAACTTGATAATTTTCTATCAACACTTTATAATGACAAGGCCTTAATGAAATTATAACTTAGCGTTAGCTAGAAACCTACAATCAAATCAATTTACTAAAAAGACCCAAAAACTATGAGTGAAAATAAGCTACTAAAAGACCATTGTCACATACAAGACCAAAAGAAAATGAGAAAGTGAATCACATTGGGGAAAAATGGATTTAGCAAAGCATGAATGAGATAAAAGTGGAAGCTTGATTCCACCCTCTTCCCAGTGTCTCATATTATATTGGCAAGGAACCTGATGTCAGCATTATTTTGGGCAGAGTCACAACTTGTCATCCAAGACTCGTGTAGAGAAAAGTTCCAAGATGATGGTGCCAGTTCATTTTCCTTTCACACATGGAATGTATACAGACTCGTATGTTTCTTCTTCGTCCATATGCCTCAATCTCTTGGTCAAATATGATTTGTCTGTGCAGCTAACAGTGGACCTTTATGTGAGTGTAGGAGGTATAGGACAAAATTTATCCATTCAACTGAACAGTTAGTAGTGCATTATAATGCATTACGTGCAATATGTGTTTACCTATGCCTTACGTTTAGCTTTTATTGGGAAAGGTACTATCTCTTGGTCAATTTTGGTGAGCATTTAACTAGTTTTTATCCCAAAAGAAAACTATTCATTCACTCACTCAATGCTATAGAATTTCAGCAATGAAGTTACGCTTTGGAATTTAAAAATTGTTTAATGAGAAGTTACAACATTACTGAAACGGAGTAACAAGAACTTCCAAAATTTTGGATAACTTTTACTCAATTTTTAAAGCTGGTTTTTTCAAGCTATGTAGTAGTAAAGTCAGCAAGTAAGGAATGCTTGCTTTTCTTTGAAGTACAGCAAGTAAGTACCAATCTGTTTTAAAAACAGTGAGAAACTGTTAGGTGGGGCAGAAGAATTAAATAATGGGGCTAAGTGTTCACAAATCTTTTGGTGAGCACACTTCTCTTGTAATTTCTAGACTCCCTTAGTTAGGAAAAACAACAAATTTCTTGTGCAAAAAGGAAGGGAGGAAAACATAAGACGACCACTTCTTTCCTCTCACTACTTACTGTTTGCGGAACAAAGGGAATACTCGACCAATTTAATCTGGATAATGCTGTTTGTATTTAGCAATCCTTTAGTGAACCCATTAGTCTTCTCCTGTATGACGTCTCAGGTCGTTTGTCCTTTTATTTATTTGTTCCCTCATACACCCATTTGGTGGGCTGGGTTAAGCTCACTGTGTAATATGCTCGATTTGCACATAAATAGTACATTTTTTCCTAGTCTCACTTCTGGTATCTTTAAACGTTACGTTAACTTATAAGTTGGGTCTAACATACCGTGTCTGTAGTAAGTTAGTAGCCCACGAAAAGTTTGTGAAACTAATATAGCTTTAAATAGTAGTTACGTAGTTTGAAAAGAATTCTTTTGATTGGCTCATTTGGCTTGAGAGAAAACTCGACAACTTTTTTGTATCAGAAAGTAAGTATGCAACCATTTGGAATGGGTACAGTATCCATTTGGCTGTAAAATTCACAGGTGCGATACATTGCATTCAACCCAACTCACATTTAGCAAAACGTGTGTTCTATATTTCAGGGAATATTTGCTTACACAGTTCTTATCGCCAAGTGACAGTCATGATTCATTCAATGCTAGAAAAAAGTTACGAGAGCACCATTCATTTCCCCACAATCTGATTTCCATCCCTATATACTGCAGTAGCATGCAAATGGGAAAAAGATGTGAACATGGACGTTCCTAATAAATGTGTGAAACCTTGTGCATTGATTTTTTAAACAAACGACACATTGTAACACCTGTGGTGAATTAAAATTGGACGGAACACGCACAGAGCATACGCTGCTTTCAAATGTGCATGTAGAGCCAGCTGCTATTACATTGATGATTAAGTTTTGGTCCATAAATTTAAGGTAAAATTTCCCTTTGATTGTTGCAAATCGTTGTTCGTTTAGTGTATTACTGGGAAAAATGAGAGCCTTAATTTTAGCAAAGTATGTTACGTACATTTTATAGCCAAAATGGAAGAAAAAACTGCTTAATAACTTTCTTTCGCATGCAGTAAAAAACGACGCTAAAAAAAATCTTGAATTTTTTAGTAAAACTATTGAATGATGAAGTTTTTTGTGTATTCTTTGCATTTATTGACTGCAAACTATGAAACTGAAAATGAGTTCACTATTTGTAGTGTTTTTCTCAAATTTCAATTGCCTCCAAGGAGAAAAGGTTTGAATGTTTACCTCACAAGTCCAAAATAAACCTATGCGTATGACATTTAGAATTGTCGTCTACTCATTTTCATATACTCTTTCTTACCTGTGTTGACTTGTATGTAAGATATTCACTCATGCATCTTTTAGTGATGCCTCAAGAGACGCACGTTATTAGGCAAATCCCAGTTTTCCGGTTTAGTGGCAAGTCGCTCTTTCCTGACACAGCTCAAACACAACAAGAGCATTCCAAATTCATTTTTCGTCTCCGCCTTACATCATAAATAGAGCAGAGTTCTCCCGTCTTTTCCATGCTATCATAAATGCAGGAACTAAGCTAGAATTTCCTTACGGTCCTTTTCTTCATGTGGTGTGTTTGGTTTAAGTGAGTGGTAGAGATTGTGCATTATAAAATCTCATTTCAACCACCACTACCGGCTCACTGTACGCTCAACAACTCAAACTAACCAACTAACTAATGCGTAAATAAACAATTGTTTCCTATCCACTTTCTTATTTACTCACTGACTAACTATAACTGACTACTGTTTTTGGTTACGTCTGTTTTACTAATTAAGTACTTACTGGTACAACATTTGCTTATACTTATTTAACTCGGTAATACAAATGATAGCATCAGTTAGTCCCTTCACATCAAAGTCTGTTTGCCCATACATTTTGACTTGAGTATTTTGTGAATGACTTTATTATTCCACTAGCAAAAAAGCCCACTTTGCGCCCAGGCGGTTAATAAAATTAACTCAAATCTTCGTGTAACAACATGATCTTACAGACAGAATAATTGGTATGAGATGAGTTTATAGTTTACTAAATCAGTGTTCGACACACTATGTCAGGATGTACTTATCTTTGAAATCAGTATGCACAATATTAAATGAGGGTAGGTTAATGCCAAATCAATGTGCGATAATGTTAAAACAGGATGCAACACATTAAATGCGGAAAAGCTAATGCTCAATTGGGGTGCGACACGTTAAATGTGGTTATATAAGCTATAAATCAGGGTGCGATATATTGAACAGGAATGGGAAAACGCTATAATTCATAGGAACACAATACTAAATTCAGGGTGGGACGATTTTACCGGATCCAATACCAACATTCATTCATACAATCATTGTTGCCCGCTCTTTTATAATTGTTTACCACTAATTTTACTAACTTCTATTGTCCTATCATGTAGCACTGTTACCCTCTTATTGTCAAATTCTACTGAAAAATTTTGTATAGCTACACAATAAATTTATGTTAGCATTGCTGTCGACTGATTTATTTGTTTATTGACTGGTACCCTGGCTCTTGCAGAAAAAAATTGTCGAACCAAAATTCAATTTGGAGACTTTTAATGGCATGGGAAACCTTCTAGACGAGGGCATCCCACGCATTGCTGAGGATCATTTTTAAGCACAAGGAGGCAAATAGGTTTAGCAGTTTTGGCACAAATACATATAGTTATGGCTTTTCGAAAGCATGATTATATAAGTGTATGTTATGAACTTTGCCTCAATGCATATGTTCCATCTTTGGAGAAAGTAAAGTTCCTCCGGCTTTTAGATCAAAGGCTACTCTATTTGTAACCATTCAAATACGCAAGACAGAATTGACATTTAAAGAACAAATTTTTGATGGTTCCATTAAATGGCCAAATCCGTTTGTAAGATTTCACAGCCCTTCTGGCCATTTTATCTCCAATGGTCTCTATAATCCGAATAAATCCAAACAACTGCTGTCACAACAAGTCCTTGTTTCTCGGACTGCTTTTGAATTACTTTGTCCCATCCAAATAAAAGGATAAAAAAAGACAACTTAAGCCACCTCTTTCTTTTCCTGTGCCACTGCAATCTTTCACGTTCTACAAAAGTCGTACAGATATATACAAAATTCATTTAATTGTAAAATTTGCTGGACTCAACTCATGTCTAGCAACCCAGGAAAAAATGTTCCAGAAAAGTAAATACATTGAAGCAAAAAAATTCTCTCACTCACTTTATTTCTTGTCATATACATTCTATATACGGTACAACAAGAATTCTCACACAAAGTAATACATTTGATTCGAAATAAAAATTATTTTACGTGGATTCATCTTCATCATTCCCTCCTGTTCTCAGAAAACATATTTTATCATCTCACTCACTCTACATGGAAGTAGTGTTAATTAAATATTGGTTGGTTCGGTTCAAGGTAGTCAACCAGAGAGTACCATCAAATAGCACTACAGTACTGAAATGGGTCTTTTAGAGTCCAAAAAGGACATTCACTCGTTTGGTATGAACTTTCACTATATCTTTGGATAAGCATGAGGAGAGCACATTCACTCACTCTCAGTCAGTCAGTAGTTAGTAGCATTGAGTGACTACCTACAGTTAGTAAGTATACGAGATGGTTTGGTGGCTGGGACATGGAATTTCAATATGAGGGAGGGTAATGGCTCCAATATGGATCACAAAAGGGGAGCTAGTGGTGGCAGAATGACTTCATTGTCGTCATCATCATAGATTGCTGCAGCAAGTCTCCCTTTCAGGAGGAATAGACAGATGACCCAGAGAAGAGATGATAGGGCTGAAGACTTACAGCCAGTTATTCCTCTCCTGTTCTGTGCGGAAGCCCCTGTCACATTAAAGGAAGATTATTTGTGTCTTTCAAGCTTACAGAATGTGAGTTACCAGGAACTCATGCAGTTATAGTCATCTATGGCGTAATTGGGATGCCAAGAGGGCTCAAACCTATCTTAATGGCAGGGGAATGGCGCGTACAAACGAACGAATTAGTAGGATAAGTTAAGGCTATGTGAATATCTGATGATGCACGCATATGTTTGCAAAAGATAGATTCTATTGCTACAATCTCCACCAACCACCAGCAATATCTACTCGTACTTGCTTACACGAACATGCTTATGTCCAGCGTATGCTTTCTGTACAATTCATCCTATCCTCAATCAAATACAGAACCCAAGTTAGTAATGGAATGATATAATTGCCAACGGCAAATGTCCATTAAATTTAGGACAAGAAAAATTGCAAGTCTACTTTATAACAGGAAAAAATTAATCTTGTCTATGTACATTCCCAAAAAAAGCTCAAGTTCCGGTGCGAAAATGGACAATTAGTCGTTCGGAATTTATTTGCAGGTTTGAGACACATACTGGTTTGCCAGTGGAATGAGAGCGATCAAGCACAAAGAAACGTAGAGTGATCTTTGTGAATAAATGGAATGGCAAAAGACGAAGATTCAATTCCCTTAGCATGCCTACCAGTGTTCTTTATCTGATAAAACAGAGAGTGAAAGAAGAAAGAAATTCCAATCCCTTGATTGCCACTGTCGTACACATGTTAGATATAGTGCAAGCCACTCCTACCATTGATAGGAAAACGAAAAAAAAAAGTTTTTTCTTAACCTTTTCCTCCTCTTCCTGATCAAGTAGCCGACTTTTTGTCACAGATCAAGGAAGAGAGCAAAGTCAGTCGACGTTATACCCCAATGTGATGTAATGTCGATATGGAAGCCCCTTTAATATTATCTGCTCCTCACTATAGTCAGTCAGTAGTAACTACCAGTGTAATAATGCATACGAAGAATCTAAGGAGAGGATTTACTCTCATCATCATGACATGGAATCGTCCCTTTCTTTATGTGCACAAGGAGAGCCCAAATCAATAATGTAAGTTACTCACTTGGACTTGATATGATTTCATCCATGGTCGACAGTGAAAAGTCTTTTCTTTTACTTTTAATCACACCTTTAGTGATAGGTTACAAAAAATCTCTCTGTCTTGGGTCGCTTACAACGAAGTTAACATTCCCTACAAATGAAATTCTGGCGCGACGCATGCAATGTGAACTGCTCAGAAAACTGACTAATAATACCAAAGGATGCTGAAGCCATTCTAGCCTTAATGAAAATTTAACGAGTTCAAGTGTAGTAAATTAAGAATTGCATAGAAAGGGCGAAGTAAAATGATAGGCATTGGAGAATGTAGTATATGCACTCACGTAAATTCAAGTTCTGATAATATATTTGAATTGCATTTTTGTTAACAAGTCTGATTAGATTGATTACGACGAGAGCTAGTTGAAGGGAATTTACCCGAATGAAGCAACGTGTCAGGCCCAGCAGGACGACGGGGAAGTGTTTGCACCATGATTGTAGAGAACTCATCGTAAGCAATGAAAACAGTAGCTCGGCATTTCACCTGCATATGCTCCAGTTTGTCAGACAACTTAAATGATAGTGTGGAGACAGTGGCAGCAGTCACAGGGTCTTCCTTGTTTCGCTCCATATCAGTCTTGACCATGTAATCTTGAACTACCTGTTGTTCAAAATACATTTAATTGCAAAATATGAAATATTAAATACTTAATTAATGTCGCTTAAATAATAATAACTATATACAAGAGTACATGCATTTCATAAATAGAGAAATCGCCAACAGGCACACGGCACACATTTTATAATGTTAATGTTTTTCGTCAATTTCATACACTTAATTCCATTATTTTGTATCGACTGGATTATCTTTTTTTTAACAAGCCATATAGGCAGACATTTCATTTTATCTGCAGTGCAATAAAAAGGAATGTGAACGGCTCATCTCCTTGCAGTCTTTACCACTGAGCAACAAATGGAATCCATCAACTTAAGGTGGCTACTGTGGTCACCAGAGGATGATTAACGCTCCCTTGTCATATCAATGGAAAGTGATTGAGAAACTTATGTGCTATGATTAATTAAATATAAGTCAGGTCTGTGGAAAACCATTGAGACTATACGCCTCCAAAAAGATAAACTGGCTTGCATAAACCGTAATAACTATAACAAAGTCATAATCAAACAGTTTAAATATCCGCATGAAAAATTGCAGGTATTTTTCATTTTTATTTTTACTAGATTGTTAGTTTTTCGTAGTTTTGTGGTAGTTTTTTTATAGAAAAGAAACAAAAAGTAAAATTAACGCACCTCAGCATTGTTGAGATACCAGGTGATATTAGCAGCAGGATACGACGGCGTGGTGCGACAATGGGCCGAAACTGTATCCCCAGAGTAGTACTGCCGCTTTTCTAGATTCAGTTGAGGACTGTCATCTCCAATTACTGTGCAAACCACATATAGCACGCACTTATTAATTTCCAGTCACAGGGGATTTGGCACACAATCGTGCCTTTATTACTCCCTGTCCCTTCTTTTTTCCTACTTCTAGTATTTAATCAACTTTCTCATTATCGCCTGATAATTGTAAGAAAAAAACAGCAGGACAATGTTCCATCCACCCAGAAATCCTTATGTGTATGTTTTATCGTATATGGAATATTTGCCAGACAAAAAAATGAGACAAAAGATATGACTTGAATGTATTTAATGAATGAATCAAAATCTGTATGAACATAATTATTTTTAATTGACAGATACTAAAAGTTGAATAGGACCACCAGAAAAGAATCACATGTGTGTGCAGAATAATTTATTTGAATACACCACATGAGCTTTTGTTGTATCCGAGAAAAAGTCATTGAAATAGCTTTTGAATGTGTGGAAAGAACTCGATCAAGTTTTTGGCGAACAATGAATAACTCACTCACAGAATGTGGCACAATGTAAAGAAAACATAGGGAAGTAGATAGACAAGAGTGAGCTCCCGTTGCGATCCCATTGCTGCTACAGCAAAAGTTTCAAATTACAACAGGAAATCCGAAAATTGTTCAACTAGTCATGTGCGAATATCTATACTATTGGAGTGGAGTATCCACTCCACTATGATAACATAGTATCAAATACAGTTAAGTTAGTTTAAATACAAAAATACCAAACCCATTCTAATATGAAGACCAGATAGTATTTTTGCGAGTTTTGAAATGTCACAAAGTTAAAACTACTCTATAAAGCTCAACTGACTGATACTGCACACTCATATTATTTTGCATGCATAGTACAGCTAGCTGCCCATAACATTAACGTGGTTAGCTAGAAAGTCAACTCTATTCTTCATAGTGGGTGAGGATTGCAAGCACTCTGTACAAACAAATGCATGATAAACAAAGGAAAAGAAAGTGTTGTGCTAGTGTACAGCTTGAAATGCGTACAGTAATGCACAAAGTTTACACACAGTTGTTTAGTTTGTTATCTTCATTCGTGTTGTTGGAAGAAATTAAATTTAGATCTCAAAAGTTTGCTCCCTTTTGTGAACCTAAACTGTGTTTGTAAATATCATGATGATGAGAATGATATATAGAAAAAATGGGAAACAAACAACTTACCCACTACCCATGCGTACGCATAGGCATGAAGAGTTTGGAAAGGAAACTCCACAGATACGAGACATTTATACAGTCCTAGACTATCCAATGTAACTTTCTTGAGCACCACGTCATGCTCGTTGGAGAGTGTCACCTACGCATAAAAGTGCACATCACATAAAGAAATATGACATGGGTTTCACATATCCACTCGGTGTGGCAGTATTTTTGGTCCTCGTGGTGAGAGATTTCAAGCTGAGCCAAGAAATAAAAGACTTTTCTGTGTCTCCTTACGCCAAATATATTATTGTATTCTCTGGGTTGTTCATGACTGGGCGATCAGTCTATCTTTGTTTTATTGGCAGAATTGAGATAGTGGAAAGCAAACGGGATTGCAGTTGGCGAATACCAAAAGTAACATATCACTGTTTTCTTTTTTGGCCTAAATCGTATTGCTTGATAGCAGTAGTACGTAATTTTATATCCAGTGAGGAATCATCCTTTAAGTATTACAGTTAAGGTAAAAAGTTTGCACTGGTTGTGGAAATGTATATACTTTTTTCAAAACCCTACCCTCTGGGGCAGAAAATGAAACCAATGAAAAAGATTACTTAACTATATGTACATAACTTGACTTAGATTTTCTTAATGTATTGAATTATGTTCGCATCATGAAATAAACAGAAAAAATAATTTCGTTAGTAGTGCTTGTACGATCTCATACTTGACTGACAATAAACTGCTAATAACACACAAGCTGAATAAAATGGCACATCTATTTGGCTGCATCCATTGGGCATAACACCACTTTACTTGTTACAAGGATATTATTGATGGACGACCCCATCATGGAATTTTTTGGCCCAACTCATATACGAGAAATATGCAGGAAGAGAAATAAAATGGATAAAAATAATATGGCCAAAATGGCAATAATAGATATAGGAGGAGTGAACACACAGAGCCAAACAATGCCAGTAGTAGCGACGACAAGTTAGAACACGGGAGTTTTATTGATACTCGACTAGCTTCAGAAATGCTTTTATAGGCAAGATTAATAGCTCAATAAATCTCAGGATGGGAAATATTTCTTTCAATTGTTTCAGCTGATTCTCCATCTCTCCTTTTTGGTGAAGGTAAAGCCACTATGCGATTCATAATATGCAGAAAAAAAAAGGTTCCTTATCAAAGGCTTTTTGTCGATTCGTTGGAACAGAAAAGGGCGGTTGGTAATGACATTATGTACTACTAGCGTCAAAATATTTGTGAAATTGCATGCACTATCCCTCCCTTCTGACATTTGAAGGCATAGTTGAGAACGATCCGTATGGAAATTGGTAGTACTCACGTGAATCAATCAATATAATTTGTTGAAGCATAACAAAACATTTCCCGTCCCGCATCGCATTACTCTTTGTTTCATGATGATGGGTATCAAAGTTACAGAGAGCCAATATTCTGGGGATCTACTCTTCCGTATAACTTTCGTCTCTCTATTAACTAGTTTGCTCAACTTACGGGCTTGTTCGAGAGTCCATCAATATACCATCAGTATTCATTTATGCGTCCTAAACTCTATTTGCTCGGATTGAGCTCGCCATAATGGGAACTAAAGGTCGCTTTATTACCATCTTATTTTTTCACGTGTGCACCAACTGAATTTGTAGTTTTACGTACATCGAATAAACCCATTTACATACATAGAAATCCCACTTTAGCCCTGGTTGGTTATTCTGACATGCAAAAATTCATGTTTTCATTTCACTCAAGCACTGATTTACAGCAATGGACAAGTCTAACGGAGTTTTTTTTGCATAGATTGAATTGCTATTGCTTGTACCACAGAATTTGTTTCGATAAATCAAAACTTTTTAACTTACGTCAACTTCAATGCCAACACTGGGGAGTGGAAAGGCCTTTTGTGGAGGAACTTCCTTTGGCAAATACCTATAAAATTCTTTGTCATTGTGATACCATTTGACAGCATATAAAGCATCCGACTCCAAGTCATAGCTGCATGTCAGTCGCACGTTACTTCCACGCCGAACGAACCTTGGCATCGAGAGTTGTACATCTTTTAGAGCCTGTGATCCTGTCAGGATAATACAGTGAATAGCAGTCAATCATTTACCCAAGGGCATGACAATTTTGACAACAGAATTAGTTTATAAATATGGACACCTATTATCAACCCATGTTATGGCATGGCCAGGGTGAATAATACTAAGGGCAGGAAATCCATTTGCTTAGTTAGCCCCGTTTAGCTCAAACTTGAGTCGTGTTCCACAGAGTGAATTCATTTGACAAATGACAGATCACCACTGGGCTCTATATAATCAATTTGAACAATTTGACTTGGAAGACCCCTGTTAGTTAGTAATGAATTAATGTTTAGCTGTGATCCTAAGGACGATTTGGTTAGTTGAAGGCACCGAAAGGGTGTATTACCGGAAAATAAGAGGGGATAGCTGTGTAAGTTTATGGTTATAAAATACACACAATGGAGAGTTTTAGCTGGCAAGTACGCTGGGATAAAGACAAAGGGATAATACAATGGTTTCTTCCGTATTTTTAATGCACATGATAAATGGGGCATGTCACTCTTAATTCAAAGATTTGCATGGTCTTCCACTCTCACTCTCATTTCACTTGAGACTCTTCAAAAAAGAAGAAATGTATGACAAATGACTAACCCATCACATTACATCCTATTCCCATCAGCTCCATTCTCAACTGTGAACATGTATGAACGCGTGCATCAAGTTGGATTGGCGGAGTATAAACTTGGAGTAAGTGGTTTAACAATGGTTTATAACAGCATGCTACTGACTTACTGCGTGTACTTACCACTAACATCACCAATTTAACTTGGGTACTCTATTTCATGGAATTTTTTTGCCAATCAGGAGTGGCTAACACTTCATATATTTGTAATTTTATTAGGTCGTAACATTTTGACTGCTTGTAATTTGTATTGATTGATATAATCGTAGCTTTCAATTTCAAATTTAAGCCAAATGAAGAAAATTATCAATCGCATAAGCTATTGTAGGATGTAAGACTTTGTGGTCCAATTTTTATAGAGAGTTTCAATTGGGATCTAGGAAAGCAGTTCCATTCAATGATATAAGGCTCTTTGGTATCAACGAGTTCCAGTGGTACCCATAACTTTGCACAATGAATTGACTGCTCATGATTTATAAAGACGTTTCACCATTCTCGATCCACTTATGCAGTAATAGATTCCGATTCTAGCCCTGAATTGCTCAGACAGCCTTTTCTTTCTCGGGAAGTTTGGAATACACGAGTATATGGCGGTTCAAAAATTATAGACTGCCAGATATTTTTTAATGCCTTGAACACCATTCAGCTCACGAGAAAAAAAACTTCTGGTACAACTTGGCAGAGCCCGAAATAGAGACACCAACGCAGAACAAATGAAATGAGACTTGCTAAGTTTTCCTGCGCTTGGATTTCAAATTTTTTTTGCTTAGTCTTCTTTGTAACAGAAAAATTTATGTGTGAAAAAGTTAGAAATGGATTTAAGTGAGAACTTCAGTTTTTTTGCTTAAAAATTTACCTCAATGTAATCAGCTTCTTAAATATACGTAAAAATTTTTTAATTTCAATGCGATGCCAAAAGTTTTCCAGCGCGTAGATTTCAAAAATTTCTTTTGCTTAGTCTTCTTTGCAACATGCAGGTTTATGTGTGAAAAAATTAGGTATGGATTTAGGTGAAAAATTTGGGCTTTTTGCTTTCAAATTTACCTGTGTGTAATTAACTCATAAACTATAGAAAAAAACTTTAAATTTCAATGCAGTGCCAAAAGTTTTCCAGCAAGTATATTTCAAAAATTTCTTTTGTTTAGTCTTTTTCATACGATGCTTAATTGTGTGTGAAAAAATTAGAATTGGATTTAAGTAAGAACTTTAGTAATTTGGCTTTCAAATTTACCTAAGTGTAACTAGCTTAGCTCATTAACTGTAGATAAAAACTTTCAATTTCAGTTTAGTGCCAAAAGTTTTCCAGCGCTTAGATTTCAAAAATTTCTTTCGCTTAGTCTTTCTCATAACATGAAAAATTATGTGTGAAAAATTGGAAATGGATTTAGGTGGGAACTTGAGTAATTTGGTTTTCAAATTTACCTTTGTGAAAATAGCCTATTATCTATGGGTAAAACACTGAATTTCAATTTATTGCTAAAAGTTTTCCAGCGCTTGGATTTCAAAAATTTTTCTTGCTTAGTCTTTCTCATAACATGACAAATTATGTGTGAAAAAATTGGAGATGGATTAGGGTGGAAACCTCAGTACTTGGGCTTTCAAATTTACCTGACGGTAAAAGCCCATTCACTATCGGTAAAACACTGAAATTCAATTCGTTGCTCAAAGTTTTCCAGCGCTTTGACTTCAAAAATTTTTTGTGCTTCGTCTTTTTCATAACCTGACAAATGATGTGTGAAAAAACTGAAATAGTTTTAAGTGGGAACTTAAATTTTTAAATTTACATTAGCGTAAATAGCCTATTGACTATAGGTAAAAACTTTGAATTCAAATCGTTGCTCAAATTTTTTCAGCCCTTGGATTTCGAAAATTTTTCAATTTCAGTCAAATCAACAAAAAGTTTCATTCACAGCAAAAATTCAGTTAATAATATAAAATGTATTCAAATTAATGACACAGATTTTGTCCTTTAAGCTGTCTAGAGTTGTAAACTTTGTTTCTATGGGGTATAAAACAGTCATATGTGTTCTAAAGAGTTAAAACGCTGCATAAAAAATATGTGAAGTAAAAGGTTTAGTTTCAAAGCGGGTCAATTTGTTTGAAAATCCTGGTGATGATCCCAAAGTGATGATCAAGCGCATCCGAAATCTTATTTGAATCATTTAGTACGGGAACAGTAAACTTTCACTGAGTTTTTGAGCAATTCGTTCAATTTTTCTTAAATCCTAAACTCCATGACCACGATCCGACTTTTAAGTGCTGTCCTTCATAACTGAATTTCACTGTAGCTAGTTAAATTGTAAAAACTAGTTTCTGTGCTCAATTTCAAGACGATCGCATATTGCCTTCAAATATCTTAATTTCCATGGTCACGGTACACCTCTTAGGCATTGTCCGATATCGCTGCAATTCAATAGGGTTCGTGACATTCACCAAAAACACAAGTGTGCAAAATTTGATGACAATCGGTTCATACGTTCGACCGCAATCGTGCGCAGAAAAAAGCGGGACAGACAGACACGACGATCCCATAAGCCCTCTATCTCGGGCTAAAAATAATATGCAAGCATGTAAACCCAAACCTTTTATCATAATAACAATTCTCATTTACGCCTAAATGGAATCTCAATCTGATTTTTTAAGAAAATAAAGCACTTAACTTGGCTTTACTGTACAACTATTTATGAAACTGGGAAAATCAACAGATTTTTTTCAAAAATAACATTGCTGGCAGCAATTTTGATGATTGTCGCTATATTAGATTCCGTGCAGCAGTGATGTTTTGTAGAAAATTATTATTTTGCGGACATTAGTGCAGTAGTTTATTCTAACAGTTATCAAAAAACACTTTGTTTGGTGGAATCATTGAGTCAGAATTCTCAGAAGCTTTGAATTACGAAAGGACGCTACGAAGCTCTACTGTTGGTTGCACATACGCAGAGCTAGAGTACCGTACTTAGCCAATCAGAGACGTCGCTTTTACTTTTCGAAAGAATTAGTTAGCGCAGCCGGTTTGTGTTTTATTTTATCTTACATCGTTCACTTTACTTGTGATTTTTGGGGCCTACTTTTTTATAACTATTATATTTTTAAAAATTCACTGTCAGCTTAAAGTTAACTGAAAATATAATCGGGACTGTATTCAAGCTAACATTACAATTTCAACAGAAGTATAAGTAACTCAGCAAGCAAATTAAATGCAATAAGTTTCCTTTTAATTGCACCAACCAACGTCTCATACACACTACACTAGACTACGTGCACATTTACAAACTACTACCAAACTAAACGAGTGGAACAACATTTAAAATGAAACTATTCATGCTATATACATATTCTTGTATACTACTTACCAGTGTGCACTAATGAACGTCACAAACTGTTAATTACTTCCACTTGAGCCCTTTTAATGCGTCACTCTGTTTAATTTTTCATAAACTCAACTTCCCTTCTACACAATTCCGGGCCAGAACACCACAAAAAAAAAGCTAATACATAAATTAAATTTGCAACTAATTGTCTACTTTGATAATACGATCGCTCTAACTAACCAACTCCCTCTATTTTGTATCACACAGATACATTTGGACTTCTAAAACTACTCGGAACTCTATATGCAAACCGTATCCTAGTGGCACTCTAATTTTAGCCCGAAACTAAAACTTTGTTTGTAATCATGTATATTTACAGGAAGAAAATTACTTTTTAACAACCGACCTTTCCCACACAACCCAAAGTTCATTTCCACTTTGTTTATTTGTTCCATATTTATAATATTACCCACTCTTGCAGGCTGAATTGCATCATTGTGAACCATTCTCATTCCCTACCGAACAAAAGCGTGACTCCGGTGAGAGTAAAGTAGCAAATGCTACCCCTGCTTGCACCTTTTCCTTCGTTGAGATTCAGTTAGTTAGTCAGTGACTTTTAATACTGTTGTTATCATCTCTACGATGATGATTATCATGCTTCTCATGAAAGTAGAAAGCTTCAGGAGAAGGTTAATATTTTACACCAGGATAGCCAACCGACCAACCTTATTCTGAACCTACCGAGTTTCTCACTTTCCGCTACTGCATTTTTATCTGAAACAATGGGTCTCTTAAAACTCTAGATTGCAGGGTTGGCCGTAAACATAAACTAACAAGGCAAGGTTCATATCCGGTATTTTAATTACTGACAGAATGATGAGGCTTTCAAAGTCATGGTCAGATTTATGCTCCTCGTTATAGTGAACCTTTCATTCTCATTGCTGTCAGTAGCGCCAGAAATCGTGCCTATTAAAAGTCTCTTGCACAAGAAATTGTACACAATATGAAGTGACACGAACATCCTTCTGTTTTTGTAGTTGGCAAAATGGAGCTGACATACAGACAGAGCTCCCAATTATTATTGTTATGTTGTAGTAGTTGTAAGTGAGTGCAACAAACGAAGTAATAAAATTGTTCCGCTACTAACCAACTATCTTTCTCTCATATAATAATAGTATGATGACATTACTGACTGTAATTTAAGTTCTATTGGTTTCCTGCATTCCCTTTCCTCATTAGAGTGCATATTGTTTTCGCCTGATTTTTTGTACACAAACTACACACATACGGTCGGGTGTTTTAGTTAACTCGTGAAAAAAAATATTTACACGTTATTCCGGTACTTGACACGTTTAGTAGAGAAACAAAAGGGAAAGGATATTTCTGATGGATTCCGTAATGCAATAATAGGAGCAATAATTGTAGTCATTATCGTTTGAGCAAAGAAACTGGAAACATGCGTTGAGTGGTGTGCATGTCTTTTGTGATAGTTGAAACCGCTTTGGAACACAAGAAATGATTTTTATTGTGTAAGAAAGAGATTTACTGCATTCACCAAATTACATGTCTGTCGATATCCAAATGGTTAAATCGAACATGCTGTAAATTTCTTGTCATTTTACTTGTGAGCAGATTGCACATTAGATTCCATGAAATATGTGTTCTTTAACCTACAGGAGTTTGCTCCCCAACCATAATGATTTCTGCATTCACAAATCAGGGGACGAGAACCCATCGCTTTGGTATGTAAATCGACTTACCCATCAATAGAAAACTGCTGACAAAGGACACAATTAGGATTGTGATGCAGTCAGCTCTCTTCATCATTTTCCGGATGAGCATCTTCCTGATGAGTTTACCACTGTACATAATATATTGAAGTTTCCACTTTTAGCACCACCATCAGCAGCCAGTACAGATACGAAATGTGGTGCAATCAAACAAGATTGATGATGATATGACGATGATAATGATTTTGTGGTTTTTGTCTTGTTAGGCAACAAACTTACTAACTAACTAACTGTACAACTAAACGCTTTCCTGTGCACAAATCACGTTAATTTGTTTCAGTATTCAGCACAGGGATGTTTAGTACAATGATAGTTCTCACTTTGGTTTACAAACTTTCCATTAACTCATGTGCTTTTGTACCATCTCATCAACTTCACTTTGCTGTTCTGTACAAATACAAATCATGTCCATTCGCGTACACACATTTATTAAACTACTACTACTGGTTGCGCTCTTCATGTGTCGGATTCTGATTTTACACAGCAGCACTCATTTGCACACAAAACAGAGGACTGACAGTTGCACAAAAGGATTGAAACAAACGAAGGACTTTGACTTTCATTCCTTTGAAGTAGAATGTACATCAAAATACATTACATTGTACTTCACATACTCACTGAAAGTTAAATTTCCCTATCATGGAGTCATTAAATTCCCTGTGCGCTCGACCGATCCATGTAATAAGTTTCGAAACTTTGGGAATCTAAAAAATAATGGGCTGATTGACTTACCTAAACTAAACATTCAATTCACATGGTTTCTGCATTGAATAAAAATTCAACCCAGCTGCTGAACTGTTCAGGTTCAGCACTAGTATATATGAGATTATTTTTTTAAGCGTTGGAGTCACACAAATTCTTGCTTTTCCTTTTTTTCGTTCTCTCAGAATTCCCCAGAGATGTACTTCTTTTGTGCACTTGTTTTGGTGTGTTTGCTTTCTCTCCTTATGCGTTCCAATACAGTCAGTGCAGGGTGTATGAAAAGTTGCTTCCCAAATTGCACCAACAAACACTTATGAATTCTGGCTTCCCCGGAATTTTCTCATATGGCTCACTCGTATGTCAAACGGAACTTGGCAACTGATGAATACAAAAGTACCCAACGATTGGTCACTTTTGTGTGCGAAAAAGGTATCTAACTAACTAACTAAGTAATATGTACTGTAGACTTTAGCTTGAATAGTCATATAAATGACCGTTGTCAACTCCATTACCGAACGTTTGTTGACAACCCAATGGCCGATGCTTGACTGACTGTTCACAGGTCTGGAAACACGCTGACTATGAGAGTGCTGGAACGTATGCTTCTAACTATACTATATTTTGGCACATGGAGAGAAATACATGGAGTCAATGTTGAGTATGGTAGGCGGGCAGGCACGTTCTGTTTCTAACTAAACCGAGTAACCTTACGCACACTCCACTCCACAAGTAGTAGCAGTAGTAAATGTAGCCTGGGTCTAACTGCTGAGGGCACAAGTTCACTAGCTAAAACAGAGGCAGTATAATAGGGTGGATAATGAGATGTCATCTTGATCTAATTAGTTTGTTAAGATAATCGTACGATGAATGGTCATCAATGAAATAAAAGGACACATAAGTCAGCTGTTCAAAAAAGAATGTTGATTTTTATTTTCTGAAAATCATAGTCTTTGAATCTATATTAGCTATGTGAAAACGAACCAATACATTATGAGTAGCATGTTTTACGACAATATATAACACAACAAGTTTAGGAGTTTAATAACCAAGAAACATTTTTGTGGGCCACGTTTTGGACTACAATGGTATGTTTGGCAAGCCATTTGTGAAGTTCCAGACTAATGTGTTGTGACAAGAATAATAGTTTGTCTAATTAATGACAAGTTGATGCATTCATCAAGACAGTGGCGACGCCAGGACCCCGCTAACGCCTGCTATAGCGGGCAAGATTTTTTGGAAGTTTACACTAGATAGAATTATATTTCGGCTGAAATTGCATGCATATTTTTTTGCTCCGTTAGTGACAGCATATTGCGTCATTTAGCGGGCAGGCGAAAAAATCCTGGCGTCGCCACTGTCAAGAGTAGTTAAATTAATAGAGTGGAATGAGAGTATATATAGTCTATGTGGAGTTAAAAAATACAATTCAGTTCATTGATTAAGTTAGCTTTTTAACCTAATGTTTAGCAGCAAACAAACGGTGGCAAAACTCTTGAAAGTGAAGGGTGGGTTAGAAAAGTTCTAACTTGTTTCAGCACTTCCGGAGGAAATCACAGCTACAGTGAGTGAATAAAGAGAGAAGTGAATCAATTATTAATTAAATGAGGGAATAAAATGAACTACTAAAGAAAAGAGCTCGGTATAGAACAAGCAACGATGCTCAGCATTAAGTTTTCATGTCAGGAAGCTGTTGTAAGTTGAGTGAGTAAAGCTTTTGGTTTATGCTATTACACCCAAACGGTGGGTGCATTCGGTGTACCCAACAAATCTTCTGTATTTACTACCCATCAAGGCAAAGTAAGTGTATAAGCATCTGCCTTTTTTGGCTTCACAAGTCAGCACCGTAATAATATTTATAAATAAGAGATTAGCACTAGATTAATACCGCATAATGGATACAAATAATTCAGAAAGGATTCTATGCATACAAAAATCCTCCATCTTCTTTCCGCTAACCAAAATTTGCTAGCCAACTAAAATTTTATGCCTATCAGGGTTTGTTGTAGCTGTTATGTAGGGCATTCAGAAATTCAGATTATCTCATTATGAAACCAACAATCCACATTGCACCCAAGCTGCATTTCTAATGTTATTTTTATTTTTTTCAAAAAGCGTGGCTCCTCTATCTTTCCCAGAATGAAAGGACACTATGGGAAACTCACTAGTCAGGTTCGCCTTTTTCCCATTCATTCCATTTGTGGGACTAGGGGACGAAACAAGAGATGCATCTTCAATGCTGATTCCTTCATCAGATGCACTAGATGTTTCTTCCAGTATAGAAGCCTTGTCATCCAATGTGTCTTTCACATTGGTAGCCTGTCTTTGTCCAGGCTCAAATGAGTCCCTGAGGAGAGGCAAGCTTTTATCATTTCCCTCCTGTCTGCAGTGAGAAATACAAAGAAATTGTCTTCGTCTTGGATCATAATGTTCCCTTTGTACCCTTATTTATTCACGGCTCAAAACCGTAACAAATGTATTAAGACCGATCTGCTCGCATTAAATTCATAAACTAAAAGATTGAATGCACAAACGGCCTTGGGCAGAAAAATTGCTAACTCATTTTTCCAAAAATCAGTAAAGAATGCAATCACATTTTAGAGATTGCGCAGCCACAAAATATTTTTCATGCAAATAATTGCAAGCTGAACAGCATACAGAAATGGAATGGTGAATAAAAGTTGCTTACGATGATGTTTCCTCTTTGTTTTTCTCTTCACTTTGATTAAGGGTCTCTTTTTCTAAAGCAGGATGAACAGGTGCAGCCATTTCGTTTGATATTTTTGCATCACTCAGCACACCCTCTTCATTGCCATTGCTATGTGCAAAGATAAACAGAACAAAAGATACTTAAAACAAGGGAAGAAATATACTTGTGGTTATACACGAGAGAAGAGGATGAATCAAATGTAGACGTTTGAAGTGTGCTAACACTTATATATAGTAGTGGCCGTAGCTACAGCCGTCTCCCAATTCGATTCCATTTACAAAAGCCAGTTATTCGACACTTGTTTATTTATCTAAAAGTTTACGACACTTTCTACTTTGCATGTGATTGATAGTCTGTGAAATTTACTACACCACGTAACATTATCTTTGCCCGTGCCGTAATTACTTTAATAACAGATTTCACATACAAAAAGCTTTCCTTGCTCAACAGTGGGTGCTATTTGACTTGTCCGTGGAAACATTTTTAACTCAATTAAGCAGATATTGTACGAACTGTACCCACCTACAGGATTTTCCTTTTTCCAAATTAGTCAAAGCAGCCGTATGGATTTCAGCTAAAGCTACCACAGACTCTACCAAAGCTTCTGCATCCGATTTACGTTCATCATCAACACAGTCACTTTCCAGCATGGCTTTCAACTCAGATGTGTGCTCTTTGATTTTCTGTATGTCAAGTTGCCCCTGAGGTTCCCCATTGCCAACTTTACTGTCGCCGTCAGAGCTGTTTTCATATTTGTTCTCCGTAGTTACACCAGCAGCTGCGTTTGCCAGCTGTGTATAATTAGCTAGATCCACTTTCTTTGCATCATCTTTCCCAGTGGGACTATTATCTTGAGAGTTGGTGAACCCATTTTTCTCTGAACCAGTCCAACTCTCCTTATCCACTGGATGGAGAGCTGTTGTGGTAAGCTGAGGTTTTTTCTGTCCAGAAGACTGACCCAGTTTCCGTTGCCTTCTTCTTTCTACTGAATCTTCAAAGGAGCGATCAGTCGTGCCTGAAAACAGGCAGTAGCCATAAATGAGGAAACCAACTGACATCCAAACAGCGAATCGAATCCATGTGGGTGCTGTCAGTTTCATGATCAGGTAAATGTTGGCCAATATACTCAATCCTGGGAGGATTGGCACAAGTGGAACCTAAAATAAAAATATGAGAGCTCAACCCAGATGATTTACTACCTTTTCTCACTTGTAGTTTTCACTGTACCTTAAAAGACAATTGAACCCTTGATACAGGTTGGGAAGCCAGTGAATACAATGTGAGGATCAACAATGCTGCAAAACAGCCTAGAACTATCGTCATTGTTGCATTTCCATTGGAGATTTCCTCTTCCCAAAAAATGGCTACTCCACAGAAAGCCAGGGTAAACATACCTAGTGATATACAAGTAAAGTCAGTTGGTCATGTTCATTTGCTTAATTTATGAGGAATTTATACATTCTTGTCCACTTGAATTCACCAGCTACGGTGGAAGTGTACTATATATAATTTTAGTCTACTATGGTACAACTATTAAAGCTTCTTTATGAGGATAGACTGCATGCTATTACAATAAAAGAAAACGGCCCAGTTCGTGTAGCTGCTTGACAATGGGGTTGGCACATCTCTTTTTCTCCAGTTTACGCTCTGTCTTGCATAGTTTGCGAACGAAAACGTCTCATCTGTACTTGATAGTTGACTCACAGTGTCGGCACCATCTTCGTCTATTCGATACCTAAATGGGATATATCATAAAAGAGCTCATATGATGTAACATGCACGAGATATAATGTTCTATAGCTGCTACAAATGATTACTACTAGTGTTCCTAGTGTTGGTTGACATTTCTCCCTATAATGTGTAGCTGTATTATGAATCAGGATTCAATTTTTGAAGGTTTCTCGTTCTGCAAAAAAGAGTAAATGTATTTTTAGCCATACCTCAAGCAAAGAACGCAAACGGCCACCAAAGTATATGCTGTAAGAGTCCCAATGGACATCATGTCAATTAATGCGTCAAGATGAAACATTGCAGCCATAATTCCTACAAAATAAAATGATATAGTCATGAATTCCCACCATTAGATACGTAGATGAACTATTAATGTAATTTTAAATTAATATTTGACAATTAGAAATTCAAACCTCCAAATGTTCCTGCAATCATGGTAGCAATCAACGGAGTTTGCGTCTTGGGATGTACTTTAGCAAGAAATTTAAATAGCACCCCGTCACTAGCCATGGCATATATAACACGTGGCATGGGGAACATGGCTCCAAGTAAACTAGAAAATCAGAACATTCATCTGCAACTTTATAGGATTTAGATGCTGTACAAAGTTTCAATTATTACCTTGTAGAAAGTCCGAATAGGGCTCCAATGGTCACAATCCATTTGGCAGTGAGAAAATCGACGTGAAAGAAAGCTTGAGGAATGGGTGCTTCCGAGTCCTATGATTATTAAAAAAGTCCCATGTGTTCATATCCACAAAAGGAAATACAATAGAGTAAGTATGCACACATATGTAACGACCAGCCAGTAGATAATATGGTATGAAAAGTTGCCTGTAGTGAAATTCCAAATATTACCTGCAGATAATAGGGAATCATCATCGTAAGTACAGTGGATATACCAAAGTAAGCTAAAAAGATGAAAAGAAGGGAGAATATGATTGCAAGAGGAATGGCTCTTTGAGGATTTTTGGCCTCTTCTCCAGTAGTGGCTATGCAGTCAAAGCCAACGAAACCATAAAAGCATGTGGCTGCTCCTTTCATGATCCCATGAAATCCAAATGGAGCAAATCCACCTGAGCCAACTTCTTTAGCGGTAAGATTCGTCGTGTTGTAGATGAATTCTGGATCTAATGTCCAATTCTTCGTATCCGCTAATATAAAATATTAAGTGTACATTCGTTAAAGTAGAATATAAGAAAAAAATTCAAATAAACTCACTAACCATAAAAAGCTCCAGCAATTACAACAAAGAATACAACAATGAGATTCAGTCCAGTGAAGATATTGTTGAATACTGAAGATTCACGAACTCCAAATGAAAGGATCACTAAAAAATCACAGAAAAGTATTCAACAATTCTGTAGCCCAGAAAGGTAATAATTAACTCAAATGTTACTAATTATTCACTTACAGGTTAAAACTAAAGTGATTGAGAACGCAAAAAAATCAAAGTAGTTTGCTAAAAATCCGACTCCGATTGGGGCATAGTGAGTAAATGTTGTGCTCATTGCGTGATCGAACATTTGATCCACGTATCCCGAATATCCTTTAGCCACGCTCGCGACACCTATCGATAGTAAATGAATTTATTACACCCCTTTATTTGGTTTGTTTGAAAGTTTGGATGCAATGATTGCAAAAGGTTGAAACCGACGCTATATTTTTTCAACCAATCAGCATCGTTTGTTGAAACACTCAACCATCACCTACCAAAATTACCAAGTTTTTGCAAATTGCAATAATTATTGTGTTCATTAATTTTATTGCCTATTTGCAATTTTTATGGCAATAACTTATTTTCGTACTGTTTTTTCCTGTAGATTCTTAAATGTCATTAATGTACAATATTTCGTACCTATCACATACTCCATTATGAGATTCCATCCTACAACGAAGGCGATTAGTTCTCCAACGCAAACATAGCTGTAAACGTAAGCCGATCCCGCTTTTGGAACTCGAGCTCCAAATTCTGCGTAGCAGATTCCTGTGTAAATGAAAATGTGGCATTAGTAGGCAAGTTTTTATAGCCAGTTTAATACGAATATCCCAAGGATTTCTACTAACTGTGTGACGTAGTTATTTTCGATATTTACTGCGCTTTGAAAATTAATGTCAGTCAACTAGTTCTGCTAGTGTAACAACATATTTTGATAAGAGATTTAATTTGATTAGGATGAGTCCGACAGTTACGCATATGTAATTAGATAATCGATTAGATCAAGAAGTGGACAAATTAAGTAACACTAATAGATTATCGATGAATGAGCGAGCGCCTCAAATGTCTACTTACTGAAGAGACAGCAGACGGACGCATAATCAAGGGAGCCTAACTACGTCTGTATAAATACAGTTCATAGTTCATCGCATTAGGTGGAAGTGGAAAACGTATATTGTGGGGTAGGGTGTTTTATTATGGTTCAATAGTGTCACTGGAATTTGAACTTGGGTTTAGTGTGGTATGATGCGATTTAGTTCAGTATTCTGTGCTAAAATAAGAATGAACGAACTACTAGTATTGAAAATATACTTGCTATGCATAGTGTCTTGGGAAATTCGTCTAGATATCAAACGTGGGTTAATTTTAGTTAGCTGTAATATAGTAAGTATCTTTTTTTGCCGCATAAAATACGTGGTACGCATGTGTAATGTTATATATTGCATTTTTTTCATATATACTCAATAACTATCAATGATTTTAAAGCATTGCAATTAGTTTTCAACGCAGCTAATTTCAATAAAATCTGCTGGGATATGTCCGGTATGAAGCTTAAAGAAGTTCATTTCCTCAATGAAATTCTAAACTTTATGTCCGGTAATTATTATTTAGAAATAAGTTGATCTAAATAGTTGCTATTCATCAATCATGTTAACATTACTTATGTATCACTATGCCTGAATATAATCATTTGCTTCTAGTCCTAATAATTATACTTATCTAATATTAAACCGAATTCATGCTGACTTAAGATTAAATCCTACTGTTCCTATAAAATTGGATTCTATTTTCAAGCTGAACGGTTTAGTGACCAAAGTGAGATAAGAATTTGCAAGTAGACAATGCGCATCAGCCACATAAGAATTGACTAAACCTTATGCAATAAGACCATTTTAAATATCCAGGTGGTTGAAGTATTTTATTTATTAAGGTTAAGTAAGCTGTAGATAGAACTATAGCGAGCATTTAGTCATAGTCAGTGTGTGCTAATTGTTTTTTCACTTTGTTATTACATGATAATAGTTTTCACATATTAAGCCTGAACTAATCTTCAAAACATATTTATATTTCGAATTTGACTTTCATTAACACGATAATGCCTACGATTTCCATACTGTCATATTAAAGGTAGGCTGATGAGTATTATTATAGTTACATCAAAGTTTCTGTTACCCTTTCCTATGTGGATGTTCTCTAATCTGTTATGGGCTATGCAAGCCATTATATTAATGATGCATTCATGGCATTTCAGCCACAATAATATGTTAAAACCAAATTTTACCTGCTAATACTGATGCAAGTGCCGCAACCAAAAAGGATATGACGACAGCAGGTCCTGCGTCTGATTTGGCTACAGAGCCGGCCAGTACATAGATACCAATTCCAAGCTAATGATAGTAAAAAAATTTTCATTTCTTTAAAATTATATTGATTTTTTATATTAAAAATTAAATTATGTAGAAAAAATCATACACCCGGTCAATTCATAAAATGTATTAATCTTACCGTTGAGCCAATCCCTAACAAAGTTAAATCCAACGTTGATAGCACTCTATTTAATTCTGTATCAGTGGTGTTCTTGTCCACAATTTTTCTCCGGGTGAATTTAGCAATTAGAGACATTTTGGAACCACAATGTTATAAACTAACAATAAAAACAGTCCAATGTGACTGTCACTGTGAACACAACTAAACAGTCGAACCTACAACCACACTTTTCCTACACCAATATGTATTGATATTTCTCTACTATGGAAGGGATAAAACTAAATTACATTTCTAGATTCCAAATACCAGTAGCGTTAAGTCAATATCCAAAATACGTGACAGCTAAAACTACGGACAAGCGACAGATTCGTGGACTCAGAATTGACTGGACATAATGACTATGTCTTTCTCATGTTTACGTTGTGCAAGACCCAAAAGAGCGGACATGCACACAAGTAAATACAGTAACTAACTAACTATTAGATAGTTGGGTTAGTAGCAGAAATTCTGGCACTATACTGCTTTACACCATGTGTTGTCAGTCTGTAGACCTGCTGCTGAACTGTTTGTAAGAAACGACTGGAGTGAGTACAGCCAACTTGTTGCGCATATGTATACATATGAATGTAGCAGCCAATATAGATTCCAGCAGGAGAGAGGTGGTTTACGGTTTTCATTTCCAGTATGCAGTTTCCATTATTGCATTCAAATGGAGATTTATCTATTCCTTCTCTGGTTGGGATGAAATTCAGTTAACTAAAACAGTAGGTTAATGGAAATAACAAAGAATGTATTCGGATATTTTGCTCCGTCTAGTTAGAAGCAGTACAAAATGAATCAACAAATCTTGGCAAAGTTTTGTAGTTTTGCAGCTATTAAGTCGTTCGTAGGTTAGATAAAGAATTATTGTTTTATATAGATTTCCTAAATTTATACAGGAAAACGAAACGTGGTGGAATGGAATCGTATTAATATGCATATACAAGTCAGAATGAGAATTTCATGAGTGTGCTTGTATTGTACTAACAAATGTTACGCAATGTTTAAAATTAATGGAAGGATACAAGAGTAAAATTTATTAAGATTTTCAGAATACAAAGATTGGATTATTTTTGTCTGTTAAAAACGAATACTTACAAGGTGACTGATTATTTGATAAAATTCTGATACACCAAATTAAAAACGCTTCAAAGCAAATGATATCACGCTTGTGTAGTGCAAACTCGATTTGGCATAAAAAATTAGGATTATATGCTTGAGATGACAGCCAAAGAGCCCACAGAAACTTCACATCCCCACTCCATCTCCATTATGTCCATAAAAGGGAAGAAAGTAAAACACAATAGTTGTTTACTTCTTTCTGATGGTTAAATCATTTTCAGTATGGGCCACAAGGGATTTGCCACTTGTTGAAATGACAAACAATGTTGCGTTTTGTGTAGTTTCTTACTGTTTGGAACTGAAACCTTTGCATAAAAGCCAGTAATTTTGCCAATTTTGGTAGCTTTAGAAGTGACGTGAAAATCGATTTTGTATATTGTGTGGAATTCTGCACGAAAGAAAAATGTGTTGAAATTACGATTGATCCGCTTTCTATAAGGTGCAAGTCGTAGTATCTGTATTTACTTATTCTGCTGCAACAGTTGCAAACCTTGAATACACAGAACATGAACAGTACCAGTAGTTAGGATAGGGTCTATGTCTAATCGGCCCTATGCTTGCACAATTAGAGATCCAGACATCAGGTAATCATCATCAAGTAGCCAAAATTATACAGAAAAGTTAATTAGCATCTGTTTTTAGCGCGTGTCAGCGGAGCAAGCACTGATATCACTACTTTGACGAATGTTTTTCGTGTTTACACGATAAATTTTGTAGATTTTGACCGATTGTTTTGAAACTTAGCATACATAATCAGGAACCGACAGGGACCAACCCTATTGTTTGCGGAGGTTGTGACACCATGGCAACCTTAAGTTCTCCGCTAATTTTTTTAAATTTGAACTCTGATAATTTTTTAAACATTTTTTTTTGAAATCTACACAAAAAATTATGCATGAAAATGTTTGGTTTTAAGAAAAAAAGTCAATTCAAAGATAGTGCAGAGCTTTGATTCAGAAAAAGCCCCGAAAATATATTTTATTGTCTTAACTACGGGCACATGTATAAATAATAACATTTTTCCACTCAGTTAAAAGTTTGATATGGTCAAGGGTCGTTGTTTGAACTATTTTTCACAGTCTCTGATGATCCTAGTCGAAATCGAAGTCCAATATGGTTAAAAACGCTTATCTGATTTGAAATTCACATTTTTTGACTGCAAAAGATTTAGTAAACAAAACTAAAGGCAAAACAGGAAATTTGTCGTCAAACTGTCTTTATTCATATCCTAGCCAGAGACAGTTCACTTTGCTCACTGAGCACATAGTTGAATTTGGTTGAGAAAATATAGCCAAACAAAACCTCATCCCTCTTGGCTTTAATAAATGCTGGAAAACTGAGCAAAGGGAAAATAGAGATTAGTTCTGAAAATAGTCGAGACTACGGTCATAACTTGGGACAATTCAACCCGCCCACTCAGAGAAATGTTGTATATAATGTAGAAAGCTAATGCAAACGATACCCACCCAATTTTGAGTCAAAAAATATTTGGGAAACGAAACCAAAAGCCAAGAAAGACAATATTTCAATAAATAATTTTTAATTTGGTCAAACTAAGACAAATTTTCATCCGCCCGCTGAGATAAAAGTTGGATATGGTGTGAAAATGTTTGCTTAACAAAACCTATACCTTTGCGAGCAACAAAAAGTTTGGGAAACGAAATCACAGGCAAAAATCGTAAAAAATTTACAAAATTGTCTTGACTATGGTCATATCTTGGGACAAATCAATCCGTCCACTCAGAT
>Ga0210040_10002044_pt1 | contig 29199 bp, 13 predicted proteins | sample CryGeyCG12114_NA_FD_185462 | JGI IMG/M metagenome (GOLD analysis project Ga0210040, IMG submission 185462) | Groundwater microbial communities from aquifer - Crystal Geyser CG19_WC_8/21/14_NA (SPAdes) (version 2) | ecosystem: Environmental > Aquatic > Deep subsurface > Groundwater | place: USA...
TAACAAACTATATAGGAAGAAATATGAATACTCATTCACAAATAACGCATTTTTGCAAAAGTACTCCGATGCAAGCTACTCAATCAATGACAAGCAAACTTTTAACTTTTGTTTTAATTTTTTGAATTTTGTGAATTTAATGGTGTTTGTCTACTTTACTGCTTTACCCTTGCTTTTTCACAAATTTTGCCTTGAATAATGATAAAAAATTCCGGAAGTATAATCTTATCGTGAATCAAGTTAAAAGAAATGAGAAATCTTCAATCTATTGTCGGAAAATGATTAAATTTTTGCCAAAAAAATCCCTGCAAAAGGTCAAAAATAGGCATATGAATGGGTGTGCAAAAGAAGTGCCCTAATGTTTTCTGAAAAACAAATTTTGAAACAGTATAATATTGAAAACTGTTAAGGTTTTTGCTGTTGTCACGGATATTCACTTTTTTGAAATCCGGGGGCACTTCTTTTACTCGACTATATTCATATCCATTTTGTAGTACTTATCCGCAAGAGAGAGAGTCCGATGTGAGCAGAAACATTTTAAGTTAACTCTTTTTTGTGACCATTAAATTTCTAAAATAATCTATTCAAAGTTTAAAAAAAACAAATATTCATTTCAGTTATCAATTTATTAATGCAAAATTTTGTAGATAAGTTAGAGTATCAAATACAAAATCAATTTGAAAATTTTTTCTTAATACCAAAATTGTTAGCCGATTTAATTACTGTCCATTTCAAAAAAAAGGCAGTAAAATTGCTCGCTAGGTTACATGGCAATGTTTGTTTGGTGCTAACAAAAAGTTAAGTTTTAAATGATAAAAAAATCAACTGAAAAGTATAAAATATAAATTTAGTTGGCATAGCATTTTTGGAATTTAGGGTTCGATTTTGAGTATTTGGCCATTTAACCTGGGTCGCCAAATAATACAGGGCAACTGCCATTAATTCTGAAATGGACAGTAATTCCAGTTTTGCAAGTTCTTGAACTTTAAACGTCATGACTACAAACTTTGAATTTCAACAGAATAATTCTTTTCTCTTGCTGTGTACAGCCACTCAATATGATATGATGTAGCATAGACACGCATAGACAGTCTTACTCGCTCTATACGTTACGAGTACGCGACGATATAATGATGATGACGACCTTGCGTTCATTTATAGAGTCCAAGGATTTCCCTCTACTTCTCGACTATACCATTTCCACCATGCAGGTTTCACACAATCGTGGCTCACTGACTGCGACTATGGTCCATGCATTTACAGAAATGAGAATGCAATGCTTGCCGCACGCAATGAACTTGAGTTAGCTGGTTCGGAAAATATAAATCAAGGAAAACCACAGGATTCTAATCTTGCACTTAACATGCGTAGTTTAGTTAGTTAGCTGCTATATTAGAAAATTCTACGCAATGAAATAGTCCCTTGAGCATGGATGAGTTGGAGTATCATAAAAATGGCAATGAAATAAAATCTTTACTGAACTTTTCCAATATTTAAAACCAATTCATTGATTTTATACTCACGGTAGTAAAAATACTAGAGGCATCCACTGATATTCTACAGGCTGTTGTTGCAGTAAGTTTAAAGGAGTAGTAAAAGCCGTACTAGTGCCAACAATACGTAAGATAAATACACACTGACTCTGATACGTTAAATACAGAGATTATGTAAAGGAGTAGTGCGTTTTTTTTTATTCCAGGGTTTATAGCTATTGCGAGCATCCATAGGGAAAATTATTTTGCGAGTGTTATAATGATTTTACTATAGGAATTAGTAGCAGTGAGCAGTGGTTGTAAATTCATGCGGGAATGTTCAGTTCGCATTTTCGCAGCCCATTTTTCTCACTTCAATGATAAACTATACTCAAGAAGTACATCAACAATTTTACTAACTACAACTACTACGAACAATTGATACCTTTGACTGAAACTGGCTCCGATTGTACTTTTTGTTGCCAAAACCTTTTTCTTCCATTCAACTTAAGCAGAGGGAATATGCTTACGCAGAGTTCTGCTCAACATCGCAAGATTAAGCTTAAGGGTATGAAAAAAAAGATTTTTTGCTCACAGACTGCTTATGTATGTGTTCATATCTGGAAGGAGTGAACATCCAATTTTTTATGTTATAAACGAGTTCTATTAATTAACTCGTTAGATGCATTCATTGGTGGTGTGCCCTAAGATATTTGCATGTACCAGGTCATTTTGCAGTTTCACAAATTTACATATGTATACTGCATACAGCTAGAAACTAGAAATAAACTGCGCACTTGTAAAAGAGAATTTTTCAAAAACTTCTCCAATTCATGTTTATTAATAGGTTATACTGGTCTGGATAAATGTTGCGTAACTAGACATGCATGCAAAAAATCATAAAAATTTATTGCAAACATTTAAAAAAAATAATAAATAAGTTCAAATCCTTGTTCAAGAGAACATAAAAAAGTTGTCTCCAGCTTTGCAATAATTCCAAGTAACAACTTGTAAATTGTCAACAACACTTCAAGTGCGTGTACTGTACATAGTATGCACTACACATACAACATACACTTAATGAAACAATGAACCCATTATTGAAGCACACAAAGCGAATACCAAATAATTTTGCGGTACGGAGCTTAACCAGCAACAAGCTTAAGAATTTAACTAACTCTCTTACAAAAGGTGAAATAATAAGCATCAAAGTTGCCCACAAATTGCTACTGTGTGTCACCATAATTGCTCCACGTGCCTTTGTAGTCATCTCAGAGTTGTAAATCGTATTATCTATTCCAATTCTATTGTAATCACTACAAATATGAAGTTTACAGGTTTCTTCATCACAAATTTTATTCATTCAGTAAATATTTAAGTTTACAATTGCCTGTGGGATCAGCAATTTATTAAAAAATCCATTCAAATACTGTCAGACTGTTGAAAAACTTTTAGAATTGAAATCTTAAATAAACTTTTAGATTCTATTACTACTTTTACTTACTGTAAAAGTAGATTCCATCAGTTATTCAATAACCACAACTTTTTCTGAATAATATTCATATCATACACCTATCATCATTATAATCATTATTGTAGGCATTGTAGTCCGACTACTCACTACTTTTGAGCCAACTACCCAACCTTTATAGTTGGATAGTAATAGTTAGTACCCAAGTTAAAAAAAACTTTTCCTCCCTTGTTTTGGCGAACCGAGCAATTCACACAATCCGTATCAACGTGCCACCGAATACGCAGCACATTTCGTAATACAGCTTAAAAACGCTCTCAAGTATAGCAAAAAAATATGACAAAGATCATGATGAGTAGAACAGATAAAGGAAACAAGTATATAAGCCTCCTCATCAGACGACTTTTTCAACCTGAAGTTGAGCGCCCAGGGACGCCATCATGTTTAATAAGCTGGTCAATGCATGCATGCATGCAACCGACCTCATATTATGGATGGATGCCTTACAAGCGTAGTTTCCACAAAATTCTTCCTAATAATCTGCCAATCTGAAACCATCAAGTGGTTTCATCTTCCTGCTCGTGAGTTCACCTACACATTCAAAGATGCTACCAAACCAATAATCATATTCATGTCATGCACTCTATATAAACTTATAATTCCTCGCAAAATTCCCCTTCTTCTTTAGGGTGTGTGTCTGCATTTCGCTAATACAAATAATGATCCACCTAAAGTACTAACTAATAGGTGCTAACCGCCGTCGTATATACTGCTACTATTGGTGATAACTGAGCTGTACAGTTTTCATACGTACTAACTAATCACTGTATTATAACCAAGTTGAAAAATTGCTGCACAAAATTCTAAACTTGTACATGCAAAAGAGTGAGTAATGAATAAAATGGTGAAAAATTAACCGCATCTTTTAACACACACAAGTTGTGCTAATAAAAGAGAACAGGTTCAAAGTTTGGTGTGTGGTTATGACGAGCACAAGTATTTGACGTGTGTGTCTGAATAATCTGAATGCAAGTTCAATACTAATTTAGCACACTAACTACATAGTAAACAATTTACTCACGATTCTCTCCGTTCATTTTAAACATGGAATCTTTGATAGCATCACACACATTAAATTATTCCAGTCCTAAATGCAATATGTCGCAGGGCAATATATATAGAGTAAATAAGATGATAAGATAATAGAGTAAATTATAAAACTCTTTCTGAAGTATATGTACTATATGTGGGTTATAAAAGGATTCACTTCTTGTACGGAGTAATTTAATTACTTTTATCGAGAACTAATGTAAATAATAAGTAAATTTTTCACCATAATAATGATCCCAGCATCATCACAGCATTAATCATCATAACAACTGTGCATCACTGCAAACTCAGGATCGTGTTTGCAGTACTAAAGCATTGCAGATTGCATTAGGTAGTTAGTTAGTAGTATACTCTTTGACTCTCATATGATCAATAATAAGTTGTTGTTACAATTACTAACAATATAGGTGAAAAATACTCCAATAATAACTATCTATGGTATAATGAACATTTTGAGCATGCTCAAGTGTGAATTTAATGCCATTTCTGAATTATTCCTCTTTCCTGTAGAAGGAATAAATGAACTTCTCAACAAATGAGGATTAACTGACAATGAGGTCGGCTTTGCCGCATTTATTACCCTGTCATTTATTTCAAAACGCATTCTAACTAACATGTTACCCCACACGTACACATTGAATATTAGGCATTATAATGTGTATGTGTGTATTATTATGTGGTTTGCAAACGCAAGTAGATAGTCTATTCTACAGCACCAATTTTGTCCATGCACCTTCAAAAATTTTTCAACGAGCGAATGCAAGAATAAATGAATCTTTAAAACTATTACTATACAACGAATTTTTTACTCAAGGAAAATGATGAGCTGATTGTATGTCAGCAAACCTCCCACATGACCAACCAATCACACCTTTATTCAAGTTCTAACCGATAGGTTCAAAAATTTGCACCTAAATTATATGCACACATGCTAATAGGCTGGAAATATTCCATTGGCTGAGCAGGTTGCAAAAATTTGACTCTTTATTAACACACCAGAGTGAACGAGGTAGATTCAAAGTTGGGAGTTTTACACTATCCCAGGCTGTGTAAAGCTATAAGATATATAATAATATAACTTGGATGGTAATTTTTATGCAGTCAGATGCACTTTGAGCATGCAAGGGAAAGAAGAAAAATCATTTCTCGTCAGTTGTGCAGTCTTAAAGTGACCAAACTACATATTTGCGCTCTTATTAACCACTACTTGAGTTAGTTTAAACTACCTATAGATTAATCCTCCAGGCAATCAAACCTGATGCCATCACTCTTTACATAGGTTCACGTTTAAGCCACAAGAAATTGAAACAATGGTTACAGCAAAAAGTATAAATGGTGCTTCTGACCTCGACCTTGCCAATGCAAGGTTGTCCACTCTATCACATCGGCTTTATATAATGATTCTCTCATGAAATATTCACAGATTCTAATCAATTCAATATACTTGGCATCTAATGAGCTAATTAGTGGTATTAAAGACAAACTTTGAAAATTCAAGTGCATGTACTTACTTACTGTCCAGTTCGTGCTCTGGAGACAGCTTGCCTTGGAAGTGTGTGTATATTCTAAATTAAAAGTTAAAGTTTGAGAAAACGCGCAGATTTACTGTGTTGCTTCTATAGTTCATCTGTGGCAAATTTACATATAAGCCATGATCTTTTATCCATAACTTATCAATTCCGGCTTTCCGGTCCAGCCAAAATCCTTCAGATGTCTGCTCTACGTGCAACACTGTACCTAGCGCATGCACAAACTTTAAAGCACTCGCAGTAAATTATAGAAAAAATATCCATTTCTGATTAATGGATAGAAAAAAGAAAGCTTGATAAACCACAAAAATCATTCACATCTTTAAACTTCCACTCTCTATATCACAAATAGGATATTATTCATTCGCATTCAATTTACATATTAAATACATACTGGTCTGGTTACAGTGTTACAAGTAACGCCAAACCCTAGATAGTGATTTTCTAATTGTTGCTTAACTAACTGAATAGCATAGCTATAAATTTCATTTTCTAAAGTCATGTCACGTACGGTCACTTGTAAGAGCAGCTTTCAACCCAATTTGTTCACTCTGATTGTGATAGACTGCTCTCATTGCTAATGAGATGCTCTTATATTGTACATAGAAATGATTGAAATGATTGAACATTGAATAACATTTGGTACTTGCATTACATACTGAAGCTACTGCTCGCATTCATTTAAAACTGCCTGGTTGAGAGTGGAACCAATATCATTGTGAAACGTTTCCTTTGTCAAGTATCATATGCAAACAACCTTGAAACTTTAGGAAGCCCATTTTCTCCACAAATATACAATTTATAGGCATTTCCCATACCACATTTATAGTCTACACAATTTAACTGACTAATCGTCTCCAAAATATAATCTCTTTCGTTTTCCTTTTCATATGAGGTTAATACTAGGCATATAGTTACTTATACTAACAACACACCCGGCATATTTACATACACGCTCACCGTACACCCATAAGCGGTATTTCATATTGCCATCCTAGTAAGTTGGTTAGTTTTAAAGATTTCATACAGACAGAGTAAAGTAAGTAACTGCTATGAATTAGCTATATTAAATGACACCCATAGATCTCCACAATATCCCCACATAAAATAAAATATCCCCACACTCGTTACAAGACGATGATTTCATGATATAAGATAACACATTCATTAGGGAAATGCAAGGATCCATGGAATTCTTGAACCAACTAAAAGATGAACCTGATTGCGGTACGTTATACAACACGTTAGGTTATACCTTTGATTTTCGGATAGTAATGCCTGGCTGTTTTTATGCCAGCTCATTTTTTAATTTTATGCAACCAGTTGTTCTAAAAAATTTGGATGCAAAAAAATCATCAAAATATAAAATCTTCCATATGGAAGATTCTTTATGTGCAATCTATGAGCATAACTTTGCAAGCTAAATACAATATATCGCTGGACACAATTTTTTGCAAATTACAAAAATAATGTCACTAATTAGACACTTGCAAACATATTTTTTTGTCAACCCCTACATAGTCTGTCAACTCCCGAGTTGAGAACAAAGCAATGTGGTAATATGATATTACAAATTCCAAGACTCTTTTATCATATAGGGTTAAAGGTTACATGAAAGTTATTATGTACTGTAGTAGAAACCCAGAAAAAGATTCCATATAGAGCCCTACATGCGCAAAAATTAAAATGCGCACATAAGGCGTTTCATCTTTAAGTTAGCTTTTAATGCGATGTACCCAGAGCATTTTATTCATATTAGCTTCACGACTGTGGCAGCACTACAAGTTCAGCAGAATAAATCTTCACAACGTTAAATACATTTTTATCGCGGTAAATAGCATGAACCTAATTTTGAGTATGGAAAAATCTCTTTTTTATAAAGATTAGTCAAAACATGAAGACTATATATTATGCTCACTTCAAAAAATGTTTAAGAAAGATGGAGCAAAGTCCACACAACGTTTCAAATTCAGCTCCATATCATTGCATGCACCATATAAAAACTACTACTATCTAAATACTAGTCACATCTAGCCTTCGCCTGTCAGTTTAGAGAAGTAAGCAATCTGCAAAGAGCTAGCAAATATAATACTTGTGAATTTCCTTCAATTTGCAATTCCAACGTGATCAAAAAGATTGGCTTGAGATGAAATAAGGTACTTTGCTTATACCAGCAGCCAACGAAGCAAGCCATGCTTTTATTTAAATACTCACAAACAAACCACCACCAGACGCACACATGTGTGTCATGTGTTGTGAGCAATGATTTTAGGAAAAGGAAAAGTTTTTGTCTCGTCTTCAGATCACAGGGTGAAGAGGGCTGAAAGAGACATCCAATGGATTGGAAATAATCAAAGACTGTTGCTTGCAAATAATAATTCATGTGAGCGAGTGATTGACTGCATACAAGACATGTAAAGTACCACAAATTGTAGGCAGTCTGACTTAGAATCTAAGCTTGCTTAGATGATGAGCTGGCTAAACTAAAAGCAATCAAAGTACACAATAATTGAGCTGACTAATGAAAATAAGTTGTGCATGTGTATAGCAAAAGTTTAAGAACATTGCCACTGCCACTAACAAACTACTGGACGATCTTATTTCACTATACGTGTAAGCTAGTTAGCTATAGTTTATTTAGCTTGCATAATATAATACCAGCAGCAAATTTGTGCACTGAATACACCCATACCCATATTAATAGTCATATATAGCAAAACTGCAGTAGTTGGTTACTATAATTTAGTTTTCCGTCTACTGGTTGAGACAGATTTAAGCTTTCGCACATCATTTCAACGAGGTCACACAGGGGGTCAACCACAACCGTAGTTGTATAATGAATGCTATGTTATGTACGTTAGCACTGTATATCGCTTCATAATACTTTATTAGCATGGAATTGGAGGAATGCATTATTTGACTGACTTGGCTACAATCTTTAAAAAAATTGTAGTTTAAAAAGCGAATAAAAAGACTACAGGGAGAATAAATTGGAGCTGATTATGAGATTCATATGCGTAGAACTATATAGAAGGTTGTCAGCAATAGCAATTGATTTAGTTGGAAGTAGCAACACTGTTTATTAACAACGTAATGAATTCTATTATTTTTATTATTATGATTCCAACATCTGTTGACTTCTGTTCTTTCTTCTCATTCAACAAAATGTGTCATTTTTCATGAGAAAAGCCATTCCCATTTTAAACAAATAGTATACTCATGTTCAGATTTCTTACGAACGTAGCGTATGATAAAAATAAGCATTGTTCTATCTGCTGCGCACATTGATTGATTGATTGATAAGATTTATTCAAGTGCCTTTTAGTTTAACGGAAGCACGTTATTTTTGATACAGGGTCGCACTAATTCAAAAAGTACACATTCCGCTTCATAGCTGCAGCCTGGCTTATAATGTACTTCATGCATCGTTACAAGTTTCGAGGTTAATCATGAGTTCAATATTCTATTCTAGTGAGTTTAAAGAAGACACAATGAATTCAATTCATAACTACTAGCCACTAGCTGAATTATTTATGTCGGCTGCAGTTTGGACACAAGAAAGGTTTATATAAATCAAATGCAATTTTGGAAACTCATTAAGATTCAGGAGGATTGAGCAATGGAAAAAAATGGGGCCGACAACATACATTTTGATAGATTTTGAGACAGACAGAGACAGTCGAACTCACTCATCTTGATAAGAGTGAATATGCAAAGTGCAAGACAGCCAATTGCGGATTCTCACAGTAATGGTAATACGAAAATTCCTCCCCTTTTTAAATACAGAGTTCAAGTAGTTTTGAACTTTTACATTTTCCACTTCCTGTCGTCTAAAAAAGTTTTTTTACATAACACTTGAAATTTACAAATATTACATTTGTAAATTCGTATCACATTCACACCACATCCAGTACAAAAATAAATGGAACGGTGCGTCTAATTTTACTCAATTCACAATATTCACATAAAATCAGATTGATATCTTCTTCAATCAGATTTCATCTTCACCACTGTAAGAAAAAGTACTTGTATTGCTCTGAAGTCATCCACATAACATTGGCAAAACTCTGCTAGCAATTTTAGGGTAGAATTTTGAAAATCTAACTAGTAAAAACTACATAATCAAACTGTCATTTGACTATTGATTTTTTTTTTACAAAAACAACACAGTGAATTTCCATATTATAATATTTAACACCAGCAAACGTATTGTATGGCGCAGTAATGTGTGACTATGTAATATAGTGATACAATCTGCTTATAGTTAGCTGTATCATACTGTCCTGTTGTGGCGCCAATGTGGCTGTGAGTAAGACCAGAATAATCCAGTTTCGCCAAAAGGACTTGAAGCATAAACTCAGGTGTGCCTGAACTTTGGAACAATCAACAAGGAGGACCACAATTGGATGTCAGTTCAAATGACGACATGACGATGACAGTAAGGAAAATAAACCATGCCGTGTTGTTACAAAACGTAAAAATTATTGTTTCAGTAGGCAGCACGGTTATTAAATCAATCAAACATAAGGAAGTTAAAATTTGATAAAACAACTTACAATTCATGAAAACTGAGTGTTTCAGTAAAACATTTTAGAACCATTGATGCCCGGTGTATCGGAGCTCTATACACAAATACAAACTTGCGATACAATGAGTTAGAAGGGCATTTTTAAATAGTCAAAGTTACTCACTGAAATGGAGTTTAAGGAAAACTAACAAAACAACTCATCAAAAGTAGCTTTCAACTACTTTTCCTACTAGTTCACAAGTTAATTTTTTTCAATTCAGAAATAAACTACTGATATACTATATGCATATCATTTAAGTATTTATACAAATGCAGGAACAGAATGACACAGGTTGTGCAAAAACTTTACAATTAGGAGCCATGTAACGTTATCAAAAAACTACTGAAGCCTACAAAGTACAATTTGTTTGATCAGCATCACAAATGTTGTAAAATAATTAGTTCAAAAATCATGTAAGCTATTGCGTCGTTAGTTAGTTTATAGATACGTGAGAAAAATGTCAACATCCAGGGAAAAAAACTTGTCATCGTCAATAAGATGATCCAACAATACTTGTGCTGACCCGTGACACTAGAATTAAGTGAAAACTTGTATTGCTCAGTTACACAAAAACAAATTCCACGAAAAGGATGAAAACCCGGAGAAAAAAAAATTCCCATCAGTGCTAGTCAATCACATCCTAATGCGTAATGCGTATCACTGTTTGCAACCATTACTTTTATTATAAAATAATAAAAATCTTGTCCACTGTCATTCTAGGCATTATTATTATGAATCAGATGAGTCCCAACAAGTCTATGATGGCATGCAAACATTTATTAGCTCATTACTATTATTATTATGACTGTAACAAAATCAAAAGCCTCATGAAATTTTATTCATCCTTCTCATCCATAATAAAAAGCTCCAGTCAACTTAAAAACACATACGGAGGGATAAATGAACTCTATGGAATGTTCTTACAAGGCTCCCTTATGCAAGCCTGATCCCTCAACTGACGTACGTGAATGAAAAAAAGAGTGTAAAAAATTAGAATCTTGTACACCTCTAAAAAGATTTGGAACCATTTGGTCAAAATGAGTTGTAAACATCCTTATGAGCCCATTGCCCTTAAATTCGATTGTGCCAACGTCTTGTACACGGAGTATCCTGTCTGAATATTCCGTCTCTCACCTTAGGATTCTTTGGGAGTGCAAAAAATCAAAAGAAGGGTTGCCTGCCGTAAAACTTTAATGTTCTTTTAATTTTTTCTATATATGTGTTCGCTTCCTTCTTGTTCTTTAATAAGCTGGCAATATATACCCTATATACTGGAGATTTTAAAAGTTTTTCGACTTGAGCACATTAAAATTATTTGCAGCCCCATCATCATTCTCTACGGCTGTACTGTGACTTACAACTTACATGTATATCATAGCAGGTACATATATCTGAAAAGCATGCGAAAAAAATTTCTTCACAATGATCCAAAGAGACTTAATGTGTTTTACTATCGCTCTCTGGATCGTTTATACGACTCAGCGCTGTGTAATATATCAGTGAACAGGCATGTTATAATAAGAAGTGCAGATGAGACCAAAATAATTGCATTTGCGTCAAGGGAAATGCAAAGATTCGCTCTCTGCTCCCTCACTCATCTCTCACACTATAATAAATATAAATCTAACATATCAACCGGGGCTTCTAGCTAACTACCATCTAACTAACTAACCATCTAACTAACTAACCGTCTAACTAAACAGCTAAATGTAACTACCATTAGAGTAAGTTTCACTCCAAAACTAGCTAGCTAATACTTTTACATGCGAGTGAGCACACAAATGCATATAATTCAATCGGGGTTTTACCTACCTTATCATACAGTCTAGACAAATAAAAAAGAAGAACATAAAAAAATCGTAACTGTACTGATGCTAGTTATACTAAATAATGAGAGAGAAGAAAAATTTACAGTGACAAATAAATCAAAATAGGCACTACCCATATTGTTATTCTCATGAATGGAAATCAGTGTTTCGTGACTTGCGCTCCAAATGTACACACACTTGCATAGTACGTATAGCATTGTGAACATACCATTTACGCACTGTGAGAAAAAAATATGCCAAAACAACAACAACAACAAGAATATGTGAAAAGTCCCGTTTTCCCAAATTCTCTGGCTAATAAAATGGCCTTAACCTGTGCGTGTGTGGGACTGTGGAATAGTAAAAAACAGAGGATTGGAAAGAGAAAGCATCCAACTTGGCTGTTTTCATGATAATTTACCATGCCGAACAGCCGTGATTTTTAAGTAGGTGCAAACAGACAAAGGATTGATGACGAGAGGAAATAATAATTGCGCAGCATAAGCATCCATACGAGCCTTTTAATTTGTTCACACTGGCCTCTCTCAGAGGTTTTTGCACTCGTAAAGTAACTAAAATATTTATTGTCTTACAAGTAAGTAGAACATTAATAGGTTGGAGCTACAAGAATTTCATGTTCATCAATAGTCTGTTTTTATTCTTTTGATGAGTCAGATGTACGGAAATATTTTTATGAATAACAATAGTCTTATGTCTCACCATGTCATTAAAAGTATTCCCTATATTACCATAGATTCCCTATATGTTCTTCATGCGAAGAAAACAGAATGGAAATACAATGCGTGAGGAAATCAAAATAATGTGATGACAAATAGTAGTGTCCAATTGTTTTATTGTTGTCACGTAGTAAGCACATATAGCCATCATTATTAACAACAGTATATACAAGCGTTTAATGTGCGTAATTACGTGGCTGTTGAACTGCTCAATAGGCCAATAGCTAAACAAGGAACTGATTTTTCCAGTCATCACGTGATAATTAGCATTAGTTTTCCTGCTAACTTGATTAACTTGATACTTTTGTAGCTTACAGTGAATCACAATTTTATGCCTCCTTCAAGACCAACTTGTTATTGACCAATTCAGTTCACAGAACATACGGTTCCATGAACGTAAATATTAGTTGCTAGTATATGATTCATAAAAAGCTCATAGTAGCATATAGTATTTGTAATTTTGTAAGTAACTAAACTTCGACCATGAATTATAGAGTATCCATTCCCCATCTTTTTCTCAAATAACGCGAGTGCCTGGCAATGTCACGTTAGCAGATGACCACGCAACGTATGAATATTAAATTAGCTCTACAAGTTTTATAGTTTTTTTGACCCCAATAATATCAACTAATACTTTTCAATGTCAGTATGATCTAGTTTGTCAGCCAGATAAGCACAAATTCAGATTATAAGATTGATTTATAAGATTTCAAAGCAGGGGAAAATGAGTGAAAAAAAGGTTATCCCACAGAATGTCCCACAGGTTGTCTCTCCCTTCATCAGAAAATCATTTAATTTTAGTAATCCTTAGCTGTAGCGTGTATACAGCACTAACTGTCTAACTATAATATGCATGGAAACTTGTATGGATGAACTTGGCCAGCTTAGCATACTCTTAAGTAAGAGCAATCTTGCCTACACACCATACATTATGAAGTCACCATTGCCTTGTGGTCAGGTAACCATCCTCACAATGAGCTAACAATAGCCTGCATGCATGAATTTGAATGAGCTCCCAGTCCTAAAATCTAAGATGCAGTACCCAAAAACTCTTACTTTTACTTTGAGAGAGTGTGATCCTTTCATTCAAGGGCATACTTGAAGGTATTTGCCACTTTCCATTTCCTAACCCTAAACCTACTGAAGCAAAAGACAGAAAAAAAAGTATTCAAGACTGACCTTCCATCCTGCAGATGAATTTGAGTCACCCTTATCCTTAAAGTAGGGAACATTGGCAACCATCCAGTCGTAGATTTGACTAAGCGTTAACCTCTTGTCCACACTGGATGCAATAGCTTGCGTAATCAAATCCGCATATGACATGTTGCCCCAAGCATTCCTTCGGGACGAAGATTTCTTTGGTATCATCACGCCTCCAGGACCAATCCCACAGTTTCCGTTCCCATTGACGACTCCGTTAGGTGGTCCAGACGGAGCTATGGATTCGGGTCCACAATTCGGGTCCATTCCGTTACCAAGACAACTGCTACCAGGGGCTCCCATCATACCATTGCCTGTTGTACTGCCCACGGGACTCCCGCCCTCAGCATTACCCATGTTGCTGTTACTATTGTCTTCAGGTCGACATGGCCAAGTGTGGGATCGAGCTCGTGTCTGAGGCTCAAAATCCGACTCCAGATTCAGTCGTGTGCTCATGCCGATCCCACTTGGTGGGGACATGTTCGAGTATTCCATCATATTTACTTGTGTACTCATGATTTGGTTTGATTCGGTTTCACTGATTACTATAAAAATGAAAAAATATGTAGAATCAGGAAAGTTTTATGAGCTATAATGTAAAGAACAAACTACATAAGTATTACAAGAACTCTCTTTACCTGGTAATGAAATTAGCAAAATCTTTTCAGCCTTTGACTAATTGAGAATAGTGTTGCTGTCCCTTGAATTATAAACATGAGCACGTATCTCAATTGGCAAGATTATGTGTGTTCCCAAAAGTGAATGAAATATTATGAACAAATAGTTTTCGATGTAATGTTTCAAGCTCTTCAGTAACTTCGTTAGTTATTTAGTCGGCTATGTGCACTGAGTGACCACCTATATATTAAGTCTTAATAGTTTGTGTAGCTCTAATGCTTATCACCAAAGCCAATGGTCATGTACGACTGTAGCACATTTAGTGTCCAATCCAATACATTGGTCATACGTTCGTGGTGTGGTTCACTCACAGTTGCCAGTGTCACACTGAGCAATGTTGATAAGATGAAAAAGTGCACTCCTCTTCATTTAGTCAGTCCACTGATAACAGAGTTTAGTGGGAGCAAATGGTGCACAAAAAAAGACAAAAAATCCTTCCCTGTGTATTCACTTTCTGTGATTCACATGAGTTATCCTCACTTGTGTAATAATAAATAGCACATGATTGCAAACCAGCGTGCAATAATTCAGTTTATATGCAGAAGTACGAAAGATAAACTTTAAAAAAATTCAGGCTCAATTGGCTATATAATTTTATACTCATTGATGACAAAAAAATACACAGACTAGGCGTTTTCACTAGAAAACTATACTTTTCAATAATAAGTCGTCCAATCACTGTAATAAACTCCACAGGACCAAAGAAAAATCCACCGCACTCTAAACCTGTGTCGGCAAAAGCACAGTAATACTACTAACTAGCGCCGTATCTCAATACACCCCACAAGTCTTTTTCTCTTATATGGGTCACAAAATATCCGCTCAGTGTACTCTATACACGAAAGAGTGCCATGTGAATCCACACTTTTCACTTTTATGCAACAGTTTTTGCAGAATCACAGGGAAAAGAACCGGCTCACCACTGTTTATTTTTTTCACAACTTGCTTACTGACGACATTCTTGTTCTAGTGTACTACTGGAGAAGTACGCACAGCTTCTCGTGGATTGCGAAAGCTATAATGGAGGTGGCAACAAGTGTCCATGAATTGGATGATGATGGAATGAACTAAACTACGCAGCAAGAGAAGGACGAGGAAAGTTCAGATGTGTGCACCACTACTACTGCCACTATGTAATCATTTGCAGATAGCACGCAGTTCAGATTCTTAATATGTATGGTTGAGAGACGAGTTTGGGACTCACACTCACAGCCAGCAACGAGCGTTCCTACAATACAACTGTGCTTGCTCCAAGGCTTCCAAACTCTTTTTCTAGCCTTTCTTCAACATTGATGCTACCACTCACTCTTCGTATCGTACCATGCATATAGCACTACAACTCTTCGCATGTCTGTGCGATGTGATGGCGAAAAGGTTGTTAAAGCCTTTTCCTACGGAGCAGAATATGACGCGATGATGGCATGCTTTGCCTATATGCATACTAAAGGTAGTAAGTTGCAAAAGGACGATTCATAAAAGATGTAATACAATTTTCTTTAAATTTGTACCTCACTCTGTTTTATAATCCATGATTTTTAGGACTAACTAGGGACTTCAATTTTGAAGACACTTGCCCAAAGTTGGTACATTATTTATGAACGGTACGTACTAAACTATAGCTTGTCTCGTCAGAATGTAGGCATCAATCTACTACGCCACTAATACTTTATGCAGAATAGCAGAATGGAGCTACCATAATTTTTGGAGTGGCAGTAGTAAGTAGTAGTAGTAGTAGCATGGAAGTAAAGTAACTAAAGTACCTACACTAGAGTTAGAGTTGAGCACATTTTTTTCGCAATACCATCTTCCAAGCGCCATGTGGAATGGGTAAAGAAAGATGGTACGCAGTTCAGTCTACCAAGTTTTTGACGCAGATTGCTACCAGATAGTTGTAGTAGTTAGTTATTGGTAGCCATATGTGTGCGCTTTTGTAGTTAAAAGAGATAAGTAAGACTAGGATAAGGAATTCATGAGCTTATTGCAAAATAATTTAGAAGATAAAAAATGAGAAAGAGGGTCTAGCAAGGTTTGGATTTGGAAACAGGTTTTGTAGTCGGCAATTTATAATTGGTTTGTATAAGCTACATGCCGGTTTATAGACAGCCTTAAGTCATGGCGAATATTATATACTATATATTGTTTATTGTGGTGTAGGTACAGATACGGGATAGAATGTCCATACACCAGAATGGTAACGTGGAGAAGGTATGAATGCATAGGAAGTTCGCACACGCGTTGAAAAAAAAATGACGATCTGTATCCTTGAAGTTTGTACTGTGTGTATTACATGCAAAAAGTTAGACTCTACCATTCTTCTGTGATGCAAAAATTAAATAGTGAGAAAGGATGTAGTGAAATTCGCACGTGGGGATTGAGCGTGAGCTATAGTTTGGATGTGAGTGTTGGCTCTGTATAGTTAATTGTTTGAAATAAAAGATTAATTTTACCATCAATTACTTCACCGAATAAAAATAGTCACTAGTGTGATTTTTTTGTATTCTTTATCATATTAAGAATTTCAATCCAGTTGCAGAAAATGTGCATGGAGCCGTGAAGTTTTTTCTCTATTAATTTGGCATGCATTATTTGTATAGTAACGCATCTTATGCAGCTGACAATTTATACATACTAGCATTAATAAACAATGCTTTGTAAAGAGAAGTATTTATCAAGATCCTATCTGACAAAAATCGTTTTTCTAATTGGTTTGATAGAATACAATGTAAACTTGTAAAAATGTAAAATTCCTCAAAACAAAGTGATTATGACATGGCTAGTTTACTGAAATTGAGACTTATCAAACAGAAAAATACGTACGTGAAAGCAGAGAGATCCTCCATGCTTCTATATTGAATGTAAATTCACATCTAGGATAGGATAACTGTTTGATCGCATTTCTGCGCTAGTCTGCTTGCAGTGTATATATGTGCTTTCACTCTCGAATGTGTGCACTACAAAAGACTTGCAGCGGTGCCTAAAATAGGTAGGTGACCTAGTTACCGGCATTGTAAAATGAAGCTTTTCTGCATCAGATCAAACGCATGTGAATGAATATGCTTCAATATAAAATCTGAAAATGACCATAGGTTTTAAAATCTATCAAAACATGACATGAAATCAGCTGTCAAATTTTTTTACTGTTAATTTAAATCAAAATGCGCAAAGACCAGATTTAGATCTTACTGCCGGTTTTTATTTAAAAAACTTTTAGATTTTAGTGAAAGGTTTCGTGAAAAAGTTTTCTGATCGAAGAAACATTTATTTGCATTCAAACTGGAGGGAAAGTTAATATTATGTTTGTGTACGGACGGCATTCGGGGTTGGTTTGCAGATTTTGCATCTTGCTGAAACATTTTTTTTCATATTTTTCTATCGGGCGTTGGCCGCTTCGTTGTAAACAAAATGTAAAAAAACTTTGTTCAATTAAGCCTTCTATTTGAAAATATAATCATTGAAATATTGTTGCCACAAAATTTTACTGATTTAGGGATTCAATTTTTATAAATTGACGATTTATTGGGTACAGCCAAATAACATCGGTTAATTTTTTTCACAGTAAAAAATAACAAACCTACTATGGGCGAAGGGCGTCTAAATAAAAACAGGTAGTAGATGGAAAACAAAATAGCTTAAATAATAAAGGGGCTACTGTCTGTTTTAAATTAAAACAAAATATTTTCAGTCCAAAGTTATTTGGCGTTGGTATTTGTTGTTTTTTAGGATGGAAATCTAAAACAACGCGCGCACTACAGGGATCGTGCTCTAAACAATAATGTCCACTTCTCTCGATCGCAGCTTTAGCTGGGACTAGGACCATCAAATTTTTTACACATGTCGATGACGATCATGTGTTGAACTGTATTAATTTGCATAAACATCAGTTAGTTGCTTCATACATTTTAATGGAAACTAAGTTCACTCAATTGACAGTTTTAAGCTAAACTCCTATTTTACATGACTGAACAAAATCTACATGCTATCGCCAGTTTCTAAAGCTTAAAGCTAAAGAAACTTAGTTTTCAACTGAGTTAATTCTAGAAGCCGTTGAAAAATTGCAAAATCTCTATCAGATTTACAGCAATTTTATTAAACTTTATATAAACTAACAAGCTTTTCACCCTTTAGTAGCTGCATGCAAGTGTTTCTGGTTCTTATGTAAACAAGCTAAAGGTGAATAAAGTGCACATTTTTCCGGGAATAGAAAATCACGCAATTTATTTCTTTCTTTGAAGTTCCTTTAAACTTATTGTTATAGTAACCCAACAATTTTCCTCCATAAAAAAATGACCATAGCAAACTCACTATTTGGGGAGAGGGTCTTGTGTAAAAAGAAACAAACAGAAACTTACGATTGTGGAGGTCCATTTTAATAAGGAACAGATATTGTAACTAAAATGCATGCAACATTATGTGCATATAAACACTAGCTTTTCCAATCTAGTGAAAAATTACTGTGTATTAAAAACTACAGTTTAAGTTTTTGGCATCAACGTAAAATTTTGCAATCCATCTATAAACATTAATCCAAATGGCACAATAAATTTTAAATAAATATGCATCAGTCAACATGTCTAGCTTAATTCAAATCCGTGTACGTCAGAGAAAGTAATAGTGATGCACATACATCTAAATTGCACAATACATTTTAAATAATTACATTTTAAAAACATGATCAGCTTGATCTAAATGCGCGTGTGCGGAAGAAAGCAATAGTGACTAGCCGGGCTCGCAGGTCTTCGACCAAAATTTACCCTAATGATACGAGTAACTTTTCCTACCTGCGAAACTTTTAATCATCCACAGATTGTTGGACATAGGCAAGTTTCTTGAATGTGAGTGAGCAAAACAGTAGAAAAGTAACAACACTCTGTATGGTTGCTTATCACATTCTAGAAACTTGCCTTCGTCCGAACGTCGGTGAATGATTTAAAATTTCGCAGGTATTACTCATAAGGGTTGGAATCAAATCAGAAGATTAAATTCAACGAATGATCGCGAGCGAATTGTTGCACCTTTGCATTGTTTGCTTGCATAGCCTTTGCATAGACCCAGGCTACCAGAACGGGAACTGTTCTACAAAACTATTCAAACGCACGCATGTCTTAACAAATGAAATTGCATAATAGGAATTGTGCTGATTTAGTTTAATGGCTATTTTTGAATTTTGCTAGCACCGTAGCACCATAACCATAACCATAAAAAGAAATCATTGCCAACTTACTTTGGACTGAGATTGCTCTATTTTAATTATGAACTTCCGACCAGACCAATGTAGCTCGTAAGATGATGCATATGCAACTGAATTCCACAATAAATTTTGACATGTATTAACTAACATGCCCAGCGTAGTTCAAATGCGTATACCAAAGAAAGTAATAGTAAGAATGACAAACAGCAACCGATAGAGATGCAAACTTTTATTTACTCTGAAAGTTTTGAGGTCACCCAAACTCTTTCTACTGTCCGTTTCAATGAAATACGGAGTTCCTAATGTTAAATTGGCTATCTAGGCTTGCTGGATGATCCCCGTCAAAAAGGCAAATTTCGTAAAAATTGCCTGGGCAACCAAAATATGTTCTAGATTTTAAGTCCCTATGATGAGATTACGAATTTATTATTATTATTTATTATTTATTTTTTGCTCAATGATAAACAAACTCTGCCAGGTAACCATTGAAAAAAGTTACTCCGTATTTCATTGAAACGGACAGTAATGTACTAATCTATAACACCTATGCTTTAGCTGAGTATTTAGAAAATGCGCCGTACGGTCGTACGGATGAAAAAGAAAACAATACCTGTTGCTACGCTTTCGATAAAGATTCACGACGATGAATAACATGCGACGAATCATCGTACTATTTCTATTGGCTCTATCCATCAGTCGTTAACTAAGAAGTTGACAATCGGATGAGAGAAGTAAAAACGATTTCTTTCTTTATCTTGCCACATCATAAAAATATGTTATTTATTTATTATATTTCAATCCATATGTTCTGACTGACTAAAAGTTCTTTATATACCTTCATAACAAAAAGTTAATCTGCGTCTTCGAGTACAGATTTTTCGGCTTCTTGTTTCATAAGAAACAAGAATTCACAAGTTTAAGCAGTCATGAAACTACTTTTCTTCTCCAGATGTATTTATCAAGAGTGAAAGGAAAAAAATCCCTTTATGTACATGGTTTAAATCAGTGGAGTCTAAAAACACACTTCAATATGTCACTTGTCAAGGCTACGTGAGAAACAGGAGAGAGAAAGCTCACAAATGGGAAACGAAATGGACGTCAGGTAAGATATTTTATGGAGTGCCAATCAATTCCCATTTACATCCATTCCAGTGTGTCTGTCAGCTCGTTCCAGAATAGAAATATGTGGGTTCAACATGAGTTGTTTCCAGTCTCACATTTTCATGAGTTTCCCAAAGTTTTACGAAACAAGAAAATTAAGTATTTTAAGCTGTCTTTGTTCCGAGTATACTACAAAAAGAGCGTTATACTTCATTCGGAAAGCTCTTGTAAAATAGTTTGTACAAACAGACTCTTAATTTTGCAACTCATATGACGTAGACAGCTTATGTTGCAAGTTGCGATGAGCATATTGTGAGTACTGATTCTACTTTCTTCGTAACTTTTAATGCGACATGTTTTCAAATTTTAATAAGAAGAAACAAAATGAATAGGATTTCCGGGCATCAGAATTTTATGCATCGTAAACCCTTCTTTTAAGTGTCTAGTATGTTAATTTGAGTTAGTTTGTAGTTTGTCTAGAAATTGATACAGACAGTATAAAATACGAACGAATCCATCCTTGCCATTCTCGAAGCTATAATGTTACTATTTCGTAGAAAAGACTTTGACCAACCGATCGGTGTTAACCTTTGGTTATAAATGCCACTTTTTATTAGCAAATGGAATAGGATTGATGGAACAGTATAATACACCATTTTACTCCATTTTGTTCATATTAAGTTTCTTTTAAAGCATGAAACATCAGTGCATAGGTAGAGAGCCGTAGACACAAAAAATGAGGGGAAAAAAATCTTTGTGATGGTCCGAGTTTTTTGCTCATGTTGTGGTTTAACGTCATACGCGTGCAGCTTGTTTGCTTGAAGTCTACCATGTGTTTCGTGGAAAAATGTGACGTTACTACTCCAGCTAACTAACCTGAAATTCTATTAATTGATTAGTAAACAAAACAATGCAGCCGGTTATTGTAATTTATTCAAGACTTCTATTTGAATTGCATTCATTTTATTCATCATGGGAGCACAGAGGGTGGTAGATCGCAAAGCAGTTTCTCAAAATGGGTAAACAAACTACTGTATCAGTAATTAGTATAATGTTAGCTCGTTGACTAGATGACATTTTCGTTCAATCTACTGTATGTTTCAAATTGGATTGGACGGCCTGGGACCTCTCCAAAAGTGAGTTTGCTATTTTTGTTAAATCGTCATTTTCTGAATTCATGGGAGGAAAATGGCCTCAACGATATGGCAATAAGGTTTAAGGAATTTCAAAGAATGAAATAAATTGCATGATTTTCAATTCAATTTTCTGGAAAAAAAGCTTTGCTCACCAATACTGTCAGATTAATTTCAAATTAAAATGCAAAATTTTGGTTTTCTTCTTTTGGTTTCCGGGAAAACAAACAGGTGATGAACAAAGTTTTTTTCTTCTAAAATTGTATTGAAAGTCACGCAATTCATTTCTTTCTTAGAAATTCCTTTTAACTATAGTGAACCTAGAGAGAAATTAACATTGTTTTATTTCTTTCTGAACTAAATAACTTCAAATTCGTATGTACGAGTTAATTAGAAAGCTTTATACTTTTACCGGTCAAGTTATCAGTATATAAAACAACGAATGTTGTTGAACATTTTTTCTAAAATCACAAACAAAACAGTTTAGTATATTCAGCAACGCTCTGAACTATTATACAGTTTTTTTTAGACTAAAAGCAATATGTTACTTCGTAGTTTTGCTACCACCCTTATTCAACAACATAAAACGATCGATAAAGTTTGCTTGACTAAGAATACTTGCATGTAGTGAGTAAGTAGTAAGTGTATTCAATGCAAAGCGAATTTGTGTTCGACAAATTCTTTGTTACGAAACTACAGTCATCGCGTATAACAATATTTCGCAGCATAGTGTTTCACGTCCAACGTGTTATATAACAATCATTTGAACAATGATACCTAGTTTTTATATTCATGGCTAACAATAATCACAATAATAAGTTACCATTATTATTAGCATATTAGTATTCCATATGAATGTCATTGTAAAGAGCAATTAAAAGTTTAGTGGCTATCTTTTAAAAATCGTGAGCATTCTTAGAAATGCCTAGTCGAACGCGAGTAAATATTTTTGCAAAGGAGGAGGTAACGGCAACTTATTCATATACTTTGCTGGAGCGCGACGTAATTGCTTGTAAATAACTACCCTGCATTGTTGTTGCAGAGTACGAGGTTGACAATAGATTTCTTTTAAATTGGAGCATAATGATGTTCGAACAGGGACAATAGCAGATTGCGTATAGATTAGCTTTATAGTGTTGTACAAATCTCTGGAAAAAATCAAATTTTAATTAATCGTTAGATATTTTTCATTATGAACTCACTTGTATGATTGAGAAAATGTTTAAGACCTTACTTATGGTCCATACACATGGCATACAAGTGAATAAGACAAGCGAATCGTTTGTCAGGGTCAAGCAGTAAATGTTCCTTTCTACACAGCCATTGAATGTAGTAGTAAAGCATCTGTGATAAAGACGTTTTTTCACTTCAAAACCCTTGGACATACATAAAAAATATTAGACTGTTGACTGTCTTACTTTATTTGACGACTTTTTAAGAAAGAATGAGGATTGACTATGACAGATCATTGGTTCATTCATGCAGATATTCACATTTGGATCAGCACCGTATTGTATTAGAGTTAAAGAGAGATCATGAACGTAATCTAAATCGCTGGAGTTCCGTGCGCTCAGAACTAATTCCAACAAAGACAGTAAAATGTGTTGAGTGCGTGACGAAAATTTTATGTTTGGATCCAGTCCGTGTTGCAGTAAAACGACTAGGAGTTGTCGGATGAACGCTAGATTTCAAGTACATATTGCTTACAACTGTAATCATAGAAAGTACTATAAATACAACGGTAGAAAATTTTATACCGAAATTTGAGTCTTTTTCTTGTGACTGTGTTAAACCCATATATTCTGAAGCAGCAAACATGAGCACATGCAAAGGTGTCAAGTTTGTTCTTGATGAACAATTCGGATTAGCACCGTGTTTTAGTAAAATACGTACACAGTTGAGGTAGAAAACCTATGGGAAAATATAAAATATGAATTAGTACATTGCAGTCAAACCAATCTCCGAAACTTTACATCTTCGAATTTTCCAAACCTTCATATTGTGAGTAAAATTGTGCAAGAGATCCTTATTAATTAATGGGACAAGGCAAACCATGAGCGGTGCACTGCCATCTCGTCCGACAATGTTAGGATCACCACCTTCTTGGAGAAGCATGGATAGCAATTCATATCGGAATTCCCAATCTCTGACCTATTGGTACAGTGAATGTCAAGCAGAAGCAAGTCAAGTCCAAATCAGATACCAGACTATCAGTTTGTTGTGGAAATGAAAAGGCTAGATACCAGTTAAATTTTACATTTTTAACTTTAGGGACTAAATACTCACGTGTCTTAAAACGCAAGCAAGAGCAGAGTTCCCTTGTTGATTGATACTAGGTTTACCCCCTTGTTGCAAAATGTATCGAACTAAATGCAGCATATCCCATTTAGACCATGGAATGTAGTCTTGGTACAATCCAAACCTTGATTCCTCTAATGCATACCTAAAAATTAAAAAAAAACTAATGATACAACCATACCATATCGACTGTGGTTTTTAAACAACGCAATAAATGACACTTTTGTACACACCTGACAATGAGAGCATGAAGCGGAGTATTTCCTAAAGAATCGGGCTCGTTAATTAATTCCCGTAACCCGTGATCTAGCAACATTTTAGTTGTAGCCAGAGCATCATCCGCAGACTTCTTTCCTAGCAAAAACAGTACATGCAAAACAGTCATTTGCTGAGTGGCAGTGCGTACAGTTGATATCGCACCAGCTTGTAACAACTTTTCGACGAATTTGACATCATGAAGTACAGCCTGCCAAAATTATATTACTATTAAGATTATACTAAAATAATTGGGCAACCTGTTTGAGAGACATAAAATGTTTTAATAAAAAATACCTGATGTACAGGATAGTACTCATCATAACACTGGTTAATTTCCTCCGCTCTATGACTAATTAAGAACTGAACACATAGCCATGCGCCCCTTTCGCAAGCTATATTTAACAGGGGTCTCTTAATCTGCTGCCATGGAAACCAGGGATCTTCCCGTTTCTGAAGTAGTTGCTCTAATATTTGTTGATGATCTCCGTCTACGGCGTAGCAGATTGCATTTTGCAGTTTATCAGAAGAATAGGGTCGACGTTGGTAAGGGTACTCAACGTGGATGTCTAGATTTAAAAAAAAGTTGATTTGATCATCTTTTAGAAGTATTGTAGTTCGAGTTATATATTTTCAAGTTGAAATGCACAAATGTCGTGTACCAGCGACGTACAGTTTTTAGATCTTTCTTCACAGTTAAGATTATGTTGTCCAGGCCAACACATTCGACCTTCGACGTCTACTCGAGCCCCGTGTTTCAGCAAAAGGTCCACAATATCATGGAAGCCACGGATACAAGCAATATGCAGAGGCAACGAACAAGCTCCTCTATTAACGTCAATATTTCCACGAATCAACATCCATTTTACGAGCTCTACATTGTTGATACCAACACACTTCTGCAATAAGTTATAGCCAGCTGAATCCGATACAACTAAAATATTTTCACTCTGAAATTCACAAAAAAATGCAAAATTCAATATATAAAATGACAGACATTAAGTTGTACCGCATCAATGTATGATGATAGTTTGTGTTTAATAGTTTTTACCTTCGGTATTTTGCTCAAAAGTCCTTCGATTTTTTGAACCGTCACCCGTGGGTTGGCTCTGAGCACATCGAATACTTCCATTATGAGTTCCCTAGTGACATCACTAACACGCTGACTATTATAGGCCGAACCAGGCTGTAAAACATGTCCTATAGAGGCACCCATAATTTAAATTGGCTTTCACGGGTTCCACCCGTGCATTAGATTCAAACTGGTTTGCCTAGTGGAAACTTTTGACATGTAATCTATAACAAAAACATTAGCTGCTATATGATCACTCAGGAGTGAATGTTTTATTTATTATTGTTTACCTTTATTAATTTGAAACAAAATGTTCCTTTATTTCATGGAAACAGCGAGCATCATGGTTAAGTTTCATCACTTCTATTCCCACGTACCCTTTGATCTTAAAATGAAGGACACGCGTGTATACCTATTCGACATAAGATGTGAAACAATCCATTAGAGAATGTTTTTGTCAGCAAAAAAATATGACGAAGTATCAGAAGAAGAACAAGAATACGATGACAAGAAAAAAATGTAGAGAACCTTTCCTATTATCTTTTTCGAAGATATTATTACGTCAATCATCACCTCCAAACAGTAACTACGAAATGCAAATTTTTTTTACACTGCAAGGATACAATGTAATGTACACTGTACACAACATACGAACGCATTAATGTTGAGTTAGTGTTTTTAGTGGATTCGATCCTATCCTGGTTATATCAAACTGAAGTAAACCTTTTTAGAAGTGATGTAGCTAAGTCATTGAACATACATACAAAACACAGCTGTTTTGATTTACTTATCGTTCCACTATAATGTACAGTATTCCAAACAAGTACTGCTCTATGTTGTAAGTTGTAGTTATAGTTAAGTAATATTCGCTCAATTCATGTTTGTTTATTTCTGTTAGATGGTCACAGAAAGAGTAAACTTTGATTTAAATATACAGATAAAGTGGTACAAAAGTACAAAAAATAATGAATAATATTATATCTGTTAACCGCACTACATTTCAAATAACATGAAGATGAATTGTTGGTAAAATGTTGTATACTTACCTTATTTCCATCCATTTGAAACTTATTAATCAACAGTTGCTGAGAGAGAAAAATAATTTATTGTTTGAACATTTTTGAAATTGCATATTTCAAATAATAATGACTGAAGATAGGTTAAGATAGTTTGACTGACTACAACTGCGAATAGAGAACACAATGATCACACTATCACACCAATATGTTTGAAATTGGAATGAAAAGTGGGTTATCTTGATAAGCCCTTCAGCGTAGCACAACACTTAAGAAAAGCTTTTTGTAGTTCACAAGAAGTGAGTATCTATGGTGCTCAGTGCTCGGTTAATCTGATGATATGAGCCTTGTCTTGCGTTATACAACGTTAGCCAGTTCTTTTGAGCTGTAAGCCAAACGAGACAACTATTAACAAGTGCATTTTAAGACTTCAACTCTTTCGATCAAATGAATACATGTTATATGTTATCCAAAAATGTCTACAATAGGCATGAAATGTTTTGATAAATTACCGAAAAGTAATTTTCAGATGGAAGGTTTAGAAAAGATTTGAAATATTAAAGATTCTAAAGCGGCTAAAAAATGATCAAAAAGCTTTAGTAAACAAGAAAAACTTTTAAATTATAAATTTACGGGATGTGAGTAAAGCACAAGCACACAGTAACTATAGACAAGCAAGTATGAGATAATCACAAGCAGGTTGGTTATGCGGGGTTTTGCTACTGTTTTCATTTGTAAACCGTCAACACATAAATTCATCTCCATATCATCACCATTTTTACATGAAAAATGAACCATATAAAGTCTAAACAGGTACACAAGAAAAAAACATGCAAAATTTGTATAGCTGAGAAAATCAAATTTTGTTTGGTAAATTTTGTTAATTCGTTATTTTTTAAACTTATTTTCACTCATATTCCTCAACCGATCAATGATCTTCATTGTTTAGGTTGACAATAGAACACGTGAAGTAAAGTATCCAAGGCATGTAAAATTAATTTTTCAGAGAGAGTAGATAGACGCAGAAAACAGGGAAATGTCAAAGTTGAGTAAAGATGAAATGGAGATTCACTTTCACAACACAGAAGCAAGGGTGAAAGCAGCTTTTGCCTTGGCTAGGCTTTATCTTGCATTGTTTCAGTTACTTTAGTTTTGCATAGCCGTATGCAACGAAGAGTCAGCACAACCAAACATGCCCCACTTGTATGAACTAGTAATTTGAGCCAAATTAATGGGGAAAAGGTATGTTGGCTGATCAATAAACGAGGAAGCAAACACTTCAAGACAGAGTGTTAGTATTCTTCCTTCACTATTAGATTTCCAGTGTTTAGTATTGTGCGTCAATGATTTATGTCTCCATATATGTAATATTGTATGATAATAATCCAGTACAAGAAGAATGACATGAATATCATATGCATGGTTTTGCATAACATTTTTACTTTCATTCAACTCTGAATGCACTGGATTGACTGGATTTAAAAATGACTTTGAGGGGTGACCAATCAGAATAGTAAAACACGAAAAAATGTTCCTCCAGAATAGTAAAAAATAAGTAACTTGACGAAATAGTAACAAGTAAAAAGGTGGTAGGGGTTTATTTCAGTAACATCATTCAGTCATCAGTCAATCAGATAATTTGTACAAAAAAATTATGTATTAAGAAAAAAATCGTTAGTAAGTTATTATTTTTTTTCTTTTGGGAAACTACTTCATCGAGGTCTTCGTTTTTACGTTTTTTCAAGCTTTTCCACCTATTGGAATCATCACTCATATTATGAGCCACTCCTTTCAGAGAGTCGAACACCTCATGGGTTGAATCGTAGTTTCTAACTAATTGAAGAAGTCGGTTACCCAAGGCAACGTATCTTGTTTGTCTTGTTCTTTTTGCAAAAGATTTTAAAAATTTAAAATAATTGGGTGGACGCAAGAAGCACTTTAACGCATTTTCATATGTCAGCCTTCGACTATGTTGTTGGTCCGTGGAGTGTAGTTTTTTGTGTGCTGCACGATAATATTCGACAGTTTTTTATAAGATTTGGCAGTTTTATTGGGCAACAAGGCGTACACAGCACGGAAGGTCCAGCCAGTAGTCCTTTACACCCAGAAGAATATTTTCTGCATCTCCAATACGTATCTTTGTGAAGCACATAGTAAAAGTTTTTAAACGAAAGTAAGGGTTTACCCAAAGTCCTTCTATAGTAACCAATCAACAAATTTACCAGGTCAGCCCATACTTCTCAAAATTTTATTTTCGAAACCAGATTCTGGATTTTGTGCTCACCTTTGTTTCTGCCTCGTACACACTGCATGTAACTATGATTATTTTAGTTGATGTTGACAATAGGTGAGCACAAAATCGAGAATTTGGGTTTTAAAAACTCAATTTTGAGAAGTATGGGCTGACCTGGTAAATTTGTTGATTGGTTACTATAGAAGGACCTTGGGTTTACCCTTATTAGTTGTCAAATATTTTCCCATTTACTCTGCCTCTCCCATTCTTACATCTACTCTGTATAAATTATGGTAATTTTAACTATTTATGGTAATTAGTTGGATGTTA
>Ga0210040_10002048_pt1 | contig 29140 bp, 24 predicted proteins | sample CryGeyCG12114_NA_FD_185462 | JGI IMG/M metagenome (GOLD analysis project Ga0210040, IMG submission 185462) | Groundwater microbial communities from aquifer - Crystal Geyser CG19_WC_8/21/14_NA (SPAdes) (version 2) | ecosystem: Environmental > Aquatic > Deep subsurface > Groundwater | place: USA...
GGCCTTCATCGGCGGCGGCTTCGCCGGGCTGGTCACCGGCGCCCGCCTCAAGGAGGCCGGCGTCACCGACGTGCGGATCGTCGAGAAGGGCGGGGACTTCGGCGGCACCTGGTACTGGAACCGCTATCCCGGCGCCCAGTGCGACACGGCGTCGCTGATCTACATGCCGCTCCTCGAGGAGACCGGCCACATGCCGACCGAGAAGTACGCGCACGCGCCGGAGATCCTCGAGCACTGCCAGCGCATCGGGAAGCACTTCGGCCTGTACGACGACGCGCTGTTCCACACCGAGGTCACCGACCTGGCGTGGGACGACGCCGCGTCGCGCTGGATCGTGCGCACCGACCGCGGCGACGCCTTCACCGCGCAGTTCCTCGCCATGGGCACCGGTCCGCTGCACGTGCCCAAGCTCCCCGGCATCCCGGGGATCACCGACTTCACCGGCCACAGCTTCCACACCAGCCGGTGGGACTACGCCTACACCGGCGGGGACCCGTCGGGCGCCCCGCTGGACGGGCTGGCCGACAAGCGGGTCGCCCTCATCGGCACCGGCGCCACCTCCGTCCAGGCCGTGCCGCACCTGGCCGGCGCCTGCGCCGAGCTCTACGTCTTCCAGCGGACGCCGTCCTCGGTCGACGTCCGCGCCAACGCCCCGCTGGACCCCGAGTGGTTCGCCTCCATCGCCACCCCGGGCTGGCAGCGGCGCTGGCTGGAGAACTTCACCGCCACCCAGACCGGCGCCGGTGACGGCGAGGACCTGGTGATGGACGGCTGGACCGACCTGGCCCGCCGGATGCGCGAGCGGGTGCTCTCGCTGCCACCGGCCCAGCAGACCCTCGCCGGCATGCAGGCGGCGATGGAGGACGCGGACTTCGAGAAGATGGAGGAGATCCGCGCACGGGTCGACGCCGTCGTGGCCGACCCGGCGACCGCCGAGGGGCTCAAGGCCTGGTACCGGCAGCTGTGCAAGCGGCCGTGCTTCCACGACGAGTACCTCGACGCCTACAACCGGCCGGGGACGCACCTGGTGCACACCGACGGCCAGGGCGTCGAGCGGATCACCGAGAACGGCGTCGTCGCCAACGGCCACGAGTACGAGGTCGACTGCATCATCTACGCCTCGGGCTTCGAGGTGGGCACGGAGTACACCCGCCGGGCCGGTTACGACGTGACCGGGCGGGAGGGCGTGAAGCTCTCCGAGCGCTGGGCCGACGGCATGCGCACGCTGCACGGCACTCACGTGCACGGCTTCCCGAACCTGTTCGTGGTCCAGCCCACCCAGGGCGCCAACCTGATCAGCAACGTCCCGCACAACCTCACCGAGTCCGGCCGGACGATCGCCGCGATCGTCCGGCACGCGCTGGACACGGGCTCGTGCGAGGTCGAGGTGACCGCCGAGGCGGAGCAGGCGTGGGTCGAGCTGCTGCTCACCCACCCCGGCAGGGGCGTGATCGGCTCGCCCGACTGCACGCCCGGCTACTACAACAACGAGGGCCGGGACGCCGGTCTGCGCGCCAAGCTCAACGTGGGCTACCCGGCCGGCGCGGCCGCGTACTTCACCTACCTGGACGGCTGGCGCTCGTCCGGAGAGTTCGAGGGGCTGATGTTCCGATGACCGCGATCGAGGACCTGGTCCGCGACATCGACGTCACCGACCCGTACCCGCTGTGGCAGCAGCTCCTCGACGGGGGCCCGATCGTCGCGCCCGACGAGTCGTTCGCCCTGCTGACGTCGCACGCCCACTGCGACGCGGTGCTGCGCTCGCCCCTGGTCAGCGTCGACCGGAGCAACTCCACCCAGTGGCAGGAGCTCGTCGCCACCCTGTCGCCCGAGGAGCGCGAGCGCCAGGCACGGCAGCGCAGCTTCCTCTTCCTCGACCCGCCGGACCACACCCGCCTGCGGCGGCTGGTCAGCAAGGCGTTCACACCGCGGACCGTCGCCGAGCTGACGCCCTTCGCCGAGCAGCTCACCGAGGAGCTCCTGGACGCCGCCGTCGCCCGCGGCCGCCTCGAGGTGGCCGGTGACCTCGCCTACCCGCTGCCGGTCACCGTGATCAGCCGGATGCTCGGCGTCCCCGAGTCCGACCACCTGCGGTTCTCCGCCTGGTCCGACGTGCTGGCCAAGAGCCTCGACGACGGCCCGGCGGTCGACGACACCGAGGAGTCGCGGCAGCGGCGGCACGCAGCCGACGAGTTCCGGGCGTACTTCACCGAGCTCTGCGCCCGGCGCCGGGCCGAGCCGGGCGACGACCTGCTCAGCGCGCTGGTGCAGATCGAGCACGAGGGCGACCGGCTCACCACCGACGAGCTGCTGAGCACCGCGCAGCTGCTGCTCGTCGCCGGCCACGAGACCACGGTGAACCTGATCGCGAACGGCACGCTGGCCCTGCTCCGGGACGACGACCTGCGGGCGCGGGTGGCGACCGACCCGGTCTGCGCCGCCGGCGTCGTCGAGGAGGTGCTCCGCCTCGACCCGCCGGTGCAGATGACCGGGCGCATCGCCCGCGAGGACCTGGAGGTGCCGGGCGGCCGCGTCCGCGCCGGCGGGCGGGTGATCCTCCTGCTCGCCGCCGCCGGGCGGGACCCGGAGCAGCACCCCGACCCCCTGCGGCTGGACCCGGCCCGCACCAGCCCGCACCTGGCGTTCAGCATCGGTCACCACTACTGCCTCGGTGCTCCCCTGGCCCGGCTCGAGGGCCGGATCGCCCTGCAGGCCCTCGCCCGACGGATGGCGGGCGCCCGGCTGGGCGAGCTGACCTACAAGCCCAACCGGATCCTGCGCGGCCCGGCCCGACTGGAGGTCCTGCTCCCCTGACCCCTCAGGGGAGGGTGCGCTCGAAGAACAGCGAGTGGACGGCACGCGGGTCGCCGGCGTAGCCGCCGAAGGCCGGGATCGGGCGGTAGCCGTACGACTCGTAGAGCGCGACCGCCGCGGCCTGGAGCGGTCCGGTCTCCAGCCGGAGGGTCGTCCATCCCCTGTGCCGCGCCGCATCCTCGAGGCCGGCCAGCACCGCCCGACCCACCCCGCGTCGCCGCGCGGCCGGGACGACGTACATCCGCTTCACCTCGGCCGCGCCGTCGCCGAGGGCACGCAGGGCGCCGCAGCCCAGCGGCGTGCCGTCGTCGTCCCGGGCCACCAGGACGACGGAGATGTCGGCGGCCGACGGCGGCCGTCCGGGCTCGGTCTTGCCGCCGTACAGCTCGACGATCTCCGCCTGCTGGTCGCCGGCGAGCTGCTGGACGACCGCGTCGTCCCAGGCCGCCTCCTCGATCCGCACGGACGCATCCTCCGCGACCGCGCCAGCTCGGTCGCCCGGGGCCCCCGACGGCCCGAGTGCGGGGACGGCCGACGGGAGGTCCTTCGGCAGTAGCAGGTCCCGCGCGAGACCGGCCAGCACGTCCAGCCCGTCGGGGGAGAGAAGCGACTCCGGGTGGAACTGCACGGAGGAGAAGCCGGGACCGCGCAACGCATGCACCTCGCCGGTGTCCGGCTCGGCGGCGATCTGCACCCCGGGCAGCCCTGCCGGTCCGGCGACCGCGGCGAAGGTGTTGTAGTAGCCGACCCGTACCCGGCGGCCGTGCAGGTCGACGCTGCGCTGGGTGCCCTGATGCGGAACCGGCAGCGGACGGACGGGAAGCCCGAGCTGGGCGGCGAGGACCTGGTGGCCGAGGCAGACCGCGAGCAGCGGCCGGCCGCTGTCCAGGCGTCGGCGCACCACGGTGTGCACGGCGGCGATGCGGGGGTCGGCCACGTCGCGCGGGTCACCCGGTCCGGGGCCGGCGATCAACAGGTCTGCGGCCGCGTCCTCCGGGTCGACGTCGTCCCACCGGCGCACGGTGGCGGTCATCCCCAGCCGGCGCAGCAGGTGGGCCAGCATCTCGGTCCATGCGTCCTGGGCGTCGACCACCACGGCGCTGCGGCCGGCCAGGGCGGTGTCGGGCCGGTCGTGCTGGGGGTGCGCCCAGAAGGGGGCGAGCCGCTCGTTGCGGCGGGCGAGCGCCTCGGTGACTCCTGGCTGGTCGGCCAGCCGGGGAGCCGACCGGTGTTCCGGTGCGGGCCGCACACCCAGCGCGCGCAGTACGCCGGCCGCCTTCGCGTGCGTCTCGGCGACCTCGGTGGCCGGGTCCGAGTGCCGTACCAGCGTCGCGCCGACGGGCACCCGGACGACGCCGGTGGGCTCCAGGTAGGCCGTCCGGATGAGGATGGGTGCGTCCAGCGTGCGGGCCCCTGCGTCGTCCTGCCCGATCAGCGCGAGCACCCCCGCGTAGTGGCCTCGGCCGGTCGCCTCGTGGCGGGCGATGACCCGGGCAGCGTTCTCCACGGGTGATCCGGTGACGGTGGGGGCGAACATCGTCTCCCGCAGCACCTCGCGCACGTCGAGATCGCTGTGCCCGCGCAGCAGGTACTCGGTGTGCGCCAGCGCGCTCATCTGGCGCAGCAGCGGACCGACCACCTGACCGCCGCGCCGACACACCCGGCTCATCATCTTGAGCTCCTCGTCGACCACCATGAAGAGCTCCTCGACCTCCTTGTCATCGGCCAGGAAGGCGAGCAGCCCTTCGGCGGTCGGGCCGGTGGGCGGAAAGCGGTAGGTGCCGCTGATCGGGTTCATCACCACCTCGCCCCCGGCACTGCTGACGTGCCGCTCCGGGGTGGCTCCCACCATCGTCAGGTCACCGGCGGACAGGGCGAAGGCCCAGTAGGCACCGGGCTCGCCGGTCAACAGCCGGCGCAGCACACGCAGCGCCGTGGTCGCCGGGGCTGCCGATGCGGTGGACAGGTGGTCGCGGCGCAGGACGAAGTTGGCTCCCTCCCCTCGGCCGATCTCCTCCTCCACCACGCGCCGGACCAGGACGGCGTAGGCCTCGTCGTCGACGTCGAAGTCGCCGCCGCACACCCCGGGGTCCTCATCGGGCAGCAGCTCCAGTGCCTGGTCCAGGGTCAGCGACTCGGTCTCGCGCACCACGAGGCACCGCAGCGGAGCGCCGTCGTCGTGGCAGGCGAAGCCGCGTTCGGTCACCTGTCGGTAGGGGACGGCGGCCAGCACGTGCGGGCGCGGAGCCCCCGCAGTCGGTTCGGGCAGCGGGATGTCGGCGAGCCGTGCCACATCGACGACGTCGCCGGCGAGCACCTCCACACCGGGGCCGTCGGCGCGTCTCAGGACGGCGAAGGCCTGCGCGTCGGGGTCGTGGAGCAGCTGGGCGAGCAGGCGGGGCACGGGGTCCTCCAGGGGAGATGACCGTCGTCCGAGCCGACCCGCGGGAACACGAACGGCCGCCTCGAACGAGGCGGCCGCGGAAGTTCAGGGGTGTGCGGATGGGCGCCTCAGCAGGCGCGCCACCAGGTGAGCTGGGCTGTGTCCACGTCGGCACTGTAGGGCGGCGACCACGGCGCGCGCCAGCCCGATCGGACTGCCTCGACAGCAGCTGCCCGCCCGGTCCACCGGAAACGAGGGGAGCAGTACCGTGGCTCGGCGGCACTGCGACTGCAGGGACAGCCCGACCGGAGGAGCACCGTGCCCGTCGACCGCGAACTGCCCACCCCCGAGGCCGAGGACCTGCTCGCCCTCACCCGCGAGATCGCGGACGCGGAGCTCGCTCCCGAGGCGGCGGCGTACGAGCGGGAGGAGCGGTTCCCCCGCGAGGTCTTCCGACTCCTGGGCGACGCCGGCCTCATGGGTCTGCCCTTCGGCGAGGACGTCGGCGGTGGCGGCCAGCCCTACGAGGTCTACCTGCAGGTGGTCGAGGAGCTCGCCGCCCGCTGGGCCAGCGTGGCGCTGGGCGTCAGCGTGCACACCCTCTCCTGCTTCCCGATCGACCGGTTCGGCTCCGAGGCGCAGCGCCGCGACCTGCTGCCCGACATGGTGGGCGGGCAGCTGCTGGGCGCCTACTGCCTGTCCGAGGCGCACGCCGGGTCCGACCCCGCGGCGATGCGGGCCGCGGCCCGGTCCGGCAGCGACGGCTGGACGGCGTCGGGCGAGAAGGCGTGGGTCACCCACGGCGGGCACGCCGACTTCTACTCGACCTTCCTGCGGACGCCGGACGACGGCGAGCGGGCCATCTCCTGCTTCCACCTCACGCCCGACCTGGCCGGCCTCGGCGCCGCCCCGCCGGAGCAGAAGATGGGGCTCACCGGCTCCACGACCGCCGCGATCCGGCTGGACGACGTCCCCGTCCCGGCCGACCGGCTCGTGGGCGAGCGCGGCCGGGGCATGGGGATCGCGCTGGCGGCCCTGGACTCCGGCCGCCTGGGCATCAGCGCCGTCGCCGTGGGCCTCGCGCAGTCCGCGCTGGACCTCGCCGTCGGCTACGCGGTGGAGCGGGAGGCGTTCGGGCGGCCGATCGCCCAGCACCAGGGCGTCTCCTTCCTGCTGGCCGACATGGCGGCCGCGGTCGAGTCGGCGCGGGCCACCTACCTCGTCGCCGCCCGCCGCAAGGACGCGGGCAAGCCCTACTCGCGCCAGGCCAGCATCGCCAAGCTGGTGTCCACCGACGCGGCCATGAAGGTGACCACCGACGCCGTCCAGGTCCTGGGCGGCGCGGGCTACACCCGCGACCACCCGGCCGAGCGCTACATGCGCGAGGCGAAGGTGATGCAGATCTTCGAGGGGACCAACCAGATCCAGCGGATGGTCATCGGCCGCTCGCTCACCTCGGCGGTGGTCCCGCCGGCCGGGTGAGCCGATCGGTTCCACGTGGAACCCACCGAAGGGTGGACGACGCCGGGCGTCGCGGAGCCGATACTGGGAGCCACCGTCCCAGGAGAGCCCGATGCCCGAACCGCACCTGCGCGCCGCCGACGCCGACCGCGCGGCCCTGGCCACCGTGCTGGGCGAGCACATGGCGGCGGGCCGGCTCACCGTCGCCGAGTACGAGGACCGGCTGGCCCGCGCCTACGCCGCGAAGACCTACGGCGAACTGGCCGAGCTGACCACCGACCTGCCGGGCGGTGCCGTGCCCGCGGTGCCTGCCGGGGCCACGGCCACCGGCAGGGAGCCCCATCCGAACCGCTGGCACTCCGACTGGTCCGGAGCGGGCGCCGGCGAGTGGCGCTCCTGGGCGAGCACCGCGGCGATCGTCATCGCCATCTGGGCCACCACGTCGCTGGCCAGCTGGGAGTTCCTCTACTTCTGGCCGATCTGGGTGATCGGCCCCTGGGGCGCGATCCTGCTCGTCCAGACCCTCACCGGCGGCCACGACGACGAGGACGAGCTCGAGGACGGGACGGGGCCGCAGGCGCTGCCCGGCCGCTGAGGCCCACCCGGGCCCGCGCCGTCGCGACCCCCGGGGCCCGGCGATAGCTTGGCCGCAGGGCGCGGTCGACCGATCCGTGCACCCCGTTCCCCGGGAGGCCGCACGTGACCGGTGCCATCGAGACCGTCGGACCGGACCGGGAGGGCACCGGCGAGGTGCTGTGGGCGCCGTCTCCGGAGCGGCGGGAGAGCGCGACGCTCACCGCGTTCGCGCGGCGCATCGAGGCGGCGCACGGCGAGCAGTTCGAGGACTACGAGTCGCTGTGGCGCTGGTCGGTCGAGCACCTCGAGGACTTCTGGGCCGAGGTCTGGAACTTCTTCGACGTCGCCCCCGGGACGTCGTACGACGCGGTGCTGACCGACCGCAGCATGCCCGGGGCCGTCTGGTTCCCCGGGGCGCGACTGAACTACGCCGAGCACGTCCTCCGGCGCGGCGCGGGCCGCGAGGAGGAGACGGCGCTGGTCGCGGTCGCCGAGGACGGCACGACCGCCGAGATGACGTGGGGCGAGCTGACCCGGCAGGTCGGCGCGGTGGCGACCGCGCTGCGCCGGATGGGCGTCCAGCAGGGTGAGCGGGTCGTCGGCTACCTGCCCAACGTGCCGCAGGCCGTGGTGGCCTTCCTCGCCGCCGCCAGCATCGGCGCGGTGTGGTCGGCCTGCGGGCCGGAGATCGGCCTGCAGAGCGCGGTCGACCGCTTCGCCCAGCTGGAGCCGGTGCTGCTCGTCGCGACCGACGGCTACCGCTTCGGCGGCCGGACCCACGACCGCCGGGAGCTGGTGGGCGAGCTCGCCGCGGCGCTGCCCACCCTGCGCGACGTCGTGCACGTCCCGGTGACCGGCGCGGAGCAGACCGTCCCGGGCCTGCCCTGGGCGGACCTGCTGGCCGAGCCCGGCGAGGCGGCACCGGTCCAGCTGCCCTTCGACCACCCGCTGTGGGTCGTCTACTCCTCCGGCACGACCGGGCTGCCCAAGGGGCTGGTGCACGGGCACGGCGGGATCCTGCTCGTGGCGCTGGCGGGCAGCGGCCTGCAGAACGACCCCCAGCCGGGCGATCGCGGCATGTCCTACACCTCGACCACCTGGATCATGTGGAACAGCATGGTCAGCGGGCTGCTGACCGGCAGCACCGCCGTGCTGTACGACGGCAACCCCATGTACCCCTCGGTCGACCGGCTGTGGCAGCTGGCGGAGGAGCACCGCCTCACCGGCCTGGGGGTCAGCCCGGGCTACCTGCAGGCGTGCGCGAAGGCAGGGCTGCACCCGGGACGTGACCACGACCTGTCGGCGCTCCGCAGCCTGGGGGTGACCGGCTCCCCGTTGCCGGCGAGCTCGTTCCGCTGGGTCTACGACGAGCTGGGGCCCGACTTCGTGCTGCGGGTGTTCAGCGGGGGCACCGACTTCGCCGCGACCCTGGTGGGCGGCTCGCCCTGGCTGCCGGTGTACCTGGGCGAGATGTCGGGACGCTCGCTCGGCTGCCACGTGGAGTCCTGGGACGCCGACGGCCGGCCCCTGGTCGACGAGGTCGGCGAGCTGGTCATCCTGGCGCCGATGCCCTCGATGCCGTTGCGCATCTGGGGGGACGAGGACGGCCGGCGGTACCACGACGCCTACTTCGACACCTATCCCGGCGTCTGGCGGCACGGCGACTGGCTGACCGTCACCAGCCGCGGCACCGCCCTCATCCACGGCCGCTCGGACTCCACGCTCAACCGGCACGGCGTGCGGATGGGCAGCTCGGACATCTACCAGGCGGTCGAGGCGCTGCCGGAGGTGGCCGAGGCGCTGGTGCTCGGCGTCGAGCAGCCCGACGGCGGGTACTGGCTGCCGCTGTTCGTGCGGCTCGCCGACGGCGCCGTGCTCGACGAGCAGCTGGTCGACCGCATCCGCTCCGCCGTGCGGACGCAGGCATCGCCCCGGCACGTGCCCGACGAGGTGCTCGAGGTGCCGGCCATCCCGCACACCACCACCGGCAAGAAGCTCGAGGTGCCGATCAAGCGGATCTTCCAGGGCGTCGCCGTGGAGCGGGCGTGCAACCTCGGCGCCGTCGACGACCCGGCCGCGGTCACCTGGTTCGCCGACCTCGCGGGACGGCGGCAGCGCGCCACCGGGTGACGGGTGGGCGGGGCACGACGGGGTAGGGCGCGATGGTCGGCAGCACCGCGACCACCGCATCACCGCCCCAGGAGGAACCGTGCACTCCATGACCGAGCGCTTCACCGCCGCACTGCGCACCATCGACAGCGACCGGGACGTCGGGCCGATGCTCGAGCTCACCGGGGACGACGCCGAGCTGATGAAGCTGGACGAGCGGAACGAGGCGTCGGGCAAGGACGGCGCGAAGACCTTCTGGGAGGACTACCGGAACGTCTTCGGCGACCTGGAGACCACCTTCACCTCCTCGGTGATCGGCGAGAGCAGCGCGGCCCTGGAGTGGACGTCGACCGGCACGCTGCACAGCGGCAAGCCGTTCAGCTACAAGGGGGTCACCGTCATCGAGGGCGACGAGGAGCGGCTCACCGGCGTCCGCACGTACTACGACTCCGCAGCCTTCGTGCAGAAGACCGGCGGAACGGCCTGACCGGCTCTCCACCGGCGGCCCGTGCCGCGGACGACGAAGGGCTCCCCGGATCGGGGAGCCCTTTGCTCGCTGGTGGGCAAGGGGGGAGTTGAACCCCCACGTCCTTTCGGACACACGGACCTGAACCGTGCGCGTCTGCCATTCCGCCACTTGCCCTGGCGAGCGACGACGATATCAGCCCGGGACCGCAGGCCGAGCCGGGGGTGCGGTCGCCGCGTCCTCCCCGGCACAAACGAGCGCGGCGGCGCGCGTTGGCCGGTCGACGGCGCGCCGCCCGGCTACGATCACGGACAGCACAGACATGTCCGGGCGAGCGCAAGGGAGCGACCGTGGGTGTGCTCCAGCGCTTCGAACGGCGCCTCGAGGGCATGGTCGGCCTGGCCTTCGCACGCCTCTTCAAGGGCAAGGTGCACCCGGCCGAGATCGCCAAGGCCCTGACGCGCGAGGCCGACGAGCAGCGCTCCGTCATGGGCGAGGGCCGCATCCTGGCGCCGAACGTCTACGTCGTCCGGCTCGGCGACACCGACTACGAGCACCTGGGCCAGTGGTCCGACCAGCTCGCCGGCGAACTCGCCGACATGGTCTCCGAGCACATCGACGACGAGGGGTACTCGATCTTCGACGCCGTCCGCGTCCACCTCGAGCTCGACAGCGACCTGCCCACCGGCGTCTTCGAGGTCTCCTCGGAGGTCGCCGACCCGTCCGCGCCCGGCCACCGCGGGGGCCTGGCCCCCGCCGCCGCCCCGCCGGTCGACGGCCACCCGCCGCTGCCCCCGCTGCCGCCGCTGCGGGGCAGTCATGCCGGCGGTGACACCGGCAAGGTCGGACCCCCGCCCCTGCGGCCCGGGGCCCGGTCGACCCTCACGCACGCCCTGGTCGTCGACGGCCCGGGCACCCGGCACGAGCTGTCCTCCGGTCGCAACGTCATCGGCCGCGGCACCGAGGCCGACATCCGGCTGCCCGACACCGGGGTGAGCCGCAGGCACGTCGACGTCGTCCTGGAGGGCGGCGTCGCCACCGCCGAGGACCTCGGGTCCACCAACGGCACCCTGGTGAACGGCCGGCGGATCACCCGGCAGCCGCTCGACGACGGCGACGTCATCCGGATCGGCCACTCGGTGCTCGTGTACCGGCGGGACGGCGCGTGACGAGGTCACCGGGGTTACGCATGAGCACGGCACTTCCGGGCACGGACCCGCTGATGGCGGGCGAGGTGAGCGGGTGATGGCCGAGATCGTGCTGCAGGGATTCCGCTTCGGCTTCCTCCTGCTCCTCTGGCTGTTCATCTTCGCCGCGTTCCGCGTCGTGCGGGCCGACCTGCTCGGCGGGCGCGTCGGCCGGGTGGCCTCGGTGCCGCCCCGCGCCGCGGCACCTGGTAAGAAGCGGAGCGGCAAGGGGCCGCGCACCCTGGTGGTCACCGCCGGACCCCTGAGCGGCACCAAGATCACTCTCGGCGAGCAGCCGATCCTCATCGGACGGGCGGACGACTCGACCCTCGTGCTGACCGATGACTTCGCCAGCTCGCGCCACGCGCGGCTCACCAACCGCGGTGGCCAGTGGTACGTCGAGGACCTCGGCTCCACCAACGGCACCTATCTCGACCAGCAGCGCGTCCAGGGGCCGCTGCTGATCAGCCCCGGCCAGCCGATCCGCATCGGCCAGACGGCGCTGGAGCTGCGCTCATGAGTCTCGTCCTGCGCTTCGCGGCGCGTTCCGACCGCGGACTGATCCGCGGCAACAACCAGGACTCGGTCTACGCCGGTCCGCGGCTGCTCGCCGTCGCCGACGGCATGGGTGGCCACGCCGCCGGCGACGTCGCCAGCAAGGTGGTGATCGCCGCCCTGCAGCACCTGGACGACGACACCCCCTCCGGCGACATGCTGCAGGCGCTGCGCCGCGGCGTCTTCGACGGCAGCGAGCACCTGCGCGAGGTCATCCGCGACTCCCCGCAGCTCGAGGGCATGGGGACGACGCTCACCGCGATCCTCTTCGCCGGTGGCCGGCTGGCGCTGTGCCACGTCGGCGACTCCCGCGCCTACCTGCTGCGCGACGGCGAGTTCGCCCAGATCACCCACGACGACACGTTCGTGCAGACGCTGATCGACGACGGCCGGATCACGCCGGAGGAGGCCAACAGCCACCCGCAGCGCTCGCTGCTGCTGCGCGCCCTCAACGGCCAGGAGGTCGAGCCGGACCTCTCCATGCGCGAGGCCCGCGCCGGTGACCGGTACCTGCTGTGCTCCGACGGCCTGTCGGGCGTGGTCAGCGAGGAGACCCTCGCCGATGCGCTGACCGACCCGGACCCGCAGGCCACCGCCGACCGGCTCATCGAGCTGGCGCTGCGCAGCGGCGGCCCCGACAACATCACCGTGATCGTCGCCGACGTCGTGGACGACGACGGGCGAGGCGTGCTCATGGAGCCCGTCGTCGACGGTGCTGCCGGCGACTACATCGGGCAGCGCCAGGTGGATGCCACCTCCGCGGCCGGCCGGGCGGCCCTCGCCGATCCCGCGCCGCCACCGCCGCCGCAGCCCGCACCGCCGACGGGCGGTGGCCCCTCCGCCCGCCGCCGCCCGCTGCGACTTCTCCTCGGGGCGGGGATCCTCCTGGTCGTGCTCGTGGCCGGGGCGGTCGGTACCTACGTGTGGGCCCTGCAGCACTGGTTCGTGGGGGTGGACGACGAGCAGGGGCAGGAGCAGGTGGCGGTCTTCCGCGGCCTCGACGTCTCGCTGCTCGGCCTGGACCTGTTCCGTCTCGACCGGGACGCCGACCTCCCCATGAGCGACCTGACGCCCGCGGCACGGAACCGGGTGCAGGGCGGCATCACCGCCGACGACGGCGACCACGCCGCGCGCATCGTGTCCGCGCTGCGCGACCAGCGCCTGCAGCGCTGCCCCACCGCCGAGGACGAGGAGCCCACCGAGGGCTCCGACCCGGCCGGGACGCCGCAGGACGAGGGCTCGCCCGACGGCGCGACGCCCGACGACGGGACGCCCGACGACGGCACGCCCGACGCCGTGCCCTCGGCACCCGCCTCGCCGGGCGCGGAGCCCAGCACGCCGGAGAGCTCCGCCGGGACCAGCACGTCGGCCGCGACGACGCCGTCGTCCCGGCCGGGGGTGGACTGCCGGGAGGCCGAGTGATGGCCGGACCCTCCACCGACCCCCGCGCCGCGACCACCGGTACGGCCGTGCCGACCCGCCGCGGCACCGAAGCCCTGCTCCTGGTCTTCGCCGTCGTCATCACCCTGGCGGCGCAGTGCATCGTCGACCTCACCGTCACCGGCTCGCTGCGTTCCGAGCTGGCCACCTTCGGCGTCTGGTTCACCGCGCTCTGGACCGCCGCGCACCTCGTCGTCCGGAAGTTCGCCCCGTACGCCGATCCGCTGCTGCTCCCCTGCGTCGCGGTCCTCACCGGGCTCGGCCTGGTGATGATCCACCGCCTGGACATCGCCGACACCGAGGCCCGCGCGGACGCCCCGGTGCAGCTGCTGTGGGCCACCATCGGGCTGGCGCTGTTCGTCGCGGTGCTCCTGGTGGTGCGCGACCACCGGCTGCTGTCCCGCTACGCCTACATCCTCATGCTGCTGGGCCTGGTGCTGCTGGCCATCCCCGCCGTGCTGCCGGCCTCGGTCTCGCAGGTCTACGGCGCCAAGATCTGGATCCGGGTGGCCGGCTTCTCCATCCAGCCCGGTGAGTTCGCCAAGATCTGCCTGGTCGTCTTCTTCGCCGCCTACCTGGTCGACAAGCGCGACGTGCTGGCGCTGGCCAGCCGCAAGGTGATGGGCCTGGAGTTCCCCCGCGGCCGGGACCTGGGCCCGGTGCTGGTGGTCTGGATCGTGTCCATCCTGGTCCTGGTCTTCGAGCGCGACCTGGGCAGCTCGCTGCTGCTGTTCGGCATCTTCGTGGTGATGCTCTACGTCGCCACCGAGCGGGCCAGCTGGGTGGTGATCGGTCTCCTGCTGTTCGCCGGCGGCGCCACGATCGCCTACCGGGCCTTCGGCCACGTGCAGGCCCGCGTGGACACCTGGCTGGACCCGTTCGCCTACTACGACGGCTCGGGCTACCAGGTGGCGCAGTCGCTGTTCGGCCTGGGCACCGGCGGGCTGTTCGGCGCCGGCCTCGGGGGCGGTCGCCCCGACGCGGTGCCCATCGCCAAGAGCGACTTCATCGGCTCGGCCATCGGCGAGGAGCTGGGCCTGTTCGGCCTGGCCGCGGTGATCATGGTCTACCTGGTCCTCGTCGAGCGCGGGCTGCGCACCTCGCTCATCGTGCGGGAGCCGTTCGGCAAGCTGCTGGCCGCCGGTCTGTCGTTCGCCGTGGCCTGGCAGCTGTTCGTCGTCCTCGGCGGCGTCACCGGCCTGCTGCCGCTGACCGGCCTCACCACCCCGTTCCTCGCCTACGGCGGCTCGTCGCTGGTGGCCAACTTCGGCCTGGTCGCCCTGCTGGTGCGGATCAGCGACGCCGCCCGCCGTCCCGCCACCCCGCACGTGGCACCGCAGCGGCTCACCGATGCCCCGACCGAGGTGGTGACGCCGTGAACGCCCCGCTGCGGCGCGTGGCCATCAGCGTGCTGGTGCTGTTCTCGCTGCTGATCCTCAACATCAACTACATCCAGGTCGTCCGCTCGGACGAGCTGCGCGAGGACGGGCGCAACACCCGGCTCCTCGCCGACGAGTACTCCCGGGAGCGGGGGGCCATCGTGGTCGACGGCGAGCCGATCGCGATGTCGGTGCCCACCGACGACCGGCTGGAGTACCTGCGCCAGTACCCCCAGGCCGGGCTGTACGCGGCCGTCACCGGCTACTACTCGGTTATCTACGGCGGCACCGGCATCGAGAAGGCGGAGAACGCGCTGCTCGCCGGCACCGACGACCGCCTGTTCGTGCGCCGCATCTCCGACCTGTTCACCGGCCGGGACCCATCCGGCGGCGACGTCGTCCTCACCCTGGACCCGGCCGTGCAGCAGGCCGCGATGGCGGGCCTGGAGGGGCAGGTCGGCGCCGTGGTCGCGCTGGACCCCACGACCGGCGCCGTCCTGGGGCTGGCCAGCACGCCCACCTACGACCCGAACGTGCTGGCCGGCCACGACCTGGACGCCGTCCGGGACGCCGCGGCGCAGCTCGAGGCGGCCGACCCGGACCCGCGCAGCAACCAGGCGATCAGCCAGCGCTACTCGCCCGGCTCGATCTTCAAGGTGATCGTGTCGGCGGCAGCGCTGGAGGACGGCTACACGCCCGAGACCGTCGTCCCCGCCCCCCAGACCCTCACGCTGCCCGGCACCCGGACGGAGCTGGAGAACTTCAACGGCTCGGCGTGCGACCCCAGCGGCCAGCAGCCGCTCATCGACGCGCTCACCATCTCCTGCAACACCGCCTTCGCCCAGCTGGGCATCGACCTGGGCGAGGACGCGGTCCGGGAGATGGCCGAGGCCTTCGGCATGACCGGGGAGCGCTTCGAGATGCCGCTGCGGGTCGAGGGGAGCACCGTCGGGGACATCGGGAACGACGCCGAGCTGGGCGTCAGCTCGATCGGCCAGCAGGACGTGCAGATGACCCCGATGCAGGCGGCGATGGTCGCCGCGGCAGTGGCCAACGACGGCACCCTGATGAAGCCCTACCTGGTCGACCAGCTCCTCGCCCCGGACCTCACGGTCATCGACGAGACCGATCCCGAGGTCTTCAGCGAGCCGATCTCGACCGGGGTCGCGAACCAGCTCACCGAGATGATGACCAGCGTGGTGGCCAACGGCTCCGGCCGCGCGGCGCGGATCAGCGGGGTGCAGGTGGCGGGCAAGACCGGGACGGCGGAGAACGCCGGCCCCGACCACAACTGGTTCATCGGGTTCGCGCCGGCCGACGAGCCGCGGATCGCCGTCGCGGTGTTCGTGCGCAACGGTGGGGGGACCGGTGGGGACGTCTCCGCGCCGATCGCCCGCCAGGTGATCGAGGCCTACCTCGACGGGCAGGAGGGGCGATGACGCTGGCCACCGGCAGCCTGCTCGCCGGCCGCTACGAGATCACCGCCCCCATCGCGGTGGGCGGCATGGGCGAGGTCTGGAAGGCCCGGGACCAGGTGCTCGACCGCATCGTCGCGGCCAAGGTGCTCAAGAGCGAGTACACCGACGATCCGAGCTTCCTGGCCCGGTTCCGCAACGAGGCACGGCACACCGCGGCCCTGTCGCACCCCAACATCGCCTCGGTCTACGACTACGGCGAGACCGTCGACGACACGGGCGCCAAGAAGCTCGCCTTCCTGGTCATGGAGTTCGTCGAGGGCCAGCCGCTGGTGACGATCCTGCACGAGGAGGGGCGGCTGCCGGTCGACTGGACCCTGCACGTGCTCGAGCAGTCCGCCGAAGGGCTCTCGGCCGCGCACCGGGCCGGCGTGGTCCACCGCGACATCAAGCCGGGCAACCTCATGGTGCGCCCCGACGGCGTCGTGAAGCTGACCGACTTCGGCATCGCGCAGGCCCGGGACGCCACGCCCCTCACCCGCACCGGCATGGTCGTGGGCACCGCCCAGTACCTCTCCCCCGAACAGGCCCAGGGCCTGGAGGTCAACGCCGCCTCCGACGTCTACTCCCTCGGCGTCGTCGCCTACGAGTGCCTCACCGGCGGCCGCCCCTTCGACGGCACCTCGCAGGTGGCGATCGCCCTCGCGCACATCAACCGGCAGCCGCCGCCGCTGCCCGCCGAGGTGCCGCCGGCGGTCCGGCTGCTGGTCGAGCGGGCGCTGGCCAAGGACCCGGCCGACCGGTTCGCCGACGGCGGGGCCTTCGCCGAGGCCATCCGGCGGGTGGCCGCCGGCGGGACGCCGGTACCGGTGGCTGTCCCGGCGGGCCCGTTCACGGCCCGGACCCAGGTCGTCGGCGACGGTCTCGCCGACGGGCGGACGACGGTCCTCGCCGCGCAGACCGGCGCGCTGACCGGCACCCGCGCCCTCGCGCCCTCGACGGGTGCGGCCGACGCCATGCCGCCGCTGCACGGGCCCGAGGACGACGACGACTGGCTGGCCGACGACGCGGGCCCCGCCCCGGCCCGACGCCGCCGCTGGGCCTGGCTCCTGGCCGGGCTGTTCCTGCTGCTGCTGCTGGGTGGGGGTGTCGCGCTGCTGCTCAACCAGGGCGACGGCAGCGACGGCAGCGGCACCGCCGCCCCGACCGGCACCCCGAGCGCCTCCAGCGCGCCCGCGGCCGGAGCAGTGCTCATCGGTCCGGCGGACGACTACGTCGGCGAGGACGCCGACGAGGTCGAGGCCGAGCTCACGGCGCTGGACCCCGAGCTCCGCGTGGTCCGGGAGCCGGCCGACGACGCCACCCTGGCCCGGCTGGGCATCGAGCTGGAGCCGAACGACGTCGCATCGATCACGCCGGCCGGTAGGACCGTCGACCCGGCCACGACCCCCGTCGTCCTGACCGTCGCCGAGGACGGCTGGACGGTCGAGGACGAGGAGGAGCCGGAGGAGGAGGAGCCGGCTCCCGCCCCCGAGACGGAGGAGCCGACCGCGCCCACCACGACCGAGGCGCCGCCCACGTCGTCCTCGTCCACGTCGACCTCCACCAGCACGTCGACCTCCACCAGCACGCCGCCGCCCTCCACGAGCACGTCGACGTCGACGTCGACGCAGCCCGGCTCGCCGGCTCCCGAGCCCAAGCCGGACCCCGACGTCGACGCCGAGGAGACGCCCGCCGGCGCTCCGCAGGCCGAGGCTGGGGCGGCTGCTGCGGGAGTGACCGGGTGACCTGGTCGACCCCCGCCGGTTACCCGGGAACGCGGCGTCCCGCGGCTAGGCTCGCCGACGGCGTGCCGTCCGCGGCGCGTCCCGGCCGCTGCCCGCGCGCCGCGGTCCGTCCCCGGACGACGCACGCTCCTGTTCGAGAGGACCCTCGATGACCACGCCGCAGGTACTCGGCGAGCGCTACGAGATCGGCGGGGTGCTCGGCCGCGGCGGCATGGCCGAGGTGCACCTCGGCCGCGATCTGCGGCTCGGCCGCGAGGTCGCGGTGAAGGTGCTGCGCAGCGACCTGGCCCGCGACCCCTCCTTCCAGGTGCGCTTCCGTCGCGAGGCGCAGGCCTCGGCCTCGCTGAACCACCCGGCCATCGTCGCGGTGTACGACACCGGCGAGGACCGCACCGCCCTCGGCGCGACCCCCTACATCGTCATGGAGTACGTCGAGGGCGAGACGCTGCGCGACGTGCTCCGGCGCGAGGGCCACCTCTCCCCCGAGCGCGCGATGACGCTGGCCGCCGACATCTGCGGCGCCCTGGACTTCAGCCACCGCAACGGCATCGTGCACCGCGACGTGAAGCCCGGGAACGTGATGATCACGCCCCAGGGCACCGTCAAGGTGATGGACTTCGGCATCGCCCGCGCGGTCTCCGACTCCGCCGCAACCATGACGTCCACCGCCGCCGTCATAGGGACCGCCCAGTACCTCTCCCCGGAGCAGGCGCGCGGCGAGAGCGTCGATGCCCGGTCCGACGTCTACTCCCTCGGCTGCATGCTCTACGAGCTGGCCACCGGTGCCCCGCCGTTCACCGGCGACTCCCCCGTGTCGGTGGCCTACCAGCACGTGCGCGAGGACCCGCGGCTGCCGTCGTCGATCAACCCCGAGATCCCGGCCGACCTCGACGCCATCCTGCTCAAGGCGATGAGCAAGAACCCCGCGAACCGCTACCAGTCGGCCGCGGACATGCGCAACGACCTGCTCCGGTCGCTGGCCGGCCAGCGGGTCGAGGCGACCCCCGTCATGGGGGACGCCGAGAAGACGGCCATCATCGGCGCCGCGCCGGTCGGCTACGGCGACTGGGAGGACGAGGACGAGCAGGCCCGGCGTCGCAAGCGCCGGATGATCATCGCCGTCGTCTCGGTGATCGCCGTGCTGCTGCTCGGGGGCGCCATCGCCGCGGCCGTGAACATGGGCGGGGACGACCGCGAGGAGCCGGTCGCCACCCAGGTCCAGGTGCCGCCGCTGCAGAACCAGCCGGAGGCCGCGGCCCGCGAGGCGCTCACCGCGGCCGGCCTCGTGGTCGGCACCGTCACGACGCAGATCACCACCGACAGCGCGCAGGAGGGCACGGTGCTGGACAGCAATCCGGCCAGCGGCGCGCAGGTCGCCGAGGGGTCGACGGTCGACCTCGTCGTCGGGGTCGCCCCCGACGCCGTGCTGGTGCCCAACGTCATCGGCCTCGACGAGGAGCGGGCCCGGGCCGCCCTGGCGCAGGCCGGCTTCGAGGGCGACATCAGGACCACCGAGGAGGACTCCCTCGAGGAGGAGGGCTCGGTCGCGACCGTGACGCCCGCCGAGGGTGAGTCGGTGCCCGCCGACGGCACCGTCACCCTCGCGCTCTCCACCGGTTCCATCGAGCTGCCCGACGTCCTCGACCGCTCCGAGGCCGACGCCCGGGGGGTGCTGACCGGGGCCGGCTTCCGCGACAACCAGATCACCACCGAGGAGGTGGACTCGGCTTCGCCGCCCGGCACCGTCGTCGCCACCACCCCCGGCGCCGGCAGCGCGGCCTCGGCCGACACGCGCATCGTCCTGCAGCTCTCCGGCGGCCCGGCCGAACCCGAGACCGTGGCCATCCCCGACGTGACCGGGGACCCGGAGGGCTCGGCGCGCACGGCACTGCGGAACGCCGGCTTCACCGGGCGGTTCACCACCGAGAGCATCCCGGCCGAGCCGGACGACGAGGTCGGCACGGTCGCCGAGACGGATCCGGCCGCGGGCACCGAGGTCCCGCTGGACCAGGAGATCACGATCTTCGTCTACACCGCCGCACCGGACGACGGCGACGACGACAGCACCACCGGGGGCGGCTGACCCGACCGGCCGCACACCGACGAAGGGCTCCTCCCGACCAGGGAGGAGCCCTTCGTCGTCCTGTGCCGTGTGCGGGGCGGGAGGCACCGCCCTCAGGCGGTCGCCACGTTCAGCCGCTCCGCGGCCGCCGACGCCGCCGCCAGGGCCGCGGGGTCGGGTGTCAGCCCGCAGGTGGCCAGCCAGGTGGCCAGCATGCGGTGCCCGCCCTCGGTCAGCACCGACTCCGGGTGGAACTGCACGCCCTCGATGGGCAGCTCCCGGTGGCGCAGCGCCATCACGATGCCGGACGGCGTGTGGCCGGTGACCTCGAGCTCCGCGGGCACCGAGGCGGCGTCGACGGCGAGCGAGTGGTAGCGGGTGGCGGTGAAGGGCGAGGGCAGGCCGGCGAGCACGCCCGTGCCGTCGTGCACGACCTGGCTGGTCTTCCCGTGCAGCAGCTCGGGAGCCCGGACGACCTCGCCACCGAAGGCCTCGGCGATCGCCTGGTGGCCCAGGCAGACACCGAGCACGGGCACGCCCTGCCCGGCCGCCGCGTGCACCATCGGGACGGTCACCCCGGCGGCGGCAGGGGTGCCGGGGCCCGGGGAGAGCAGCACCCCGGCGACGTCGAGGTCGGCGAGCTCGTCGACGGTGACGGCGTCGTTGCGGCGCACGATGCAGCGCACGCCGAGCTGTCCCAGGTACTGGACGAGGTTGTAGACGAAGCTGTCGAAGTTGTCGACGACGAGGACGGGGCGCCCGGTGGCGTCCCCGGTGGTGCGGCTCTCGGCGGGCACGGGTCTCCCGGGGGTCGGTGCCGCGGGCGGTGGCGCTCAGCCCGCGGCGGCGTACTGCAAGGCCAGTGGGCCATCGTAGGCGGGCAGCTCGACCTCCGGCCGCTCGCGCACCTCGTAGGTGAGCCCGTAGGCGTCCACGACCTCGCGGAACACGATGATCTGCGGGGAGGCGGCCAGCTGCTGGCGCACGGCCGCGGCGTCCACGACGGCGCTGATCTTGAACGGCGGCGAGTAGGTGCGCCCCTGCAGGAGCAGGGTGTTGCCCACGCACCGGACGGCGCTGGTGGCGATCAGCCGCTGGTCCATGACCGAGACCCCGGTGGCGCCGGCGGCCCACATCGCGTTCACGACCGCCTGCACGTCGGACTGGTGGATGACCAGGTCGTCGGGGCGCGCGTTCCCGGGTAGGGTCCCGTCGGGCCGCCGCGGGGCGTCGTCCAGGACGACGGTGAGGCCGGGTCCGCTGACGGCGGACAGTCCGGCCGCCGGGACGCCCCGCTCGCCGGCGGCCCGCGCCTCCGCGACGGCGCCGTCGCGGGCCGCGGCCTGCGCCGTGAGCAGCTCGGAGCGCCGCTGGAGCTCGGCCAGCCGCACCTCCTGGGCGGCGATGGCCTCGTCGCGCTCGCGGATCAGGGCGGAGATCTCGGTGACCTCGCCGGCGCGCAGGTCGGTGCCCTGGGCGGTCCGGCCCGAGGTGGCGAACAGGAGCCCGGCGGCCAGCGCCACCACGGGCACCAGGGCCCCCCAGGCCGACGGGCGAGCCATGGGCACCTCCGGCGGTCTCGGGGCGGACGACGGCCGTCAGGGCGCGATGGAGGGCCCGCCACCGTGGCGGCGCCGTCGTGCTTCGGCCACAGCTTAGGCTGGGCTCCGTCGCGGCCGGTGAGGACGCACCCGGCCACCCGGAGGGAGCAGGTACGTGCCCAAGTCGAAGGTGCGCAAGAAGTCGGTCTACACCCCGCCCGAGGGAGTGCTGCAGGCGCGCTCGGCGGAGCAGGCCCGCATCGCCCAGCCCAGCCCGCGCTGGTACGTCGCCCTCATGGTCGCGCTGCTGCTGCTGGGCCTGCTGTGGATCGTCGTCTACTACATCGCCGGCGACGAGATCCCGTTCATGGTCTCGCTGTCGGCCTGGAACTTCGCCATCGGCTTCGGTGCGATGGTCGCCGGCCTCGTGATGTCGATGCGCTGGCGCTGAGCAGCGCCGCCCGACCGGCCCTCGTCCCACCGGGACGGGGGCCTTCGTCGTTCCCGGGACCATGTGCACAGCCGCCGACCGTCGTCCACAGGTCGACATGACGCCCCGCCCCCAGGGTTGTCCACGGGATGTGGAGGGACGGGACCGGCCCGTACCGCGCTGACCTGCGGTGATGCCGACGGTGGGACGGGTGTGACGGATCGTCCACGCGCGTAACTACACCTGTGTGAGTCTGTCCCCAGCTGTGCACACCGCTGTGGACGAGTCGACTTGTCCGCCGCCGGAGGACGGTGACCGCGGACCGCCCATACCCGCTCTGACCTGCGACGACACCTCGTCCACACCCCTGGACGACGACGGCCCCCGGCGCCGGAGGGCGTCGGGGGCCGTGCCGGCGGTCGCTGGGGACCGCGTCGTCGTGGATCAGGCGTCGACGAGCTCCAGGATGGTGGCGTTGGCCATGCCGCCGCCCTCGCACATCGTCTGCAGGCCGTAGCGGCTGCCGGTGGCCCGCATCCGGTGGATCAGCGTGGTCATCAGGCGGGCGCCGGAGCCACCCAGCGGGTGGCCGAGGGCGATCGCCCCACCGTGCGGGTTGAGCCGGTCGGGGTCGGCGCCGGTCTCGGCGAGCCACGCCATGGGCACGGGCGCGAACGCCTCGTTGACCTCGTAGACGCCGATGTCGTCGATCGACAGGCCCGAGCGGTCCAGGACCTTCGCCGTCGCCGGGATGGGCGCGGTGAGCATGATGACCGGGTCGTCGCCGGCCATCACGGTGGTGTGGATGCGGACCAGCGGGGTGAGCCCGAGCTCGCGGGCCTTCTCGCTGGTGGTGACCAGCAGGGCGGCCGAGCCGTCGGAGATCTGGCTGGCGTTGCCGGCGCTGATGACGCCGCCCTCCTTGAAGGGGGTCTTCAGGGAGCCGAGCTTCTCCAGCGTGCCGCCGGGGCGGATGCCCTCGTCGGCGCTGACCCGGCCCTCGGGGGCGTCGTACGGCGCGATCTCCTCCTCGAAGGCGCCGTCGGCCTGCGCCTTGGCTGCCTTCTCGTGCGAGCCGAGCGCGAACTCGTCGAGCTGCGAGCGGGAGAGGCCCCAGCGCTCGGCGATCATCTCCGCGCCGACACCCTGGTTGATCGTGACGCCGTCGTAGCGCTCGGCGAACTTCGGGCCCATCGGGCGGCCGGCCCCGGTCGCGGGGTTGCTGGCCGAGCCCATGGGCACCCGGCTCATCGACTCCACGCCACCGGCGACGACGACGTCGGCCTGGCCGCTGATGACGGTGGCCGCGGCGAACGCCACCGACTGCTGCGACGAGCCGCACTGGCGGTCGACGGTGGTGCCGGGAACGGCCTCGGGCCAGCCCGCGGCGAGGACCGCGTTGCGGGCGACGTTGAAGGTCTGCTCGCCGACCTGGCTGACGCAGCCCCAGATGACGTCCTCGACCACGGCCGGGTCGATGCCGGTCCGCTCCACGAGGCTGCTGAGCACGTGGGCGGAGAGATCGACGGGGTGCACGCCCGACAGCCCTCCGCCTCGCTTGCCCACCGGCGTGCGTACGGCGGCACAGATGACGGCATCCCGCATGGACCTACTCCTCGTCGACGATTCGGGGCGAGGCCAAACGGTCCACCCTGACTGTCATCGTATGACGTAGGCCTCTTCTGGCAAGGTCCCCCCGTGACCTGGACCACCCGGACGGCCGAGACGGTGCTGTCGGCGGTGATGGGGCTGCTGTTCGTCGCGGGGATCTTCGTCGTCGTCGACGCCCCCGGCCGCATCCTGGCGACCCTCGCTGCGGCGCTGTTCCTCGCGCAGGCCGCGCGGGACCTGCTGCAGCGACCGCGGCTCTCGGCCGGCCCGGACGGCGTACGCGTCCGCCGGCTCGCCGGGGCGGTCCACCTGCCGTGGGGGCCGTTGCGCATCGGCGTCCGCGAGACGCGCCGGCTGGGGCTGCGGACGCCGACCCTCGAGCTCGACACCGCCTCGGGCCCGGACGACGACGGCACGCTGGTGGTGCTGGGCCGCCGCGACCTCGGCGCCGACCCGGCGGCGGTGGCCCGGCAGCTGCGCGAGCTGGACCCGAGGCGCTAGAGGTTCAGCACCGTCAGCGTCGGGACGGTCAGGGACACGACGAGCAGCACCGCGGCCAGCAGCGCCAGCGCCGGCACCTGCAGCTGCGCCCGGCGCCGGAGCAGGACGAGCAGGCCCCCGGCCAGCGCACCGGCCAGCAGCCCGCCGAGGTGGCCGAGCAGCGAGATCCCGGGCAGGAAGCTGATGAACACGTTGATGGCCAGCAGGGTCAGCAGACCGCGCACGTCCTGGCGGCCGGCCAGCATGAGCACGCCGAGAGCACCCAGCAGCCCGTAGATGGCGGCGGACGCCCCGGCGACGACGACCCGCGGGTCGCCCAGCAGCTGGATGGCGACCGCACCGCCCAGCGCCGAGGCGAGGTAGACGGCGAGGTAGCGCGTCCAGCCCAGCTGCCGCTCGAGCTCGGAGCCGAAGAGCAGCAGGGCGAGCATGTTCATCGCCAGGTGCACCGGGCCGATGTGCAGGAACGCCGCGGTGAGCACCCGCCACCACTCGTCCAGGTAGTGGACGCCGGCCGGCCACTGGGCCAGGTCGACGAAGACCGGGGACCGCTGGTTGTCCGCCGGGGAGTTGCCCGCAGCGAACGCCGACACCGCGGTGACGACGAACATCGCCACGTTGAGCGCGATGAGCGACAGGGTGACGACGCCCCAGCGCCGTCCCGCCGTCCGCAGGCCGCTGCTGCGGACCGTGCGCACGCCGGCGTTCCCGGCCGCGACGCACTCCGGGCACTGGAAGCCCACGGAGGCGGGGACCATGCAGTCCGGGCAGATCGGCCGGCCGCAGCGCGTGCAGGCGATGCCGGTGGGCCGGTCGGGGTGCCGGTAGCACGTGGCGGGCGGGGGCGCCGGCTGGTTCCCCCAGCCGGCGCCCCCGTCGTCCGGGGTGGTGGTCAGCTGCGCTGCACCTCGACGGACTCGATCACCACGTCCTCGAGCGGCTTGTCGCCCCGGGCGGTCGGCACGGCGGCGATGGCGTCCACGACGTCGCGGCCGGCCTGGTCGGCCACCTCGCCGAAGATCGTGTGCTTGCGGTTCAGGTGCGGCGTGGGGCCGACGGTGATGAAGAACTGCGAGCCGTTTGTGCCGGGGCCGGCGTTGGCCATGGCCAGCAGGTAGGGGCGGTCGAAGGACAGCTCAGGGTGGAACTCGTCGCCGAACTGGTATCCGGGGCCACCGATGCCCTGCCCGAGCGGGTCGCCGCCCTGGATCATGAAGCCGGAGATGACCCGGTGGAAGATCGTGCCGTCGTAGAGCTTGTCGGTGGTCTTCTGGCGCGTCTGGGGGTGCGTCCACTCACGGGCGCCCTCTGCCAGGTCGGCGAAGTTGGCCACCGTCTTCGGGGCGTGGTCGGGGAACAGGTCGACGGTGATGTCGCCGTGGTTGGTGTGCAGGACCGCGCGGCGGGCGGGAGTCGATTCAGTCACGGCTCCACTCTCCCACTGGTCGCCTGCCGGCGAGGCGGCGGCGGGTGGTCAGTCCCCGGTGCAGGCCGTCGAGAGCTCCCCGTGGAAGGCCAGGACGAGCGGGGCACCGCTGCAGACCGTGCTGCGCCCGGGCTCGAGGGCGGCCGCGCCGGTGCCGCCCGCGGGCGACCGCGCCGACAGCAGGCTCTCGAGCAGACCGGGTCCGGTGATGCGCTCCACCCGGGTGTCGTCGGGGTCGACGTCGTTCATCTCGGCGGCGTACCGGTAGGCCTCCTCGCGGCCCAGCACCCGGTCGACCAGGCCGAGGTCGACGGCGGTCCCGCCGTCGAAGACGAAGGCGCCCAGATCGTCGACGACGGTCTGCGCCGGGATGCCGCGCGCCTGGGACACCCACTCGACGAACTCGGCGTACTCGCGGTCCAGGCCGCCGCCCAGGACCGCCCGCTCCTCGTCGGTCATGTCCCGATAGGGGTTGCCCAGGTCCTTGCCGCGGCCCCGCGTCAGGTACTCCTCGGTGATGCCGCCCTCGGTGGTCACGCCCGGCTCCAGCAGCGAGCCCGGGATGCCCGTGACGTCGCGGAAGCGCTGGAAGGGCCCCATGACCACGCCGATGCTGCCGACGAGGCTGCCGTGGTCGGCCACGATCTGGTCCGCGCCGGCCATGGCGTAGACCCCGCCCGAGGCCGAGAGCCCCTGGACGTGGGCCATCACCTGGTGGCCGGTCCGCTCCTGGTAGCGGGTCACCGCGTCGGCGATGGCGCGCGAGCCGTAGATGGTGCCGCCGGGGGTGTTGAGCTCCAGGATCAGGCCGTCGGCGTCCTCGGCCTCCAGGGCGTCGATGGTGTCGGCGACCTCGTACCCGTAGGTGGAGCCGCCGAAGGTCGCGCCGTCGCTCTCCCCGCCCAGGATCACCCCGGTGACGGGGACGGCGAGCAGCCGCGATGCGGCCGTCTCCTCGCCCCAGACCGTCTCGGTGACCGGTCCGGCCGTCCCGCTCGCGTCGCCGCCGCCGCCCACCAGCCCGACGAGGGCCAGCACGAGGATCACGACGCTGCCGATGCCGACCGCGGCCAGACCGATGCCGGCACCGAGGCTCGCACCCAGCCCCACGCCGAAGCCGCGCTTGAAGTGGCTGGGCTCCCGCGGGGGCGGAGGAGGCATGGGACGCCAGCCGGGCGGCGGTCCGGGCGGCATCGCGCCCGGCGGGACGGCTCCCGCCGGCGGCGCCCCGGGCGGGGTGGCTCCGGGCGGCGGTGACCCGGGTGGCCGGGCTCCTGCCGCTGATGACCCGGGTGCCGGCTGGTCGGTGCTCACGTCGTGGCCTCCGGGATCTCGGAACAGCGAGACGCGACGGTACTGACCCCGGTCACGACCGGGCCCTCGACGCGCCGTCGGCGTCGCCACACCGCTCCGGTGGCCGCCGCCGGTGCGGGTCCGGTCGGGCGGTTCGCCGACGCCGTGGCGCTGTGGCTCGGACTGCACGGGCTGGCGCATCAACGCGCCGTGCTGCCGCACTTCCCGTGGCCGGCCGGCATCGCCGACGGACTCGTCGAGCGCCTGGCGCTGCTGGACGCCCCCGGCGCCGGCTGAGCAGCTGCGGCACCGGGCAGAGGCGTCGTCCGCGGACCGCGGCCGCCCTGGCCCGACGGGGCCGGAGGAGTGGAGACGAGGGGAATCGAACCCCTAACCCCCGCCTTGCAAAGGCGGTGCTCTGCCAATTGAGCTACGTCCCCGGCGGGGCCGGGGCCCCGGGGTGGATCAGCGTGCGGTGGGAGTGCTGACGGCCTCGGGCCCGCTGGTGGCCTCGCGCCAGAGGTCGGCCTCCACCTTGCCGCTCGAGCGCTTGCGGACGGCGGCGAGCGCGCCGGCGGCCGCGGCGACCAGCGCCAGCTTCTTCAGCACGCGGACGACCTCCTGGCGGTGGGTGCACCGAGACGATGCGCGTGCGGCGCCGGGAGCACCGGCACACGGGTGGGCCTGGGAGGACTTGAACCTCCGGCCTCATCCTTATCAGGGATGCGCTCTAACCGCCTGAGCTACAGGCCCGTGAACCTCGAACAGCGTACCTGGGACGGCGAGGCCCCCCGGAGGGGGGTCCCCGCTCAATCCCGCTCGGAGAGGGTGACCTCGAGGCCGCCGACCAGGTCGGAGCACATGTTGTAGATGAACGTGCCCACCGTGCACAGCGCCGTGAGCAGCACGATGTTGATGGCGCCGATGATCGCCGCGCCGCCGAAGACGACACCGGGGGTCAGCACGTCGCTGCCCGCCTCCTCGGCGCCCTCGGTGCCCAGCTGGCCGAACAGCTCGTTGAGGGTGTCGAAGACGCCCAGGGCGTTGAGCACGCCGTAGAGGACGCCGACGGCGACCATCCAGATGAAGAACAGCGCGATCGACAGGACCAGCGAGATCTTCAGCGCCGACCAGGTGTCGATGTGCCGCAGCTGGAGCCGCGCCCGTCGCGGACCGCGGCCCGAGGTCCGTCCCGGACGGCTCTTCGCCGCACCGGGCTGGGCCGCGCCGACGGCCGGTGCCTCACCCGAGGCAGCGCCGCGGGACGGCGGGACCGCGACCGGCGGGACGGTGACCGGCGGAGCCGCGGTCGGCGCGCCCGCGGGAGCACCGGCAGCGCGCTGCGCCCCGGTCGTGGGGATGGACTGCGTCCCGGTCGTCGGGATCGACTGCGTTCCCGTCACCGGGGGCGCCTGCGCCGGCTGCCCACCCGTGGCGACAGCCGCCTGGGCGCCCGTGGCCGGACCCCCCTTCGCACCGGCGCCGGGGATGGCGTGCGTCCCGGTGTCGGTGGCAGCGGACTGGCCCTGCGCCGGCGCGGCGCCGTCGGCGGGAGGACCGCCGCCGGTTGCGGCGTCGCCGTTGCGCGCCCCGGTGCGGACCGAACCGTGCGGCCGGTCGCTCATGCCAGTCTCCCGTTCACCCGCGGCATCGACCGCTCCCTCGCGACCGGCCCCCGGGCAGCGCGCATGCGTGCCCGGGTGCCGATCGGTTCGTCACCTGAGATCACCCTAGGCCGACGGCTCGTCGTTGTCCGTCGTACGGGCGATCGCCACGATGGACACGTCTTCCGGCAAGTTCATGAGCTTGACACCCATGGTCGCCCTGTCCTTGTTGTGCCGGACGCCGTTGACCGGCGTCCGGATCACGCCACCGCCGGAGGTGATGGCGTACAGCTCGTCCCCGAGGGTGACCGCCAGGGCCCCGACGAGGGCACCCTTGCGCGCCTTCGGATCGGCGGTGAGCACGCCCTTGCCGCCGCGGCCCTGGTTCGGGTAGTTCTCGATGCCGGTCCGCTTGGCGAAGCCGCGCTCGGTGGCGACCAGGACGTCGACGCCCTCCTGGACCACCATCATCGACAGCAGCCGGTCGTCCTCGGACAGCGAGATGCCCCGGACGCCCTCGGTGGCCCGGCCCATGGGGCGCAGGGCGGCGTCGTCGGCGGTGAACCGGATGGACATCGCCTTGCGGGTGACCAGGAGCAGGTCCGAGGTGCTGTCGATGAGCGCGGCCCCGACCAGCTCGTCGCTGTCGCGCAGGTTGATGGCGATCACGCCGCCCTGGCGCGGGGAGTCGAAGTCGGTGAGCCGGGTCTTCTTCACCTGCCCGCGCGCGGTGGCCAGGACCAGGAACGGGGCGACCGTGTAGTCCTTGATCTGCATGACCTGGGCGATCTTCTCGTCCGGCTGGAAGGCCAGGATGTTCGCCACGTGCTGGCCGCGGGCGGTGCGGTTGGCCTCGGGCAGTTCGTAGGCCTTGGAGCGGTACACCCGGCCCTTGTTCGTGAAGAACAGGATCCAGTCGTGGGTGGAGCCCACGAAGAAGTGGTCGACGATGTCGTCCTGCTTGAGGGCCGCACCCATCACGCCCTTGCCGCCGCGGCGCTGCGAGCGGTAGAGGTCGCTCTTCGTCCGCTTGGCGTACCCGGTGCGGGTGATGGTGACGACGACCTCCTCCTCCGCGATGAGGTCCTCCATCGACACGT